>Ga0075421_100003288_pt1 | contig 19314 bp, 15 predicted proteins | sample SoiMetdeltSBSDD5_FD_75292 | JGI IMG/M metagenome (GOLD analysis project Ga0075421, IMG submission 75292) | Bulk soil microbial communities from a Populus tree surrounding site in Tennessee, USA - Soil MetaG P. deltoides SBSDD5 | ecosystem: Environmental > Terrestrial > Soil > Tree plantation... | reverse complement strand
CGTCAGCCGGATCACGCTCGCCAAGCAGAAGTTGACCGACGCCGTCGACGCGGCCGGAGTCGCCGTGGGCCGTCACCCCGAGCTGAGCGACGAGGACGCGACCACGCTCGCCCAGTCGTTCGTGAAGACGTACTATCCATCCAAGCTTTACGGGGACCTCGTGGACGTTACGGCCGTGGCCACGATCAAGCAGGTCGATGTCACGGGGACGGCCCGGGTGCCCATGATGTTGCTGCAGATCCTCGGCTACAACTCGGTCGATATCAAGGTCTCCTCAATGGTCCTGCGTCAGCTCCGCAAGATCGAGGTCGTGATGGTGCTCGACAACTCGGGCTCGATGGCGGGGACCCGGATGACGGCATTGAAGACGTCCGCCAACACACTCGTCGGTGCGCTGTTCGGTGCGGAAACGACGTCCAGCTTTGTCAAGTTCGGCCTTGTTCCCTTCACCGCCGCGGTGAATGTGGGCGCAACCAATATCGGGGCGGAGTGGCTCGACAGCGCCAAGCTGTCCCCGATCCACGCGGAGGACATCGACATACCCGCGGGGAAGACGCTGTTCGACTTGTTCAATGGGCTCAAGAATGCCAGCTGGGGCGGCTGCGTCAGGGCGCGTGTGGGCTCAAATGGCTACGACCTGACCGACGAGCCCCCAGACCCCGATGCGGGTGAGACCCTGTTCGTGCCCTATTTCGCGCCGGACGAGCCCGGTACCGGCAACGGTCCGCAAGGACCGGGCCTCGGCTACCAGAACGACTACCTCGACGACACCAGCATACCGGGCGATGCGGTGGCAAAGCAGCGCAACTGGTCGAGGTACCTGGGCGCGAGTGTTCCAAGCCTGGGCTACAGTCCCCCGCTCGGACCCAACTACAATTGTCCGGCGAGCCCCATCCTGCCGCTCACCAACGTCAAGAGCACGATCACCTCGGCGATCAGCAGCATGGTTGCGGCCGGCAATACCGTCATTCCCGAGGGCATTGCATGGGGCTGGCGCGTGCTTTCGCCTGGCCTTCCCTTCCCGGAGGGCGCCGCCTACTCGGACACCGATACCATCAAGTTTCTCATTCTCCTGACCGACGGCGAGAATAACGTCGGCGGGGGCTCCAACTTCCACAACGCCTCCCTGTTCTCGGCGTTCGGGTTTGCCGCCTCCGGCCATCTCGGCGCCACCAACGGATCGCAGGCGCGCGAGGTGCTGGATGCGAAGACCGCCGCCTTGTGCTCAAACGTCAAGGCGCAGGGCATTTACGTCTATACGATCGCGTTGCAAGTCACCGATGGTGCGACCCGCACCATGCTTGCCAATTGCGCTTCCACCGAATGCCCGGGTGAACAGTGCTACTACGAAAGCCCGACCGCCGGCGCCCTGGAGACAGTGTTTACCAACATCGCGCTCGGCATCAATCAGCTGCGGGTGGCACGCTAGCAGGCAGGTATGCGGTGTCCATCCTCGTGCTGGGTTTGAAGTCGATCTACGTCGCGTGCATCTGCTACGCGGTGGTCTCTGACTTCCGAAGCCTGACGATCCCAAACTGGATCGTCGTCGTGCTGGTCTCCGCTTTCGCCGCATCCGCCGCCGTAAGCATGGAGCCCCGCTCGATCCTCGTGCACGTTGCCGTTGCGGCGGCGGTCCTGTTGCTCTTCCTGGCATTCTTCCTGGCTGGGTGGGTTGCTGGTGGAGATGTCAAACTGATCGCCGCAGTCGCTTTGTGGATCGGCCCCGAGAATGCCAGCCTCTTCATGTTGTTGACGGCGTTGCTGGGTGCGTTGCTGGCGCTCGCCCTGCTCGCGATCCGAACGCATGGCAGCCTGATCAGCGGCACGCTGGGCGGCACCTGGGTGTACCGGCGTGCGAGGAGCCTGGCCGAGGGGAGCCAATGCCCCTATGGCGTGGCCATTGGCCTAGCCGCGCTGCTGTTGTCTGCCCGGGTGCTCCCATGATGCAGTCGCCAATGGGAACCGCGGAGCTTACCGTGCCGGCATCGCCGGTGCCGCAAAAGGCGCCAGAGGCCGCCGAAGACGGTGCCTCTGGCCGTCGGCCCTGTTGCCTGCCGGTGGGTATTGGGTGGGTAGGACGGCAGGCGCAAGCCGCTGCGATGAAAGAATGGTAGCATGGCACCGCTGATGGCGTGCCGATCGGACCTATCAGGGTCTTATCAGCACACCGGCCACCGCGGGCAGGCCGCGCCGCAGGAAGACTCGTCGGGAGGGAGCGCGGGAAAGCATCGGGCCGGCGCCGGCGGACCTCTCACTGATCACCTGCCGCCACGCAGCGGAAGGCGCGGACGGAGCTGTGGATTTGGGGCCTGTCGATGCTAGGATTGCGGCGCTTGCACCCATGCGCTGAACGTCCGCAAAGTGGGGTTCTTTGTGCCGAGGTGGCGATGAGGGTTCTGGTCGTTGAGGACGAGGCTGCGCTCGCCGGCAGCATCAAAAGCTCGCTCGAACGTAGCGGCTTCATGGTCGATCTCGCGAGCAATGGCGAGGACGCCTGGGCTCTCGGTGATACCGAGGACTTTACGGCCGTGATTCTAGACCTTGGTCTTCCCCGCTTGGACGGCCTGAGCGTCCTCAAGCGCTGGCGCACAGCCGGGCGGCGCATGCCCGTGATCATTCTGACGGCACGCGGTACCTGGATGGAGCGCGTCGAAGGCATCGACGCCGGCGCCGATGACTATCTGCCCAAGCCCTTCCAGATGGAAGAATTGCTGGCACGCCTGCATGCGGTGCTCCGGCGATCCGCCGGACAGGCGATGAACGCCGTAACGATTGGCAACCTGGTCATCGATCAGAGACGCAAGTCGGTCACTGCGGACGGGGTGCCCGTCGACCTGACGCCGCTCGAGTTCAGTCTCCTGTGCTGCTTCGTGCTGCGACCCGGCGAGATCATCAGTGCATCCGAACTTCTCGACCAGATTTACGGGCACGGCAGCGAGAAAGATGCCAACGTGCTTGAGGCCTTGCTCGGGCGACTCCGGCGCAAGATCGGCTCCGACGTTATCGCAACGCGTCGCGGTCAAGGGTACTTTCTCAGGGTAGACACTTGATCTCGAACTCATTGCGCGTCCGATTGCTCGGGTCCGCAGTCGCCATCATCGTCCTCGCAGTTCAGTTCGCTGGACTGGTCGTGCTTATCCTCTTCGAGAGGAATGTCATATCGCTCGTGCACAACGAGTTCGATTCGGCGCTTGATCAACTTGCCGCGTCCTTGGCTCTAGACGCTGACGGAAAGCCATCGCTAGCCCGCGAGCTACCGGACGTACGTTTCCGCCAACGCTTCGCCGGGCGATATTGGCAGCTGTCCGTCGACGATCGGCCGGTGCTGCGTTCCGTTTCGCTTGGCGATGCCGTGCTTCACGTCAATGCTCCCGCAGACGCCGACTCCTGGCGACAACCCCTCGCCGGGCCTGACAAGCAGAAACTCTATGCATCGATCCGGCGCATCGTTCCGCACCCGGCGGCGAACGAGGAGAACGGGACGGCCTACTTGCTGATTGTCGCCATCGACGTAGCCGAGATCGGGACGCTCGATGCCCTCAACTCACAGCTTCGCAGCAACATCTTCATCGTACTCGGCCTGTTGGCCTTGATCCTCATCGCCGCCGCCTGGGCGCAGGTGTCCATAGGGCTGCATCCGCTCGAGATCCTGCGAACGGGCGTGGAGAACATTCGCGTTGGGAGTGCACGCAGGCTGTCCGACGACGTCCCGATCGAGGTGCAGCCGCTGGTGAGGGAGTCGAACCGGCTGCTTGAGGCGCAGGAGAAGACAATCGAGGCCGCCCGTGCGCGAGCCGGCGACCTGGCCCACGGTCTCAAGACGGCGCTCACGGTGCTTGCAACAATTGCCGAGAAGCTGCGCCATCGCAACGAGCACGACCTTGCGAGCGAGATGCAGCAACAGCTCATAGTGCTCAACGCCCATGTCGAGAGAGAGCTGACACGGACGCGCATCGCGGCCAACTCGACGGTGATGCAGAGGACGCTCGTAAGCCCGCTCGCTGCGCGGCTCCTGCGGACGATGGAACGGCTTCCGCGCGGCGACCGGCTCAGTTGGACGCTCGATTGCGCCCCCGACTTCGCGGCGCCGGTCGAGGAGGTCGATTTGGCGGAAATCCTCGGCAATCTGCTGGACAACGCCCGTAAATGGGCACGATCGGAAGTGACCATTGCCGCCTGGTCGGACGCCAGCGAAGTGCAACTCGCCATCGACGATGACGGACCTGGTGTGTCCGAGTCCGATCGTGACCTTGTGATGCGCAGAGGGGCGAGACTCGACGAAAGCGTCCCAGGTTCGGGCTTGGGCCTGAGCATAACGCGCTCAGCTGTGGAAGCCTACAGCGGAAAGATGGCGCTCGAAGGATCCCCCGCCGGAGGCCTCCGCGTGCGGTTGCGCTTTCCCGGCACCCAGGCGGACGACCGGCCGCATCGGCGCGCGAGCGCGCCAGCGAATCAAGCGATCGGGCGGCTTTCGACAAGCGGTCAGCCGGACGGTGCGTAGGGCAGGCTCGCGGGCGCTGGCGATCCAACGTCGTGAACGATCGCGTGCGTCGCGGATAGTGCGTCGCCCGGAGCATTGCTGCGACGTTGGGTGTAGGCTTCCAGCATTGCGGTCAGGATCCCGGCACCGACAGCGCCTGCCAAGACGGCCGCGATGACGATTCTGGAGCCAAGCGGCGGATGGGATGACCGACCGCGCCGCTTTTTCGATTGCCCAGAGGTCGGGGCGCCGGTCCCGGGCTGCTCGCCTGCTTGCGTCTCAGCGGCTCTCAAGTCGGGATCGCTTTGCCGGAGCCAGGCGGTCGGGGTCGTCAGGTGCCCTGGCAGAGCCGTGCGCGAGTCTCCGACGGCCTGATCGATCTGAGATTGCGTCAGACCTTGCGACAGTCGCAGGTCGGCGCCGCAAAGATTCGCGCCATTGAGGCGCGCCCCACCGAGAGCGGCGTAGGCCAATCTGGCACCACGTAGGTCGGCGTGGTCCAGCCGCGCGTACGAAAGGTCTGCCTCCGTGAGCATGGCGCCCATCAAGTTCGCTTCGATGAGAGTCGCTTGATCCAGGCGCGCCCGCCGAAACTCCGCTCGGCTGAGATTGATCGGACCACCCTGAACGCGCCCGAACTGGCGCTCGGTGGCCGAGACATTGAGATCGTCCAGCACTGGGACAATGCCGGGATTCTTACGTCGCCAAGCGTTCCAGGCACGGGCACCCGCGCGCAGCACCTCGACGTGCGGCGAAGCCGGTGCGATATGTGCCCGTCGGACCGGCCGCAGGGCAATACACGGCCGACGCCTCTTGCCAGTAAACGCAATCATAGATTGTGATTGCATACAATGGTGACCTCAAAATTGTCGCTCCACGCGCACGCAACAAACGCAAGACCGCCCAGCGGACCATCGCCAAACCGAGGAGCCGGCAAAACGCCCGCTCCTCGGCCTAAGTCAGCTGGTCCGCAGCCCAACCGCAATAGGTCTTCACGAACCGACAAAGGGCAGACACGTTATTGCAATCCACCCGCCCGCACCTAATCGATTGTCAATATCCTGTAGCAGCTCTCCTTGTACCACCAATCGCCGCTCCAAGCTGTATCTCACATGCAACAGCGAGCATGAATCTGATAAAATGCTGATACGACGAATCAGCATTGCATCAGACCTGCCCGATCGGAATGAGACCTGCCGCGGGCCTTGCTGCTTCAGCACCTGGTTGGCGCACAGTCTACCCCTTGGCGGGCGTGGGCGGGCGTTGCACGGCGGGGAGGTGCGCAGGCCGACCGCGGGCCTACGCCCCTGAGGCCTTTCCCAGGGCATCCACGGCGGCACCGGTAGAGAGAGAGCAGTCATGGTCGAATTTGAGGTTGCCTGAGGTTGCGAGCTTCCAAACGCAACCAAGAGGACGAACCATGATTGATCGACAGGATGACTCTGGAGGCCCTTCTCAAGAAGGCTCGGATAACGATCGTCGTAGATTGCGGGACGGCCGCTGGTCCACGCGCACGGCCAGGTGCCAGGGGACCAGACTGGAACGGAAGGCTAAACGGCAGGTCCACAAGCAATCTAAACGGACCTGGCGATGACATCCATAACCCGTTGAAATCATTGGCTGGGGCGCCAGGATTCGAACCTGGGAATGGCGGAACCAAAATCCGCTGCCTTACCGCTTGGCTACGCCCCACCACCCACCAAGATGCTGGTGTCAAATACATGGAACGCCAAGGAGCGGCAAGGTGCCGATGGGGCCGGGTGATATGAGGAGCTGAGCACGCACGAGGAGCCCAGCTTTGCGCCAACAGGCGCCCATGACCCTACGGGGGGCCCCAAGGAGCCGCCTGGCATGATGCCCGCGACCGCCGTCCTGCTCGTGCTTGTCATGCTCCTAAATGCTCTCGCCGGGACACGGCGCCTCGCCTTGTCCCTGCTTCGGCTTTCCCGTCGGCAGAAAGCCGCCTGACTGGCGGTTCCAGAGCTCAGCATAAAGGCCGCCGCGGCGCAGAAGCTCAGCGTGATTGCCCTCCTCGACGATCTTGCCCTGATTGAGCACGATCAGCCGGTCCATCGCGGCAATGGTCGACAGCCGATGGGCGATGGCAATCACGGTCTTGCCCGCCATCAGGTTGAACAACTGCTCCTGGATCGCCGCCTCGGCCTCACTGTCGAGCGCGCTCGTTGCCTCGTCGAGGATCAGGATGCGCGCGTCCTTGAGCAGCACCCGGGCGATGGCGATGCGCTGTCGCTGCCCTCCGGACAGCTTCACTCCCCGCTCACCGACGCGCGCCTCGTAGCCCTTGCGGCCGTCCTTGTCCTCCAGCGCGAGGATGAACTCGTGCGCATGCGCGCTCTTGGCCGCCTCAATCGCTGCGTCCATGCCGGCATCGGGCTGCCCGTACAGGATATTCTCCAGCACCGAGCGGTGCAGCAGCGAGGTGTCCTGCGTGACCATTCCGACAGCGGCGCGCAGGCTCTCCTGCGTCACACCGGCGATGTCCTGACCGTCGATCAGGATCCGGCCCTTCTCCAGGTCGTAGAAGCGCAGCAGCAGGTTGACAAGCGTCGACTTGCCGGCGCCGGAGCGGCCGATCAACCCCACCTTCTCGCCGGACCGAATGGTGAGCGACAGCCCGTCGATGACGCGGGCCGGGTCGGCGCCGGGCAGGCCCCTGACGCTGCCGTAGTTGAAGCCGATCCCATCGAAGCGGATCTCGCCGCGAGGGACGACGAGCTCGCGTGCCTCCGGCCGGTCGACGATGCCGTACGGCCGGGCGATTGTGTCCATGCCCTCCTGCACCACACCCACGTTCTCGAAGATGTTGGTGACGAGGTTCAGCACCCAGCCTGACATCTGGCTGATGCGCAGGACGAGCGCCGTCACGAGCGCGATGGCGCCGAGCGTGATGCTCTCCCGGCTCCAGAGCCACAGCGCGAGGCCCGTGGTACCGGCGATGAGCAGACCGTTCAGGGAGAACAAGAGGGCGGTCATCAGTGTCGTCAGGCGGACATAGCGGCGATGCTTCGCCGTCTGCTCATCGAAGGCGGCGCGCGCGTACGCATCCTCGCGCTCGGCGTGCGCGAAGAGCTTCACGGTGAGGATGTTGGTGTAGCTGTCGACGATCCGTCCCAGCAGCATGGAGCGCGCCTCTGACGCGTCGGTAGAGCGCTCGCGGATGCGCGGCACGAGCCAGGCGACGATCCCCCCATAGGCCCCAAGCCAGATCAGCAGCGGAATGGTGAGACGCAGGTCGGCAGCCCAGAACAGCGCGAGCGCGCTCAGCCACTGCACGGCGACGAACACGGCCGCGTCGCTGAGTTGCAGGAGCGAGTCACGCATCGCCGGCGCGGTCTGCATCAGCTTGTTGGCCACCCGTCCGGCGAAATCGTTCTGGAAGAAGCCGAGGCTCTGGCGCAGCATGTAGCGATGCGACTGCCAGCGCACCCGCGCCTGGAACGGCGGGGAGAGCACCTGGCTCTTGGTGAGCTCGTAGCCCACGAATATGACGGGCCGGACGATCAGCACCACGAACGCCATCCACAGCAGAAGCCCGGCGCGATCGGTGAAGAGCGACGCCGGGTCGGCGATCCCCTTGAGCAGGTCGATGAGGTCGGCGACGAACTTGGCGAGCGCCACCTCGGTCAATGCCGCGAGCAGGTCGAGAACCAGCACCAGCAGGAACGCCGGCCAGACGGGTCGCACGAAATGCCAGTAGAACGCCCACAGCGGCCGAGGCGGATGCTCGATCGCCGGGCGCTTGAACGGATCGATGCGCGATTCAAGCCAGCGGAGCATCTCGCTTCCCAGTTCTGTAGGCGGTTCGAGGGTCAGGCGGCAGCAGTCTTGGGCTTCCTCAGCTGCCAAGGCTTTTTGTTGGATCGGCCCGCGTCATCGCGCGCCCACGCATTTGCCTTATTCAGCCAGCGGTGGTGAACCGCAATTGAATTCCGCTCGTAGTCTTGGTCGGCACCGCAGGAGCAGCGTATAGTAAAACAAAAGCGACGATCGTGCTGCGGAGGAGGCGCTGATGGTCGTAACGCACGAGCCCTGGATCGTCATCCTATCCGTGCTCGTTGCCATTCAGGGCGCTTACGTCGGGCTGAAGCTCGCCCTGGAGCTGCCGGGCAGCGCGGGCGGCCGGCGCCGGGTCTTGCTCGCGGGCTCCGCCGTGACGCTCGCGGTCGCCATCTGGTCCATGCACTTCGTGGGCATGTTGGCCGTACGCTCGCCGGTGCGGATTGACTATCTCGTGCTTCCCACGCTCATCTCGTTCCTGGTGTGCGTGGTTGTGGTGGGGTTCGCTGTGTACCTGGCGTCCAGCGCGCCTGCCTCCAAGCCGATCTTGGCACTGTCCGCCCTCGTGATGGGTGTGGGCATCGTCACCATGCACTTCATCGGCATGCTCGCCCTGCATGCCAATGCCATGATGCACCATCAGCCCCTCTACGTGGTCCTGAGTCTGATCGTCGGGGTACTCGCTTCAGGATTGGCGATCCTTTTTGCGTTCGAGGGCATTGTCCGGCCGCCGCTTCTGACGGCCTCCATCGCCCTGGGGCTGGCGATTGCGGGCATGCACTATACTGCCATGGCCGGAATGACGCTGCATCCCATGCTGGGCAGCACCCTGCCGGAGGGCACGGCGTTAACGCGGGACCTGCTGGCGGTCATTGTCGCCATCGTGGCGTTCGGCAGCACATCAGCGTTTCTGCTGGCGCTCGTGCCCGATGGTACGCCGGACCTGTCCGGTATCTGGCCGGCGACCAGGGAGGTGCAGCAGCCCGGTGTTGCGCTGGCCGGCGGCGGCGCGGCCAGTCTGCGTCCGACCGGCGAGCAAGCATTCGAGGCGCCCGAGGTGCCCGCCGCCGCTTACATCCCCGCGGTGGGCGCCCCACGTACGCCCAAGCGCCCCGCAGTGATTCCCGTGCAGAAGGAAGGCGCTACGCACTATCTGCCAGTCGGACAGGTGCATGCCGTGAAGGCCGAGGCCCACTACACCACCATCTTCGACGGCACACAGAAGTTCTTCTGCGGCTTGTCGATCACGGATGTGGAAGGGCGGCTCGACCAGACCCGCTTCGTCAGGGTCCATCGCAGCCACATCGTCGCCGTCGACCGCATCAACTCCTTGCGGAAATCTGGTGACGGGGGTGTGGCCGAGCTCAATTCCACCACGCCGTATTCCCTGCCCGTCAGCCGGCGCAAGCTGCCGGAGCTGAAGGCGCTGCTGGATTCCCGCGCATAGCAAAAGAGCGTAGGCTCGCATCTCGCCGGGGCTCAGACCCGCGCCTGCGCCCCCCAATGCGCATCTGGCGCGACCCTATTGCACCGCGCTCTTCCCCTTTCCGTGCCGCAACGAAGACGCGATTCCGGTACTACTAGGTCAGCAATCCTGACGCAGTTCATGCATGCATATCGCCATTCGTGCGCCAGCAACGCCAGTCTGTGTGCCTGGTGCAACAGAAATTGAGACCGCAGCGCAGCAATCCTTATCGTTGAAGACTCTCGGGTCGCCTGGTCCCGCTCCGCGGCCTGCTGCAAGGCATCGATAGAAGTGCACCGAGGGAGGCGACGCTCGTGATCCCCGCCCCATTCGCCTATCACCGCCCCAAGACCATTGCAGAGGCGTCGGCTCTGCTCGCCCAGCACGGCGACGAGGGCCGCGTGCTCGCCGGTGGCCAGAGCCTAATCCCCATGATGAAGCTGCGGCTGGCCGCGCCCCAGCACCTGATCGACGTCGGCGGGATCACCGAACTGAAGGGCGTTCAGAGGACCGGCAACACGCTCGTCATCGGCGCCACCACGACCCAGCACGAACTGCAACAATCCAAGATCGCCACGGACACGGCACCCATCCTCCGGGAGGCCTCCCTGCTGATCGCCGACCCGCAGGTCCGCTATGTCGGCACCCTTGGCGGCAATGTCGCCAACGGCGACCCCGGCAACGACATGCCAGCCGTCATGATGTGTCTTGACGCCAGCTACCGGCTGATCGGAGCTGGCGGCAGTCGCATGGTGAGGGCGCGCGATTTCTACAAGGGGGCTTATACAACGGCCCTGGGGCCCGCGGAGATCGTCGCCGCCATCGAGATCCCGATCCCCCCGGCGGGTCACGGCTACGCCTACGAGAAGCTGAAGCGCAAGATCGGCGACTATGCAACCGCCGCGACCGGTGTCGTTCTGACCGCACCAGAGGGCAGGGTCGCGACGTGCTCCATCGCGCTCTCCAACCTTTCCGACACAGCACTGCTCGCCAAGGACGCCGCGGCCGCCGTGATCGGCAGCGCGCTGGAGAAGCCGGCCATGGATGCCGCCGTAAAGGCGGCGCGCGCCATCATGTCTCCGGCCTCCGACACACGCGGCTCGGCCGAATATCGCACCTACGCTGGCGGCGTGATGGTCGAGCGGGCGCTGCGGCAGGCGTTCACGCGCGCCAGAGCCTGATCGAGATGACGGGTCCGCCCCCTCGCGTGCCCGCTCGCATTTTCAATTGAAGGTGGAGGCGAGGGTCTGACCCCGCTCCGCCGATCCCGGGAAGGAACGCCATGGCTAAGGCCCACGTGAAGATGACGGTGAACGGCAAGGAGGTGGAAGGCCTCGTCGAGCCGCGCACGCTGCTCATCCATTACCTGCGCGAGACCCTGAGTCTGACTGGAGCGCACATCGGCTGCGACACCACCCATTGCGGCGCGTGCACGGTCGACCTGGACGGCAAGTCCGTGAAGAGCTGTACCCTGTTCGCCGTGCAGGCCGACGGCGCCAGCATCGCCACCATCGAGGGGATGGCGGGCCCGGATGGCTCCCTGCACGCCCTGCAGGAAGGCTTCCGCATGATGCACGGCCTGCAGTGCGGCTACTGCACACCGGGCATGATCATGCGGGCGCATCGCCTCTTGCAAGAGAATCCGAGCCCGACTGAGGACGAAATCCGCTTCGGCATTGCCGGCAATCTCTGCCGCTGCACGGGCTACCAGAACATCGTCAAGGCCATTCAATACGCGGCTGCCAAGCTGCGCGGCGAAACATTCGCGGAGGCAGCGGAATGAGCACGGCCGTTCTGACCCGGGAGCAGCGCGAGGCCAATCTCGAAGGCATGGGCTGCAGGCGCAAGCGGGTGGAGGATATCCGCTTCACGCAAGGCAAAGGCAACTACGTCGACGACCTGAAGCTGCCGGGCATGCTGTTCGGCGACTTCGTGCGCTCGCAGTACGCGCACGCGCGGGTCAGGCGCATCGACAAGTCCAAGGCGCTCAAGGTGCCCGGCGTGCTGGCCGTGCTGACCGCCGAGGAGCTAAAGGGCGTCAACCTCGCCTGGATGCCGACGCTCGCGCAGGATGTGCAGATGGTGCTGGCCGACGGCAAGGTGCTGTTCCAGAATCAGGAGGTGGCCTTCGTCGTGGCCGAGGATCGCTATGCCGCGGCCGACGGCGTGGAGGCCGTCGAGGTGGAATACGAGGAGCTGCCGGTTGTCATCGATCCGTTCAAGGCCCTGGCGCCCGACGCCCCGGTGCTTCGCGAGGACCTTATCGGCAAGACCTCGGGCGCGCACGGGCCGCGCAGGCACCACAACCACATCTTCGAGTGGACGGTGGGAGACAAGGCCGGGACCGACGCCGCGTTCGCCAACGCGGAGGTGACGATCAAGGAGCTGATCTCCTACCACCGCACGCACCCCTCGCCGCTCGAGACCTGCCAGTGCGTCGCCTCGTTCGACAAGATCAAGGGCGAGCTGACGGTCTACGGCACATTCCAGGCGCCACACGTGATCCGCACGGTGGCCTCGCTGCTCTCCAAGATCCCCGAGCACAAGATCCACGTCATCTCGCCCGACATCGGCGGCGGCTTCGGCAACAAGGTTGGCGCCTACCCCGGCTACATCTGCGCCATTGTTGCCTCGATCGTGACGGGCAAGCCGGTGAAGTGGGTGGAGGACCGGATCGAGAACCTGACGACCACCTCGTTCGCGCGCGACTACCACATGACGACCGAGATCGCGGCCACGAAGGAAGGCAGGGTGACTGGCCTGCGCGTGCATGTCCTGGCCGACCACGGCGGCTTCGACGCCTGCGCCGACCCTTCCAAGTTCCCGGCCGGCTTCTTCGCCATCGTCACCGGCTCCTACGACTTCCCGGTCGCCCATGCGACCGTCGACGGCGTCTACACCAACAAGGCGCCGGGCGGAGTCGCCTATCGCTGCTCGCTCAGGGTCACCGAAGCCGCCTACGCCATCGAGCGCGGCATGGACATCCTGGCCCAGAAGTTGGGCATGGATCCGGCCGAGCTGCGGCTGAAGAATTTCATCCGACGTGAGCAATTCCCTTACCAGTCGGCGCTCGGATGGGAGTACGACTCCGGCGACTATCACACGGCCATGAACAAGGCGCTGGAGGCCGTCGGCTACCGGCAGCTGCGTGCCGAGCAGGCCGCCAAGCGCGAGGCTTTCAAGCGCGGCGAGACCCGCGAGATCATGGGGATAGGCCTCTGCTTCTTCACCGAGATCGTCGGTGCGGGGCCGTCGAAGAACTGCGACATTCTCGGGCTTGCCATGTTCGACAGCTGCGAGATCCGCCTGCATCCCACGGGTGCCGCCACGGCGCGCATGGGCTCCAAGTCCCAGGGCCAGGGCCATGAGACCACCTACGCCCAGATCATCGCCTCCGAGATCGGCATTCCCGCCGCCGACATCATGGTCGAGGAAGGCAACACGGACACGGCTCCCTACGGGATTGGCACGTTCGGCTCGCGTTCCACGCCGGTTGCAGGTGCTGCGATCGCCATGGCGGCGCGCAAAATCCGCAACAAGGCACAGATGATCGCTGCCTACATGCTGGAGGTGCACGAGAGCGACCTGGAGTGGGACATCGACGGCTTCCGGGTCAAGGGCCTGCCCGAGAGGTCCAAGAGCATGAAGGAGATCGTGTGGGCGGCCTACAATTCGCCGCCGCCCGGCATGGAGCCCGGGCTGGAGGCGGTGAGCTATTACGATCCCCCCAACATGACCTATCCGTTCGGCGCGTATATCTGCGTCATGGACATCGACGTGGACACCGGAGTCTACAAGGTGCGGCGCTTCTATGCGCTGGATGACTGCGGCACCCGCATCAACCCGATGATCATCGAGGGCCAGGTGCACGGGGGGCTCACCGAGGCGTTCGCCATCGCCATGGGCCAGGAGATCCGCTACGACGAGATCGGCAACGTGGTGAATGGCTCGTTCATGGACTTCTTCATCCCGACTGCGGTGGAGACACCGCAGTGGGAGACAGACCATACGGTCACGCCCTCGCCGCACCATCCGATCGGCGCCAAGGGGGTGGGGGAAAGCCCCAACGTGGGCGGCGTGCCGGCGTTCTCCAACGCCGTGAACGACGCCTTCTCGTTCCTCGGCACGCGGCACATCCCGATGCCGCACGACCACTGGCGCAACTGGATGGTGGCCAATAGTCTGGGCCTGCACGGGTGACCTATGACCACCCGTCATCCCGGACGAAGCGCCGCGAGTGCACCGTAGGTTGGGTCGAGCGAAGCGATGACCCAACACGAGCGCGCTCCAACGTGTTGGGTCTGCCGCTTGACCCAACCTACGCGCCGGAGCATATGCGATGGCACTGTCACGCGAACAGATTGCGGAGCGCCTTGCGGTAGCGGGCTACGTCGCCGACCGCGATCTGCCGGTCGCGCTGCAGCTCATGGAGCTGCTCGACCGGCCGCTTCTGCTGGAAGGCGAGGCGGGCGTCGGCAAGACCGAGGTCGCCAAGGCGCTGGCCGCCGTGCACGGCACGCCGCTTATCCGCCTGCAGTGCTACGAGGGGCTCGATCAGTCGACCTCGCTCTACGAATGGAACTACCAGCGCCAGCTCCTCGCCATCCGGGCGCGCGAGTCTCGCGGCGGCTCCGACGGCGCCGATGCGCGCGAGGTGGAGCAGGACATCTTCTCCGAGCGCTTCCTCCTGGAGCGGCCCCTGCTGGCCGCCATCCGCCGCCCCGACCGTCCCGTGCTGCTGATCGACGAGATCGACCGCGCGGATGAGGAGTTCGAGGCATTCCTCCTGGAGTTGCTCTCGGACTTCCAGGTCTCCGTTCCCGAGCTCGGCACCATCAAGGCCGCCAGCATCCCACGCGTCGTCCTCACCTCCAACAGCACGCGCGAGTTGTCCGACGCGCTGCGCCGCCGCTGCCTCTATCACTATGTCGACTATCCCGATGTGGACCGCGAGACGCGCATCATCCTGGCGCGTGTGCCGGGCATTGCGACCGCGCTCGCCCTGCAGATCGCTCGGATGGTGGAGGGCGTCCGCAAGGAGGAGCTGCGCAAGGTGCCGGGTGTGGCCGAGACGCTGGACTGGGCCGCGGCCCTGGTGGGCCTCGGCGTCGAGAGCCTGCACGATGCGCCGGAGACCGTGCACGAGACGCTGCGCTGTCTCTTGAAGACGCAGGAGGACCGCGCGCGCATCACGCCCGAGGTATCGGCGCGCCTGCTCGGAAAGGTCGCGTGATGGGCTCAGCGCTTCCCGAGGTGGGTGAATTCGCGGGCGCGGGCGTCTCCATGGTCCGGCGCCTTTCGGGTTTCATGCACACCCTGCGCGAGAACGACTTCGCGGTCGGCCTCCAGGAAGGCGTGGATGCGGCGCTGGTTCTGGCCCTCCCGTTCGCTGCGCGGCGCGACAGCCTCCGCTCGGCGTTGAAGGCGCTGGTCTGCGCCCGCAGGTCGGACTGGATGAGGTTCGATCAAGTGTTCGATGCCTACTGGCTCGGCTGGGGGCACAGACGCGTGGTGCACATCGCCACCCACGGCAAGGCGGCAACGCCGGCTGAAGTGCGCCAGCTCGCTGGGCCGGACGCTGCAAGGGATGGCAACTCGCGGCTCGGCGACCAGGTGCCGCGCGAGGACGGCGCCGAGGCGCCGGCCGACGCCCACGGGCGGATGGAGGGCGCCTCGCGCGTCGAGCGCCTCGCCGAGACCGACTTCCGCAAGATCCATGAACCCCGGGCCATGGCTGAAGCACACGCGCTCGCGGAGCGCCTTGCCAAGCGCATGCGCACCCGGCTTAGCCGGCGCGAGCGCGCGCGCCTCAAGGGCCGGAGGCTCGATCTGCGCCGTACCATCCGCCGCAACATCGCGCACGGCGGCGTGCCCATCGAGCTCGCGTGGCGCAAGCGGAAGCGAAGGCAGCTTCGTCTCGTGGTGCTGCTCGACACCTCGGGCTCCATGAGCCTCTACACAGCGGTGTTCGTGCGCTTCATCCATGGGCTCCTGGACCATTTCCGCGAGGCCGAGGCGTACCTGTTCCACACTCGCCTGGTGCACATCTCCACCGCCATGCGCGAGAAGGATGTGACCCGCGCGCTCGACCGGCTTTCGCTCTTGGCGCAGGGTGTTGGCGGCGGCACGCGCATCGGGGAAAGCCTCGCCACGTTCAATCGCTGGCACGCGCGCAGCGTGATCCACTCGCGCACCTGCGTGATGATCGTCTCCGACGGCTACGACACCGGCGCGCCCGAGGTCATGGCCAGCGAGATGCGCCGCCTCGCCAGGCTCGCCAGGCGCATCGTGTGGCTCAACCCCATGCTCGGCTGGGAGGGCTACGCGCCGAGCGCGCGCGGCATGCAGGCGGCCCTGCCATTCGTCGACCTGTTCGCGCCGGCACACAACTTGCGCTCGCTGGCGGCGCTCGAACCGTATCTGGCAGCGCTCTGATGATGCGACCCGAGAAAAGACCAGCCGTAGGGTGGAATGGGGCGACAGCCGCATTGCACCGATGCTCGCGAAGAGCCTGGGATGCATGTAGATCGGTGCAATACGGGCCAATGCTCTATTGCACCCTATGTTACGGGTCGCGACCATGAGCAAGCCGGTCGATGTCCTGGAAGAGCTGAGATCGCTGAAGGAAGCGGGCGAGCCCTTTGCGATCGCGACCGTGGTGCGCACTGTGGCCCTCACCGCCGCCAAAGCCGGCGCCAAGGCTCTGATCCTCCGCGACGGCACCCTGTCGGCGGGCTGGATCGGCGGCGGCTGTGCGCGGGCGGCTGTCCTCAAGGCAGCGCGCGAGGCATTGGCCGACGGCCGGCCACGCCTCGTCTCGGTGCAGCCCGGTGATGCGCTGCAGGAGCTCGGGCTCGAGCCGGGCCAAGGCAAGGACGGCGTTGATTTCGCGCGCAACATGTGCCCAAGCCAGGGCACCATGGACGTGTTCGTCGAGCCGGTGCTGCCGCGGCCCGAGCTCCTCGTCTGCGGGGCCACGCCCGTCGCCGTCGCGCTCGCGGACCTGGGCCGGAGGCTGGGCTTCCTCGTCACCGTCGCCGCCCCGGCCGACGAGCACAAGAAGTTTGCCCAGGTCGACATGGCCATCCCCGGGTACCACCTCTCCCTGCTTGCGGAGGGCGAGCGCTACATCGTTGTCGCCACCCAGGGCAGGGGGGACGAGGCGGCGCTCGCGGCGGCACTCGCGGCCCCGGCGCGCCACGTCGCGTTTGTCGGCTCGCACCGCAAGGCCGCGGCGCTGCGCGCGTCGCTTGCGGCCAAGGACGCGAATCCGAAGCGCTTGTCGACGCTGCATTCGCCGGCCGGCCTCGACATTGGCGCCGTGACGCCCGAGGAGATCGCGCTCTCGATCCTCGCCGAGATCGTGCAGGTGCGACGCCGCGGGCAGCGCAGCGCGGGCACATCCGACGCCGGCTGACTGAGCAACCGAGATAGCAGGACCTGAGGAGATTCCCCATGGACATGACCGGCTCACGGCAAATCGCAGCCAGCCGCCAGAAGGTGTGGGCTGCGCTCAACGATCCCAACATCCTCAGGCAATGCATCACGGGTTGCGAATCGCTGGAGATGCAGTCGCCCACCGACATGACGGCGCGCGTGAAACTCGCAGTCGGCCCGGTGCGGGCGACATTCAGCGGCAAAGTCAAGCTCACTGACATCGACCCGCCCAACGGCTACCGCATTGCGGGTGAAGGCAACGGCGGCGTAGCGGGCTTCGCCAAGGGCAGCGCGGTGGTGCGCCTCGCAGACGACGGCCGCGGCACGCTCATGACGTACGACGTGAAGGCCGACATCGGCGGCAAGCTCGCCCAGCTCGGCGGCCGCCTGATTGATTCGACCGCCAGGAAGTTCGCCGACGAGTTCTTCGCGAGGTTCGCCGCGCTCGTCGGCGGTGCACCAGCGCCTACGGCCACTGCCTCCGCTGCTGCCCAGAAGCGGCCGGGATGGCTCAAGCGCTGGTTCGGCCGCGGGCGAAACGCAGAAGCCGGGGCGTAGCGCGCCCTGCAACGCTCAGTGCCGCCACTTTTTGCGTGGGGACACAGTGCCGGTCTTGGCGCGCTTGTCGAGCTCAGTTGCAAGCGCGATGAGCCGCTGAATGAGCGGTCGGATTTCCGGGATGATAGCGCGCAGGCGCACGACCTCGATGCGCTCAGCGTCGGCGATCGCGTCCATCTGCCAGCGCGCGAGCTGATGTGAATGAATCGCGAGCTGGTCGAGGGCGTCTTTTGCTTCCTGAAGGGGAACCTCAGCGATGGACAGAGGGAGCGTCGCGGCTCGATCGGCAAGGAGCTTTTTCATCCACGCGATGTCGGCCTTGAGGATGCGCTCAGCACCGTCGATGCGCTTGCGGATCTCTGGCAGCGCGGAGATAGGCCGGGACCATGAGGGCATGGATTGCTCGCGGTCAGCTGAAGCAAGGTAGCGGTTGCAGCCTCGCGGCCCTCGCGGGGCAGCGGGGCCGCCAAAGGCTCCAAGGAGTGTTGCCCTCGTCTCCTACACCATGCCTCCGATCGAATCGACCGACACTCCGTGATTTGTCCGATTTGCCACCGGGTCAAAGTGGTTGGCGCTGGAGCCCACGCCGCCGGAACAAGCCCCCGGTGAAGTTGGAGGTCGGGCGGTTGCCTGCAACGCGCTTTCGGAAGGCGCTGATCTTGCTCGTGAATTCGAGTGGGGTGCGGCTGCGTCCCAGGGCACTGCTCGTGTGGCCGTGTCTCGATGCGCCTTCAAGGCGCGGGCTCTCCGCTGGCGCAGGGCCAAGCCCGCGCCGCGGTGAGAGGCCGGGCCCGCACCTGGCTGACCCATGCCAGGATGGTGAGTGGCGACCAGAGCAGCCGCCGCTCACCATCTCACCATCTGACCAACAGGGCGATGTTGAAGTGTGCCGCCGCGTGCGCCTAGTGTTCGCCCGGGGAGAGTCGCGGCGCAGATCGACAAGGAGCAGCGGGAAGCGGCGGATGAGAGGGGCGCGGCGAGCCATGCTCGGTTTTTTCAGCCCGGCGCTGCTGGGGGCGGCGCTGCTCGGCACGCCGGCGGCCGCCGCGGGGAGCCTCGATTGCGCCTCACGGTGGCTCAACCGCACCGAGCAGACGATCTGTAGCGACCCGCAGCTCATGCGCATCGACGAGCAGCTGGGCCGGCGGCTCAACAGCTTCGCCGCGCGCCTGAGCTTCGGACAGTACCTGGGTCTGCGCCATTGGCATGCGGTCCAGTCGCGGCAGCGCGGCGTGTGCGCCGCCGACCGCGACTGCATCGCCGCCAGCTTCCGGACCCAGAGCCGGTCCCTGGACCGGCTTCAGCGCTGCGTCGGCGGCAGCCTGACACGCCGCGCCTGCCTGCGCGAGATGATCGCCAGCGAGCATGAAAGCTCGCGACGCTGAGGCGATGGGGTCAGACCGCTCGCATCGACGATGCTGAAACGCCACGGCAGAGGCGGGGGTCTGCCCCCGCCGTCTCCATCGCCACGACCGATCTACGCCTTGGCCAGCATGGCCTCGACGTACTCCCAGTTCACCAGGCTGTCGAACCAGGCCTCCAGGTACTTCGGCCGCGCGTTGCGGTAGTCGATGTA
>Ga0075421_100003286_pt1 | contig 19316 bp, 13 predicted proteins | sample SoiMetdeltSBSDD5_FD_75292 | JGI IMG/M metagenome (GOLD analysis project Ga0075421, IMG submission 75292) | Bulk soil microbial communities from a Populus tree surrounding site in Tennessee, USA - Soil MetaG P. deltoides SBSDD5 | ecosystem: Environmental > Terrestrial > Soil > Tree plantation... | reverse complement strand
TTCTGCTGGTACGCGACGACCAGATTTTTCCACCCGGCCCGCTCTTCCGCTCCCCGGCGGCCGAGCTGCGCCTGGAAGTGCTCGCGCACTCCGACGGGAACCAGGAACTGGGCGTCGGGATCCCACCCGTAAAATTGCTTGGCCAGGCGAGCCTCGTCGGCACCGAGCGGCTCGCCGTGCGCTTCCTTGGTGTCCTGCCGGTGGGGCGCCCCGTAGCCGATGTGGCTGTCGACGATAATCAGAGTCGGCCGCTCCCGCGTCGCCAGGAAGGTCTCGTACGCGTGAGTCAGCAAGTCGAGGTCGTTGGCGTCACCCACCCGGACCACGTTCCAGTCGTAGGCCAGGAACCTTTCGGCTACGTCCTCGGTGAAGGTGATGTCGGTCGGCCCCTCGATACTGATCCGGTTGTTGTCGTAGATCCAGCACAGGTTGGAGAGCCGGAGATGTCCGGCCAGCGAAGCGGCCTCGGAGCCGACGCCCTCCATCATGTCGCCGTCGCCACAGAAGGCGTACACGTTGTAGTCGAACAGCGTGAAGCGGGGACGATTGTAGGTGGCGCCAAGCCAGCGGCCGGCCGCGGCCATGCCGACGCTCATCGCCACTCCCTGCCCCAGGGGACCGGTGGTCGCCTCCACGCCCGAGGTCCAGCCGTACTCGGGATGGCCGGGACAGCGGCTGCCTGCCTGCCGAAAGTTCCGGACATCTTCCAGGGTCACTGCCAGCCGGCCCTGCCCCACTTCCTCGTACGACTCACTGACTGCTTTCACTCCGGTGAGATGGAGTAGGCTGTACAGCAGCATGGAGGCGTGGCCGTTAGAGAGCACGAAGCGGTCCCGGTTGGGCCAGCGGGGATCCTCGGGATCGTAGCGGAGGAAGCGCTGCCACAAGATGTACGCCGCCGGCGCCAGCGCCATCGGAGTGCCGGGGTGCCCCGACTTGGCGGCCTGCACCGCGTCGATCGAAAGCGTGCGGATGGTGTTGATGCAGAGCTGGTCGAGCTCCGCCGGATCCATGGTACCGGCTGGAGCTGGGGCGGTTCGGGTCGAAGTCATGATGCAGCCAACGCCTCCGACTTGGCCGCGATCCGCTCCAGCAGCTCGTTCCACGATTTCACGAACGCCTCGGCGCCTTCCCGCTGGAGCTGTTCGGCCAAAGCGCTGACGTCGATCCCGGCGCGCTCGAAGTCGGCGAGCACCGCTTCGGCATCACCGCCATCCTCCGCCATCACCCCGCGGATCTCCCCGTGATCGGCGAAGGAGAGCAGCGTCGCGTCTGGCATGGTATTGATGGTGTCGGGCGCGGCCAGGGCCTCGATGTAGAGCACGTCGGAAGCCTGCGGGTCCTTGGTGCCGGTGCTGGCCCACAGCAGCCGCTGATGCCGGGCGCCCGCGGACGCGAGGACTTCGGAGTGGTGAGAGTCGAGCAGCTCGCGGTATGCCCGATAGGTCCGGCCGGCGATCGCGATACCGAGACGGTTGCGAAGCTCGGCCGGCACCTTGTCTTGCACCGCCTTGTCCCATCGGCTGATGAACACCGACGCCACCGAGACCACGTCGGGATCGAGCCCGGCCGCGATCCGGCGCTCGATGCCCCGCTGATAGGCCTCAGCTGCCGCGAGATACTGCTCTCGGGAGAAGAGAAGGGTGACGTTGATCGGAATGCCCTTGAAGATCGACTCCTCGATGGCGGGGAGCCCCGCCGGCGTTCCCGGAATCTTGATGAAGAGGTTGGGCCGCTCTAGTTGCCGGTGAAGCGACTTTACCTGCTCGCAGGTGCGCTTGGTGTCATGCGCCAGCAGCGGCGACACCTCGAGCGAGGCCCAGCCATCGAGATGGTTGGTCTCCCGGTAAATCGGCCGGAAGAGATCGGCGGCCTGGCTCAAATCCTCCGCGGCCAGCTGGAAGAAGAGCTCTTCGCTGGAGAGACCGGTCGGGGTCTTGGCATGGATCGAGTCGTCGTAGGCGCCGCTCTTGATGGCCTGATCGAAGATCGAGGGATTGCTGGTGAGCCCGGTGATGGAAAGCTCTTTGATATAGCCTCGCAGAGTGCCGTCCTGCAGCATCTCCCGAGTCATGTTATCGAGCCAGAGGCTCTGACCCAGATCATGGAGTCGTTTCGTTGGGTTGGTCATGCCGGCTTCCCTTCACTCGCCGTGGCCGCACTGGCCGCGCCGAGCAATGTGGGTGGGTCGTACTCGAGAAGATCGCCAATCCGATCGATGCTGAGGTCGGCCGGCGGATTGCGGGCGAGAATCTCCGGGTCGTGGGCATAGTGGCCCTGGCGCACGAAGACAGTGGTGACCCGCGATCCCCAGGCTTCCTTCACCGCGGCCAGGAGGTGGAGCTTGTCGTCCACCAGGACGTAGTGCCCCGCTGGAAAACGGGCGGCGACGTCGTCCAGCTCCCTTTCCTTATGTATATACACCAGGATCCTCCCCTCCACTGCGGCTTCGAGTCCGGATCGCTCGATCTTGCGAGGCTGGAACACGACGTCCCCGTCGGTCAGGATTACGGTCGGGCCATACGCCGCGAACCGCTCCAGCACGTCGAGCGAGCCGGGATACAGCCGGTTGGCAAAGGGATAGTTCACCAAGTAAGAGGAGACTGCGAGCAGGCAGGGATCGCGGGGATAAATGAGCCGGTACCGTTGCAGAGCCCCGAGGTAGTCGGCGTAGCCCAGCTCGGACCGCAGCTGCTCGAAGATCCTGAAGTAGTGCTCGGTCGACGCGGCACCGATTTCACTCATCAAGTACCGGCGGAGGTCCGCAATGACCCGGTCGTTGTCGAGCAGGGTGTTGTCGACATCGAACAGGAAGACGATCTCGCTCTGCAGTGAATCCATTTGATCAACGGCCTTCGGGATTTGGCGACTGGCGTGGGCTCCTCCGGGCGCTGTAGCACTCGACGGTCGGAGCCCGGGGTGTCCATACCGATTGCAGCTCCAATACCCAAATCCCCGGTCTCCTCCCCTCGTGCTAACGCGCCCCTCCGGAGCAGTTCCCTGCGCCGACTCACCGCAGATTCTCATCCGCACGCCCAATCCTGTTCGGGGTTGAACCAGCCTCCGTTATCCAGCAACCGATCCGCCTCCGCCGGTCCCCAGGTGCCGCTGTCGTACTGGTGGAGTGGCGTAGCATTGCCCAGTACCGGCTCAACGACCCGCCACGCCTCCTCGACCGAATCCTGCCGGGCAAAGAGCATCTGGTCTCCGCGCATCGCGTCGCCCAGAAGCCGCTCGTAGGGTCCCATTTCATCCTTCTGGTCGTGGCACGCGATCAGCTCGACGTCTTCGCCCCGCATCCTCTCGCCCGGGAGCTTAGCTCGGGCGCCGAGCGAGAGCACCACATGGGGACTGAGCCGGAAGCGAAACCGGTTCGGCGGAGCGGCGGCGCAGTCCGGGAAGAGCGCAACCGGCGGTCGCTTGAGCTCGACCAGCACTTCGGTCGCGGTCACCGGCAGGCACTTCCCCGCCCGGATGTAGAACGGCACCCCAGCCCAGCGCCAGGAATCGATCCGCAGCCGAACCGCTGCAAAGGTCTCCATGTCCGAGTCGGGAGCGACGCCTTCCTCTTTGCGGTAGCCGCGAAACTGTCCCCGCACCACGTCGGAGGGCTCGAGCGGTAGCATGGAGCGGAACGCCTGGGTCTTTTCGTCCCGCACGGCCTCGTCGCCTCGGGCGGAGGGTGCCTCCATTGCGAGGAGGCTCGCTACCTCGAGCAGGTGGTTCTGCACCACGTCGCGGATCGCGCCCGCCTCGTCGTAGAAGCGCCCTCGGCCCTGAACCCCAAACCGCTCCGCCATGGTGATCTGGACCCGCTCGACGTAGTTGCGGTTCCAGATCGGCTCCAGGAAGCTGTTGGCGAACCGGTAATACAGGAGGTTCTGGACCGGCTCCTTGCCGAGGTAGTGGTCAATCCGGAAGATGGCGGACTCGGGGAAGAACTGGTGCAGCGTGACGTTGAGGACCTGGGCCGAGGCGAGGTCCCGGCCGAACGGCTTTTCCACCACCACCCGCGCGTTGGTCGCGGCACCGACCCGGGCGATCCCCTCGACCACGGTGGTAAACAGGCTGGGCGGAATCGCGAGATAGTATAGCGGGCGTTGGCAGCCGGCCAGCGTCTCCTTGAGTCGCTCGTAGGTCGTGGGATCCTCGTAGTCTCCCCCGACGAAACGGAGCAGCCCACACAGTTTTCGAAACGCGTCCGGTTCGAACTTACCGTGCTGCTCCACGCTCTGCCGCGCGCGGGCCCGGAGCTGCTCCAGGTTGTATTCGGACCGGGCGACGCCGAGCACCGGTACGCTCAGATGGCCGTGCCGGACCATGGCCTGCAAGGCGGGGAAGATCTGCTTGAACGCGAGGTCGCCGGTAACCCCGAAGACGACGAGTGCGTCCGACTGTGGTTGCGCCATGGTGATCCTAGCCGGGCCCCTTCTCGTGGTGGCCGCCGAACTGGTAGCGCAGCGCGGAGAGGACCTTGTTGGCGAAGTCGGCTTCACCGCGGGAGCTGAACCGCTCATACAGCGCGGCGCTCAGCACCGGCGCGGGGACCGACTGGTCGATCGCAGCGGCAATGGTCCAGCGGCCCTCGCCCGAGTCGGATACCCGGCCGGCGAAGTTTGATAGATCGGGGCTCTCGCGCAGGGACCGGGCGGTGAGGTCCAGCAGCCAGGAGCCGATCACGCTGCCCCGACGCCACAGCTCGGTGATCGCAGGGAGATCCAGCTGATACTGGTAGTGCTCCGGATGGCGGAGCGGCGTGGTCTCGGCGTCCGCTTCCTGAGAGCGGAGCCCGACACCGGCATGATGCAGGATGTTGAGCCCCTCCGCGTAGGCCGCCATGAGCCCGTACTCGATCCCGTTGTGCACCATCTTCACGAAGTGTCCCGCACCGGCGGGGCCGCAGTGGAGATAGCCTAGCTCCGCGGTGCCGGCGGACTTTCCGCCGGGCGTACGGGGAGCGGCATCCACTCCGGGAGCGAGCGCCGAGAACACCGGCTCCAGCCGCTCGACCGCGGCAGGCTCGCCGCCAATCATCAGGCAGTAGCCGCGCTCCAGCCCGAAGACCCCGCCGCTGGTACCCACATCCAGGTAATGGACACCCTGCTCCCGAAGTTCCGCGGCCCGCCGGATGTCGTCGTGATAGTACGAGTTGCCACCGTCGATGACGGTGTCCTCCGGGGCCAGGTGGGGCACCAGATCAGCCAGCGTCTGATCCACCAGGGCCGCGGGCACCATCAGCCACACCGCGCGAGGCGGCTTCAGTACCTTGACTAATGACTTCAGCGAATCGGTGCCGGTTGCGCCTTCGCCGGCCAGGGCCTTCACCGCCGGCGGGTTCACATCGTAGACCACGCATTGGTGTCCGGCGCGCATCAGCCGGCGCACCATGTTGCCGCCCATCCGTCCCAATCCGATCATGCCCAGCTGCATGGCGACCTTTCTCTTCAATCCGCGGGTGTGGCCACGGTGATCTCGAGGCCTCGCAGCGCGGCGCCGAGGAGGGCCGCTTCGAGCGCCACTACGGAGACCGGCATTCGCCGGAGCAGCTCGGCCATCCGGCCCTTCGCCGTGAACGCGTGAAGAAAATGCCCCTCCCGGAGCGCAGGGAGGATCCGGGGAGGAATGCCGCCTGCCAAATAGACGCCACCCAGGCTCAGCACCTTGAGGGCGAGGTTTCCCGCCTCGGAGCCGAGGAGGGAGACGAAGAGCTGGAGGGCGGCGTGGCTCAGCGGGTCGGGATCGGGTCGCAGCGCGGCTGCGCTGATGAGCGGGGGGGCGTACTCGGCGGCGACGAGCGCGCGCTTCATATCCGGCGACTCGGGTGCGTGGCTCGAGTCCCGCAGAAACTGGTAGATGTTGAGGAGACCGGGCCCGGAGCAGACTCGCTCCACACTGACATGATCGAACTTTCGCTTCAGGTAGGCCAGGAGCCCGGCCTCCAGCTCATTCCGGGGAGCGAAGCTCGCGTGACCCCCCTCGGAGGGGAACGCCTGGTAGCGGTCGCCGTTCCATATAAGGAAAGCCTCGCCCAGGCCGGTCCCCGGGCCCATCACCGCAATGGCGCCACCGGCCACCGTCTCACCGGGGTTGAGACTGTGAAGCTCCGACGAATTCAGTCTGGGTACCGCCTGACCGACCGCCTCGAGGTCGTTGAGCAGGCCGACCGACTCCAGGTCCAGCTCGGCCGCGAGCTCGGCTTCGTCGAGGTTCCAGGACAGGTTGGTGACTCGAGCCGAGCCCCGGATAACCGGTCCGGCAACGGCGAAGGAGGCGGCCTCAACGGTGAGGTCCGTGCCGGTGAGGAACTCGCGGACCATCCCCGCGAGGGAAGCGTATTTGGCGCTGGGGAACTGGCACTGCGCCAGCGGGGCGCGCGGTCCCCGCTCGGCAGAGTACACCGCGAGATCGGTCTTGGTCCCGCCGATGTCGCCGGCCAGGAGGAGACCGGTGGCGAGCGAGGAAGTCATGGTATCAGGAATGTAGCTCTGAAAATGGGGGAGGGGGTAAGGCGCAACGGCTGGCGTGATCGAGATCACTAACGCAGATTCGGGAGTCATCATGACCGCCCCCACCATCGCAGGGCCCAAGCGCAAGCCGTACGACGAGGAGATCGACGTCTACGGTGTCACTCATCCGGGAAAGGTCCGGAAGGAGAACCAGGACCACTTTCTGGTCTGTTCCCTGAAGCGGCAGATGGTGATCCGGCAGAGCAGCCTGCCCACCATCGACAGCGTCACGGCGCAGGGCGAGCGACTCGCCTTCCTTATGATGGTGGCCGACGGTGTCGGGGGCGGCGCGAAGGGCGAAGAGGCCAGCCGGCTGGCAGTCGAGGCGGCAACCCAGTACGTCCAGCGCAGCATGCGCTGCTACTATGCCGCTAACGCTGAGGATGATGAGGAGTTCTTCGAGGCACTGCGGGAGGCGGCACTCGGGTGCCATGGGGAACTGGTGCGTCGGGGAGAGAGCGACCCGGAGTACCGGGGGATGGCCAGCACACTCACGCTCTATCTGGGCGTCTGGCCCTGCGCTTATCTGCTCCAGGTCGGGGACAGCCGCTGCTACGTCCTGGAGCAGGGTGAGCTGTCGCAGATCACCCGGGACCAGACGATGGCTCAGGAATTGGTCGATCTCGGCGTCATGAAGCCGGAGGAGGCCCAGAAAACCCGACTGGCGCACACGCTCTCCAGCGCGATCGGTGGACGCAACACCGAGCCGGTAGTCACCCGGCGTGAGGCCAAGTGGGGCAACGTGGCGCTGCTCTGCAGCGATGGGCTCACCCGGCACGTCTCGGATGAACGAATCCGCGAGCGGCTTCGCACCATGAAATCGTCGCGTCAGGTTTGCGAGGATCTGCTGAAGGAAGCCCTCGCTGGGGGTGGGACCGACAACATCACCCTGATCGTCGCGCGAGCCCTGCCTGGCGAACGCTGAAGGAGACACAGCTGCGGTCCCCGGCCGCATGCAGGACCAGACCGTATTGATGTCCGGGTAACTGCAACGCCCGCCGCGTGGGGCGGGAATATGTGCCCGTGATTCGCATACCCGCAGGTTCGATTTCTTCCCTCGTTACTCCCTCGACCAGTGGCCGGGGCGGGAGTCCGCCCTCAACCGGCGTACGACCATGGCTATCCAGAGCGTAGGTCTGGAGGTCGCCCTCTCCTTTCTGACCGCTATCGGAATCGGCTTCCTGATAGCGACCCGCCGGCGGAGACCACCCCAAGCCGACGCTCGACCGGACTCCGAATATGCCAACCGCTGGAATGACCTCCGCACGCCCGAGGACCAGGCCGTAAACTATGCCAGCTTCATGTTGGACCAGTCGGGGCGGTGTCTGAGCTGGAACGCGGCCATCCAGCGCCTGCTGGGCTATGAAAAGAGTGAGTTCATCGGCCTTCCCGTCGCCGACCTGCGCACACCCGAGGACCAGGCCGATGGGATTCCGGAACGGGAGTTGAGGGAGGCAAGGGAGCGCGGAAGGTCCAGCGCCGAGCGTTGGATCGTCCGAAAGGATGGGACCCGATTTCCCGCCCTGGTCTCCATGGCGAGTGTGCTGAACCGGGAGGGTGCGGTCATCGGGTTCTCCCAGAGAGTGCGAGATCTGACCGAGACCAAACGGGTCGAGGAAGAGCTGGGCCGAAGCAAGGAGGCGCTCGATCTGGCCAACGAGGCTGCTGGCCTCGGCATCTGGGATCACAATCTCCTCAGCGGCGAACTACACCTGGATCGGCGAGCCAAGGCTCTCTTAGGCATTCCCTCCGACGCTCCGGTAACCTATCGCGCCTGGACCGCGGCGATTCATCCTGACGACCTGACCGCCGCAGAGGCGCTGCTGGAACATGCGCTCCACGAGCAGCAGTCCTTCACGACTGAATACCGGGTCATCTGGCCCGACGGCAGCGTTCACTGGCTCGCCGTCACCGGCCGGGGAAGCTACAGCCCCAATACCGAAAAACCTCTGCGGATGCGGGGCATCTTGCTGGACATGACGGAACGGAAGCGGACCGAGGAGCGGATGCAGGAGGTCATGCGGCTGGAGGCGATCGGCCGCCTGGCGGGCGGAATAGCCCATGACCTCAATAACATGCTGGTGGCGATTCTGGGCTTCAGCGATCTATTGGGACAAAGCATGGCGGCCGACGATCCCCGACTGGAGGACGTCCGGCAGATCAATGATGCGGCCGAAAGGTCGGCCGATCTCACCCGCCAACTCCTGGCCTTTGCCCGGCGGGAGCTGATCCAACCGCGCAAGCTGGATCTCAATGCCACTGTCCGCTATGCGGCAGGAATGCTGCGGCCCGTGCTGGGCGAGAATATCGGGCTGAAACTGCAGCTGGCACCGGACGTGGGGTTCATTCACGCTGATCCCGGCCGGCTGGAGCAAATCCTGATGAACCTGGTCCTCAACAGCCGCGATGCCATGCCGCGCGGCGGCCAGGTCACGGTCGAAACAGCCGGGGTGGTTCTGGAGTCGGACAATCCGGCGTGGCAGCAGCAGCCGGAGGCTCCGCCGACCGGACAGTACGCCATGCTCGCGGTGACTGACACGGGGCATGGAATGGATCCAGAGACGCTGCAGCACATCTGGGAGCCTTTCTTCACGACCAAGCCGGCCGGCAGAGGTACCGGGCTCGGCCTCGCAGTCGTGTACGGATCGGTAAAACAGAGCGGGGGCTTCGTCTGGGTCGACTCCGAGGTAGGCCGGGGCACCGTCGTGCGAGTCTATTGGCCGGTGCTGGTCCAGGAGACGGAGCAGGTGTCTGAGCTTCCCGCACCCAGGCCGGCGGAGCGGGGCCGGGAGACTGTGCTCGTGGTGGAGGACGAACGCGTGGTGCGGTCGCTCATGGTGCGCAGCCTGACCGGTCTGGGATACCGCTGTGTCGAGGCCGCCAGCGCGGAAGAGGCACTCCTGATTCTGGAGCAGCAGCTGGTGGACATCGTCCTTACCGACGTGGTGATGCCCGGGACCAGCGGTGGCGATCTGGGCTTGATTCTGGCCGACCGCTATCCCTCGCTGCCGGTGCTCTACACCTCGGGCTTTGCGGACAACGATGTGGTCAGGCGGGGCCTGCTCGATGCTGGTCGTCCCTTCCTGCAGAAGCCGTTCGCCCCGCGGGAGCTTGCCCGCAAGGTGCGTGAGGTGCTGGAGCAGTCGCTAGTCGCTAGTCGGTAGTCGCCAGTCACCAGTCACCAGTCACCAGTCACCAGTCACCAGTCAGTCACCCGAAGTAAACCCGCAGTGTGGCTCAACTGCGTCACCGGCCGATACCGCCGGCCAGTGAGCGAGGCCACTGAGCCCTTTCCTCTAAATTCCTACCATTCAGGCGTTTGCTGAACCGATCGAGGGCGCAAGGCGCCCTCTTCCTTATGTATGGCGGAGAGTCATGAACCGAGCCCACCTGCTTGCCAGTGTCTGTGTCGCTCTGCTCCTGGGCGCCAACGGCTGTGGCCATAGCGATCCCTCCACGAAGGCCATCCGGGCGATCGTGACCAACTCGGCCGCGCCGCGCTCCCTCCGGAGCACCCAGTGGAGGTTGGTTCAGCAGGTATATCGCGACCGCGAGTACCGGTCGCTCTGGACTGCCGGCCGAAAATTGAACTCGCAGGCCCACGACTTGATCGAGACGCTGTGCCATGCGGAACGCGAGGGACTGCGTGCCGCAGACTACGATCTCACCGGGCTTCGGGCCGAGCTGACCCAGCTGGATCAGGAGCCGGATTCCGCCTTCCGGGCTGTGGCCGCCATCGATCTCCGCCTGACCCAACGATTCCTCGACTACGGGGCCGATCTTCTCGCCGGCCGGCTCGACCCTCAGGCAGTGGACAATGGGTGGTACATTCGGGCCCGGCGAGCGTCGATCGACAGCCTGCTCCGGGCCTCGCTTCGCTCTGGGGATTTCGATGACATGATAGAGCCGCTCCGGCCGCGACAGCGCGAGTACAAGGAAATGGTCGAAGCCTTGAAGGAGTATCGCGAGATCCAGGCGGACGGTGGTTGGCCGCAGGTTCCGGGCAAGAAGCTGGACCGCGGGAGCGAAGGAGCCGCAGTCCGGGCGCTTCGGAAGCGGCTGGAAGTGGGCGGTGATCTGGGGCGTGCGGGGGGAAAGCCGGTGTACAACGACAAGGTGGCGGCCGCGGTGGCACGCTTTCAGGAGCGGCACGGCATCCGGGTAGACAGCGCGGCGGGCCCGGCGACACTGGCGGCGCTCAACGTGCCGGTCGAGTCTCGGATTCGCCAAATCGAGTTGAACCTGGAGCGTTATCGCTGGCTGCCGAGCGATTTCGGAAAACGTTACATCCTGGTCAACATCCCAGACTACCGCCTCTACGCCTATGACGACGGCAAGGAAGCCCTGACCATGCGAGTGATCGTGGGCGACGAGTACGGCAACGCGACTCCGGTCTTTGCCGATTCGATGACCTACCTCGTCTTTCGGCCGCAGTGGGACATGCCCCGGCGCATCCTGGTAGATGAGGTCATCCCCAAGGTGCAGGAGGACATCTATTATCTGGCGAAGCACGGCTACGAGGTGGTGGATACCGCGCGCAACGAGGTGATTACCGACCCGTCAGCGATCGACTGGTCTGACCTGGACACCAACGAGATCCACTTCCGAGTTCGGCAGAGGTCCGGTATCGGGAACGCGCTCGGCAACGTGAAGTTCATGTTTCCCAACCAATTTTCGGTCTATCTCCACGACACCCCGGCCGACCACCTCTTCGACCGTGCCGAGCGCACCCTGAGTCATGGGTGTGTTCGAGTGGAAGACCCGGTCAAGCTGGCCGGTTATGTCCTGGCGCGGCAAGGCGACTGGAATGAGAAAAAGATCCGAGAGGCAATCGAGCCGCCGAAGTCGGCTGAAACCGCAGCCCCGATCACCGTCGATCTGAAGCAGCCCGTTCCGGTCTACCTGGTCTATCTCACGGCGTTCATGCGTGACGGCCGCTTGCATTTCCGGAATGATCCCTACGGCAAGGACAGCCGAGCGATCCGTCCCATGGGGAAGCCGGCCTCGCTGGAACGGTCAGAATGTGAGCAGCTCGAGGAGCTCGCTGGGGGGTGAGATGAGGGTGGCACTCGCGGCGGCGCTGCTGGGATCGATCGCACTCACGATAGGCCACTATCGCCAGCGCGGCGCCACTGAGGATCAGCACGATGCCGTGAGCGCCGCACCCGACAGTGCCTTGGTACCAAAGCCATCCGTGCGGAAGGCCCTACCTGGACGAGTTTCCTTCGCCGTCAAGTTCAAGGAAGAGGTCAGCCCCTTCCCGGTATTGGGGATGTTCGTCATGCCGGGGGACCAGGTCCCCATCGAGGTGGTGTTCGCCGACTCGACGGCGAGCTACACGGCCGATGCCGGCGGTGGGCGACTGGTGCGGTTGGGAACCAACCGGTGGCGCTGGACCGCCCCGGAGCAGAAGGGATTGTATCCACTGTGGGTGCGGGACTCGAGCTCGGGCGAGACCGTCACCCTCAATGGCTTCGTCATGGTCCCCATGCCCTCGGCGGCAACCATCAGCGGCTTCCTGGTAGGCCGGTACGAGTCTCGACCTCTCCGAGGAGATCCGGGCTACGCTCGCCCCAACGGCTTTGTGGAGGTCACCGAAGCCAACCGCGGGGCGCTGGTGGCCCCTCACTTCACCATCGGACAGTTCCTTTCCAAGCAGAACCGCGGATTCCCCACCTACCTGGTACTTCGGGAAAGGCTTCTGCTCAAGTTGGAGATCTTGCTGGAGGAGGTGCGGAGCGCCGGCCTTCCCGTCAGCACGTTCCGGATCCTGAGTGGCTACCGGACGCCGTTCTATAATCGATCGATCGGCAACGAGACCCGCTACAGCCGGCACGTCTACGGCGACGCGGCCGACATCTACGTGGACGAGGATCGCGACGGGAAGATGGACGATCTCGATGGCGATGGCCTGGTCACGCTGGATGACGCGCGGACGCTGGCCTCGGTCCTCGAGAGTCTGTCACAGAGGAGCTGGTATCAGCCCTTCGAGGGTGGGCTCGGACTCTACCAGGCCAATGCGACGCACGGGCCGTTCGTGCATGTGGACGTCCGAGGTCATCCGGCACGGTGGGGGCCGTAGCGCCGAGTCCGCTTAGCTAGGGACCTTCTCCTCCGCCGGTCCAGCGACAACTGCTTCGGCGTATGGCCCGGCTACCCGTTCAACCATGAACGGCGGGGTTGTCGCTTCGACCTTCTTGGCTTCGGCCCGAACCCGATTCTTGACCCCGAACATCGTTTCCAGCGCGTCATGCCAGAACGGTGCGCCCAGGCTCACCAGCAGGGTCGACAGGAGGATGCCGACCCACCAGTTGGGATCCTTCGGCCGGCGGGGACCGGTGATGCCGGCGATGGACGCGGTATCAGCCGCGGCGCCCACGGCACGGCGATTCAGTGATTCAAGCGCCGAGGCGAGCGCGACGCAGGCGCTATCCGCGGACGACGCACCAGCCTTCAGGCATCTGTCTCCCAGGTCTTGCACCTGCTCCTGAAGTCCCATCAGCCCCTCGGTGGTTGCGCTCACCCGCTGGCGGAACTCATCGTTGCTTTGTGCCTGCCTGAAGATCTTGAGCGCGTCCGCATTGAGCGCGAGCACGACCGCGGCAGCGGAGACCAGGGAAACGCCCCTCATCCGACGCCGGTAGCGGTCGGCAACGGGCTCCATGGCGAGCGGAAACCAGGCGCTCGCCCGCTCCGCAACCTGCTCTAACACAGCTCGACCGGTATCGGGGTTCGCGGTCCGGAGATCCGGCACCTCGCGTGGGTCGACGTGCAGGATGAGGTCGGAGAGTTGCGATGCGGTGAGCGTGTCCAGGCGGACTGCAGTGGGACGGACCCCATTCTGGCCCAGCCCCTGGAGCCGCCGCATGACACTCTTGAGCAGATCGTCCCCCGACTGATTGAGCCCGGTAGATCGAACAGCCTCATGCACCAGGCCCTTGAGGCCGCGCAGTGTCGCCTGGCCCTTGAGCGCAAGCATCGCCTTGGCCAGCTCCTGCAGGCTTTGCGCCGCGAGCGCCAATACCAGCATCACGCCGACGAAGGTGAGTAGAGTCTCGAGCAGCGAGAGCATAGTCGCCTGCCTGGTCTAGGTCGTGGCCCGGTGAGTGTCTGGTTTGCCGCAGAGGGTATAAATCGATTGCACTTCCCTCGCCGTGGTGTCGTACAGCCCGGCCCGGGCCAGCCCCGTGCGGCTGAAGGGACAGGTGACTCCAGGCCTGAACCAGCATTCATCAGGCCCCACTGAAAGGGGCACGTAGGGATCAGGACGGGATGCCACGTCTGCTTCGGGAAGCCGGCTCTCGTCGATGCCCCAGGCGGATTTCCAGCGCTTCGATTGATCATCCGGAATCGGACGAGCCAGCTCCATCAGAGTGGAGGCGCATCCGTGAGCAATGCTCTGGGCCTGACGGCGGCGGCGGAAGTTGAGCATGGGATGAAACGCGAAGGTATTGCAGAGCCACGCCGGCTTGATCGCAACCACCTCGAGGTCGAGCGGGTTCCACTGCGGCTTGGGCCTCGACTTCCTTCCGACTGCCTGGCGGATCGAGAGCTGGATCTTGGCGTACAGGTCGATCTTCTTGTTGTAACCCAGTTGGCCGGCACGACGCCACAGCCCGGGCCAGTTGAACCTCAGCGCATGCTGTTCTGCCTCGTCAAGGATGGCGAGCCGGGGCTCGAGCGAGGCGCAGAGCAGTAGATGGGGCACCGAACCATCGACCGGCCGGGCACTCACCACATCGGCCATCGCAGCTCGATTCAGAAACTGGGCGACGGCATCCAGCGGCAGATTGTCGGTGACGCCGCCATCGATGTACTGGTCTGCGGTCTCGGCCGCGGGCATGATCTCCCAGGACCAACGAGGCCGGAAGACACCGGGGAACGCGCTACTTGCCAGAAGTGCGTCCATCAAGACCGGCTTTTGGGCGTGGGACCGGTCACATGATGGATCTCCCAGGATCTCGAGCCGACCACGGGTGAGATTGGTGGCAGTGGCCAGGAAGTAGATACCGTCCTCGGTGAAGACATCGAAGGGGACGGCCCCCGGCTGCTCGATGTCATAGCCAGGCAACCCCTCGAGGACATGCTCGGCAATCAGGAGACTCAGCGGCTCGGCTCCCAGCACCTGATTGCCGACCCCCATGCGAGCGAGCCATTCCTGGAGGTAATCGGCCAGCAACCCGAGCGACTTGGAGAACTTCCGCCGCCGCACCGCCTCGACTAGATCCTTGAGCTCGAACGGGCTGATGTAGAACAGGCGCTCGAGGCCGGCGGCCACTGCCCGCAACTCCCGATCAAATTCTGCAGGAACCGGCTTGTCGAAGGCCCGGAAAACCCGATCGGCCTGGTTGAGTGAGAAGCGGGTCGACGCGGCCCGGACGGTGAAGCCGCGCACGAAGTCGGCAAAGCGGTCGGTGAGAATCAGGCGATCGAGGGCCAGATAGGTCGCTGCCAGGCGCGCGATCCGGGCAACACGCTCACTCTCGTGAGGCTCCCGGAACACCCGGGCGATCATTGCGGCAGTGATCGAACCGACCGACGCTCCAGCGATGACGTCGGGGCGGAGTCCTACCAGATTCAGGGCGTTGAGAACCCCCATCTGGTAGACCCCGCGGAACACTCCGCCACTGAACAGGAAGCTCACCGTGGCGCGCTCGGTTCCCGGCAAGCCGCCGCGGGGGTGGGGCCAGCTGTGGCCCCAGGTCTGCCGGGCCAGTTGCCAGCTCTGTCTGGCCTCCTGCTTCGATGGATCTGCCGAGGAAGTTCCGGGATCCTCCGCCGCTTGCCGAGCCGCCGGACTCAACGCGGTGTGCTCGTCCGTCAGCCGATCGCGGGGATACCAGTCGGCCGGCGTCGTCTTCCGCTCCAGCACCACGAGACGACGTTCGAACGTGACCCCGTCATCACGGTACAGCGCGCAGTGGCGGCAGACCTCGACCAATCCGGGCGTCCGCGGCTCACCTGGGATAAGGGGAGGCGCACTCCCGGGAAAGGTGCGAGTCTCGGGAGGGTTCTTGGCCCGATTGTGATCCGCAATCACCTTTCCACACCAGATGGTACGCTTCTCATCCCGCCCGACTTGGACCTGATCTCCTGCCGCCGTCCGCGCCGTTGCTCGAATCTGATGGGCCAGCATGGTCTGTAGCGCGGCTCGGCAGCCGTCGGCCACAGTTTCCGCAATCACCTGTCGCCGCGCCTGAGCATTCGACGCCTCGAAGAACCGCTTCGCCGTATGGAGATTCTCGTCCGGCTCGATCGGGTATGCCCAGGCTCGAAGAAAGATGTCGTCGCCGCTCTTGACCTGGACGTTGCCCGGAGGCAGGACCCGACTGAGCACGTTCACCAGTTTCTGATCCAGATGGGCGTCTCTCAAGCGCTGAATCTGCATGGCTCGGCCGATCACCTTCACCAGCTCGGTGCGCTCGGCGGCCTCGGCGCTGTGGTCTCCCTTCTTTGCCGGCGCCGATGGGGGGTCCAGCTCTCCCCGGCTGAGCGGCAGCGAGGCGACGCTGTAGACATGGATCGCTGTCGCCTCCGGATGCACCCGGAAGCGCAGGTAGTTCATGAGTGCTTCGGTGGTCTGATTGGCGACGTTGGCGGCGTCCATGTACAGCCTGCCCCTCGAGCGCACCGGAGGAAAGAGCGGTGCCGCCGCTGTGGCAGCCATCAGGCCGTCCACGGTGGAGACCCCCCCACTGATCACGCTCAGCTCGCCGGTAGAAACGTCGGCGACCGATAGTGCAACGCGGATGGGAGGGGATCCCCTGGCGTAGTCATCCAGATACTTCTTGGTATCGACATCGGGCTCCGGGTAGGGTGCGTCGCTCCGGGCGAGTGCACCATCCACCGCTGCATCCATGGGAACGGGCCCGTAATAGCCGGGATCGAAGACTCGGACGAAGAACTGGCGGAGCGGATGGGGGTGGAGCAGGCTGTCGGCGAGACCGTAGCGGGCCAGGAGATTGAGCAGAAACCGACGGCGACGAACGAAGAGAGTGATGACCAGCATGGTGCCCAGAAGAGCGGCCCCAATCGCCACGTAGCGCGGTTCCAAGTTCCTGGCACCCCAACCGGTCCAGGGCAGCGCTGTCCCAACCCATCGCGGGATCTGCCCCAGCACATACGCCACCGGAATGCTCAGTGCTAGCAGGACGATGGTCCACCAGGTCAGCAGCAGGATAAACGACGCCATGGTTCCCATCGCTTGCCCCACCGTGGGCAGGAAGCGTCCTCCGAACTTCAGCTTGACCACGAGGCCGTAGATCACGGCCAGGGCAAACACTGTGAGCAGCACGGCGCTCATGGCGCCAATCAGATCGGCATTGATGGAAGAGCTCATTGATGGGCTCTTGGCCCATGTCCAAAGCGAGTCACCCAGCTTGAGCAGGAGGCTGTGAGGGGGCCCGATGTCGAGGCCCATGCCCCGGAAGCCACGCAGGATCAGTCGGACGAGCAACACAACCGGGACCAGCACGACTCCAGAACACATCACCCAGAACGCAGTGAGCAGCAGGAGCGATAACCCGTTCACCAGTAGCGCTCGGGCGCGGGCCCACAGGCGGGATCGAAAGATCAAGCGGGCGGCGGTGACACCCCGTTCACGCCGGATGGATGCCGTCCAGGGACGCCAGGCGATCGTGGTCCGGCCAACCGGCCAGACCAACGGTGCGAGGCGATGCAGCACCGCCCCGATCAGCATCCAGAGGCGGAACGACTCCATTGCCTTAACCGCCCACCATATCTTGGGCAGTGACTCCCTGGCCGCGTTCACCCCCAGAACCCGGCGAATGGCTCGCGTGATGGTTCCGATCGAAGCCCGCAGGAGCAGCAGCTCGTTATAGAAGTTGATCAGCCCGGCTCGGGAGGCGAGACTGTCATCGCGCCAGCGCCGCTCCAGTTCGGCCTGGACCGGAAGCCGGAGAGTCTTGACCGGCTTCTGAGCGTCGATCTGATACGCGTCCGGCAGCATGGCGTCGATCAGGTCGTGGGGGCAGTTCTGGAAATCCTCCAGAATCTGCCGGAATCGGGCCACCCTCGGCTCCAGCGGCTCCAGCGCAGCGCCGTCCGCGCCTCCAGCGGATTGGCCGGGTGGCCCGGCCTGCAGGATCTCGGCGAGCGCGACCGCATTGACCGCTCCCGCCGAGATGCCGAGCACCACATCGGGCGCCTCGGCCCGCATGACCAGCAACGCGTGCGCCACGCCCAGCTGCATCGCGGTATCGACGCCGCCGCTGGAGAAGGTGAGGACGCGAATGGGCTGGTTCTTCCGTCCGATCGGCGTCTCGGTTCCGGCGTCACTCTGGTCAAGCGTGGACGCTTTAACCTCGCCGGCGGCGCCGGAGTCGGGCTGCGGTGGGCTGGCGGTATCGGGGGCTGCGGTCATTGGAGTGTCAGAGAAAAGCCGAGCGACCCCATGCTGGTCGACTCGTACTCGGGAGGAACCCGGCCGGTCACATACTTGATCAGTAGTGCCGTCTCGCTCGTCACCGGGTAGTTGAGCCACACCTGCAGGAATGCATTGAAGGTCCGATCCGCTACCTTGACCGGCTCCGGTACAGCGAACAGGTAATGGCCATACCAGGTGGCTCGCAGCACCAGAGCGTTGAAGACCTGGGTGTTCCAGGCGAACTCCCAGCGGGCCCGCCAGAAGGGCGAAGCGGCGCCAAGCACCAGGGCAACGTCACTCTGGGGATCGACGTAATCGATTCCGGCGTAGCCGCGGACCTCCTGGGGACGAAACCCGGAAGAGTCGCGGGTCAGTGCGGGAATGACATCGAGCGCCTCGGCCAGGCGAGGCACTTCCCCACTCACACCCAGGCCGAACACGTTCTGACCCCGCGTGAGATCCTGGGTGGACTCATAGCGATAGTGCAAATCGTAGGAGTAGAACCTGCGCTGCTTGCCGAGCCGGCGGATCAGCTCGTTGTACTCGGCCCAATCAGCTGCGGTATACTCCGAGCAACGCGGGTCCGGTTCCGTGCTATCGCTCGGCTCCCTGGCTGCGGGATCGCACTCGGCGAGCTGGAGATATCGGGTCTGCTGCCATGCAGGCAGCGACATGAGCCCGCTGCGATAATACCGCCCCCGCACCGCGACCTCGCCAAACATCTCGTTCACGTCCCCCGTACCGGCGCCCAATGCCTGGAACCCGCCGGCGCGGAGACCCAACCCATAGTGATGGCCCTGGGGATTGGGGCCGGATCGCTCCCGGTCGTACCGCACGTCGAAGTCGACGCCGAAGGCGCCGTTCTCCTCGGTCGCCTTTCGGATATCGACATCGTACGTGACGCCGGAGGCAGAGCCGACGATCTGCGCGGCCGTCGCGCCCCGCAGGGTTGTCACCAGAGCGCAAAGACAGCCGCACATCCGCATGCGGCCGATCATGTCTGGTGCCCGCAACACCACCGGGCCAGTTCGCCCAGCGTCAGCGTACCGTCTCGCAGTTGATCGATGGGGGACTCAAGCTCCCCGCCCAGAACGAAAAAGAGGTTCTGAAGATCCAGGGCGATCCGGCGCTTCTGGAGGTCCTGATCGCTGGGGAGGGGCGGATCGTCGATCTGCATCCGGCGAATGGTGAGGTCCCGCCAGTTCTGCGCGGTGGTCCCGCGCGGGAGCCAGCCTTCGACGAGGAAGTACCGGTAGACGAGGCTGCGGCATTGAGTTGGCGTGAACGTCGCCATGGTGGGCTACACCAGCTTGGCCCACACGGCTGGCAGTCCGCCGGCATAGAGGGACCGGCAGTCCCGCAGCGTGAGCTGGCCGCGCATTTCGAAATGCGGCAGATCCTTGAGCGATTTCCAGTTTCCCCCC
>Ga0075421_100003283_pt1 | contig 19332 bp, 19 predicted proteins | sample SoiMetdeltSBSDD5_FD_75292 | JGI IMG/M metagenome (GOLD analysis project Ga0075421, IMG submission 75292) | Bulk soil microbial communities from a Populus tree surrounding site in Tennessee, USA - Soil MetaG P. deltoides SBSDD5 | ecosystem: Environmental > Terrestrial > Soil > Tree plantation... | reverse complement strand
CGGCCCGCCGAACCGCTCGATGAGTTCCTGCCGCGCTTCGACGCCGACGGGAAACTCGAGGGCACGCCCGAAGCGCTGCGAATTCCATCCCGTCTCGACGAACTGCTGGACCGGCACGAGCTGGCGAAGAAGGCACAGGTTGCGATCGATCGGTTGCCCGATCTGTATCGTGAAGCGTTCGTGCTGCGCGACCTGGAGGAACTGTCCACAGCCGAAGTGGCGCAGGTGTTGGGAGTGGAACCGGCGACGGTACGGCAGCGCGTCCATCGAGCGAGGCTGTTGGTGCGTGGATACCTGGGCCAGATCGCCGGAGGCAGGCCATGAGACCTATCGTCTGCGTTTCAGGCGTCGAGCTCCTGATGGAATACATGGAAGGAGCCCTGGCGCCCGACGTCCGCGCGGCCATCGAGACGCACGTCGCTGCATGTCCGCGATGCGAGGCGTTCATTGCCTCGTACCGCGAGATGCCACGCATCATGCGCGACGCGACCACGATAGAGATGCCCGCAGACCTGGAAGCGTCGCTGCTGGCTGCCTTGCGCGCGGCGCGGGGCGACGCACGCCCTCGCGATGAGTAGCACGACGCTAGCGACGGTCGGTTTGCGATGAGGACATCGTCCAGACACGAACGGCACATGCGCCGTTGTATCGAGCTCGCGCGCCTGGCGAGCGCGACGGGCGATAGTCCCGTGGGTTCGGTGGTCGTCGACGATAGCGAGTTCGTGTCCGAAGGCGTCGAAGCCGTACGCGCTCGAAATGATGCTACGGCTCACGCGGAGATCGAGGCGCTGCGCGCCGCGTTCGCACGGAGGCGCTCCCGCGCGCTGGCCGGCTGTACGCTGTACACGAGTGTCGAGCCGTGTGTCATGTGCGCGTACGCGATCAGGCTGGCGCGCATCAGTGTCGTCGTCTCCGGCGCCCGGTCGGGCGATTCGAATAGCGCGATCAGCGGCTGCGCGATCCTGACTGACGCGACACTCTTGCCGAACCATCCGCCACCGACCGTGATTCGCGATGTTCTCGCAGCCGAATGCGAAGCCCTTCTCAAAGACAGGCGTTCGGCCGACCAGCCTGGGTGAAACCGCGCTGGGCGATGAGCGACGCAACGTCGGCCTTCGCGAGTGTCTCCGTGGGGCGTCGGTGCGCTAGGTTCTCGGGAAGTCACGACGGAACCGCAAGCGGCTGCTCTATTGCTGCCGCGCGTAGGCGGCGCTCAGACATGACGCGTGCCCGAACGTAAAGGATGACCAGCGCTTCAACGACCACCACGACCGACGCACCAATCAGCGCGGCTCGGAAGCTGCCCGTCGCATCCTTCGTCACACCCCAGACATAGGGCGAGAGAAAGGCGCCGATCTGCCACAGCGTATTGATCGCAGCGCTCCCTACGGCGAGTTGGCGCACGTGCAGCAAGTCGGCCCACGACGATACGATGAGCATGCCTGCGGTGAAAAGGTCGCGGAGAACAGCAGATACCCGACGACCACCAGAGCCGGCCTCGAGGCGACGCCAAGAAGGGGGAGAGCCGCCGCAACGGCGACTGTCAACACGAAGGCGTCGCGGAGCCGATCGCCGCTCCGGTCCGAATTCCACCCGGCGATGAAGATACACACGACGCCGAGGCCGCCGCCAAAGCTGACAAGAGAACCGACTTGCATCGTATCGAGTCCGGTACCGGCAATCAGCAGGGCCGGCGCCGACAGGAGCAGGCCGTTGCCCGCGCCATTGCCCAGGAAGCCGAGCGAGCCAAGCAGCAGCACTCTCGGATTGGCAAATGCGGCGAGGAGACTGTGCCGGACAGGATCGCCGATCAGCGCAGCATCGCGAGCCAGTTCGCGGCGGATCCATTCCTTTTCACGGTCCGCCAACCATGGAGCGGTTGCTGGCGCGTCCGGCTTTCCACGTTTTCGTTAACGCAGGTTCCGCCCCTCAGATTGACTATGCACCTGGGGACACGGGCAACCGGCATAGTGCCCGGCGTCGTGCTCGTCACCGTGTGAACTGCGGAGAGGGTGCGCTTTGCGCGGTTCCGCCGTCGCCGATCGCCGTCACTGTCGCCACGTAGCTGCCTGGCAGCAATGCCAGAATCGTTACAGAGACATCGGCCCGGCATTCACCGTTGTTGATCGCAGGCTTTCCAAGATCCTGGGTGCCAACAGGATTCGCGACGGTCGTATCCGCCCCAAAAGCAAATACCTCCAGGACGTATCGGTCGACCGCGGTTTCATGATTGCTGGATGGTGTGAAGACCGCGGTGCTCGGCAGCGCCACCGCTGTCACTGTAATGTCACGAGTAGCGGAGACGGTCGTCGCACCGGCATTGTCGCGGGCTACCGCCGTCAGCGAATAACTGCCCGCCAACACATCGTTCCACGAGAAGCTGTAGGGACTGCTCGTATCGCTTCCAAGCAAGGTGCTACCGGAATAGAAATCCACTCGCTCGATCGTGCCATCGACATCACTGGCCGTGGCGCTCAGCGTGATTGACGCGAGACCGGTAAAGATGGCCGCCGATGCAGGAGCTGTTAGCGAGACGCTCGGCGGCTGATTCGCTGGTGTGCCGCCTTCCTCTCCTCTCAGCAGTGCCGCAATCTCAGTTGCATCCAACGCAGAACGGTAAATGCGCACGTCGTCGATGGCGCCTCGCAAATAGTTCGATCCATCGGGACTTCTGCCGATTTCGACTGGCAAGCTCCCGCCCGCCGCAATCGATCCAGACTTCGCGATCGAATCTATTTCGGCGCCGTTCAGGTAGAGGCGCATCGTGCTCCCATCGTAGGTTGCGGCGACGTGATACCAGGTGTTGAGTGGAAGATCACCGGCGGAGGCTGTCAACGTGGTGGTGATTCCTCCGGCCCGTAGGCGGAATTGCAGCCGATGCTGTTCGGCACTCGTCAGGCCGAGCATCCAGTAGGTGGAATCCTCAGTAGCATCGTCAGCTTTTGAAATGAATCGCTGATCGAGACCACTGGCGAGGCTCGAGTTCTTCACCCATGCCGTAAGCGACAGGGCGGGACCGCCCACCGCGAAGTTCGAGACCGAGATGTAATCGTCAACGCCGTCCAGGTTCGCGGCGGCTCCGGTATGACCCGTCGTCCACGTCGCACCGTTCTGAAGCGTGCCCGTTTCATTCCCTGTGGAATCAGTTGTAGTCGGTCCCGTTCCCTCGTCGAGGTCCCATTGGCTCACCAGCACGGATTCCGAGTGCAGCGCCTTCTGAGCACCAATTAGACTGACAACCACACCAAGACACACCGCTATTTTCGCGAGGCAGACGTGGCCTCGCCTCATCATTTGAAACACTTGTTATTCCCTCGGAACGGACGCGCAGGAGGACCCTGCGGACTCATCATGCCAATGGCAACGCCGATGCCACAGCCCGCGGTGCTCCACTTCTCCAGCGAATACTTACGTGGGGCCTCGGACAAGCGCGACAATGAATGACGGATTACCGTTCACACAATGTGTCGATTACATGTCTCAACAGTGAGTGCGGCGGCTGAGCACAAATAGGCAAATATGTCGTGATGTTGTAGAGGTGGTGGACTTTGTGCGTCGCGGCTCTGAGGCGGGGGACAGTCGACCTACGCATCAGCGCACCCGAACTGAGCGTTAGCAGCTCTTCGGAACCTGCCTCACGGTCCAGTCCGCGTCGGCGTTGCCACTATCCGTTTCGTGGCAGGTCCCCCGTGTCTACAGGAAGCGAACCTGCTGCATTCCAGCAGCGGTCACGAACACTGACAGGTTATTGGAGGTCGGATCGGCGGGGCGAAGGACGAACCCATGACCCTCGGGCCGATAACTCAGTGTCGATCCGACCATGACCTCGTTGTCACAGAAGGTCACTTCCATCTTGCGGCCATGCGGCGTGTCGGAGAAGAACTTGGCTTCTACTCGCGTCGGGTCACCGGCGAACTCACGGACGAAAAACAACGCCTTCAGTTCCGACAGACGAATGACAGTTGAGGCACCCTGTCGCAGATTAGTCGAGAGGTGCAGATGCGCCTTAGTCGGATTGAAGTCGTTCGTGTAGCCGCAGACGACACGTCCGTCGTTGAATCGTGCAACGACCTTCCGCCACCCGACGCTCGATTCCACTGGATATGCGATTGATACTGCAGGCGATGTCGTATCCGATATCAGCTTCACAGTGAGTTCAGGGATGGTTAGCGGTCGCTTGAACGCACACGCACCTTCATATCGCAAGGTGTCGCCCAGCGATGCGACACGACAGCGTAAGACCTTCGACGGAATCAGAATGGGGCGTCCGGTCCCCTTAGCTCGAGGACGACGCTGGAGCTCGGTTTGAGTCGCTCCGTAGTTTGGAGCAGAACGCCCCCGGCCGAGATGTCAATGACGCGGACTGCCGCCCCGTATTTGACACTCGCAGCTCGCAGCCATTCCAGATCGTTCGCTTTGAATCGTGTGTGAATGCGCCGACTCGATTCTGGCTCGATGGCGAGGTCCGCCGACCCGCCGATGCACACTGGTTCCGTCCGTCGTCTGTGCAGTTCTGCACTTGTCATTGCTACCTCGATGACCAAAGGTGCAACCTCGACGCCAGAAGTGTTCAGCCAGTAGAGCGCTCGTGTGGATGGACTTACGACGATAGTCCGTGAAAGTCCGGAGTGAGCGCGAGGTTATTTCTGGGACACTCGATGATTCGAAACGGCACAGACCACGAGCACGCCCACCGTGCTGAGAAGAACTATCGCTGTTCGATGAACCGGAGCACCGCGGTCAAGAATTGCGAGGCTCCCGCGCACTGTTCGATTGTTTGCTGGAAATCAGGAGTCCAGGCTCCGACCCATCTGCCTTTCTAAGCACGCCTTATGAAAGGGTGCTGTCGCAGGCGTCGGTGGATCGGGTCGTTGCGACACAAACTGAGTAAGCGGACCAAGCTGCGCATCACGGTTCATCCCGTGAGCCAAAGGGTCAAACCACCAGGGGTCGCCTTCAATTGGCAATTCACAGTCGAGGCACCGAAAGGTCATCGCCCGCCTTTAACCGTCCTTCGCCGCTAATCGCATCGCGTCCAGCCAATTCTGCGCTAACGCTCGCGCCGACTCGTTGTCAGGCATCATCCGGGAGTGCAACAGCGAATCAACGAAGAAACCGACCCGAAGTTCAACTCCGGAAGTGAACCCTGCAAACACAGCGCACGTCAAGATGCGGGTGCTTGAAGCTTCGAACACCTGCCAACAGACTTCTACCGGCTCCGATGGTTTGGAGTTCGTCATGATTAACTTGCAGACGACGTTGGGGCCGTGAACACTCTGGGGGCTGGAACCGTGCGGACGCCATTTGGGAGGAACTTGTTGCGCTCGACTGAAAAGGGCTTATACCGTAAACATCGCGTGCGTGTCTGTCGGAATACGACAGTGGGCCCTGAACTGCACGTGTCGAGGTAGAAGGGCGCATCGAGGCTGTTGAAGCCTCGACGCTCAGGGTGCGCGTGGGTCGTCGCCTGTTCAAGCGGTTGTCAGCGTTCTCGGTGTGGTCGTGGAGTTGTTCCTGCCTTAGGGATGAGACCTGGCCATCCTCTGTCCGGTAAGAGTTGTCTTGTCAGGTAGGAGTTACGGTGATGAGAATTCAAGAAACGGTTATATACCTGCTTTTGGGTTTGACACTTTCGGTAACCCCATCGAGCGCCCAAGGAGGAGGGCCCCAGAGCAATCTCAACGCGCGAGTAACCAGCCTTGAGCAGCGAGTCGCGGCACTCGAGGCTCAGCCACCAGGAGGTGGTATCGGGCTGGTCGTGGTCGATGCGCTGGATCAGGTGGTTGGCATTCAAGTGGGAGAGGCCGATACCATCAGTTTCATTGGTGGCCGCTGGGTTGAGGCAACTATCGATACCAATGGATTCGTTCCGCAGAGTCCGTCACGGCAGGTATGGTTCACAAGCTCCGATTGCACGGGGACGGCACTCCTCAACTCGTTGGATATCGTGCGTAGCGGCTTCACCTTTGATGGTCAGATCTTGCAATTTGCAGGCGACCCTGTGTCGATAGTGACATCTAACAGCTCGGGTCAGCTGCTCCCTAACGGCACGACTACGGGCTGCCAGCAGAGCGTCTCCAGCCGAAAACTAGGCCCACTCGCGCAGTTCGACTTGAGCACACTTGGGTTGGTCACGCCGTTCCGAATAACCCCCCCGTGACGGATGTCTCGTGCCCCAGCGGAGATCATTACGGCTCTGGGCGGCTGATCGGAGTTGAAGTCGAGGGTTGAACACGTGCCGTTGCTGACCCTGTTCGCTGACGGTGGGCTTTCCTACACGGGTCCAGCCCTCGATGCCCTAGTTCCTGCCCTGAATGTTTGCGCTGCGGGGTTGGGAACGCTGATGGCGTAACTGCTGTCCCAGGTGGCCCAGATGTCCCAGGACTTTCACCCCATTCTGTATTTGTGTTCTCCAATTGCCTCCGGGTAGAGATCACTCTAGGACAGCTAGGACACTGGGACAGGGGCAGAGGCTACCGATACGCGGATGGCGTCACTATCCGATAGACCGACCTCACCTGCCATGAACCAACGCGAACTCTCCAAAGCCCTGACAGCCATACTCGGGCGCAAACCACGGAAGGACCGAGGCATCCCGCGAAGTCCCACCTCACGGCTCCTGCGAACGCCCTCGTATCGGCGGGTCACGGCAGAGGAAGTGGCGCGGTATCTCCGCATCCGCCGCCGCGGACTATCAGCGAGAGCGAGAGCGCGGAAGTTTGGCCGTAGTCACGCGACCGTCAACAGATGGTTGACCCGTGATTCCTCTGAATTCGTCACCGCGATTGCTGTCAGTCAATGACCTCCGCGTTCACGGCAGTCGTCTTCTCTCGTGGGCCATACTGACCCGCATCGAATGCGGTAGAGTTTCCTGGCGCGTAGGCGAACGAAGAAGGGATGCCGGTGATGAGACTATCCGTCACATTGGTAACGATTGCATTCGGGTGCCTCCAGTCAGTCGCGGCCGCTCAGGCCCGTTCTGCGGGCGCAACCGTCGAGGACATCTACATCGCCCGGTCTGTGCGAATTACGCGATCAATGCCGACAGACTTCTGCGCCGAAAGCCGCGTTGGGTTTGCTGGCGACGCGTTCGAGGACAGCTACACCTTTCACGCTACAGAGAGCCGCATGTCTGATGGCAAGATGACGAACCCTCACGGAAACAGAATCGGCCAGATGCGTGCCTGTTTCGGCGCGACGCCCAACCCCCTCAAGATCAACTTCTACGCGGAAGGCGATCTCGCTGCCGTCTCGTTTATTGGTAAAGGGGAGTGTGAGCTAAAGGCGGACTTTCCTGAAGCAGGCATCACCGTTGGCCGGTGCTTCCTCGACCTTACGAATCTGCCGCGTGGGTATACGGGAGGATTGCTGACGTCTAACACCATATTGTCCCGCAAAGCGTTCGGAGAAGCGTCCGACCCTCCAGGTTATGTGCAGGCCTCAATTGCAACCGTGCGGCTGTGGAAGCAACGGTAAGATGCGACGACAGCACCGTTGCTGGAAGAACGCGCTAACCCGGCCCCACCGATGCTGACCACGGTCTACAGGATGGTCTATAAACCAGGGTCAACACTGCCGCGCGGTTTCGGATTTCGCGGAACGCACTTTCACATCGGCCCATCGCTGTCGATGACAACGTTGGGTGGGCCGAATTGGTTCAACTTTTTGGCTGGGATCAAGCTTTCGCGGAAGTGTTTTTCGTCTTCGACCCACTCGTAGGCTTCAAATAGGGAATCTGGCACGTCCAGCGCCAGTAGCACATCGCCTCATCCACACTCATCGGCCTCCAATGGAATATCCGAAACCCAGACGCCATCCCAGGCCGAATCCGTCATGTAGATTCCCCCCGTATCTCGAAAGCCTTCGCGGAAGACGTTGTTCGCGATGCTTACCGACGTTCGATGAAAAACGCGCACGAGTGCCCCCCCCTTGGTTTAGCCCTATCACAGCAGCGCCGATCAGCACCGAAATGATGACGACGGGATGGTAACTGACTTCGATTGCCCGCAAAAAGTTGTTTGTCCTGGTTTCGTCGGGACAATCGAGCGTCTGTCCCTGCTGTCCCGCCTCGTAAGCCGGTCACGGTCTTGCGGGCGAAAGTCGTGTGATCGTCAGAAGGATTTGTCCGAAGCTTCGGCAAGAAATCGGACAGAACAATCACCTGTGCCAGTTTGCAGTTCCAACGTGCTCGATATACTCGTGCATTCCGTCGTCGTATTCTGGGCTCGCCTCTTCTGTCCTTTCGGCTTCCCGCTGCCGAGCGTTTTCTTCTTCTACTTCGATCCGAGCGAGACGCTCCTTTGCGACAACGATGTGCTCAGGCTCGCTTGACAGACGAAGGAGCGCATCCACTGCGATTCTGTTTCCGCTTCCCGCTTTGACCAGTTTGAGGAGGGGCTCTATAGCGCGCTGATCACCCAACTTGGCGAGTGCCTGTGCGGCCCTATCACGAGAGACTGGGCTATCCAACAACTCGACGAGCACCGCGCCGAGATCGAAGGCTGTCAGTGTCTCGACAAGAGCCGAAGCAACGTCGTTCCTCGTCCAAGCGTTCCGATGCTGCAGGCCATGTCGGAGAGCGTCGATTTCTTTCCTGCAAAGGTCGCCAACACTTCGTGCGGAAGAGTGGTCAAAACCATCAGCCTTCAAAGCATGAATCCATGCGCGAACTAGGCGGGGCAAGTCCTCCTGTAGTTTCCGGAGGGCGGCCTTCCGAGAAGCAACCGATTCAGAGCGCAATCGACGGATCGTCCAGAAGAACATGGCGACATCCTGCGTTACAGTAAACCAACCGGCACGGGGAAGCACTCATTGCGCCAGGGATTTCTGGCGAGCACGACCCCAACGAGCGCGTTCCATTAAACACCTGATAAGTGAGACGGGGCGCAGGTTCGCACCCCCGAAAACGTGAGGATTCTACAGGCTCTGGAGCGTCGATTCCGAGGAGGTTTTCTGAGACAGCCAACGGTGGGCTGTGGCAGGTGAGACGCCCAGACGCTTGGCCGCTTCTCGACCGGCAGGCCCCTGACCGGTGCCAGAGTCGTTTCAGGGACGTTTCTTTCAGGTCTGCCCAACCGCTGGCCCTTTGAACGAACTCGCGCCAGACCAGCCACGACACGCTCTCGAATCCGTTCCCGCTCAAACTCCGCCAGGGCAGCCAGGATGTGGAGTTGAAGCTTGCCCGCTGGTGTCGTGCAATCAGTATGCGGCCCAGCGTGCGGACGTGCCGACCGGGGTTCACATCCTGCGTCACACGTTTTGCTCGCACCTCGCCATGCATGGCGCGGCGGGGAGGGCTATTCAGGACCTGGTGGGGCACCAGGATTTGACGATGACCCAGCGTTACATGCACCTGAGTCCGAACGCCGTGGACACGACTATTCGGCTGCTGGAGCGCGGGCGACCAATGCTTCCGAGTGGAGACATTGTGGAGACGGGCACCGCCGGGAAAGAGAAGGTGGCGGGTAGAACAAGTTAAGTGGCTGGGAGGCAGGGATTCGAACCCCGATAACGGCGTCCAGAGCGCCGTGTCCTACCGTTGAACGACCTCCCAGTACTGATCGTGACCTGACGAAGGCAGGAAATTTCAATTGTACCGGCTGGCTCACGGACCACGCAAGCCGCCCTGCCTGGAGTCGCCCGCGCGTAAGCTAGAAGCCCAATGAATCTTCTCGAGATCGCTGGCTTCGTGACCGGCGCGCTCTCGGTCTGGCTGGCCGTGCGGCAGAACCCGTGGAACTGGCCGTTCGGCGTCGCCAACGCGGTCTGTTTTCTCGTCCTGTTCTGGCAGGCGCGCCTCTACGGCGACATGGCGCTGCAAGTGTTGTTCATCGCGATCTGCCTGCTCGGCTGGTATCGCTGGCTGTTTGGTGGCGAGGGCCATTCACGATTACGCGTCAGGCACCTGACCGTGAACGGCGCCATCGGCTACGCGTGCGCCGGAGTTGCCGCGACCGCCGTCTTCACGCCGTACCTCCGCAGCGTCGGCGACGCCTCACCGCTCCTCGATGCGTTGACGACGGTGTTGAGCGTTGAAGCGCAGTACCTGATGACGCGCAAAGTCATCGAGCACTGGTGGGTGTGGATGGCTGCCGACGTCATCTACATCTGGCTCTATGCGAGCCGGCACTTGTATCTCACCAGCATCCTGTACGTTGTCTTCTTCGCGATGTGCGTCGTTGGGTTGCGCGACTGGCTCCGTGACAGCGCGACGCAGCGAAGGGTGGCCGCGTGAACGCAATCAAGCGCGTTGTCGTCATCGGCTCTGAGTCGAGTGGAACGACCACGCTCGCCCGCGCGCTTGCGGAGCACTACCGGACAACGTGGGTGCCAGAGTTCGGTCGCACCTACTCAGAAGGACGCGTTCACAGCAGTCAATCCTGGCGCAGCGATGAATTCGAGTTCATCGCGAGCGAACAGGCGCGAATGGAAGACGCGCTCGCGACGCTGGCGAACAAGGTTCTCATCTGCGATACGGATCCCTTTGCCACGGCAATCTGGCACGAACGATACATGGGACAGGGCTCTGCTGCCGTTCGAGCGATCGCCGACAGCCGCAACTACGACCTCTACATCATTACGGACGTCAACATTCCGTTCGTCCAGGACGACATCCGGGACGGCGAGTCATTCCGGCAGTGGATGCAGGAGCGCTTCATCGAGGAACTGTCGAAGAGTGCAACGCCGATGATGGTCGTGTCCGGTCCGCATGAGGTGCGATTCGCAGCCGCCGTGAGTCGGATAGACGAGCTGTTCTCGAAATGAATGGACGCGACAGAATGTTCGCCCGCTCCGTTCGCATCCGGGATCCTCGGTCCCATGAGCGGATATCGATGAGTCCCTCACTTGTCGGTTTTCATGTTATCCAGGCTGGCACATCCGTTGATAGTCGGTAGGCTCGCGCCCATCGATTCATGAATAGGCGACGGTTTCTCACGGTCGCGGCAGGTGCGATTGGCTCCGCAGTGATACCCGTGTCGGCCGGGCAGCGCGGAGACGCCGTCGCGACCGGCGACTCGTCGAGATCGTGGTTGACCCGACTGCCGAAAGCGGAGCTCCACCTGCACATTGAGGGTGCCATCCCGAAGGCGGCGCTCTGGAAGCTCGTCGCCAAGTACGGCGGTGACCCAAGTGTGCCCACGTTTGAGGCATTCGAGCGGCGGTTCGAGTACCGAGGACTGCAGCAGTTCTTTCAGACCTTCGACTGGGCGACGAGTTTCTTGCGCGAGCCCGATGACTTCACGTTCGTCGGGCAGGAGATCGGACGTGATCTGGCCCGTCAGAACGTCCGTTACGTCGAGGCTCACTTCTCGCCGACGGTGTTCAGACGGCAACTGACGCCGCAACCGATTGCCCAGGCACTACGCAAAGGACTCGACGCGATTCCGTCGGTCGACGTCCGGCTTATCGCCGAACTTGGGCGCAATCTCGGACCGGCAGGTGCCATGCGGACGCTCGACCAGGTTGCCGAACTTCGTGAGCTGAAAATCATCGGAATCGGGTTGGGCGGATTCGAGCCGCAATACCCGAACGAATTGTTCGGCACGGTCTACGAGCGTGCGCGCGGACTCGGGTTTCGGACGACAGCGCATGCGGGCGAATCGGCCGGCGCGCCAAGCGTCTGGGGCGCGATCCGCACGCTCCGCGTGGACCGCATTGGGCACGCCACGCGAGCCGTCGAGGACCCCGAGCTGATGCGTCACTTGGCGGAACAGCGGATTCCCCTGGAGCTGTGCCCGCTTTCCAACGTGCGAACGGCGGTGGTCGCCTCGGTGGCGACCCATCCGCTCCGCCGCTACTTCGACGCGGGCATCCCGGTGAGTCTCAACACTGACGATCCGCTGTTTTTCGGGAACTCGTTGGTGGACGAGATGATCGCAGCGCAACAGGCGCACCGGTTTACTCGCGACGACATCAAGCGGCTCATCGTCTCGGCCGTCGAGATGTCGTGGTTGACAGCCGGAGCGAAGGCGGCGCTTGTGAAGCAATTCCGCAGCATGAGCGTCTGGAATGAAGTCGCGTGATCGTTCAGGGCGAGACGCGGGCAGCAAGAAATTCCAGTAGTTGCGCCAGCCGCGCGCGAACGCGATCGCGGCCGAGCCACGCGAGCACTTCGAAGAGACCAGGGCTCTGCGTTCGTCCCGTGACCCCGACGCGCGTGGCATGTATGAGCGCGCCCGCTTTGAGCCCGCGCGCCGCAGCAGTGCCGCGAACAGCGGCTTCGACCTGTGCCTCGTCGAAAGTCGCCGCAGCATCCAACGCCGCCACGAGCGATGCAACATGACTCGCAAGATCGGGTGACGACAGATGCTTCTCGATCGCGTCGGGCTCGTATTCGACCACTTCATTGAGCAGCGGCCCCGCCTGATCGACGAACTCAGTCAGCCGCTTCACGCGCGGACGAAGCAACTCGAGCAGCCGGTGAAAGGCGCGCGGCTCACTCACGAGCGGATGTGACGCGACGCCTGCGTCTTCGAAGAACGGCCTTGCCGCGGCGGCGAGTGCCTCGATGGGCATTCGGGCGATGTATTGCCCGTTCATCCAATCGAGCTTTTCGGTGTTGAACACCGCGTTGCCGCCGCTGATGCCCTCGAGTGCGAAGCCGTCGATAAGCTCCTGCACGGTCATCAGCTCACGATCGTCGCCCGGCGCCCACCCGAGCAGCGCGAGGAAGTTCACGACCGCCGGCGCAAGGTAGCCCTGCCGCTGATATTCCATCACCGACGTGGCGCCATGCCGTTTGCTCAGCCGCTTCTTGTCGGCTCCCAGGATCAGTGGCACATGCGCAAACCGGGGCACCGGAGCGCCGAGCCCCTCGAACAACAACACGTGCTTCGGCGTGTTGGAGATGTGATCGTCCCCGCGAATCACATCTGTGATTCCCATGTCCGTGTCGTCGACCACGACCGAGAGGTGATAGGTCGGATACCGGTCGGACCTGAGGATCACGAAGTCCTCGATACTGGCTCCGTCGAACGCGATTCTCCCATGTACGGCGTCATCGAACGCAGCGCCCGACGCCGGCACCTTGAAGCGGATGGCTCGCGGCGTCCCTGCGGCCTCGAGTTCGCGAATGCGCTCGGCCGGCAGGTCCAGGCACGTGCGGTCGTACTGCCAGGCTTCGCCTCGTGCTTCCGCGCGCTCGCGTTCGTCGCGCAAGCGCTCGGGAGTGCAGTAGCAGTGATACGCGTGCCCTTCCTTGAGCAGGCGATCGGCCGCAGCGCGGTAGCGATCGAGTCGCTCCGACTGAAAGTACGGCGCGTGGGGACCGCCGATCTCGGGCCCTTCGTCCCACGCCAACGCCAGCCACCTGAGACCGTCGAGGATACCCGTGACCATGTCCTGCGACGATCGCTCCACGTCAGTGTCTTCAATTCGAAGTATGAAGACGCCTCCGTGACGTCGCGCATACAACCAGTTGAAGAGAGCCGTACGGGCGCCGCCAACATGCAGGTATCCAGTTGGAGAAGGCGCGAAGCGAACGCGAGGAGCCACGATGACTATGCTAACGTGATCGCCTTTAACGGCTATGGTGGCCCAGTCCGATTATCAACGCGAACCGCCCGCCCTCTCGACGCTCAGGTCGATCCTTCTCTGGACGCTGCTGCTGGGTGCGGCTGGAATGATGGCCGAGCTGCTCCTTATTGGTCATGTCGAGTCGGCGGCGCAGTTTATCCCGCTCGTGCTGCTCGCGACGGGCGTTCTGGCGGCCATCGTGCTGCTCGCTGTGCCTTCGAAAACAGGCTTCACGGCGCTCCGGATCCTGATGATTCTGTTCCTGGGCAGCGGCATCGTCGGTATCGGACTTCACTATCAGGGCAATACCGAGTTCGAGCTCGAAATGCATCCGTCGCTTTCGGGCATTGAACTTCTATCGAAGACGCTGACCGGCGCGACACCGGTGCTGGCGCCCGGATCGATGTCGCTACTCGGAGTGATTGGCCTCGCATCTACGTATCGCCATCCTCTTCTGCGCGGCCACGCGCCGGAGAGCGCTGAGGAGACGCACTCATGAATCACTTACTGATCGCATCACTCGCCATCGCCCTTGTTGCGATTGCCAACCCCGCCCGCGCGCAGGTCGGGAAATCCGTGACCGTCGTCGATGCAAATACGATCGCTGAAGCCGATTTGGCCAAGCTTCCTGCCATGACCCCTGCGATTGCCAAGAGCCTGGTTGCTAAACGGCCCTTCCTGTCAGTGACCGCGCTCGACCAGGCCCTCACCGGCACCGGGCTGACGCGCGAGCAGATCACGGCGCTTTATGGACGAATCTTCGTACACGTCAATCTGAACGCTGCGTCGAAAGAAGAGATCCTGCTCATCCCCGGCGTCGGCCAGCGCATGCTGCACGAGTTCGAGGAGTACCGCCCCTACGCCGCGTTGGCGGTGTTTCACCGCGAGATCGACAAGTACGTGGACGATGCCGAGTTGGCGAGATTGGAGCAGTACGTCTTCGTGCCGATCGACCTGAACACGGCGAGCGATGCCGATATCCTCACCATCCCCGGGCTGGGGAATCGGATGCTGCGCGAGTTCAAAGAGTATCGACCGTACGACGGCATCGAGCGGTTCCGGCGCGAGATCGGGAAGTACGTCAGTAAAGAAGAAGTCGCGCGGTTGGAACGCTACGTCACGATCGGGAAGAAGTAGTGTCCAAAGAGGGGTCTAAAGACCCGCCTCTACATTGCGAGAACGGCTTTTCAGGATCTCGTCGATCAGGAACAGATCGGTGAGCATCGCGCGCACGTGGATCGACGCGTTCAGGTTATCGATTGTCTGTGAGCTAATCGACGGTTGGGCAATCACCAGTTGAAACGCGGCGAGCGCATCGCCGCCGTCGCGATCGAGTACTCGCAGGAAGGCGATGTACTTTTCCGCTGGTTCCAATCGATCGCGCGCCACCACTTCACGGAACGCATCGGCCAGGCCGATCAGCGCGGCTTCGGCTCGCGCGAGGAGCGTCCGCAACTGGGCTGCTGACTGGCTGCCGGCCTCGTCGAGCACGCCCTGAGCGGCGTAGGCGAGCATGAACTCGTAGCACTCCTCGATCGCATCGCAACGGGTTTTCAGATCAAAGGGGTCGGGAGTCATTTGTTCTGGACACTCTCACGACGATGATTATCCCCGACTGTCCTCAACAAATGGCTCCCGACCCCATTAACCCCCAGGTCAGGAGGTCCATGAATTCTCCGTTCCTCGAACCGCGCGCCTGACGAGGTTTCGCAGCATCGGCACCTTGTAGCCGTTGTGTTGCAGCGGCACGGTGCCCACAATGGCCAGTTCGCCGGCGGCAGTCGCGGTTGCCTCGTCACGCTTCTTGCCGCGGACCGCATTTTCCACGGCCGGCAGTCGAAGCGGTGTGGCTGCGACACCGTTGACGGCGATACGCATGCGCGCGATCGTGTCGCCTGACATCACCGTTGCAGCCGCGACGTTCACGAGCGGGAAGTCCCAGACATTCCGATCCGCGACCTTCTCGAAATAGAAGTGCGCACCAGCCCAGGCCGCAGGGAGGCGAACGGCGGTCAGCAGCTCCCCGGTGCGAAGCACCGTCATCCGGGTGATGTCGACACCCGGGCCGACGAAATACTCCTCCGCCGGGACAACGCGCTCAGAGCTGCTGCTTCGAATGACCATTTCCGCTTCCAGCGCGATCAGCGCAGGTGAGGTATCGGACGGATTCACTGCGACACAGCGGTCGGCGTTCAGGATCGCGTGCTCGCGATTGATGGCCGTCGGCGTGTCGGCGTAGCAAATGTTGCCGCCTGCCCGATAACACGACCATCCTGCGCGGTAGTACCAGCAGCGAGTGTCCTGCGATACGTTGCCGCCAATGGTTCCCTGATTCCGAATCTGCGGAGAAGCGGCCGCCTCGGCCGCCGTCATCAGAATGCTGTAACGCTGCTGAACGATCGGATTCCGCACGACCTCTGTCAGCGTCGTCATCGCCCCGATCTCGAGCCCGTCACCCGCCTGCCGCACGCCCTTCAGCTCCGCGATGCCGCTGAGGTCGACGACGGCACTCGGACGCTTGATGCGGTCCTTGAGCCAGTCGAAGCTATCGAGGCCGCCGGCCAGGACCCAGGCGCTCGCGCCGTGGCGATCGAGCAGCGCCAGGGCGGCATCTATCGAGCTCGGTTGAAAGAGCTCGAACGCCGGCATCACATCTCGGATCACTGCCATAAGGAACTCTCGTTCTGATTTAGAGATGCGTTCTCAAGGGCTCGTGCATCCGTCGTCCATGCTCGAGCGACATCAGCACGATGTCCGCGGTCACGGGTGCACGACGAAACGCGTCGACGCCAATCGCATCGGCAATCGCGTTGAGCACCGCACCGTAGCCGGCGCCGACCGGGGGCTCGCCCACGCCGCGCGCGCCGACCGGGGTCTCGGGATCGGGAAGGTCGAGCGCCGTCGCCTGCAGATGATTCGGGATGTCGAGAATCGTCAGCGGTTTGTTGTAGTGGAATCGACGCGCAAGCGTGACACCGTACTGTGGATCGATGACCCACTTCTGACAGAGCGCATGCGCGATGCCGAGACAACTGCCGCCGTTGAGCTGCGCCATCAGGCTGCGCGGGTTGACCACTTTCCCGACGTCCCCGACGGAGAGGTAGTCGACGAGGGTGACCTTCCCGGTTTCCACGTCCACTTCGACTTCGGCGAATCCGACGACGAAGGAGAAGGTGTTGCCGTCGCGGGGGAAGGTGTCCTTTGCGACGCCCATGAGCCCCAGTCCCACCAGCGCGGCGGCGGATGTCTTGGTGATCTGGTGCACGTCTTCAGGAACCGAATGACCGTCAAAGCGTCCGCCGAGCTCGATGGCGCGCTTCGCTGCCTGGGCGTAGCTCAATCCGCGACCCGGGTTGCCGCGACGATACACGCGCTCGTTGCCAAGCTCGTAGTCGTCCGGTGAGCCGCCAAGATCGAGCGCCGCGATTTCCTGCAGCTTCCGCTTCGCATCCATCGCGCCAGCGTGATTGGCGCGCGTCATCGCGTGTGTCGTCTGGCTGCCGACGGACAGGCAGGTATTGGGCAGATGTTTGCCGGTATTGCCCCAGATGACTTCGACCTTTTCCCACGGCATCGCCAGTACGTCGGCGGCGGGGCGCGCAAGATCGAATACGGAGTGGGTTCCGAGGTTGCCGACCCCCGACTGCACGTAGAGCTTGCCGTCGGGACGGATGGTCATGATGGAGTCGAAGCCGACCGAGCCGGCGCCATGAGGACCGACCGCCACGCCGATGCCGCGGACCTTCGGACCACGGCGCTGACCGCTGCGCGCCTTGCGTGCCTCCCAGCCAAATACTTCGACGCCTCGGTCGAGCGCTTCCTTGACGAACGCGCTCGTCACATGGGGACGCATACCATTCGGGCCGGCAGGACCGTAGATCGCCTTCCCCTCAGGCGCGTTGATACGCCGGATCGCCACTTGATCGAGACCGAGCTGCTTGGCTGCCTTGGTAACGATCGGTTCCATGATGCCGTCGGCCTGCATCGGGCCCGGCGACCGCTGCTGTGACCGCGGCGGTGTGTTGGTGAGGACGTTGATCGCCCGCCACCTCATCGCGCCTGGCTGATAGATCAACGAGGCTGCGTTGCCGCAGGAGCGATGGTCGCCCATCGGCCCGTATGCACCCGAGTCCTGCACGAGGAACAGATCCAGCGCCGTGATCTTGCCGTCCTTGGTGAATCCGACCCGTGCGCGGCCGGACATGTTCGTGCGCGCGCGACCGATGTAACTCTCTTCCTCGCGGCTGATGCGCATCATCACCGGCGCGTTCGCCTTCTTCGAGAGCAACGCTGGAATGGCGCTCGAGACCGCTCCAGCGCCTTTGCTGCCAAACCCGCCGCCGGTGAACTCGCAAATCAGTACGACGTCCGCCGGCGTGATCCCAACCCAGCGAGCGACGCCCGCAACCGTGGCGGCGACGCTCTGCGTGGACGCGTGAAGATACAGCTTTCCGTTCTGCCAGTAGGCCATCGCGCTGCGGGTCTCCATCGGGTGGTGACCCGTGGACTGCACGATGAAGGTTTCATCGAGGACGAGGTCCGCATCGGTGAAGCCGGCTTCGAGATCCCCGAACGACCATTCTTCGAGCGCACGTCCCATCGGTAAACGAGTGCCGTCGCCTTCGTCATCCGCGAAGTCCGCCTCGGTCCACTTCACCAGGTCGGTCGCCGGCGGGGGAGGAGGACCCTGCGCGCCGGGCGCTGGTGGTTGTGGCGCCGCCCAGACGTTGCCGCCGCGCCTCGCGTTGGGACCTCCCGGTCGAAGACTGTCGAGTGGATCGACGACGAAGGGGAGCGGTGCGAGATCGACGTGAATCGCTTCAATTGCTGCGGCCGCCGATGCTTCGTCCACGGCCGCGATCGCCAGAATGGGCTCGCCTACGTACAGCGGCTCATTCGTCAACGCTTTCTCGGCGCCGTTCAGATCCGGCAGATCATCGGCGGTCAGAATCGCTTTGACGCCGGGAAGCGCGAGGGCGCCTTCCTTGTCGATGTAGAGGACGCGCGCGTGCGGCATCGGACTGAGCAGCAGCTTGGTGAAGAGCATCCCGTCAGCGCGGAAGTCTTCGGCGTACTTCGCTCGCCCGGTGACCTTGGCAATGTGGTCCGGCGGGAGATAGTTGGTGCCGACGAGTTTCGCGTCAGGCATTGGACGCTCCTCGTGTGTACTCGACGCCCTTCATCAGCGCGGTGAGGATCTTGTCGTAGTCTTGACAGCGGCACAGATTGCCCGAGATGCCGTGCGCCAATTCCTGGCGAGTGGGGTTGGGGTTGACTTTCAGGAAGCCGACGGCGGACATGATGAATCCCGGCATGCAGAAGGCGCACTGGAATCCCTGCTCGTCGAGGACGCCACGCTGAACCGGATGCAGCTCGCCGGTCGGGCTCTCCAGTCCTTCGATTGTCACCACGGCGCGCGACCGGACGGTGTGCGTCAACACCGAGCACGAGTAGTGCGGCACATCGTCGATGAGGACGGTGCACGCGCCGCACTCGGCGCGATCGCAGCCCAGCTTCGTTCCAGTGAGCCCGAGCTTGTAGCGCAGCGTCATGGCCAGCGTTTCCTGCTTCATGACGTCGACGCGGCGCATCTGACCGTTGACGTTGAGCGTAATCAGGCGCTCGACCGCTCCCGGTGCAGATGGTGTTTGTCCGAGCAATGCGCCAGGCCCGCGAAACAGGTAGCCGACCGACGAGGCGGTCGCGCCCGCGGCAATGACGGTCTTGATGAAGTTGCGTCGTGTAACCGGATCCATAGGCGTATCGAGCGGACTGTAGACCCGCCCCAGGAGCCTGTCAATGATCTCTTGGGGTGCT
>Ga0075421_100003282_pt1 | contig 19333 bp, 16 predicted proteins | sample SoiMetdeltSBSDD5_FD_75292 | JGI IMG/M metagenome (GOLD analysis project Ga0075421, IMG submission 75292) | Bulk soil microbial communities from a Populus tree surrounding site in Tennessee, USA - Soil MetaG P. deltoides SBSDD5 | ecosystem: Environmental > Terrestrial > Soil > Tree plantation... | reverse complement strand
GGGACGCGGTGCAGCGCGGGATGCTGCACTACCGCGTCTACCGGCACGGCTACCTCCACCAGCACTCGCGCGACCAGCCCTTCCCGGAGCTGGACGAGCTGATCCTCCGCCGCGGGGTGGGGCTGGTCCGCCCGGAGGACCAGGAGCTGAAGGCGCTGGCGGTGCCGTCGGGGCGGTCGGTGGAGGCGGTGCTGATCGCGGGGACGGCGAGCGTGGAGCCGCTGGGGAAGATCCTGGTCTGGTCGGAGAGCGACGGGTTCTCCGCCTTCACCATGGACCTGATCCGGGTGCTGGCCTCCACGCTCACCCAGCGGCTGCTGGACTACAACCGCGAGCGCATCCACCTCTCGCAGTTCTTCTCCGCGGCGGTGATCGACGAGCTGCTCCGGGACCCGCGCTACGCCCAGAAGTACCTCACCCCGCGGGACGAGGAGGTGGGCATCCTCTTCGCGGACATCAACGGCTTCACCCGCATCTGCGAGGTGGTGCTGGAGTCGCCGTCGCGGATCGGCCGCTTCGTGGACCGCTGGTCGGACGCGGTGGTGCGGGTGCTGTGGAAGCACGGCGGGGTGTTCGACAAGATGGTGGGCGACTGCGTGATCGGCCTCTTCGGGCCGCCGTTCTTCCGCTCCACGCGGGTGGAGCGCGCGGAGGCGGTGGCCCGGGCGGCCTGCGAGATCCAGCAGCTCACCGTGGCCATGAGCTCCGACCCGGAGGTGGTGCGGCTCACGGAGCTGGTGAAGCTCCCCGGCCTGGGCGTGGCCATCGGCATCAACCTGGCGCACACCTACTGCGGCATCTTCGGCCCCAACCAGCAGTACACCGGCTTCTCCACCGGGATGAACGCCACCGCGCGGCTGCAGGGGCTGGGCGGGTTCCGGGAGATCCTCGCCATGGAGTCGGTGCGGCTGGCGCTGCAGCAGAGCCAGGACCCGGCGCTGACCGCGCTGGAGTACGGCGAGCTCACCGAGACGCCGGTGAAGAACGTGGCCCAGCCGCTCCGCCACCACCGGCTGCTGCCGGCGAAGTAGCAATTCAGACCTGGATGCTCTGAAGCTCACGATTGTCCAGATCGAAGTAAGCGCGTGCTCCAGCCTCGGTCTGGATGCAAAGTTGACGGCCAAAGGTGTACGTGGCGTCTATCTCCCAGCCAATTTGATGCTTCTCAAGGTCCTCCAGGAATTCGTACAGCGTGGTCTCGGCGGGCGGGACCGCGATCTCTTGTAATGGACCAGGAAGAACGGCGCTTTCAAGACAGCTCAGCTTCAGCCGCCCCACCTTACCGTCATCAATCGTAATCTCCAGCGGTCCATACTTGACTATTTCTGATGTCGGCCCGACCTGGCACCGGGCAAGTGACGACCCGAGGGCACGCGTCACCTCCGACGCAGAAAGACCGATTCTCAGGTCGCCAAGCGCCGCGCCTCTCAAGAATTGAACGATCTTGGCGTTCATAGCCCCATCTTCTCGAGCGCTCGCATGAGGAACCGGAGCTCGGCGCCCTTTCCACCATCGACGATTTGCAATGCTCGGCTACACGCATTGAACAATCGTTGCCTGAAGCCAATGTCTCCAAGCGCTCGCGTCGCAATGCCGATCGCCGCGTCGACGGCCTGAGCACGCTGTCCAGAGAACACAGATGTGAAGACGATACCTCCGCCCTGGCTTGGTCGCACCGCGAGCTCAATTCCGTCGATGTGAATGTGAGCGCCCTTGGTTGCCCAGTCTGGAGCCACGGCCGAGATTCGCGGCCACCACTGTTGCGCCGGCCCAGTCACACGAACCGGCTGTACGCCTCCGGCGGCAGCCCCCGGACCCTGCACCGGGGCCGCCGCCGCGGCTTGGAGGATGATGGGGACACCCGCTCCGGCGGCGAGCACCATCGCGCCCTCGCCTACCGGGACCACGACCCGACCCAGCGCCACCGTCCCCTGGGCGGAGAGGGTGATGCCGGTGGCCTCCAATCCTCCCAGCCCGCGCGTCACGCCGGCGGTCACCGCGCCGCTGCCCGCGAACATCGTGAGCAGCGTGGTGGTCAGCCTGGAGACAGCCTGAATCTGCTCGCCAGCAGTCATCAGCTTGAATCGCTCCAGGTATTCGGGCGAGGAGGCGATGAGGGCGGCCACTCCGGCGGGCAGGTTCCTCAGGGCGGCAAGGCCGTCCAGCGGACGTGACAAGAACTTCCCTACGGCCATTGCCAGGGCGAAGAAAGACTCCTCTGCGCCGTCCATCGCCCGGCCAAACAGGTCACTGTCGTCGTACACCTCCCCCAAGATGTTGCTGTCCCAGAGGGGCTGCATCTGCGCGTCGACAGGGCGGTAGGCGCCGCGGCGCCCGCTGTAGAACTGCCCCAGCACGAACCTGTCCGCCTTGAACACTCCGTCCTTGAATTCAAGTTGGCCAGGACCAGCTCTCTGCTGGGTACGCCCGCTGAGCACCCAGGCGAGGTATCCGTCCGGCCTCAGCACTGCTACCTGGCGGAAGCGGTCCACCCGGTGGTTGAGCTCGGCCCGTGACACCGCTCCACTCTCCAGCACTTCCCTCAGCAGAAAGCACGCTCCCGTTCGCTGTGGGAAGGCGCGCAGCGGGAGCGGCTTTTCCATGAGCAACGTCAGCAGGCGCCTCGCGCCCTCCCGGTCCAGCGGTCGCTCTCGCGGGGGCAACTGATCCAGGGTATCCACCCCTGCGAGCACCAGCAGCCCCTCGAAGGCGTCCAGCTTCACCGCGCTGCCCTTCACCATCTGGATCGTCTCGCCCGGCCAAGCAGCCTGGACGATGGGGGCTTGCACCTCGATCGGTGCCGGCATGGTCGAAGGATTCGTTGCCTTCCGCGGCGTGGCTGCCGACCCTGCAGAGGCGCACCCGTTCGCGAGGAGTAGCGGGAACAACGTGGCCGGCCATCTTCGCGCAGCGGACCGTTTCAGCCCGGTGAGCTTCCGGGGTGACCGCAGGGCTGTCGCGGCGGAGGCGGTCATGGGTGCCCTCGATTCCGAGGACCAGTGACGCTCGAGGAGACCAGGAAGGCAAGGCTGTGGGGTCGTGGGCGAGAACCAATAGCCATACAGCGGGGATCTCCTGGCGCTCACTGGAGCGCCTGAGCGAAGGTTTGACCGGGCGACTTCCAGATCGACATTCGTACTCCGGCATCCTCAGCGACAGGCTCTCGTTCACCTTGACCGGCGTGATGGTCCGCCAAGGACGCGAGGCGCCAATGCACTGGAACCATCCGGCGCGCCCTGGGTGCTCCGGCCACCTCGGCTGAGCTCACATCCGAGCGATCACCCGCCAAGCACGGTGGCATTCGCGCATTCGCTCGATCGATTCGCGAAGAAGACGCTCGACAGTCTGTTGAGGCAGCGCGTCCCGACGGTGATTTGCCACGTGGTAGCTCCCATCGACCGCCTGGTGATGAGCGGTGATCATCTTCTCCAGTTGGGCACATTCTACAGGCGCGTCCGGTCCCTCGTTCCAGAGCTTATCCACCTCTTTGAAGCGGGCCACGAGTGGCGCGTTCCAGCCTTCGAGCACGGGTCGGGAGATGAGCAACTCCGTGATTTCGTCGAGCACAGTACCGACCTCGGTCCCATACTCGACGTAGTCGCGCGCGTTGATGGTGCGAGCGCGGTGGAACTCACGCCGCGACTCGATCCCCTTCTCCACGCGCCACCGGAACCCTCCAGGTGCACCGAGAATCCTGTTGGTCTTTGAGGCGCCCGGATGCGACGGATCCACCCAGTCCACGCGCACCGTGGCGATGTTGTGTTGCAGATCAAAGAGCGAACGGTAGAGATGGAAGACGAAAAAGTCGGGGCGAAGTGGACCAACAGCCCGGTCGTGGGTTGCTTGACGAGCCAGTTCCGTGAGGACCGCTGCGAGGTACTGTGGTCTCTGTGCAGACTTCCAGATCACTGACCAACCGCAGAACCTAGCCCACGGCTCCGATGGTTCGCGTTTCACGATTTCGAAGTGGTCCTGTTCGATCCGGTGCTGGTCCAGATTGGCGAGGACGAGCTGGGACGAGCGGTAGAAGCCCTCCATTCGGACACGAAGGTCAACGCCGAGGGATGTGCTGACAGGCAACCGCACGCGGATCGTCCTGCCAGTACGTTGCATCACATCTTGACCGCCGAGCTCTTCGGCGATGATGTCATCGACCAACTTGGCGAAGAACCTTTCACCTGCCAGGTCCACGCCGATGACGAACACCGGGAGAGGTTGCGCGGCCCAGCGGCGAATGTGCTCAAGCTCAAGGTCGTGGAGGAACGTGTCGCCATCAGCTTGGCGTGATGACTTCACCTGGACCAGCGCGCGGTAGGGGAAGCTGCCTTCGGCGCTCGCGCGGCGACCATCAGCCTCGATCCACAGATCCTCGCCGAGATCGGGGTCAAGGACCCCAGTGGCGTATCCGGACCTCGTCAAAGTGCTCTCGACCACCTTCTCTCCCGCATCACCGGTCTGCTGGCGTTCCCATCCCATGGATCTGTCCTGAGGAATATCTCGGGGTTGGCTGCGAGGTTGGTTCCGCTACTCCCTGGCTCTCTAGCAAAGGAGGCTGACTCCACCCCTGTGCGCACCTACCGGGCCGCACTTCGTCCTCCACAGTCTGCCCCAGACACTCCTAGCGCGAGCGGACCGCCGGCGCGGCGGTGGGCGGCCTCCAGGGCCATCTGCTCCGGCACCACCGGCTGCTGCCGGCGAGGTAGTGCGCGCTCTTCGCGGTCGGGGCCGGCCGCGGCGCAAAGAGTGCGCCCGCTGGCGATCGCAGGTGCTCCAGGACACGGGATCCGCGCCTGGCGCGGGCACCGCCGTTGCTACTGCTTGACGAGCTCTCGAGAGGAGGCGGACCCATGTTCCGCGATCGCAAGGATGCGGGGCGCCAGCTGGCGCGCGCCCTGGAGGCGTATGGGCGCGAGGCGCCGGTGGTGCTGGGCCTGCCGCGCGGGGGCGTGGTGGTGGCGAACGAGGTGGCGCAGGCGCTGGGGGCGCCGCTGGACGTGGTGGTGGTGCGGAAGGTGGGCGCGCCGGACCGGGTGGGCGAGGCGGCCGCGCGCTGGTTCATCCAGCACCTGGCGCCGCCGCACCACCAGGCGCACGCCGCGCCCGCGCACCCGCCTGCCTCCTGACGCTCTTTCAGCGCGCTGGTGCTTCCGGGACTCCCAGGCGGCGCATCATGGCGCGGACCGTCCCGCCCGGGTCGGAGGACTTCCCCCGGCCCACGCTGCCCAGGTAGCGGGCGGCGCGGGTGGGGCTGCCGCCGGCGCGGCGGAGGGCGGCCTCCAGGGCCAGCCGCTCCAGCCGCGCCACCTCGTCCTTGAGGTTGAACGTGCCGGCGGCCACGCGGCGGTCGAGCGCCTCGGCGGAGACGACCTCCGACCCGCCGGCGCGCTGCGGCTGCTCCTCGCGGGCGAGGATCCGGCGCGGGAGGTCCGCCAGCAGCAGCTCGTCGCCTCCGCGCTTGTAGACCAGCGCGCCGAAGATGACGTTGCGCAGCTCGCGGATGTTGCCCGGCCAGGGGTACGCGCAGAGCGCCGCCAGCGCGTCCGGGTGCACCGCCCGCACCGCGCCGCGCGACGAGGCGGCCGGCTCCTCCTTGTAGAAGCGGGCGATGAGGTGCTCCACCAGGGTGGGGACGTCCTCGCTGCGCTGGCGCAGCGGCGGGATCTCGACGCTCACGATGGCGAGGCGCTCGTAGAGGTCGGGGCCGAAGGCGCCGGAGGCGATCAGCGGGCGGAGGTCGCGGTTGGTGGCGGCGAGGATGCGGAAGTCGACCTGCCGCCAGACGGATTCGCCCAGCCGGCTCACCACCCGGTCCTCCAGCACGCGGAGGAGCTTGACCTGCAGCGGCATCGGCGTGTCGTCGATCTCGTCGAGGAAGACGGTCCCGCCCTCCGCCGCCATCAGCTGGCCGTCGTAGCGGCGGACCGCGCCGGAGAAGGCGCCGCGCTCGTAGCCGAACAGCTCGCCCTCCATCAGTTCGTTGGGGATGGCGGCGCAGTTGATGGGGATGAACTGGCGGCTCCGGCGGGCGGACCACTCGTGGATGAGCCTGGCCGCCACCTCCTTGCCGGTGCCGGTCTCGCCGGTGATCAGCACCGGCATCGAGGTGCGGGCCGCCAGCGCCAGCTGCTTGAGCACGGCGCGCGAGGCCTCGCTCCTCCCCACGAAGCTGGGCGGCGCGGCCGGCTCCGGGTCCTCGGCGCCCAGCTCCTGGAGGCGCCGGAGCAGGCGCGCCGGCCCGTCCGCGGCCTGGAGGGGCACGGCGTCGTACGCGCCGCCCAGCACGGCCGCCCGCGCCACCTCCGCGGAGGGCGCTCCGTCGGTCACCCAGATCCACCGCGCGGACGGCGGGCGCGGGGGCGGCGACTCGGAGCGGACGACGTGCGGCGCCGCGCTCCCCGGCGGCGCGCGGCCCAGCTTGATCTGCACCGACTTCAGCTCCGCGGCCAGCCGCGCCTCGGGCGCGCGGCCGATCCAGTGCACGGCGAGGGTGGACCTGGGTGGAGAGGTAGGCATGATCGATTGCGCCCAGGCGTAATCGATTTCGGACGCGCCTGCACGCCCGCGAGCTCAGTTCGACGAGGTTCGGTGCCGCTGCCCGGTGCTCTCGACCAGGCGACGCGCGATGAGGTTCTTCTCTGCGCGGGACATCCTGGCCAGGCTTTCGCGCGCGAGCGACAGGATCATCTCGGGGCTCGGCGCGATGTCGACGTCCTCGCCATAGTGACGCCGGAGGAGCGCGATCACCTGGGCCTCGAAGCTCCGGCCGCAGCGCTCCGCGTCCGCGGTGATTCTCTCCCAGAGGCTTCGCGGGAAGCGGATCGTCCGAGCGGTGATAGGTCGCAGTGGGCTTCGCCGTCTCATCACCCAATTTGGTACCAACTTCGCACCTATCGTGCAACCCCTGGCGCGGCGGGGCTACCGCTTGCAGGGCATGTACAGCCCGGCCTGGGCATCCACGGTCACGTAGATCCGCAGGAAGTGCTGGTGGGGGAAGATGCCGGTGACCTCGCTGCGGAAGACGGTGGCGCGCATGCAGCCCATGTCCTCGGCGAAGGTCAGCTCGGTGGAGAGCTTGTCCTTGACCGCGGCCAGGCGCTCGGACACGTCCACGCGCATGGCGGTCCGGGCCTGGTCCACCAGCGAGTCGTGGTCCACCGCGATCTTGAGCTTGACCAGCTCGCCCGCGGTGCCGGGGGTGATGTCCAGGTCGGGGACGGTGATCTGGTTGTCGATCACCTTCGGGTGGCCGGAGAAGTAGATCTCCCCGTCCATGTCCAGCTTGGACCCCGCCACGTTCGCCTTGCCGCCGAGGAGGACGCGGATCACGATCTGCTCCTCCGAGGCGTAGACCCGCGGGTGGTGGAGGTAGAGGTCCGGGTGGTTCTCGGAGAAGAAGAGCTTCCCGTTGGGGAGGGCCTTCTCGATCGCCGCGGAGAGCTCCTCGTAGCGCGCGGCCACCGGCACCACCACCGTGAACGGCCCGGTGGGGAGGGAGGCCACGTTCTGCAGCAGCGGCAGCTTGAGGTTCGGCAGCGGCGTCCCCCCATCCCCCGGCGTCCCTCCATCCCCGCCTCCGGCGCCGGCGGCGCCCGCGTCCGGCGTCCCCCCGTCCGGAGCGGAGGCCGACGCGAGCAGGGAGGCCACCGGCGTGCAGGGCAGCGTGACCGAGGGGAGCACCACCAGGCCCAGGTCCTTCTCCACCCCGTCCGCCAGCACGGTGGGGCCCGCCTCCAGCGCCACGATCTTCAGCTCCACGCAGGCGATCTGATCCGCCAGCTGGATCTCGATGGGCTTGGCGATCCGCGCGAACGCGTTCATCACCAGGGGCCGCACGTCCATCCGGAAGTCCTCCAGCGCCTTGGCGATCAGGTCGTGGAGCTTCTCCTCCACGGCCTTGTTCACCGTGTCCAGCGAGCTGCTCGCCCTGACGAGGACGTCGGTGGACTGGAGCGCCGCCTTGAAGTCCGCGGTCACCACCGGCTCGCCGTAGATGGTGACGGTGATGGGGATCAGCCGTTCACCCAGGAGGTTGGTCCTGGCGTTCACCGTCACCCCCACCACGATGCGCCCGCGGTCGAAGCGGAGCGTCACCGGCTCGCGCTGCCAGGAGTAGTGGAGCTTCTTCCCCGCCACCAGGTCCACGTCGCCGTCGCCCTGCCGGGGCAGCGCGGAGGCCAGCGCCTTGGTGAGGCCCTCGCGGAAGATGGTGGCGTGCACCACCACCCGCGACGGCGGCGGGTCGGAGATCGGCCGGCCCACGCTCGGCGGCGGCGGCGGACGGACGCGCCCTCCCGGCGGCGGGCAGCCGAGGAACGCCATCGCCGCGAGGACGGCGGGCACCGACCACATCAACCAGGACCTGGACCGCCGCACTGATCACCCCCTCGGGTCGAAAAACGGCGCCGCATGATAGGGGCTGACCCGCCGCCCCGGAACCGCGGCGCGCGGGCCGTATTCCACTGCGCCCGCCCGCAATGCGCTGCGCTGGAAGCGCGTCCCGCGGGCCGCGAGGCCCAGTCGCCACGCCCGCTTGCCGGCTGGCCGGTCCCGTGCACCACGAGGCCGTCTGTCAAAGCCACAGGAGGTGGCAAGCCATGCTGCAATTCATCATCACCGCGAGCCCGCTGCAGCTCGCGCTGTGGGCGGTGCTGGGCGCCGCGCTCGGCGCGCTGCTCCTGGTGCTCTCCGGGGCCTGGATCATCGGCGAGCAGGAGTCCGGGCTGGTGATCAAGAAGTTCGGCCGGCCGCTCTCGCCGGGCCGGCTGATCGCGCTCAACGGCGAGGCCGGCTACCAGGCGCGGATGCTGCCCCCGGGCTGGCACTTCGGGCTGTGGCGCTGGCAGTACAAGGTGCTCAAGGTCCCGGTGGTGCAGGTCCGGCCGGGGGACATCGCCCTGGTGGTGGCCAGGGACGGCCAGGCCATCCCCTCCGACCGGATCCTCGGCCAGGAGGTGGACTGCGACCGGTTCCAGGACGCGGAGGACTTCCTCCGCAACGGCGGCGAGCGGGGACGGCAGATCGCCTTCCTCACCGCGGGCAGCTACCGGATCAACCCGGCGCTGTTCGAGGCGATCTCCGCGCGCAACGCGCAGGCCCACGGGCTAGACATCGCCGATCTCCGGGTGCGTGAGATCTCCCCCGACCAGGTGGGGATCGTCACCACGCTGGACGGGAGGCCCATCCCGGCGGGGGACCTGGCGGGTGGGTCGGTGGCCGGGCACGACAGCTTCCAGCGCGGCCAGGCCTTCATGGAGGCGGGCGGCTTCCGCGGGCTCCAGGAGGACGTGCTGCTCTCCGGGAGCTGGAACCTGAACCCGTGGTTCGCGCGGGTGGAGGAGATCCCGATGACGGAGATCCCCATCGGCTACGTGGGGGTGGTGGTGAGCTACGTGGGCCGCGAGCACCTGGACCTCTCCGGGGCGGACTTCACCCACGGCGACCTGGTGGAGAAGGGGCGCAAGGGCGTGTGGATCGAGCCCCTGCTCCCCGGCAAGCACCCGCTCAACACCAAGGTGATGAAGGTGGAGCTGGTGCCCACCACCAACATCGTCCTCAACTGGGCGGCCCGCACCGAGGCGCACCGGTACGACGAGAAGCTCTCGCCGATCACCGTGCGCTCCAAGGACGGGTTCTCCTTCATGCTGGACGTGTCGCAGATCATCCACATCGGGATGAAGAACGCGCCGCGCGTCATCTCCAGGGTGGGGTCGATGCAGAACCTGGTGGACCACGTGCTGCAGCCCACGGTGGCCAACTACTTCAGGAACTCGGCGCAGGAGGTGACGGTGCTGGAGTTCCTCTCCGCCAGGAGCGACCGGCAGTCCGAGGCGTACGAGGCGATCAAGGGGGCGCTGGGCGAATACGACGTGGAGTGCATCGACACGCTGATCGGCGACATCGTCCCCCCGGCCGAGCTGATGAAGACGCAGACCGACCGGAAGATCGCCGAGGAGCTCAAGCGCACCTACGACGCGCAGAGGGAGGCGCAGGTCAAAAGGCAGGAGCTGGAGCGGGAGACCGCCGTCGCCAACATGCAGGCGGAGGTGGTCCGGAGCGAGCAGATGGTGCGCATCACCGAGAAGAACGCGCTGGCGGCGGCGGAGGAGGCGAAGGGCGAGTCGGCGGCCACCCGGCTCAAGGCCGAGGCCGAGGCGGACGCCACCCGGGCGGTGGGGGCGGCGAAGGCCGAGGCGTACCGGCTGGGGCGCGAGTCGCTGGGAGCGGAGAGCTACACGGCCATGCAGCTGGCCTCCATCCTCGCCGAGCACCAGATGAAGCTGGTGCCCGACATCTCGGTGGCCGGCGACGGCTCGGCGAACGGGCTGGCGTCGGTGCTGATCGGCCGGATGCTGGCCGGGTCCACCGGGCCCACCGGCGCGGCCGGGCCGCTCAAGCCGCGGACGTAGTCAGGGAGTCGGGACCGGGGCGGACCAGCAGAGGCCGCCCCGGCCCTCGCCTCAGTTCAGGCAGCAGGCGTAGCCGGCGTTGGCGGTGAGCACCGGGTTGTCCGCCATGGCGCCCACGCCCACGGTGGCGTTGTTGCCGTCGTTGTCCGAGTGCGAGTTGGTCCACACCGGCACGGTGAGCGCGCCGGCGGTCCGCAGCACGGCCGACTGGCCGACGGAGCACAGGTCGTAGCCGGCGTTGGCGCAGGCGGTGGAGGCGGCGCGGAAGTCCGCGTCCGAGGTGTTGTGGATGATCGGCGCGCAGACGCCGGAGGTGCGCGTCACCGGGCAGGCGAGGTCCGCCGGGCGCTGCGACGGGCAACAGGCGAAGCCGTGCTGGTGGCTGGGGTGCGTGTCGTCGGCGGTCCCGCCGGTGATGGCGTTGTAGATGCTGCCGTCGTTGTCGGAGTGGGAGTTGGTCCAGGCGCTGACGGAGAGCTGCATGGCGTCGCGCAGCAGCAGGGTCTGCGAGTCCGAGCAGATGTCCGCCGCGAACGCCGCGCAGTAGGCGACCGCTCCGGGCCAAAAGGTGTCCGCCATGTTGTGGATCGCCACCACCTTCACGCCGTTGAACGTCTGCACCGGCACCCGCGGCGTGGGCGGGGTGTAGCCGCCGCAGCACGCGTACCCGTAGGACGAGTTGGGGCCGTGGTCGTCCCCGGTCCCGTTGTTGACGCCGTTCCAGAAGGCCTGGTCGTTGTCGGCGAAGGACGCCGTCCAGTGCGGCCCGTTCAGCACCGACGGCGCCAGGTAGATGTTCTGCCAGGACCCCACCGAGAGCACCCACGACTGGCTGTCCGTGCACAGGTCGCCGCCCTGGTTCGCGCACTTCTGGGCCGCGATCCCGAAGGCCGTGGTCTGCGTGTTGTCGTAGGAGAGCAGGCACACGCCGCCGATGCGCGGGCCCGGGCAGCCGCTCTCTCCGGAGGAGCCGGGCGGACCGGGGGGACCCTGCTGGCCGACCGGCCCCTGCATCCCGGTGGGCCCCGAGGGACCGGTGTCTCCGGTGTCCCCCTTGTCACCTTTGCATGCGGCGAGAACGGCCAGCGCCATGAGCGCCAACCCCGAGACCAGCACCCGTGCCATGGAAACGCTCCTTCGGACCCTGAGGGGACCCGCACGGAATACCGGACGGTGGAGAGCACCGCAATAAAGTGGTGGCGGCCCCGCCCGCTCCGGGCTCAGGCGGTGAGGCTGTCGCCGACCCAGCGGCGGATGAAGTGGATCCACTTCCGCTCGTCGATCTGCACCTGCCACTCGGTGTTGGGCAGCAGCGGCAGCCGGGAACGGAGGAACTGTTCCAGGTGCTCCGCCGCCTTCACCGGGGTCAGCTTGCTGGCGCGGAAGGCGATCCGGAGGAACACGCCCAGGTCCGCCGTCACGTCCACCGACGCGCAGATGGAGATGGGACCGACGCGCCGCTGGTAATTGGCGTTCGCGCCGGGCCGTTCCTGCGGCTGTGTGGCCAGCCGATCCAGGACGACCCAGTGAACGGGGTCCAGAATGAACCCCAGGAGGTCGTTCCCTGCCTCCTCGACCGTCGCGCTCTGGGTGACCTGAAGCATCACCGGCCTCCCCTCGGATGCTGGACGCTAGGATTGCCAGCGCCCGGCCCCTCCGCAAGGGGGCATCCGTTCGATTCGTTCGGCGGGCCAGCGGATGGTGCGGAGCGGCTTGACGGCGGCACCCCTGTCGTAGTCAGCGGGTCTTCGCGATCTTGACCTGCGGTCTTTGAGGGGCTGCACCGGGCGTCCGGCACAGCTCCTCGGTCAGCTCGGCGGCGGTGCGGATGCAGTCGTTCATGCCCACGCCGCGGAACGAGTTGCCCGCCAGGTGCAGGCCCGGGAGCGCCGCCGCGCGCCGCAGGATGCGGTCCACGCGCGTCAGGTGGCCGACGTTGTACTGCGGGATCCCGCGCTCCCAGCGCTGCAGCCGCGCGTAGGAAGGCTCCGCGGCGATGCCCAGCCCCGCGCGCAGCTCGTCCCGCGCCAGCGATTGCAGCGCCCCGTCGTCCAGGTCCAGCAGCTCCGGGGAGCGGGCCCCGCCGGCCATGCAGGTGAGCAGCACCTGGTCCCCGGGCGCGCGCCACGGAAAGATGCTGGAGACGTAGATGCACCCCAGCAGGCGGCGGCCCTCCGCGCGCGGCGCCAGAAAGCCGAAGCCCTCCGGCGCCGCGGACAGCGCGCGCCTGGGGAAGCCCAGGTGCACCACCGCGATGCGCGCGTGGTCGATGGAGGCGACCTCCGACGCCAGCTCCGCGTCCAGCGGCGCCAGCAGCGGCGCGGCCGCGTGGGCGGGGAGGGCCACCACCAGCCTCTCCGCCTCCACCATCTCCCCCTCCAATTCCACCACCCAGCGGTCGCCCTGCCGCCGCAGGCCGCGCGCCCGGGCACCCAGGCGGAGCGCGGGGCCCAGCGACGCCGCCAGCGAGTCGATCAAGGTGGAGAGCCCGCCCTCGAAGCTGCACAGCTGCGCCGGCCCGGGCGCCGGGTCGCTGGCGGAGAAGGTGGGGCGCTCCGCCTTCTGCCGCGCCTCGCGCCGGGCGCCCAGGATCAGGCTCCGGTGCTCCAGCTCCAGCGAGGCCAGCCGGGGGAAGGTGGCCAGCAGCGAGAGCTTCTCCACGTCCCCGGCGTAGATGCCGGTCTGCACCGCGTCCACCAGCGGCAGCACCGCGGGGCCGAAGCGGCGGCGCGCGAAGTCCGCCAGCGTCTCGTCGCCGCCCACGTCCGAGCGGCCCACGAAGATCTCGCCCAGCGCGCGCAGCTTGGCGCCGAAGGGGAGCAGCCGGCTGCGGAGGAAGGCGGGCGGCGAGGCCGGCACCGGCTGCAGCGCGCCCCCGAGCCAGACGAAGCGCTTCTTCGTCGCCGGCTCGGCGACCTTCACCTTCGCGGTGAGCCCCAGCGAGGCGATCAGCCGGCCGGTGGCGGGCTCCTTGTCGAGGAAGCCGTTGGGGCCCGCCTCGGCGATGAAGCCCTGCTCGCGGAAGGAGTGGATGGTCCCGCCCGGACGCCCGGACGCCTCCAGCACCACCACGTCCTTGCCCTTGGCGCGCAGCCCGTGCCCCAGCGCCAGCCCGCTGATGCCTCCGCCGACGATCGCCGCGAACGCCATGGGCCCTTCCTACTGCGGGAGCGAGGCCGGGGCCATCACCTCGCCGCCGCGGGCGGAGGCCTCCAGCGTGCCGCAGGCCGCGCCGATCTCCTTGCCCCCCGAGTACCTGCGCGCGATGGGCGCCCCCAGGATCTGCAGCTCGTCGCGGAAGCGGGACAGCTCCTCCTCCGTGGGCGGCAGGTAGCGGCCGGTGGGGTCGGTCACCTCGATGAGGTCGATCTTGATCGGAATGCCGAAGAACGCGCGGCGCAGCGCCTCCGCGTCCTCGCGCCCGGTGTTCACCCCGCGGATGGCGACGTAGGCCAGCATGGCGCGCTGGCGGCGGACGGCGGCGTACTCGCGGATCGCCTCCACCAGCTCCGGCAGCGGGTAGGTGCGCTCCACCGGCATCAGCGCGGCGCGCTTCTCCGGGATGGCGGAGGTGATGGAGAACGCCAGCCGGTACGGGTGGCCCTCGCGCACGTAGCGCCGGATGCCCGGCACGTGCCCCGCGGTGGAGAAGGTGATCGCCTTGCCGGAGATGGCCGGGCCCGCCGGGTGCCGGAGGATCTCCGCGGCGCGGATGGACTCCGCGTAGTTCAACAGCGGCTCCCCCATCCCCATGAACACCGCGCCCCGCACCGGCCGGTCCGCCTCGGCGCGCACCGCCAGCACCTGGTCCACCATCTCCCAGGTCTCCAGGTTGCGCGAGAAGCCCAGCTTCCCGGTCATGCAGAAGTCGCACCCCAGCGCGCAGCCCACCTGCGAGGAGACGCACACCACGTACTTCTGGTCGAAGATGGGGATGCGCACCGCCTCCACCCGCCCGCCCAGCGGCGATTCGAACAGGTACTTCACGAAGCCGTCCGCGGCCCGGCGGCGCTCGACGACCCGCAGCCGCGGCAGCGACGCCGTGGCCACCAGCGCCTCCCGCACCGCGCGGGGCACCTGCGGCGCGCGCCCCACCTCCTCCACGTCCCGCCCGTTCCTGGCGAACACCGCCGCGAAGATCTTGAGGACCGCGACCTCGGAGGCGCCCAGCGGCTCCAGCGCCGCGCGCAGCTCGGGGAGGGAGAGGTTCTTGAGGTTCACGCCGGGGGCCGGGGCCGGGAGAGCCGGAAGGTCGACGTCAAGACCGGCTGGTCTTCTCGCGGAGGAACGACTTCAGCTTCGAGGACAGCTCCTCCGGCATCCTGCGTGCCAGCGCCTTCCGGCACAGGCCGGGGGTGGCCTTGTACGACTCCAGGAACTCCAGGCAGGGCGGGCAGTCGCCCAGGTGTGCCTTGAAGTGGGCCTCGTCCTCCGCGGTCATCTCCCCGTCCAGGTAGGCCCGGAGGACGTCCACGCAGTCTTTGCAAGAAAAGAGGCCCATCAGTCCCACGCTGGCGTCCTACCTTCTGGACCAGCCTTCAGATGCCGGCCCTCAAAACGCGTTTCACTCTTCACTATAGAACTGGTCGATGGTCTCCCGAAGCGAGAGCCGCGCCCGGTGGAGGCGGCTCTTGATGGCCGCCACCGAGTCCCCGGTGATCTCCGCGATCTGCTCGTAGCTCAACCCCTCCACGTCCTTTAACAGGAAGACCTCCCGGTAGCCCTCGGGGAGACGGTCCGTCGCCCGCTCGATGGCCTCCCCCAGCTCCGCGTCGAGGGCCTGCTCGTCGGCCGGGCGCTCCCACTGCTGCGGCGGGCGGCGGAGGATTCCCATCCGGGTGAACCCGGGCTCGTCCAGCGCCTCCTCGCTCTTCTCCAGCTTCTCCACCACCCGGCGGTGGCGCAGGCGCATCAGCGCGTTGTTGGCGGCGATGCGGTGGACCCAGGAGCCGAAGGCCGCCTGGCCTCGGAAGTCCTTGAGGTGCTGGTAGGCGGAGAGGAAGGTGTCCTGGGCGATCTCCGCCGCGTCCGCCTCCGACCGCGTCATCCGGAGGGCCAGGCCGTAGACCTTGTCCTGCTCCCGCTCCACCAGGGCCTCGAAGGCGGCGGTGTCGCCCTCCTGGGCCCGCTGGAGCAGGGCATCTCCGTCCCCGTCCCCCGACCCGACGTCCGCGGTGGAGCCCGTGTCCATGCTCATCCAGGAAACTTTCAGCGGCGGCGCCGCCCGTCAAGCGCCGCGCGCGCCGTTTCGCGGCGAAGGGCGGGCGGCCGGGGCCGGGGCCCGGGTTGGGGGTCCTCGACTGACATGTGGGTGGCCGAGGATCCAGAGCCGGTAGGGCTTGCCGGCCCACTCGCCCGCGTAGTCCACGCCGATGCGGGGTCCGCGGGCGACGCTGGACGCCGGCACCTTCGGGGCGTCGAGGATGAACAGGCGTTCCCCCAGCAGGTCCAGCCGGTTGTGGCGCAGGGTGATGCCCAGGGCGTCGCAGAGGCGGCCCGGCCCGTCGGTGCGGCTGCGCTCCGGCAGGCCCTCCACCGGCTCCACCCCGCGCACCAGCACGGCGGCCGCCCGGCCCTCCCGCATGGTCACCACGTTGAAGCAGTGGTGCATGCCGTAGATGAGGTAGACGTAGGCGTGGCCGGGCGGACCGAAGAGCACCTCGGTGCGCGAGGTGCGGCCCCTGGCGGCGTGGCAGGCCAGGTCGTACTCGCCCACGTACGCCTCCACCTCCACGATGCGGCCCGCGCGGCGGCCGGCGCCCTCCTCCAGGACCAGCACCTTGCCCAGGAGGTCCCTCGCCACCGCCAGGGCCGGGCGGTCATAGAACGAACGAGGGAGCTTGTCGGATGGCGCCGCGATGTGCTGCAACGTGCTCGTCATGGTGAAGACCGGTCGGATCTCCGGCGTTCTACTGCCTCTCTTCTCGCTGCGCTCGGCCACCGACTTCGGGATCGGCGACTTCGGGGCGATCGGCGGCTTCCTGGACTGGCTGCGCGACGGGCGCCAGCGGCTGTGGATGATGCTCCCGCTGCTCCCGACGGCGCCGGGGGACACCAGCCCGTACGCCACCCGGAGCGCCTTCGGCCTCAACCCGCTGTTCATCCACCTGGACGAGGTCCCCGAATACGTGGAGGCGGGCGGCGCGCAGGGCCTCTCCGGGGCGGAGCGCCGCGGCCTGGAGGAGGCGCGGGCGGCGCCGCGCATCCGCTACGACCTGGTGATGCCGCTGAAGATGGCGGTCCTCCGCCGGGCGTTCGAACGCTTCCACCAGCAGCAGTGGGCGGCCGGCTCCGAACGCGCCCGCGCCATGCAGGCGTACGTGAAGGCGGAGGCGGCCTGGCTGGAGTCGTACTCGGTGTTCTGCGCCATCTCCGACGCGCAGCTGCAGAAGGGGTTCTGGGACTGGCCGGAGCCGCTGCGCGACGCCAGGTCGCCGGCGGTGGCGCAGGAGCGGGAGCGGCTCTCGCAGGACGTGCTGTTCCACCAGTGGTGCCAGTGGGTGGCGGAGACGCAGTGGGAGCGGGTGCGGGCGCAGGCGCGCGAGCGCGGGGTGCTCCTGTGCGGCGACGAGCCGTTCATCGTGGGGCAGAACAGCGCGGACGTGTGGGCGAACCCCACGCTGCTGCGGCGCGACGCGCGGCTGGGGGTCCCGCCGGACGCGTTCTCCGCCACCGGGCAGGACTGGGGGCTGCCGTACTTCGACTTCGCGGCGATGGAGGAGGACGGGTACACCTGGCTGAAGTTCCGCGGGAGGAACGCGGCCGAATACTTCGACCTGCGCCGGGTGGACCACGCGGTGGGCTACTTCCGGCAGTGGATCCGCGACGCCAAGACGCCCACCGGGCGGTTCCTCCCGGCGGAGGAGACGGCGCAGAAGGCGCTGGGGGAGAAGCTGTTCAAGCTCTTCCTGGAGTCCGGCACCGGCATCGTGGCGGAGGACCTGGGCGTCATCCCGGACTGGGTGCGGGCGACGCTGATCGAGCTGGGGCTGCCCGGGTACAAGGTGATGCGCTGGGAGAAGGACACCAGGGTGTTCCGCGACCCGAAGAAGTACCCGCAGGTCTCGCTCACCACCACCGGGACGCACGACACCGAGACGCTCAAGGAGTGGTGGGAGGCGGCCGCCTCCGGCGAGCGCGCGCAGGTGGCGGAGGCGTACCGGGAGCTGGAGCACGCCACGCTCACGCCGGCGTTCACGGAGACCATCCACTCCGGGCTGCTGGCGGCGGCGCTGAGCTCCGCCAGCGACCTGTGCGTGCTGCCGTACCAGGACGTCATGGGCACCGCGGACCGGATCAACCTCCCCGGCTCCATGACCGCCGCCAACTGGAGCTACCGGCTGGACACCCCGTCCGAGCAACTGGCCACCGCGGACCACACCCGCGGCGCCGCCCGGGCGCTGGCCACCCTGACCGCCGCCGGGAAGCGGTGAGCTCCGAGGTGGTCACCAGACCCGTTCGAGCGCCGCCGCCACGCACGGCCATCGCGCCCGGAAAATGGCGCCCCACTTCTGAACATCGGCCCTGCGGTGGGCCGAGCGACCCTTTCCCCGGCTCCCGGCTTCCGCGCTAAGACTCCCCCGTGGTCCACGGGCGTCTCCTCCTCACGGCCCTGACGCTGATCGCCGCGTCCGGCTGCTCGCACGACAAGGGCGAGGCGGTGCCGGACCAGCCGATGGTGAAGGACATCCGCATCGACGGGACGAAGAAGCTGGACGAGGACGAGATCAAGAAGAAGATCCTCACCACCGAGACGCCCTGGTGGGGGCGGATCTGGCCGTTCAACGAGATCCACTACTTCGACCCCAACGCGTGGCAGGCGGACCTCCGCCGCATCGAGCGCTATTACCAGGCCCAGGGCTACTACCAGGCCCAGGTGCTGCGCCAGGAGGTCAACCCCGACGGCGACGACGGGGTGCGCCTGCAGGTGGAGGTCACCGAGGGACAGCCCACCACCATCTCCCACCTGGAGATCCGCGGCCTGGAGTCGCTCCCGCGGGAGCACCAGGACGCCGCGCTCAAGGACCTCCCGCTGAAGCAGGGCGCCGTCTTCCACGAGGAGGACTGGGCCGGCCTGAAGCAGAAGATGCAGTTCGCCCTGCGCGAGCAGGGCTACGCCGAGGCGCGGGTGGAGGGCGAGGTGGCGGTGGACGTGACGACCCGCCAGGCGGGGGTGGAGCTGGACATCATCCCCGGCCAGCGCTACCGCTTCGGCACCATCCTGGTGGCGCAGGACGACCGGCCCAAGGTCCCCGCCAGGCGCATCCTCGAGCAGGCGCAGGGCGCCATCAAGGCCACCGACTGGTACTCGGAGAGCGCGCTCGCCGAGGCGCAGGCGCGCGTCTTCAAGATGGGCGTCTTCGGTGGCGTGAAGGTGAACCGCGGCGCGCCCGACCGCCAGGCCGCCACCGTCCCGGTGGTGGTGGACGTCCGCGAGGCCCCCTTCCACACCCAGAAGCTGGGCGGCGGCATCGGCATCGACCCCACGCGCAACGAGGGCCGCGTGCTCGGCGAGTACACCGACCGCAACTTCTTCGGCGGACTGCGCCGCCTCACCCTCCGCGCCAAGATGGGCTACGCGCTCATCCCCAACGTGCTGGCCACCGAGACCCACGGCGTCACCCTGGACACGCTGGCGGAGCTCGAGCAGCCGCGCCTGCTGTTCCGGGACGTGCGCGGCCAGGCCACCCTGGGCCTCAAGCGCGGCGTGGAGCCGGCCTACAACTACTTCGAGGGGCGCCTCAAGCTGGGCGCCATCTGGCAACCGTGGCCCGAGCTGTCCATCTTCCCCTCCTACAACCTGGAGGTGTACCGGTTGACGGGGGAGAACACCAACGTGGACCCGCAGCGCCTGGGCTGCGGCATCGGCGCCCAGCCCGGCGGTTGCAACGTCATCCTCTCGTTCGGGGAGCTGACGCTGGAGTACG
>Ga0075421_100003279_pt1 | contig 19335 bp, 21 predicted proteins | sample SoiMetdeltSBSDD5_FD_75292 | JGI IMG/M metagenome (GOLD analysis project Ga0075421, IMG submission 75292) | Bulk soil microbial communities from a Populus tree surrounding site in Tennessee, USA - Soil MetaG P. deltoides SBSDD5 | ecosystem: Environmental > Terrestrial > Soil > Tree plantation... | reverse complement strand
GTCATCTACTGAGCACGAACGCGCGCTCGACACGAGCGCGCACGCCGTGGAGGGCGGAGGCTGAGCCTCCGCCCTCCGTCGGCGTGATTGCTCGCGCCGCGCGCGCGTCACCGGCGGTGGCGCCGCCGGTGAACGCGCGGATTCGAAATCAGGGCGTGCAGGATCCGAAGTTGCTGCCTGCCGTCTGCGCGTAGGCCCCGCCGCACCACGGCGCGCGGGCACCGGGGACGACGACGACGGTCGTCGGGGACGCGGCCACGATGCCGGAGCCGGGAGCGCCGGCCACCTGCGTATTCACCGATTGCGCCATCGCGAGATGCTGCTGCAAGGTCGGCAGCGTCTGCGCCGCCCACGCCCTGACGTCGGGATCCGTCCCCGATTGCGCCTCACGCTGGAATGCCGCGACGTCCTCGTTGTGGTCTCTCACCATTTCCTGCATGTACGCGCGATCGAACTCGGAGCCCGAGAGCGTCCCGAGCCGATCGCGTACGGCGGCGTGCTTCGCCATGAGCGATTGCGGAAGCTGGATGCCCTTCCGAGTGGCGAGCGCGGCGAGCTCCATGCTGGCCTGGCCGTGATCGGTCACCATCCGCTGCCCGAACTGGCGCACGGCGTCGCTGGCGGCGCGCTGCGTGGCGAGATTTCCGAGCTCGACTTCGAGGCGTCCCCCGGAGGCGGCTTCGGTCATGAACTCACGATCGCTCATCGCCTGCGCGGCCGCGTCCGATAGCTGGACGGTGATGACTGCGGCCACCGCGAGCAACAAACTCAACAATGTCTGGTGCTTCATGGTCGTGTCTCCTCGCGTGCGGGTTCTCACATCACTGACGCGAGTGAGATACGAGGCAATCAGGGTGCCACTGACGGCGCTCGCGCCGCGGCACGATATCGAACGTCTGGTGTAGGACGTACACGGCGCGCGCGATCGCGAATCCATCGGTGTATGCTTGCCGCAACCCGGGAGGCCACATGAGTGACGATCTCCTCGAGCTCGTGAAAGACGGCGTCGCGATTCTCACGCTCAATCGCCCGGATCGTCTCAACGCCCTCAGCCCCGCCATGCTGGACCGGCTGCTGGAGACGTTGCCGCGGCTGGCCGCCGATCCGGACGTCGGCGTCGTCGTCGTCACCGGCGCCGGTCGCGCCTTCTGCGCGGGCGGTGACGTGAAGGCGATGGCGGAGGGTCGCGAGTTCGGCGGGACCACCCAGGAGGCGAAAGGCGATGCGCTGCGCGCGCGCATGGAGGTCTCGCGCTGGCTTCACGAGATGCCGAAACCGACCATCGCGATGGTGCGGGGCGCAGCCGCCGGTGCCGGCCTTTCCATCGCGCTCGCGTGCGACCTCCGTATCGCGGGCGAGTCGGCGCGCTTCGCCACCGCGTTCGCACGCGTCGGATATTCCGGAGACTTCGGCGGGAGCTTTTTCCTGACCCGCCTCGTGGGGACGGCGAAGGCGCGCGAGCTCTACTTCACGGCGGACATCGTGGAGTCGGCCCCCGCGCTCGCGCTCGGGCTCGTGAACCGCGTGGTCCCGGACGCGCGGCTGGAGGACGAGACGCTCGCGCTCGCGCGCCGTCTCGCCGCCGGTCCGCGCGTGGCGCTGCGCTACATGAAGCGCAACATGAACGCGGCGGAAAGTGGGACACTGCGCGAGATCCTCGACCTCGAAGCCGCGCATCACACGCGGTGCGGGTTCACCGAAGACCACCGGGAGGCGACGAAGGCGTTCGTCGAGAAGCGCGAGCCCCTCTTCAAGGGGCGATAACACCCGCCTCGGCGCGCCACGCGCGCGGCCCGCTGCGGACGACGGCGCGGAGCGCGTGGCTGTCGCCGGGCGCGAGCCGCACCGCGTTGTCGGCGGCGTTCGCGGTTTCCACGCACACGAAGCGGCGCCAGTCGTCGTTGCCGAGATCGCTCATCGCCTGCGCGCGCTCGGCGCCGGGATTCCACAGGACCGTCGTCTGCGAACCTTCCTTCTCGATCACGGTCTGCCGTCCGCGGCCGGGATCGTCGATGACGCACACGGTTGTCGTGTCGAGATAGACGCGGTCGGTCTCGGCGACGAAGCGCACCGCGGGCGAGTCCTCGCGCTTGCGCTGCATTCCGTCGGGCTTGTCGATGTAGGTCGTCCCCGCCAGGCCGGCCACGGTGACGTCCCGCACGTCGGCGACCGCCACGTAGGTGTGGAGCGCCTGCTCGAAGCTGAGCGCAGAGGTCCCGCGGTTCTCGGTCACGAGCGTGAGGTCGAGCGTGTCACCCACGGTCACGGTGTACCGCAGGCGGAATTCGGCCTCCCACTCCGCGCGCGTGGCGTCGTCGGCCACGAGTTCGAGCGTGACGCTCACCGCGCCGTGGGGCGCGGGACCAGCCGCCACCACCGTCCACGGGACGCGCCGCGCGAAGCCGTGCTGGGGGCTCCCCGGATGCCCCGCTCGCGGCCCGAACCACGGGAAGATCACCGGCACACCGCCCCGGATGACCTCGCCCCGACCGTACCGGCTTCGCTCGCTCAGGAACAGGACGCCCGCCTGGCCCCGGGGCTGGTAGTCCGTGACGTGGCCGCCGTGCAGGTACACGCGGGCGGTGGCGCGCGGCGACGTCAGCACCGCGCGTACCAGGCCCGCCTCGCCGCGCTCGAAGCTGACGAGCCCGCCTGCGCTGAACCGGCGTTGCAATTCCTCGGGTGTGGTGTCCACGGCGCTCCGTCCGCTCGCCATCATACGGCCGGCGTGGCGGTACCGCCCGGCCCGGTCGCGTCTGCGCGGGCCGTTGGGGGCGGGGCCGGCTCGGCGCCGGGAGTGCCGACGGGCACCGGCGCCGGCCGTCACGAGCAAGAAGGGCTGGGGGGCGGGGTGGGGGGTGCGGTTACAATTGACGCAAAACGAAGGCGTGAGGAGGCGGAGGACTGATGCGCGTTGCGATCGGGTGTGACCACGTCGGAGTGAGCCACAAGCAGCGCCTGGTGGAGGCGCTCCAGCACGACGGTCACGCCGTCCTCGACCTCGGGACCTATACCAACACCCCCGTCGACTATCCGCCGCTGGTTCGCGCCGTCGTCAACGCCGTTCTGAACCGCTTCGTCGATGTCGGTGTCCTGCTCTGCGAGCGCGGTACCGGCTGCACCATCGCGGCAAACAAATTCAAGGGGATCCGTGCCGCGTACGGACACGACGGCGTGGCCGCTCGCAGCAGCCGTGAGCACGAGGACACCAACGTGCTCTGCGTGCCCGTCGGTGCGGTCGATCCTGGGGGCTCGCTCGAAATCGTCTGGCAGTGGCTGGCGGGACGGTTTTCGGACAGCGCCGCCGACGTCCGTCAGCTCCAGCAGATCGGCGAGTTCGAGGAGACGTTTGGCGGGCCGGCTGCCCAGCCGCAGGCGCCCACGCCGGCACCGCCCGCGACCCCGCCGAAGCCCGCGGTCAAGGAGGCCGCCCGCGAGGCGTCGAAGCCGGCACCCGCCGCCGCTGCCGGGCGCCCGTCGGGCCAGGCGGCGGAATGGCCGCCGGCGGCGCCCGCCGCGCCCGTGGAGACGGCCAAGAAGTCCCGCGGGAAGACGAACGTCTCCGACGTGGAGACGTTCATCGCGTCGCTGTCCGACGCGAACGTGCGGGCGTTGACCTCGCGTGCCCTCGAGTTCTTCACGTCGCGCTTCCCGGGCATCGAAGGCGCCCCCAGCCCGCTCGGTGACGGCTTCACGCTGACGCTCAACGGCGAGCATGCGAGCAGCGTCTACATCGGCAAGGGCCTGGTGTGGTTCGAGGCCGGTCCCGACCGCATCCCGAGCAGCAAGATCAAGGACCTCAGCGCCCTCGAGAGCGCGATGAACCTTCCCAGCGTCGTGCGCGCGCTCCAGGGCATCGTCCCCTAGTCGCTTCCCACCGCTGACGTGACGGGAACGGCGCTCCGCGCGCTGCGCGACCGGCGTTTCCGTCGTCGGGGCGCCGCGCGCGTCACCGGCGAGGCGAGCGCGCTCGCGTTCATCGAGACCGTCGGTTTCTGTTCGACCTTCTATCGGTTCCCGGAGGGCGTGGCGTGCCTGTGGGAAGCGGTGGCAGGGCGCGCCAATCCGCGCTGGCCGCGGCACTCGCATCATGACGCCGGCGTCGGGCTCACCTGGCAGCTGAAAGACACGCTCCCCGCCCGCAAGCGCGTGTACTACGGCAAGCTTCTCAAGGGCCGACCGCTGCTCGTGGCGCGTGACCTCTTCCCCGCGTTCTACGCCCTCGCGCGCGGGCGACAACGCGCGCGCGATTACCGGGTCGAGTACGAGGCGGGGCGGCTCACCGTCACCGCCAAACGGCTGATGGACGCCATGCTGCGCGAGCATCCGCAGTACACGCGCGATCTCCGCGCGAGCTGCTTCCTGCTCGATCCCGCGCGCACGCGCGAGTTCGAGCGCGCGATGGCCGAGCTGCAGGGCGGGCTCTGGGTCGTGAAGACGGAAGAACGCTACGAGCCGACGTTCTCGTATCGATGGGACCTCGTCGAGGCGTGGCTGCCGGATGCGACCGCGGAGGGCCGGCGGCTGTCGCGCGCGGCCGCGCTCGACCGACTCATCGCACGCTACATCGCGGGCGCGGTGTACTCGCGGGAGCCGCTTCTCGCGCGACTGTTCGGGGTTCCGCGCGCGGAGGCGGCGGCAGCGGCGGGGCGTCTCGTTCGCTCCGGCGTTGTCGTCGAGGACACGGTCCAGAGCTGGCCGGGCCGCTGGTTGATCGACGCCCGTATCGTGCGCGCGGCCTAAGCGGCCGTCTCCCAACGCCTCCACGCGCACCGGCACCGCGCGGGGGTCCGCATTTCTGCTGGCACGCGATTCGCTGCTCCTCCTCTCGCCGATGAAATCCACGGCTGCCGTGACCTCGCTGCGTCTTGCCCGTCCCGGGCCGGGGGCGCCATCTGGAATGGCGACCGCACTGGTCGTCGCGGGCGGCCTCGCCTGGCTCGCGGCGCGCAGGCGACGGCGGCACTTCGATCTCGCCGGCCGCGTGGTGCTCATCACGGGCGGGTCGCGCGGGCTCGGGCTGGTGCTCGCGCGCGAGTTCGCGCGGCACGGCGCGCTGCTCGCGCTCGCCGCGCGCGACGTGGCGACGCTCGAACGGGCGCGCGACGAGCTCGTCGCGTGCGGCGCCCGCGTGTTCGCCCTTCCGTGTGACGTGCGGGATCGGGCCCAGGTCGATGCCCTCGTGCGGCGGGTAGAAGAGCACTTCGGCCGTCTCGACGTCCTCGTGAACAACGCCGGCACCATCATGGTGGGGCCGCTCGAGCACATGACGCTCGGCGACTTCGAGGACGCGATGGCGACCAACTTCTGGGCGGCGGCGTACGCCGCGCTTGCCGCGCTGCCCGGCATGCGCCGGCGCCGCGAGGGGCGCATCGTGAACATCGCGTCCATCGGGGGCAAGGTCAGCGTGCCCCACCTGCTCGCGTACAGCGCGAGCAAGTTCGCGCTCGTCGGATTCTCCGAGGGGCTGCGCGCGGCGGTGGCGAAGGACGGCGTCGTCGTGACGACGGTGTGTCCGGGACTGATGCGGACGGGGAGTCCGCGCCACGCGCTGTTCAAGGGGCGACACCGCGCGGAGTACGCGTGGTTCAGCATCAGCGATGCGTCTCGACTGTCGTCGATCAGCGCGGAACGCGCGGCACGACGGATCGTGGCGGCCTGCATCCGCGGAGAGGCCGAAGTGATCCTGTCGCCGCAAGCGAAAGCGGTCTCGGTGTTCCACGGGATGTTCCCGGGCCTCACGGCCGATATCCTCGCCGTGGTGCACCGGCTGCTGCCCGGCCCGGGCGGGATCGGAACGGCGGCGGCGCGCGGGCGCGAGAGCGAGTCCGTGCTCGCGCCGTCCTGGCTCACCGCGCTCGGCGACGAGGCGGCCGAGCGCAACAACGAGGTGGCGTGAAAGGAGGCGGTGATGAAGAGCGTGGTCGGTATCTTCACCTCACGGGAAGCGGCACTTCGCGCGGCCGAGGCATTGCAGGAGACCGGCATCGCCGCGGATCACATCAACGTCATCTCTCCGGACGCCGCCCGCCGCGATCTCGAAGCGGTGCCGGTGGACACCGGTGAGCGACCCGGCATCGGCGCCGCCCTCGGCGGCGTCGTGGGCGCCGTGAGCGGTGCGCAGCTCGGCATGGTGGCGGCCACGTTCTTCGTGCCCGGGGTCGGACCCGTGATCGCGAGTGGCCTCGCCGCCGCCGCGCTGCTCGGGATCGGGGGCGCCGCCGCCGGCGACGCCCTCGAGACCACGCTCACCGACGGTGTCCCCAAGGACGATCTCTTCGTCTACGAAGACGCGCTCCGCCGCGGGCGCACCGTGCTCGTCGCCCTCGTGGACGATGAGGGCCAGACGGCGCTCGCGCGCCAGGTGCTCACCGACGCGGGGGCGGACAGCGTGGACGCGGCCCGCGAGCGCTGGTGGGTCGGCATCCGTGAGCACGAGGCCGCGGACTACATGGCGAGCGGCCGCGACTTCCGCGCGGACGAGCGGACATATCGCTGCGGCTTCGAGATGGCGCTCGACCCTCGAGCGCGCGGCAAGTCGTACGAGCAGGCGCTGGACCACCTGCGACGTTGTTATCCCGACGTCTATCAGGACGACGTGTTCCGCCACGGCTTCGAGCGGGGGCGCCAGTACGCCGAGCGCGACGGCGATCGAAAGGCCGCCTGAGCGGGCGCTTCACGTCGCGCCGTCAGGGGTTGCGGGCACTCGGCTCGCGGGCGTCAGCGCCCGCGTGTCGGTCAGGCGGCTTCGGCCGCCGAGCGCGCCGTCTCGGCGGGCGTCGTCTTGATCTCCACGACGCAGATTGGAGCGTCGTCTCCGGACGTCGCCCGCAGCAACGGGAGGGCGACGTTGTAGACGGGGACGTCGCCTCTCGTTCGTCCCTCGCGCGTCCCGTGGTGGGCATGGCCGTGAAACACGGCCGACACCGGATAGCGGTTGAGCGGCTCCTCGAGCCGGCTCGAGCCGAGAAACGGGTAGATCGTCAGCGGCTCGCCCTTCACGGTGTCCTCGATCGGTGAGTAGTGGAGGACCGCGATCCGTTGCGCCGTGCGCAGGCGCGCCAGCGCGGCCTCCAGCTTCAGCGCCTCGTTCACCGCCTCGTGCACGAACTGCTTGATCGTCTCCTCACCCCACGGTCCGAGCGCGCGCGGACCGAAGCCACCGGCGAAGCCCTTCACGCCCGCGAAGCCGATGCCGTGCACCTCGCAGGCGTCGCCGTCGAGGACGTGCACGCCGCTGTCGATCAAGATCTGCTTCACCTCGTCCTGCTTGCCGGATTCGAAGTCGTGGTTGCCGAGCACGGCCACCACCGGCACCTTGGACGCATTCAGCTCGCGGGCGAGCACGCGCGCTTCCTCGGGCAGGCCGTAGTCCGTGAGGTCCCCGCAGAGCAGGAGCACGTCCGCGACCTCCGCCATCCGCGCGAATAGCGGCTGCAAGGTCCCCGGGAACGTCTTCGAGCAGTGGAGATCGGCGACGGCGGCGACGCGGACCACCTCCCGAGTGGGCGGCATCCCTGAAACCTACGCCGCGTCCGGTTCCGTCAACGGGGTCGGTCTCCCCGCCGCCGCCCGGCGCTGCGCATGCGGCTCGTGCTGAATCGCCTCGGTCCAGTGCGCGATGTCCTCGGGGCCCATGGCCACGTGAGGAAGCAGCCGCGCGTCGTCGTACCCCCACTGCTCGATGTCGATCAGGTATTGCTCGCGGGAGAGGATGGTGCCCTGGCAGAGGCGCGTCACCGGAGCCGGCGTGTCGAGATCGCTCTGGAGCCGCCGCAGCAGCTCGCGCATCACGCCGTAGGGAATCCGCGCACGCTCGCCCGGATAGATGAAGCCGAACAGGATCAGGTGGCCGAGGAGCGGCCGCCAGTTCGGGCCGAAGCGAGCGAGCAGCCGCGGCCAGTCCAGGCGCTCCGCGCACGCGCGCAGGAGGTGCGCCACGTCGGCGCCGTCGTATCGCTCGCGCTCCATGATGAGCGCCTTCGACCAGATGATCTCCTCGGGCGGGCTCAGCGTGACCGGCACACCGAGAACCTCGTCCTCCACGCCGTGGGCGAACCACTCGGCATCGACCTGGGCGAGGCCGTTGCCCGAGCTGAAGATCACGTCGAGGACGTCGTTGCCGCCGTATGCCTTGCCGAGCCAGTGCGGGAAGGTCATCTCCGTGCGGTATCCGGCGTCGGCGAGAACAGAGAGCGCGCGCTCGGCGTCGGCGCGCATCACGAAGATGTCGAGGTCCTTGGTGTTACGCGCGATGCCCGTGTAGCGCTCGAACGCGTAGGCTCCGCCCACGAGGAACGGCACCTCCGCCGTTTTCAGGAGGTCGAGTGCGTGGCAGTAGAACGCCACCGTCTCCGCGTCGAGGGGGTCGCGGGTGCAAGACATGGCGTGGGTATGTGATGCACCCCGCATGCCGACGACCCGCCAATCGGGGGTGGGTCACGGGCTTGCCGCGCCGAAAGCGAGCGAGAACCGTCCGCTCAGGCGGTGGGGAGCCTGAACCGCCCGCGCTTGTCCAGCAGCGGCGCCCACAGGTCGCCGACGGCGGCGATGCGGGCGGGCACGTTGTCGATCCGGAAATCCTCGATCCGGATCCCGCGCGCGAGCTCGTCCCAGGTGACCGGCGTGGAGACGCTGGGGACGGCGCGAGGACGAGCGGAGTAGATCGAGGCGAGCGTGCGGCCCCAGGCGTTCTGGTTGAAATCGACGAGCACGCGGCCCCGGGGGCGCCGTTCTCGCCGGTACTCGCCGGTCATGAGGCGGGGATGCCGGGCCGCGAGGTCCAGCGAGAGCCGCTTGGCCACCGTCCACACGTCCTTCTGCGTCGGCCCGCGCACGATGGGGACGTACACGTGAATGCCCTTGGACCCGCTCGTCTTCACGTAGTTCGGCATGCGCGCCGTATCGAGCATCTCGTGGACGAGTGCGGCGACCTCGAGCACCTGGGGAAACTCGACGCCGTCGCCGGGATCGAGATCGAAGTGCACGTAGTCGGGCCGATCGACGTCGTCGCAGCGCGCGTACCACTGGTTGAGGTCGATGCAGCCGAGGTTGATCACCCACAGCAGCGAGGGAACATCCTGGATCATCGGGAAGTCGATGATGTTGCCCGACGCGTGCTCGATCGCGCACGTCTCGATCCAGTCCGGGCGGGGCGAGGGCGCGCGCTTCATGAAGAAGAACTCGCCGGTGGCGCCGTTGGGATAGCGCTTCATGACCATGGCGCGGTCGCGGATGTGGGGCAGCAGCGCGGGCGCCACGTCCACGTAGTACTGGAGGAGATCGCCCTTGCTCACCCGCGCCTCGGGCCAGAAGACCTTTCTCAGATTGGTGAGGTTCACGCGGCGGCCATCGATTTCCAGGACTGCGTCATCGGTGCCGCGCGGGATCTCCACACGGGCGGGGCGAGTGACGCGACCGGCGGCTCGACGCGCGCGGCGTGTCGTCGCCGGGTGATGGTCGGCGGTGGCCTTCGCGGTCGTACGATTAGCGCGTGGCATAGCGGATGGGCGGCAGTTTCGGAGGGCGGACGCCGTGGCGGACGGCGCCGCGCACGGGTACGTACGTCAGCTGACGGCTCTCGCGCGCGCAGCGAAGCATCAGACCACCGCGGCTCATGTCGCCGCGTCCCACGAATTCGATGGGGAACCGCAGGCGATCGCCGAAGATCCCGTCGAGGACGTCCACGTACTTCGCGGAGGCGATGCTGCCGAGGAGCACCACGTCGCAGCTCTTGCCGAGGCTGGCGGCGAGGGCGCGGGCGTCGGCCGCGAGCGGCTCCCGGTAGCCGGGATTGTTGGCGGCGATGTCCACGCGGGCGGCGGCGGTGAGCACCTCCGGCGTTACCGGCGTTTCCGCGGGGACGAGGCCGGCGTGCGACGTGATCACGAGAACGCCCCCGCCGGTCGCGGCGGCCACGCGCCGCGGCGGGCGCGCGAAGGCCCGCGCATAGGCGAGCTTCCCGCGGAAGTAGAGGCCGCTCAGGAAGCTCATGACGTCACCGAGGGGCGCGCCGCCGGGCGCGCGCAGTTGAACGGCGAGCGGAAACGTGGCGCGTGGGGAAACGAGGACGTCGGTGCGTCGCCCGCCGACCTGAGCGGGCGAAAGCAGGAAGATCCGGTACGGCTCCTTCACGGGTCGCTGCAGTCCCGGAAATAGCCACAATTCGGGCAGATGATCTTGCACTTCCGCTCATCCATGCGCTCGCCGCAGCGGTCGCAGACGTGCAGGCGCTCGGTGGCCGCGGCAGGCCCGGGGCTCGGCACCGTCATCCGCCATAGATTACACTGGGGCCGATGCAACGCTGGGAAGATCCGGAGTTTCTGCGTCGAATCTTCGAGGACACGAAGGTGCTGCGCAAGCCGCTCAGCGGCATCATCAGCGGCTATCACGTCCTGCCCTACATCCTGGTCGCCCCCGAGCGCGACCGCCCGCGCCGGGCGGTGGAGGTCCGCGGCCGCATCCGGGTCTCCCCGCGGCTCGTGATCTCCGCCGGCGACCAGGCTCCGACCTACGGCGACACGTTCAGCGAGCGGGAGCTCATGGACGGAGCGATCGTGGCCCGCCTCTTCAGCTTCCGCTATGCCTCCCGGCTCTCGGTGGAGAGCGAGGAGCTCCAGATCCGGCGCCACGAGCTCGACTCTCACGTACAGCTCGAGCGGGTCCTGGACGAGCTCGCCCGGCGTGAGATCATCGACACCGGCGTCATCTCCTCTCCGGACGCCGGGTTCTATCCGGTCTCGCTGGACCGGTTCATCCGGGAGATCCTGGACCAGGAGTTTCGCGACTAGCGGCGTTCCTGGGCGAGCTTGGCGAGCACCCGCGACAGCTCGGCAGGATCGACCGGCTTCACGATGTGATCGTCGAAGCCGGCGTGGGCCGCGCGCTGCCGGTCTTCGGGCAGGCTGTAGCCGGTGAGCGCGATGAGGATGGCCGACCGTCCGAGGAGAGCCCGGATCCGGCGCGCGACCTCGTAGCCGTCGAGGCCGGGAAGCCCGATGTCGATGACGGCCACGTCGGGATTCTCGACTTTCGCGAGGTCGACGCCGTGTGCTCCGTCCCCGGTAGCGACGACGTGATGACCGTCGAGCCCGAGCAGCGCCGCGAGCGCGTCACGGGCGTCCGTGTCATCCTCGATGAGCAGAATCCGGAGGGCGGTCGGATTCACGGTCCCGTTCACGGTACCATTGGCCCGTTTCCTTGACACGTCGAAGTCGCGGATGCTATTTGATAATGCGGACTTATCGCTGGAGGAGGATCCCCCATGACTAGGACGTCAGCCGGCGCGTTGCTCCTCGCGTCGGTCATGTTCGCCCTCACCATTCCCGTGGCCGCGCAAGGCCCCATCCGGATCGGTGCATCGCTCTCGCTCACCGGCACCTACGCCAAGCTCGGCAAGAACCAGCACGAAGGCTACCAGCTTTGCCAGAAGGACGTGAACGCAAAAGGCGGCGTCCTCGGTCGCAAGATCGACTTCGTCGTGTACGACGATCAATCGACGCCCGCCACCGCGGTGCGGCTCTACGAAAAGCTGATCACCGACGACAAGGTGGATGCCGTGATGGGTCCGTACTCGTCGCCGGTCACCGAGGCCGCGGCCAACGTCACGGAGAAATACAAGAAGGTGATGGTGGCGCCCCTCGCGGCGACCACGTCGATCTTCAAGCGCCCTCCGGACAAGAAGCGCAACTACATCTTCATGGTGATCTCGCCCGCCGAGGTCTACCTCGAGGGACTGATCGACATGGCCGCCAAGCGCGGCCTCAAGACGGTCGCGGTCATCAACGAGGACACGCTCTTCTCGAAGGCGGCCGCGTCCGGCGCCGAGGAGCTGGCGAAGAAGAAGGGCTTGCAGCTCGTGTTCAAGGAAGCCTATCCGAAGGGCAACACCGACTTCTCCGCGTTGCTCACCAAGGTGAAGGCCGCCAACCCCGACGTCATCGCCGCCGCCACCTACTTCGACGACGCGGTGGCTCTCACGCGCCAGATGCGCGAGCTCAACGTCAATCCCAAGATGTACGGGGTGACGGTGGGCGGCGATCTCCCCGAGTTCTACGACACCCTGAAGGGGAACGCGGAGCACATCTACGGCGCCACGCAGTGGGAGCACACGCTGCCGTATCCGGGCAACAAGGAATGGTTCGAGGCCTACAAGAAGGAATTCGGTCACGAGCCGTCGTATCACTCCGCGGCCGGGTACGCCGGATGCCTCATCTATCTGGAAGCCGTCAAACGCGCGAGCACGCTCGACGCCGACAAGGTGCGCGACCAGCTCATCAAGCTCGAGATGCGGACGGTGTTCGGCGACTTCAACGTCGATGAGGACGGCTTTCAGAGCGCGCACAAGATGGTGACCTTCCAGTGGCAGAACGAGAAGAAAGTCATCGTGTGGCCGGACGATCTCGCCTCCGGGAAAGCCCGTTTCCCGACCCCGCCCTGGAATCAACGCTAGACCCCCGGTAGCTTCCGCCGGCGGCGCTCGGTCACGTCCCGAGGCGGGGACGGCCGGGCGCCGCGGCGCGTTCGCGAAGGCGAGCCGGTGATCACGCCTGCCATGGTCGCGCAGGTGGTCGTGTCCGGGATCTTGTCCGGCGCGCTCTACGCGATGGTGGCCCTCGGCCTCGCGCTCATCTTCGGCGTCATGCGGGTCATCAACGTCGCCCACGGCCCCCTGCTGATGCTCGGCGCCTACGCCACCTACTTCCTCTACTCGATGACCGGGGTGAATCCGTATCTGACGTTGCCGGTGACGATGGCGCTGCTGTTCGTCCTCGGCATGCTCCTGGAGCGGACGCTGATCTACCGCGTGGTGGATGCGCCGGAGCTGTCGTCGCTGCTGCTCACGTTCGGGATCTCGATCGCGCTCGTGAACATCGCCCAGCTTCTCTTCACCTCCGACCTGCGCGCCGTGGAGTACCTGACGGGGTCGTGGCTGGTGGGGCCGGTCGCGCTCTCGAAATCCCGCGTGGTGGCATTCGTCGTCGCATCGGCGTTGACGGCGGGGGCGTTCCTGTTCCTGCGCTCCACCAAGCTCGGCAAGGCGATCCGCGCCACGTCGCAGAGCCGGGAGGTGGCGATGGTATGCGGGATCGACGTGGGCCGGATCCACCTCATCACGTTCGGGCTCGCCGCCGCGCTCGCCGCCGCGGGAGGGACGCTGATCTCCGTGATCGTCGCCATCCAGCCGGAGATGGGCCAGATCTGGACGTTCAAGTCCTTCCTGGTCATCGTGCTCGGGGGCGCGGGGAACTATCCCGGCGCGCTCCTCGGCGGGATGTTGCTCGGTCTCATCGAACAGCTCGCCTCCCTCGTGCTCACCACCCAGCTCTCGGAAGCCGTCGCCTACGTCCTCCTCGTCCTCGTCCTGCTCATCCGGCCCACGGGGCTGCTCGGGGGGCGACAGGTCTGAAGACCTGGTTCATCGCGCTCCTCGTGGTCGCGGGAGCGGCGGCAGCGGTCTATCCACTCGTCGGCACCGGCTACGGTGTGCGCGCGCTCCTTCAGATGTTCATGTGGATCGCGCTCGCCGGCTCCTGGAACCTGATCTCCGGGCTCACCGGCTACGTCTCCTTCGGCCACGTCGCCTTCTTCGGCGCCGGCGCCTACACCACCGCCATTCTCGTCACCGACGCGGGGTGGCCGTGGCTGCCGGGGGCGCTGGCGGGCGGCGTCGCGGCGTGCCTGCTCGCCCTCCTCATCGGCTACCCGTGCCTGCGGCTGAAAGGCCCGTACTTCGCGATCGCGATGCTCGGTCTGAACGAAGTGCTGCGCGCGCTCGTCTCCTACTTCGAGGGGCTCACCGGCGGTGGCTCCGGGCTGTCGTTGCCGACCTTGCAGGCGACCGAGCGCGTGTACTACGTGATGGGGGCGACGGCGGCCGCGGTCACGCTCGTCACGTACCTGATCGTCACCTCGCGTTTCGGCCTCCGGCTGATGACGATCCGCGAGGACGAAGTGGCGGCGGAGGCGATGGGCATCGACACCTTTCGCCACAAGCTCTACGCGTTTCTGCTCTCGGCGGCGGGGCCGGGGATCGTGGGCGGTCTTGCCGCGCGCGATCAGGGCTACATCGAGCCCATCAGCGTCTTTCCGCTCGTCACCACGATCACCATGATCGTGATGGTGCTGTTCGGCGGGAAGGGCACGGTGTGGGGCCCCGTCCTCGGCGCCATCGTCCTCTTCGTGGCGCAGGAGCTCGTGTGGGCGCGCTTCCCGTACTACCACCAGCTTCTCTTCGGCGCCATCATCGTGGCCGTCGTGCTGCTCATGCCGCGCGGCGTGCTCGGCGTGCTCCAGCAGAAGTACCGGCTGCCGAGGACGATTTGAAGGCGCCGCCCGTGCTCACGGTGGAGGGCGTGCGCAAGAGCTTCGGCGGCGTGGTCGCCGTGAACGCGGTGTCGCTGGCGCTCGAGCGGGGACGGATCTACGGGCTCATCGGCCCCAATGGCTCCGGGAAGACCACGCTCTTCAACTGCATCACGGGCGTGGAGCGGCCGGACGCGGGGCGCATTGTTCTGAACGGCGAGCACATCGACGGGATGCCGCCGTACCGGATCGCCCAGCGTGGGGTGGGGCGGACGTTCCAGGTCATTCGGGTCTTCCCGGAGCTGACCGCGCTCGAGAACCTGCTCGTCGTCACCCGCGGCAGCGCCGCCGCCGCCGAAGCCCGCGCGCTCGAGCTGCTGCGATTCGTGAAGCTGGAGCGGCTGCGCGGGGAATACGCGGGGAACCTGTCCTACGGCCAGCAGAAGCTCGTAGAGTTCGTCCGGATGCTCATGCGCGATCCCTCGCTGGTCCTGCTGGACGAGCCGGCGGCGGGCGTGAACCGGACGCTGCTCAACGATCTCCTCGACGCGGTCAAAGACCTCCGTGACCACGGCAAGACAATCCTGCTCGTGGAGCACGACATGAAGGTCGTGATGGGACTGTGCGAGACGGTCTTCGTCCTCGACCACGGCGAGAAGATCGCGGAAGGCCCGCCGGGCCTGATCCAGTCCGACGAGCGTGTCATTGAAGCGTACTTCGGTCGCTAGCGCCGCCGTCGTGATCGTCTTCGCGGTGGTCGTGGTGCGGCTGCTTGCACGCTCCTTCGCGTGGCCGCTCGTGCACGACGCGCCGGTGATGCATTACGTCGCGTGGCGCATCGGCGAAGGCGCCGTGCCCTACCGGGACCTCTTCGACATGAACGTCCCCGGCACGTATCTCCTCCACCTCGCCGCGCTCCGCGTGCTCGGCGCCGGCGACGGCGGTTGGCGCGCGTTCGATCTCGCGTGGCTCGCCGCCACGACGGTGCTGCTCGCCGTCTTCGCGCGGCCGTGGGGCGCGCTGCCCGCGGTCGGCGCCGCGCTGTGCTTCGCGGCCTATCATCTCGCGGGTGGCGCGTGGAACGCGGGCCAGCGCGATTTCCTGCTCTGTCCCTTCCTCATCGCGGGCGCGCTCGGGGTGGCCGTGTGGGCGGAACGACCGGGCGGGGACGGCCACCGCTCGCTGCAGCTCGCCGGCCTCGCCGTGGGCGCCGGCATCACCATCAAGCCGCACGCGGCGGCCCTCGCGGTGGCGCTCGCGTTCGTGGTGGGGATGACGGCCGTCCGGAACGGCGGCAGCGCCACCGCGGCGCTCGCGAGCTTCCTGCTTTCGGCGGCGCTCGCGCCCGCCGCCATGATCCTCTGGATCGGATCGCTCGGGGGCCTTCGCGCGTGGCGCGACATCGTGACGCAGTACCTGATCCCGCTGTACTCGCGCCTCGGACGCGCCGAGCCGTGGACCGTGGACCGCTGGCACCTCTGGGTCCCGCTCGGCGCCGCCGTCGTCATCTCGTTGATGAGCGCGCTGTCTGAACGGCGCTTGGCCATGCGCCGCGCGCTCGCCACCCTCGGTGTCGGCTACGGCGCCCTGCACTTCCTCGCCCAGGGGAAGCACTGGGAGTACCACCTCTACCCGCTCGCCGCGTTCGCTGCCCTCCTCGCCTTCGCCGAGCTCGACGTCCTCGCACGCACGCGGCGTCTGCCCGCCGCGGCCCTGGGCCTCGTGCTCGCGACGCTCGCGCTCGTGCTGTCCGCGAAGGGCGCGGAGGCGTCCGCGTCCGCCTGGCCGCTCGAGAAAGTGCGCCGCGCGGACGCGGTGGCGCGCGACCTCACGCCGCTGCTCCGGGCCGGCGACACCGTGCAGGTTCTCGACACCACCGACGGCGGTCTGCACGCGCTCTTGCGCCTCCATGTCCGGCAACCCACGCGCTTCCTCTACGACTTCCAGTTCTTTCACGACACCGCCACGCCCGTCGTGCGCGCGCTGCGGGCCGAGCTGCTGCACGATCTCCGGGCGCATCCACCGCGCGCGATCGTCGTGTTCGAGCGCGGCTGGCCGCGCGGCGGCTACGAACGGCTGGAGACCTTCCCCGACCTCGTTGCCTTCCTCGACGAGGCCTATCGCCCGGCGGCACGGGGCAATGGGTACGTGGTCCATGCACGGCGACACAATCCGTAACATCATCCGGGCGTACGACGATCCGGTCGTGCGCACCTATTGCTGGATCCGCTTCGGGATCCTGCGCCAGCGTTTCCTCGACGAGATCGGTCAGTACCTTCCGGAGAGCGGCCCCGTCCTCGACATCGGCTGTGGCTTCGGCCTCTTCTCCCTCTATTACGCCGCCACCGGGCCCGAGCGCTTCGTGCGCGGCATCGACGTGAACGGCCGGCGCATCGCACTCGCGCGACGAGCGGCGGCGCGGCTCGGCATCGCGAACGTCGCCTATGACGAAGGCGACGCCCGTGACTTCAAGGGCGACGGCGAGCTCGCCGCCGCCTACATGCTCGACATCGTCCACCACGTACCGCCGGCGGCGGTGCGGCCGCTCCTCGTCCAGATCCACCGCGCCCTCGCGCGCGGGCGGCTCTTGCTGGTGAAGGACGTCGATACCCGGCCGGTGTGGAAACGGTGGTTCACCTGGGTGCTCGACCGCGCGATGACCCCGCGCGTGCCTGTCCACTACTGGAGCGCTCCCGAGCTGTCCGCGTTGCTGGAGAACGTGGGCTTCCGGGTGCGGCGTCATCTACTCGTGGACATGCTGCCCTATCCCCACGTGCTCTACGTGTGCGAGCGGCGTCCGTGACCGACCTCCTCGTCGCGGAGTCCATCACGGCCGGTTATGGCAGCGTGGACATCCTGCACGGGGTGACGCTGCGTGTGACTTCCGGCGAGATCGTCAGCATCATCGGCCCCAACGGGGCGGGAAAGTCCACCGCGTTCAAGGCGATCGTCGGCTTTCTCCGGCCCCGGGACGGCCGCGTGGTGTTCGACGGCGCCGACATCACCGGCCTCCGCCCCGATCTCGTCCTTCGCCGTGGCCTCGCCTACGTGCCCCAGGGCCGCATCGTCTTTCCGCAGATGACCGTCCTCGAGAATCTCGAGATGGGCGCCTTCATCGAGCGGGATCCCCGGCGGGTGGCGGCCGCTCTCGAGCAGGTCTACGGGCTGTTCCCGATCCTCGCCGAGCGCCGTCGGCAGAAGGCGGGGACGATGTCCGGCGGCGAGCAGCAGATGGTCGCGATCGGGCGCGCGCTCATGACCACGCCCAAGCTCATCATGCTGGACGAGCCGTCGCTCGGTCTCTCGCCGAAATTCGTGACGCTCATCTTCGAGAAGCTGGTGGAGATGAAGGGTGCCGGCTACACGCTGATGCTGGTCGAGCAGAATGCCGTGCGCGCGCTCGCCATCGCGGATCGGGGATACGTGCTCGAGCTCGGCGCCAATCGCTTCGAGGGCGAGGGGCGCCGGCTCCTCGCGGACCCCGAGGTAAAGCGCCTCTACCTCGGCGGCGCCTGAGAGCGTTCCCCGCGTCCAACGTTCTGCTTCGAGGCAGTTTCCGCTGTCGACGGCACTGGCTTTGCTTGCGGTCGGGGCCGTGACAGGCGCCGGCGACGACGGCTTCATACCCACGCGGTACGCTCACCTGTTCGCCTACGGACCCAAGATGCGCGCGGTGCGTCACCAGGTGGAGCAGGCGGCCGCCGCCGAAGTGTCGGTGCTCGTTCACGGCGAACCCGGTGTCGGCAAGGATCGCGTCGCGCGCGCTCTGCACAGCGCGTCACCGCGGTGCCGGGGCCCCTTGATCAGCGTCCACTGCGCGCGCTCCGCCGAGATCCTCGACGGCGAGCTGTTCGGGTACGAGCTGCGCACCGTGCCCGATGGGGGTCAGCGACACCGGGGAAAAATCCAGCAGGCGCACGGCGGGACGCTCATGCTCGATGAGGTCGGCGAGCTGCCGTTGTCCGTCCAGGCCAAGCTGTTTCGTTTCGTTCAAGCGGCGGAGGTGACGCGGGCGGGGAGTCGGGAGGCTGTCAAGGTCGACGTCCGGGTGGTCGCGGTCACGAATCGCAAGCTCGAGGCCGCCGTCCGCCGCGGCGAGTTCCGCGAGGATCTCCTCTACCGGCTGAACGTCGTCACCATCGAAGTTCCGCCACTTCGCGAGCGCCGTCAGGAAATCCCGGTGCTCGCCCGCTTGTTCCTCCGCCGGTTCAATCTCGAGCTGGAGCGCACCGTGGCCCTCGGCCCCGACACCATGCGGTTGCTCGAGGCGCACGATTGGCCCGGCAACGTCCGGGAGCTCATGCATGTGATCCGGCGGCTGGTGGTGCTGGATCGCAGCGTCGTCACTGGTGAGGATCTCGCGCCGGGCGCCGGCGCTTCCCATGTCGAGTCCTTCGCCCCCGCGCCAGACAGCGAGCCACCGCGGGGGGTGACCCTCAAGGAGATTGCGAGGCGAGCCGCGCGCGATGCCGAACGCGAGGTGATCCAGAGGGCGCTCGAGCGGAGCCATGGCAATCGCGCGCAGGCGGCGCGCCTGCTTCGCATCAGCTACAAGGCCCTCCTCTACAAGATGGCTCAGTGCGGCCTGACAGGCAAAGTGCTACGATGAGCGCCCGGTTTCCAGGTGCCGGACACGGTAACCATGACATCGCCGCCGGCGCGCGCGCGTTCCTCGACCGCGTGCTTCGAAGTCGTCGCCATCGGCGCGTCCGCGGGCGGGGTGCGTGCGCTCACACAGCTGCTGGCGGCGCTCCCACCGACGTTCTCGGCGGCGCTCTTGATCGCACAGCATCTCGATCCGCAGCGTAAGAGCGTGCTCGCGCCCCTCCTGGAACGCCGCTGCCCGCTTCGAGTGCGGGAAGCGGAGGACGGCGAGCTCTTGATGGGCGGCATCGCGTACGTATCGCCGCCGGACCGACACCTCACCGTCGATCACGGCCGGGTTGCGCTGACCCGTGCTCCGGCCGTGAACTTTTCCCGTCCCTCCGTCGACGTGCTCTTCGAATCGGTCGCGCACGAGTACGGGAAGGG
>Ga0075421_100003276_pt1 | contig 19340 bp, 14 predicted proteins | sample SoiMetdeltSBSDD5_FD_75292 | JGI IMG/M metagenome (GOLD analysis project Ga0075421, IMG submission 75292) | Bulk soil microbial communities from a Populus tree surrounding site in Tennessee, USA - Soil MetaG P. deltoides SBSDD5 | ecosystem: Environmental > Terrestrial > Soil > Tree plantation... | reverse complement strand
GCACGACGAGCGCCGGCGCCAAGAAGAGCGCGAACGTCCGGCGGCGAGCTCTGCGAAGCCGCACGGCGGCTCGTCAGCGCACCCGGTGCCCGGCCTTCTCCAGCACCTGCACGACTTCCTGGTTCGCGGTCGTCAGCGCGTCGCGCGCGGACTTCTGCCCCGCAGCGATCGCGCTCAGCGCGATCACCACGCGCTCCGTCACCGCGGGGAACTCCGGCACGGTGCGATACGCCATGTAGCCCGCGCCCGCGGCGCGTAGCGCAGCCTCGTGGAGCGCGGGCACGTCGGAGTCGGCGAGCTGGTACTTCCGCTTGAACTCGGGGTCATTCAGCACTGACGCGCGTGTGACCGCCGCGTGCTGCGAGTCCAGCGCGATGCGGCGCATCGTCTCGCGGCTGGTCGCCCAGCGGATGAACTCCCAGGCAGGCGCTTTCTTTTTCGAAGCAGCCGGGATCATCAGCCCGTGGGTTGCGACCTGCGGGAAGCGCCCGGCGGCGCCCCGGGGCGGTGCCGCGAACGCGACCTTGTCGGCGACCGTGCTCTTCTGGCGGTCGAGCACGCGCGTGAGCTGGCCCAGCGAGTGTATCCAGATCGCGGCGCGCCCCTGCTGCATCGTCGCGATCTCCTCGGCGTCCTCGAAGTTCGCGGAGCCCGGCACGCCATAGCTCCGGATCAGCTTCTCGGCGAAGAACTCGGCGGCCTGGATGGCCTCGGGCGCGGCGAGCTGCGTTCTCAGGTCGCTCGGCGGGTTCGCGAAGAAGCTGCCGCCGAAGCCGTAGAGGAACGTCGGGAACACCCAGTTGAGGCCGACCTTGCCCGCCGACATGAACCCCGCAACCGCCGGACTGTGCACGCGTCGCGCCGTTTCCAGGAGCTCGTCGAACGTATCCGGCGCCTTCGCGACGAGGTCCTTGCGGTAGAGCATGAGCTGACTGTCCGCCAGCCACGGGATGCCATAGATGTGGTCGCCACGCCGCATCGCCGCCAGGGGGCCGGGCAGGATGTCGTCTATGTCGAAGCGGCTCTGCGCAATGAACGGCGAGAGATCCTCGGGCCAGCCGGCGCCGATCCACCGGCCGGACTGCGCGAATACGAGCGTCATCGCGTCGACCGCGCCGGTCGCGCCGGAGAGCTCGAGATCGGAGCGCTGCAGGAATATCGTGAAGCCGAGGAGCTCGAGGTCGACCTTGATGCCGGTCTGCTCGGTGAACTGCGGCAGGAGCTTCTCCAGGCCGCGCGGGAACGCGGTGTCGAACATCGACACGCGGATGGACGTGCCCGCGAACCGCTTCGCGGGCGCCTGCGCGGCGGCGTGCGGCACGCGCGCACCGGTATGTGCGCCGGACGCGGCAATGACCGTCGCAAGGAATGTGCGGCGAGTGAGCATGCCCGATCTCCTCTCGACAGCGGGGCGGCGGCGCCCACGCCCATGGCCCAGTGGGTGGACCGGATCGCGGCGGTATTCTACTCGCGCCGCGCGGCCGAACAAATGCGACCTCCGAGTGGAGTAGAGGCCTCGGATACGTGTGAGCGAAGGTGGTTCCGCTCAAGTATGCGAACGCGGGCGAGGTCGCATTTACGCGGTCGCGGATAGCGCCGCCTGGTGTACGCATAGTCGCAGTTGCGGGTGCCGGCAATGTACGAGTCGAAAGAGTTGGCGCACGACGGCGGTCTCATGGCCTACGTGCCAAGCGTCGCCGAGCAGGCGCAGCGCGCGGCGGATTACGTCCATCGCATCCTCAAAGGGGTGTGGCCGGGCGACCTTCCGATTGACCAACCCACACGCTTCGAACTGGTCATCAACCTCAAGACCGCCAAGGCGCTCGGCCTCACGATCCCGCCCTCGCTGCTGCTGCGGGCGGATCAGGTCATCGAATGGATCATCGCGATTAGGCGGTGGCCTTCGCCCCGGCTTCTGAAATCCCGCCACGCCGCATGTGCCGGGCAAGATACCCGAACGCGAGTAGTCCACTTCTACCAAGCTGTTGATTTCGCGTCCACCGCGGTTGGCACCATATGTGCCACCCGCCCGCAAGCATGGCGTCGAGTGTCCCTGGTGAACTTTCACTAGCTCGAATGCAGGCAACAGTACGTGGTATGCAAAGAGAGCGGGACTGGGCTACTCGCTTTGTCCGGGAGATCGCCAGACCCGAGGGCGTTCTCGCCGCCGGCGGCTGGCGTCAGCGAGGTGGCTCGTCGCGCCCTCGCTTAACAAGTGGAGAGACATGAGCCACTACCTGATACGTCTCGTTGCGCTCGTGTTGCTCGGTATTGCTGTCTGCATCCCCGCCCACGCTCAGCCCGCGCGAGAACACACGGCCGAAGGCTTGACCGCCGATGACTTCGTGGGGCACGTCTACGAGCGGACGTCGACCGGCGAGATCGTCGGCCAGCGTTTGGGTGACGCAAGCCTCGAGGCGGCACAGCCGGCGCTCCATCTCCGGCGCGTCGCGCCGGAGGACGTCGCGCAGACGGTCACCGAAGCCGACACCGCGCGCGCCAGGAAGCTCGCCGACCTGGCGCACGTCGCGACAGCGCCGCGGCTGGTGCCCGAGGATCTCACGCGTCGCGCTCGCGTCTTTCACGTCGGCGTCGACGCGTTCACGGACGCGATGTTCGCCGAGATGCTCGCTCGCGTCGGCCAGCGGGAGGGGTTCTCCGTCGTGGCGCGCGTTGGACGACACAGCGTCTGGGCGGACTGGCTCGCGAACGTGCCCAACCTCACGCTGGCGGAGCTGCCCGGCGTGCAGTACGTCTGGTCCGAGGACGTCCTCGAGATCGGGCTCGACGGAAGCTTCCAGATGACGGCCCGCATCGGGGATGTGGGACTCATCCGTCGTGCCGTCTTCGTCGATCGCATCCGCCGCTACTATCCGGAGGTCACCGCCGCGCAGATCGAGGAGATCCGCAACTTTCCCTCCCCGGCCGATTCACCAGGCGGTCTGCCGCGGGAGCTACTCCTCCGGTATCCGGACTCCATCTTCATGTACCAAGGCCTCGTAGAGACCGAGGGCGCCCAGGTCGTTGCCGCCGCGCTCGCAAGGGCGCGGGGCGCGGCGCTGCGGCAGGCGATGACGTATCTCGAGGGCGGCAACGTCCTGCTCGGCACGCTGCCCGGCGGCACGCCGTTCGCGCTCGTGGGCCGCGACAGTGTCGCAGTGTCGCGCGCCCTGCTCGCGCACCTTCTCGGGCGCCCGGTGAGCGAGGACGAGGTCACCGAAGTGATCGCCAAGGATCTCGGCGTGGAGCGGCCGCACCTGTTCCTCGTGGAGCAACCGGGCGTCTTCCACCTCGACATGGCGATGACGCTGTTCGCTCCCGGCACCGTCGTCTTCAACGACGAGCGCGAGTCGCTGCGGCTGCAGATCACGTGGCTTCGCGAGGACCACGAGGCGTCACGACCCCGGCGCGAGGCGGGTACGTCCGAGGACGAGTTTCGACGCCAGCTCGAGTCATGGCAGGCGGCGGGCCGCGCGCTCGAGGAGACAGTCGCGAAGCTGACGAAATATGGCGAGCGGTTCATCCGGGCCGAGGCCCGCACGCTGGTGGACCTCGAGGCGACCGGGTTGAAGGTGATCCGCGTCCCTGCCCGCTTCCTGCATCCCACGCGGCCGCCGGATCGCGACCTGATGAACTTCGTGAACGGAGAGGCAGGGACGAACGCCGCCGGACAGGGCTACTTCATCACCCAGGGGGGCGAGCCACGCGCCGAGCAGCTCATCGCCGCCGCGCTGCTCGGCCCCGGCACGGGCCTCGACCGCGTGTACTTCGCCCCCAGGGTGGCCTCGGCCGACTCACTCTGGGACAAAGGCGGCACCGCATGCCGCGTGAAAGTAGAGGGGACACTCGTCGGCGACGGCCGGTAAACGCAACTGCTGCCGGCCCTCTTCGGTGGCTCGTGGGGGACGATCGGCGGTCGCAACGCTCAGCGCCACTTTACGCTACCCGCTTTCCGGCTCGACGCGCCGGTGCCCTTGCGGGACTAGGCTCTCCTCTAGCGCCTTCATGAGGTTGGCGACCGGCCGCGGGCGCTCTTCCACCGGCAGCTCGAGCTGCTTGCCTTCGACTTTCGCCCCGATCGCCATGCGGAGCACTTCGGTGTAGGTATCGCGGAACTCCTCGGGCTGCCACTTGTCGGCGAGCGTGTCGATGAGCCGATGGGCGAGGTCCATCTTCTTCTTCGTCCAGCCCTCGCCGGCCTTCGGAAGATCGAGATCCTTTGGCGATCGGATCTCGTGGGCGAAACGCATCATAGAAGGGACCAGGGGGTCGCCGGACGGCTCGACGGCGGCGATATGCTCGCGCTGGCGCAAAACGACGGTGCCGACGCCAATCCGCCCGGTATCCTTCAGTAATGGACCGCCGCGCTTTCGTCAGCGGCCTCGGAGCACTTACGGTGCAGACCTCGGACGTGAGCCACGTCGGCCCCGACTGCACGCCGAAGCCCGTTGCCTACCAGGTGCTCACGGACTGAACGATATTGAAGGACGGGCCTGTCACCTGGTGATCAAACATCGATAGCCATCAAATGTCGACGAGCCGGCCCGCGTACACCGAGGTTTGCCGTGCCTTCCGCTGGGAGGACAGCCACCGCGCGCTCGGCTGGACAGCGACGGCGCCCGTGAACCTGGCCGAGACGATCGTGGATCGTCACACCGGCTCGGGCCGGCCGGCGCTTTCCTGGTTCGGGAAGAACGGGGCCTCGGCCTTGGTCACCTACGACGAGCTGAGCGCCCGGGCGAGCCGGTTCGCGGGCTTGCTGCGGTCGCTCGGTGTTGAGCCGGGCGAGCGCGTCGCCGGCTTGCTGCCACGCATCCCCGAGACGCTCGTCACCATGCTGGGGACGTGGAAGGCGGGCGCCATCTACGTCCCGATCTTCACCGGCTTCGGCCCCGATGCCATTGCGTTCCGCGTTCAGGACAGCGGCGCACGCTTGCTCTGCACACACGCGGCGTATCGCGCCCGCGTGCCCGACCTGCCACCCGGCGTTCGGATCATCACAGTCGGCGCGGCGCCTGCTGGCGACCTCGAGTCCGCCAAGGCGCTGTCGACGCACGACGACCGCTGCGCGCCAGTGCCTCGGCGGCGCGACGACCCGGCCGTGCTGCTCTACACGTCGGGATCCACCGGCCCGCCGAAAGGCGTGAAGATCGCCACGAACTTCGTGCTGGCCATCCATCCTTATATGCGGTACGCGGTGGACCTCCAGTCCGCCGACGTCTTCTGGCCGACGGGTGATCCCGGCTGGGGCTATGGCCTGGTCTGCTACATGGTGGCGCTGGCCATGGGCGTGCCAGTCATCTGCCACGAGGCGACGCCGGCGGCCGAGTTCGTTCTGTCGCGTCTGCGCGACCTCGGCGTCACCAACCTGGCCACGACGCCCACGCTGCTGCGCGGGATCATGGCGCTCGGCGAGGCGGCCGTACGCGAGCATCGCGTGCGCGTCCGCGCGGCGTCGAGCTGCGGGGAGCCGCTCAACCCCGAGGTCGTCACCTTTTTCCGGCGAGTGTGGGACGTGACGGTCATGGACCAGTACGGCTCGAGCGAGTTCGGGCTGCCGATCGGCAACTTCAACGCCGTCGACATGACGGTGAAGCCGGGCTCGATGGGGATCCCGCTGCCCGGCTGCCGGATGGCGGTCGTGGACGACGAGGGGCGCGAGGCGTCCCCGGACACCGTCGGCCAGATCGGGATGTGGCCCAGCGTCGAAGGCTACTACTCGCTCGGCTACTGGAACGACGACGAGCGCACGCGCGCGATGTGGCGCGGCGATTGGATGACGATCGGTGATCTCGCTCGTCGCGACGAGGACGGCTACTTCTGGTTCGAGGGCCGGAGCGACGACGTCATCAAGAGCGCGGGATACCGCATCGGTCCCTTCGAGGTCGAGAGCGCGATCCTGCGCCACCCCGACGTGGCCGAGGCCGCCGTGGTCGGCAAGAGCGATGCCTTGCGCGGGCAGATCGTCAAGGCGTACGTGGTGCTCCGTTCCGGTGTGGTGCCGCGTTCGGGGCTCGACGCGGAGATCGTCGAGCTGGTCAAGACGCGCGTGGGCCGGCACCAGTATCCGCGCGAAGTCGAGTTCGTCGAGCAGCTTCCCAAGACCGAGACGGGCAAGATCCAGCGCTTCCTGCTCCGCGAAGGCGGGACACGTGGCTGAGAGAGGAGGGCGAATGACCGGGCGTCACATCGTGACGGGGGGCCGCGCGTGGCCCGAGCGCTACACGTTCTCGCCGTCGCTGCGGGTCGGCAACTGGCTGTTCATCGCCGGCACGACGGCCAGCGACGAGGGCGGGGTGATCGTCTCGCCGGGCGACATCGTCGGCCAGACCCGCTACATCTTCCAGAAGTTCGCCGCGATCCTGGCGGAGGCCGGCGCCGGCTTCGAGCACATCGTGGAGACCACCGAGTACTTCACGACGACGGAGAACTACAAGAGGACCGCCAACGTGCGGCGCGAGTTCTTCCGCCCGCCGTACCCCGCGGCCACCGGCGTGCTGGTGAAGGGCCTCCTGCGGGAGGGCGCGCTCATCGAGATCAAGGCGCTGGCCGTGCTGCCCGGATAGCCAAGCTCTTCCGGGCCGTGGCTCGAGTGGAACGCCCTCCGGGACAGCGGGGAAGGAGGGTCATTCTCCGAGCAAGAGGCGCGCGATCGCCTTTGGCTCGCGAAGCAGCCCGGCGAGCTTTGTGAGGCAGTCGTCGATGGCACGCGCGTAGGCGGCTGCGCCACCGAACCGCGCGAGGGCCTCCGGTGAGATGAACTTCAGCATCACGGCGGACGTCCCGGGCGGCACGCCGACCATCTGCACGGTGATGACGCCGTAGTCGCGCAACAGCAGCATCGACAGCGCAGAAGCCGCCTCGTAGGGCACGATCGGCGGGCTACTGAGTCCTGCGCGAGCCATCGCCATTTCGAGGATGTCGTCGGCGAGGAGCTCGGCGATGACCGGGGTTTCGTGCACTCGGTCGCCGACGACTTGCCGGACGGCTGCTGCCACCTCGCGGGCGGTGTTCACGAGATGCTGGACGCGCTCCGGGGAGGATCCAGCAAGCGACCGAAACGCCGCCGGGTACAGGAATGGCCGCGCCTCTAGCCCCATCTCGTAGCCGCGGACGCGGATTCGTTCAACGAGCGACTTCTCCCCGGCGAGCACGCCGAGTCGCGGACCTACTGTGCCGTACTTATCGAGCCCGGTGGCGACGAGGTCCACGCCGAGCTGGAGCGTCCGCGGCTGCTCGAAGATCGCCGGGCCCACCCGGGCGCCGCCCGCATCATCGACGTACACCGGCAGACGCCGCTCATGCGCGAGCGCGACGATTCTTTCGATGTCGTGCACCGGGAGGATCTCATAGGTCACTGCGAGGCGCGTGAGCACGACAAGTGCCGCGCTCGATTCGTGCTCCAGCGCATCAGCGAACGCGTGCGCTCCGCGCGTGTCGACGAGCTTGGCGCCCGCCTGGGCGGCGGCCCGGACTACCGAGGGATGACTGTAACTGGCCGAGACGCCAATCACGGTGTCGCCTGGCTTCACGAGCGCGAGGTGCGTCGCATAGGTTGCACCCGTGAGTCGGTTGAAGAGCGCCGCGTCGTGAACCGTGTCCGAGCCGCCGAAATGGTCGAGCGCCGCCTTGCGGAACTTTTCGAAATACATCGCCGGCGCGATGAAATCGTCGGCGATCGGCAGGTCGGCGGCCTCGAGCGGCAGCCCATGCTCCAGGCCGCAGAAATTGAAGACTGCGCCGGGACCGCCCGCCGTCACGCGCGCCTCGATGTGGCGCCACGCCTCTCGGAGCTTGCGGAAGTCCGTGGCCGTGCTAGTAAGGATCGCGCCGCGCGCGTAGGGCACGCCGGGAGCGAACTCGTTCCCGAAACGATCTCTCAGCATTCGATCCTCCTTGTCGCCATACGCAGTTTACGGGCTTGGCCAACCATAGTCGCGAAGCGCGGCATCCCGTATGACGTCCCCCCGTTGCGGAAGTCATCCTCTAGAAGTCCACCGATTCTTTCATCCAAGAGCACGAATTCGTGAACGTGCCGCCGATGTCTGAGCCGACGCGCAAGCGACGGGCCGCCGGGGTGGGCCCGCGTCCGGAGATCGGTGCACGATTCGCCCACCCCACGGCGAACCGGGCATCCACACCTCCTGTCGATGCGCACGCCCGCCGCGCTTGCAGGACGCCCGGCCAGACCACCTCGTAGCGATAGCGATCCGCCCGGTAAAACGTGTCGCGATCGGACTTCATCGCAGACGTTATCGTGCCGCTATCCCTACCGGTCGTCGACGGCCCGGTGTCCGCGCGATGAATGCCAGCGGCGCAGGTGGAGAACTCGGCGAGCGGGTGTCAACGCGAATCTGGACGTCCAGTCGAGGCGATTGTCGACAATCGCACATGGTCGGTAGCCGCGAGCTGGGTCGCGCTTGCGCATCATTATTCGAGGCGCGGGTGGCGACGGTGCCAGTCCGTCGCGGCCTGGTAGGCGGCACCGACGCGTAGAACGTCGGCTTCGCCGTTGTATCGGCCGACGATCTGCAATCCAACCGGCAACGCCTGAGGCGTGAACCCGCACGGCACTGACATCGCGGGATGGCCGGTGACATTGAACGGATTCGTAAAGAGGCTCCGGCCGGCAACCGCTGCGATCCAGGCCTCGTTCGCGCTGCCGATGCGTGCCGCGACGGGAAGCGGCGGCGCCTCAGTTGGGGTCGTCGGCCCGACCAGGACGTCGACGTCACGCAGTGCCGAGTCCACCTCCGTTCGCAATCGCTCGCCAAGGCGCCGGGCTGACGCCACGAGCGAGGCCGGCAGCAGACTAGCAGTGAAGAGCCGCCGTCGTGGCAACACGTCGAGATCCTCAGCGCGCGTGATCAGACGCTGCCGGAATAGCGTGGCCGCCTCGGGCTCGGCGATGCCGATGTAGATCGTCGGCGCGTGGGCGATGAGCGGCACCGAAACCTCCGACACGCGCGCTCCCGCCTTCGCGAGCGTGGCGACCGCGTCGGTGACGAGCCGCCGCACTTCGGCGTCGAGCACCGCGCTCTCCATGAACTCGGTGACGACACCGAGGCGGGCGCCATGGAGGCCACGCGCGGTAGTGCGCACATAATCGACCACCCCGGAACGGCTCGTCCCGGGGTCGCGACGGTCGTGACCCGCGATCACACGCAGCGCGCGCGCGACGTCGGTCACGCTCGCTGCTAGCGGGCCAGCGCAGTCGAGCTCGGGACAGATACCCATAAGGCCATGGCGGCTTACGCGCCCTCGCGTAGGCTTGAGGCCGACGACGCCGCACAGCGCCGCCGGCAGCCGGATTGATCCTCCGGTGTCGCCGCCGAGCGTGATCGGAACGAGCCCCGCGGCGACGGCGGAGGCCGAGCCGCTGCTCGACCCACCGGGGGTGCGTTCGATGTTCCACGGGTTGCGCGGCGTGCCGAAGGGTGGTCTCAGCGTCGGGCCGAACCCGAGCTCCATCATGTTGAGCTTGCCGAGCAGCACGGCGCCCGCCGCCCGCAGCCGTGCGATCACGGTCGCATCCTCAGAGGGCACGAAGTCGGCGAACAGCCGCGAGCCGTTGGTCGCGGGCAGGCCCTTCGCCCACAGCGCGTCCTTGGCCGCGAACGGGATGCCGTGCAGCGGACCCCGGGCGCGTCGGGACGCACGGTCTCGGTCCGCGCGGCGCGCGGCCCGGAGCGCGCCGTCGGCGTCGACGGTGATGAAGGCAGCCAGCGTCGGATTGAGCCGGTCGATGCGCGCAAGACACGCGCGGACGATTTCTTCCGACGACGTCTCCCCGCGGCGCAATAGGTCGGCGAGCACGTCGACGCCCAGCCACGGGAGGTCGCGCTCGTCCACCTCAGACGCCGCTGGAGAGCATGGTCGGTCCGGGTGGCGGCTCCAGCATGTCGAGCGCCCGTAGATGCTGAAGCGTCGCGTTGAGCCGGAAGGTGACATCTTCGAGGTCGTCGTCGCCGATTGTGAGGCCGATGGCGGCGGCGAGCGCTCGGACGTGCTCGGGCGTCAGGTCGCTCAAGGGAGGGCACCGCGCGCGTCCGGCGCGCGCAGATACCGGCCGCCGCCGCGCTCGGCGATGAGCGTGCCGTCGCGGAGTAGCACGCGGCCGCGGCTCACCACATGGGTCGGCCAGCCCGTGAGCTTCTCGCCCTCGTAGATCGAGAAATCGGAGCGCGAGTGCAGCATGCGCGCGTCGACGATCCGCTCGGTCGTCGGGTCGACGACGATGAGATCGGCGTCGGCGCCGACCGCGAGCGTGCCCTTGCACGGATAGAGGCCGAAGATCCGCGCGACGTTACCGGAGAAGACGCGCACGACGTCGGCCACCGAGATACGTCCGGCGCGGACTCCGTGCGTCATGAGCGCGGGCAGGATTGTCGCCATCCCCGGGAATCCTGACCGGCCCGTCCAGGCGTCACGCTTGTCGTCTCGCATGAACGCGCCGTGATCGGACGCGATGGTCTGAATCTCGCCGGCGGCGATGCCCTGCCACAGGCGGTCGCAGTCAGCCTGCGTCCGAAACGGGGGGCTCATCTTGCCAATGGTGCCGATCTTGGAGTCACGTGTGTGAGTGAGGAACTGCGGGCACGTTTCGACGAGGAGAGGGCCGGACGGACCGCGCCGGCGCTCCTCCAGCACGGCTTCGAGAGCAACGGCGCTTGAGAGATGGACGATATAGAGCGGTGCGCCGGTGAGCCTCTGCCACCAGATTCCATCGCGGACGCTATGCGCCTCGCCATGATCCGGCCGGCTATCGCACCACGCACGCAGGTCGGCGCGGCCCTCCGCCCTCACCCGCTCGGCCGCGGCGTGGTTCAGCTCGGGATTCTCGGCGTGATAGAGCGTCAGCGCGCCCGGAATCGCCGTGACGCCGCGCATGCCGTCGAGGACGAAGGGGTCGTCGATGCCGCGCATCGGGCCGGTATGCGGCAAGGCCGTCATCACCGCTGCATCCGCGCCCTTGATACCGGGAAAGAACTTGAAGCCGATCGTGCCGAAGCGCCGGTGGTATTCCGGCATCTCCGCAAGGTTCTGTGCCGTGAACATCGGGAGGTGGATCGAGAAGTCGATCGGGGAGTTGTCTTCGCCGGCGCGAATCAACTCGGGCACGAGGTCGAGATAGTTGAAGGGATGACGGCGGTAGTACGTGAGCATCGTGGTGACGCCGCCGACGATGGCCGAACACCCTTCCGTCCAGAACTCACTCGCGTGAGGTGCGCCGTGCCCGATGTGGATGTGCGGATCGATCATTCCGGGCATGACAAGCTGGCCCGCCGCGTCGATGACCTGAGCCGCGCTGAGTCCGTCAGCCGTCTCGGCCGACACCGCGATCCTCCCGTCGCGAACACCGATGACACCCGACGCGGGCGCAACGTTCTCGGCGCAGAGGCGGCCATTCACGACAAGGAGGTCGAGCTCCATTCGGCTCACCGGCGACTGTCGTACTCTCGCGCGACTGCCTCCGCGGTCACGTAGCCATTCTGCAGGTCACGCTCGATCAGCGTTCGATCGCGCTTCTTCGGATCTCCGTAGCCACCGCCGCCGGGCAGCAACAGGCGGACGACGTCGTTCGGGCCGAAGACAACTTCGGGGGAACTCGACGGAGGCGTCGCGCGCCCGTTCACCTCAATGCGGCCAAGCGCGCCCGATCGTCCTCCCAGCGCGCCCGCCGGCGGAAACTTCGTCCGGCCGGCCGAGCCAGACAGAACGATCGGCGTGCGCGGATCGACACGATCGGGCACCGGGCGAATGATCATCTCCTCGGCGAGCCCGCCGCGCCACTGCCCGGCGCCGCCCGAGTCGGCGATCAGCTCACGCTTGTCGAACATGAGCGGCGTCTCCATCTCCGACCACTCGACGGACACGTCGCGCACGTTGTACGGGAAGCTGACCGATGCGAGGCCGTCCATTCCGGGACGTCCCCCCATGCCGCCGAACGCATGCTGGTGCAGCGCGAACGGATCGCCGGTGTTTCGCGTGCCGTTCACGTAGAACTGCCAGGTCGGCATCGAGCCCGAGTCGGCCGGTACACGATCGGGAGCGATGTCCGCGAGGATGCGGAACATGAGCTCCGACACGAGCATGCCCGCGGCGAGACGCCAGAAACACGCCGCGGGGTAGCTCGGATTCACGAGACAGCCCTCCGGCGCGACGACCGTCAGCGGCGCGTACGTGCCCTCGTTGTTCGGCAGCTCGGGATCGCACACCATCTTCATGGGCACCGCGACGTACGCGCGCGTGTAGTTGATGGGCGAGTTGACGGGGCGACGCACCTGTGGGGAGGTCCCAGCGAAATCCGCGGTGAGCGAATCGCCGCGGATCGTGAGCGTGAGTGCAATGGTTTGAGGTTCAGCGACGCCCTGGATCTCCATCTCGAGTTGCTTTCTGTACCGTCCGTCGGGCAACTTCGCGATACCGGCGCGCATGCCGGCTTCGGTGCGGCGAATGATCTCGTCGGCGACCGGACGCAGCGAGTCGAGGCCGAATTCGCGCGCCAGCTTCTCCATGGCGCGGGTCCCGATCCATCCCGCGGCGACCTGCGCCCGCACGTCGCCGATCATCTTCTCGCTGAAGCGCACGTTGCGCCGCAGGATCGAGAAGAAGTCCTCGTTCGGCTGACCCTCGCGATAGAGGCGCATCAGCGGGATGATGAGCCCCTCCTCGTACACCTCCTCGCTGAGGCCCGATCCCTTCCGCCCGCCGATGTCGACGTGGTGCACGCTGTTGATGGAGAAGCCGATGAGCCGATCGCCGAGGAACGCGGGCGTCGTGATGAACACGTCCGCGGTCTGGCCGTTGCAGAGCCACGGATCGTTGCAGATGAAGACGTCGCCCGGACGCACGACGTCGGCGGGGAACGCACGGATCAGGTTCTTACCGAACACCGGCATGACGCCGGTGTGCCCGGTGGCTCCCAGCCACGTCTGCGCGATGAGGTTGCCGCGCTCATCGTAGAGGCCGGTGGACATGTCGTGCACTTCGACGACGTCGTGCGAGAACGCGGTGCGGAAGAGCGTGGTCGCCATCTCGTCGGCGATAGCGATCAGGCGCGGCCAGATGATGTCGAGGGCGAAGTCGGGCGCGCGCCAGGTCATGACGTCTCTCCGTCGTACACGACACTCACGACGACGACGAGGGAGCCCCAGTCGTCGATAGTGACCGAGGCGCCGTCGTCGACGATCGTCGTCGCCGATGCTTCCTCGATGATGGTCGGGCCTCTCATCGATACCCCGGGGCCAAGGTCCGATCGGTCGTAGACGGCGAAGGGAATCATTCGCCCGCGCCGTCGCGAATACGCCGGACGCTCGTCCTTCGGCGCCGCCGACGCCGGCCGGGTCACGTCGAGCCGGGGCAGCGTGACATCCATGCCGGCGAGCCGTCCCGACACGCGGAGGTTGACGAGCTCGGCGGGCACGTCGTCATAGAAGTAGCCGTACTTCTCGCGGTAGACGGCGGCGAAGCGGTGCGACAGCTCGCTGCGATCGAGCGTGGTTGACTTGTCCAGCGGCACCGTCACCTGGTAGCCCTGGCCGATATATCCGATGTCGACGGCGCGCGTAAACGTAGGAAGCGCGCCGGGTTGCGCTTTGTCGAGCGTCTGCCGCACCTCCTCGCTCATGTCACGGAAGGCAGCGTCGATCGCACTGGGGTCAAGCTGACTTAGCGCGAGCTTGTGCGTGCGCACGAGATCGAAGGACACGGGTGCGATGACGAGCCCAAGCGCGGAGAGCACCCCAGCGCGGAGCGGGACGATCAAGCGCGGGATGCCGAGCGTCGCCGCCAGATGATACGCATGCACGGGTCCGGCGCCGCCGAACGCGAACAGCGTCGCGCGCTCCGGATTGCCGCCACGCTCGGTCACGTGCATGCGGACAGCGGCGGCCATGGTCTCGTTGACGACGTTGTGGACCGTCCACGCGGCCGCCACCAGGTCGCGGCCAAGGGGCCGGGCGACATCACGCTCGATGCCGCGCGTTGCGCCCTCGGCGTCGAGACGGATCGTGCCGCCTGCGAAGTACTCCGGGTTGAGATACCCGAGGACGAGATCGGCGTCGGTCACGGTGGGACGCGTTCCACCGCGCCCGTAGCAGATTGGTCCGGGATCCGCGCCGGCGCTCTCCGGGCCGACCTGGATGAGCCCAAGCGTGTTTACGGACGCGATGCTGCCGCCTCCGGCACCGATTTCCATGAGATCAACCGCGGGGACGGGAACCGGATAGCCGCTCGACTTTGTGAACCGGCGCGAGCGCGCGACTTCGAGCTCGTCGGTGATTGGCAACTCATGCTCGCGCACCAGGCACGCTTTCGCCGTCGTCCCGCCCATGTCGAACGACAGCACGTCGGACGCTGCGCCGACACCGCCGAGCGACGCGTAGTGTCGTGCGACGATGGCGCCGGCGACCGGTCCGGACTCGATCAAGCGCACCGGGAACTCACCCGCAGTGTCGGCCGACGCGACGCCGCCGGTCGATAGCATGATCCGGAGCGGCGCTGTGAACCCAAGCCCGCGAATCCCGCCGTCGAGTTTGCGGAGGTATCTGGAGGCGAGCGGCTTCACGTATGCGTTGACGACAGCCGCGCTCGTCCGCTCGAACTCCTTGATCTGCGGCAGTACCGATGAGGATGTCGTCACGGCGATCTCGGGTACGAGCTCGGCCAGTAGCCTCGCGGCCTCGAGCTCATTCGAGTCATTCGCGTACGCGTGAAGGAAAGCGATCGCGACGGATTCCACGCCATCGCTCCGGAGCCGGTGCGCGATCGCCTCGACCTCCGCGCGATCCACCGGCGTGATAATGCTGCCGTCCCCGGCCGTCCGCTCGGCCACCGGAATGCGGAGGAAGCGCGGCACGAGAGGCTCCGGTGGGTCCGCCCAGAGCTCGTACGTCGTCACGCGGACGTGACGGCGGAGCTCGAGGATGTCGCGAAAACCGCGAGTGGTCAGCAGCGCCGTGCGAGCGCCCTTGCGCTCGATGACGGCGTTCGCGACGAGCGTCGTGGCGTGCGCGATGAAGCGCGTCTCGGCCGCGTAGCCTTGAGCGATCCGATCGAGCGCGGCCAGTCCTGCCATGATCTCGACGGATGGATCCGCCGGCGTGGTCAGTCCCTTCTCGACGAAGATCTCACCGGTCGATTCGTTGAGAAGTACGAAGTCCGTGAATGTGCCGCCGATGTCACAGCCGACGCGAAACATCAAGCCCCCTATCCCCAGGTGCCGCGGGGTCCACTCAGGACTTCGGGCGGTGTCTTCCGGTCCCCGATCAACCGGCCATCGGACGGCGTGCCGAGGAGCTTTCCGTTCTCGTAGACGACCTTGCCGCGAAGGATCGTCATGACCGGCCATCCGCGAATCGGCCAGCCCGCCCACACGCTATGATCTGCGGCGTGGAGGTCTTCGAGTCGGAGCGGCCGGTCGATCGTCGGATCGATGAGCGCGAGGTCGGCGTCGCTCCCAGGCGCGATGGCGCCTTTTTTCGGGTACATGCCGCAGATTTTCGCCGCGTTCGCGGACGTCACGTCGACGAAGCGCTCCAGCGGCATACCCCGTTTCACCACGCCTTCGGTGTAGGTGATGCCGACGCGCTCCTCGGTCGCCGCATTGCCGCCGACCGTGTCCTCGATCGTGTGTCCGCCGAGCTTGATCTCCTGAGGACAGAAGAGAACGTCGGTCGCGATCGTGGCGAGTTCGCCGTTCAAGAGCCCACTCCAGAGCGCCTCGCCGTCGGCCGGGCCTTTGAGCGATGGATACGTGTGGTAGAGCGGTCCCTCCGGCTTTCGATACACCTCACTCGTGAACGTCGCGTAGTGATGTAGCGTCTCCCCGTAGATGGGGAGTCCCTTGCGCCTTGCCTCGGCGATCGCATCCACGCCGTCCTTGGCGCTGACGTGCATCAGGTAGATGGCGCAGCCCGTTCGTTCCGCGAGTCGGATGGTACGGCGGAACGAGAGATCCTCAGACAGCGTGTTGTGCGCCTCGTGCAGGTACTCGGTACCAATCCGGCCCTCGGCATGAAGCCGCCGGTACATGAACATGACGATGTCTTCGTCTTCCGCATGCACCGCGAGAACGCCGCCCGCGGCGGCGACCTTCTCCATCACCGCCCACACATGGCCGAAGTCCATCATCTGTCGCGGGCGTTTCGTCGTCGCGTTCGTCGTCCACACCTTGACGGTATTGAAGCCGCTCTTCACGAGGTCGGGCACCTGTTCGATCAGCGACAGCGGAACCTCGACCCCGCGTTCCGGCGTCGACCCGACGGTGCCCATCCCGACAAGCACGCTGTGGAACGTGTAGTCGGCGTAGCTGTGGTTCTTGTACACGGCATCCTTCTCGGTGATCACATCGGGCAGGGCGATACCAGGACGCCAGTTCGCGAAGTCAACGATCGTCGTCGTGCCGCCGCACACCGCGGCTTTCGAGATGACGTCCGGCGGCGCGGCGCTCACCTTGCGTTCGCGGGCGCCTGGATACGGGAGCGGGAGGCCGGCGTGCGCATGTGGCTCGATACCGCCGGGAATCACGATCTTTCCAGCTGCGTCGATCACGCGGCCGACGTCGCGACCCAGGGTGCCGGGCTCGGCGACGGCCACAATCGCTTCACCTTGCACAGCGACATCCCACGCGCCCACGCCCCACGGCGTCACGACTCGCCCACCACGAACGACGAGATCGAGCACGATGGTTTGCTCCCTGTTGACCGACGACGGCCGCGCCCCGCCCAAACGCCGCCGAGCGTAGCCGATGTCCGGCACGACGCCAAGCGCGCAACCGGGGTCGCGCGTTGACACTGGTGCAGGCGCATGGTACTAGGCAGGGCCGACTCTTCGAAGTGCGGCTACGCATCGGTCGCGCCTGTCATGCAAGGAGGCCGTCCATGATTTCACGCCGATCGATCCGGTGCGCGACGCTCGCGGCGGCCATCATCCTCGCGGCGGCCGCCGCACCGCACCCGGGACGCGCCGCTGATCGCGACGTGAGTTTCGTCCTCGATTTCATCCCGGGCGGCTTCCATGCGCCGTGGTACGTCGCGGCGGACAAAGGCTTCTTCAAAGAAGAAGGGCTCAACGTCAAGATCTCGCGCGGCTACGGTTCCGGAGACACCGTGATGAAGGTCGCCGCAGGACAGTATGACGTCGGCCAAGCGGCGCTAGGCGCCCTGATCGCCGCGCGCGCGAACGAAAACGTTCCCGTCAAGGCCACCTTCCTCTATCTGACGCGGGACATGCTGACGATGTGGGTGCGCGACGAAGGGATCATCAAGACGCCGAAAGACCTCGAGGGCAAGCTGATCGCGACCACCGCCGGCAACGCGCACTACGTGCTCTTTCCGCTGTTCGCCAAGGCGGCCGGCTTCGACGCGAGTAAGGTACGTTGGGTCACGGTGGACGGTGCGGTGATGGCCGGGATGCTGATCAACAAGCAGATCGACGCGGCGCCGTACTTCTGGTACCACGGCGCGCGCATCCGGCCGCAGGCATCCGAACGTGGCATCACGCTCAAGCCGTTCCCGTACGCCGACTATGGGCTGAAGCTGTACTCAACTTCGCTGATCGCGCGCGATGCGACGATCCAGAAGGACCCGGAGATGCTGCGCAAGTTCAACCAGGCGACGCTCCGGGGCATGCGGTGGGCAGCGGACCACCCGGACGAGGCAGCGCGCATCGTCATGAAAGCCAACGCCGAGGCGACGTTCGAGGCGACGAAGGGCGAGTGGGAGCTGTCCAAGCAGTTCATCTGGACCGAGGAGTCCCAGAAGGATGGGCAGGGCGTCTTCGAGATCGGCAAGCTGAAGTCGACGATCGAGCAGACCACGAGCGCGACGAACCCGAAGCGGGTGCCGACGCCAGACGAGATCGCGACGAGCGCCCTCGTCCCGAAGTAGTTGGTCTCGGTTCGAGAGGTATCGAAGAGCTACGTGACGCGAACGCGCGAGGTCGTCCGCGCGCTCGATCCCATCACCCTCGACGTCGCGGAAAACGAGTTCCTCGTGCTCGTGGGTCCGAGCGGGTGCGGCAAGTCCACGCTGTTGAAGATGGTGGCCGGTCTCGTCCCGGCAACGACGGGGACGATCCGCATCCGGGACACGCTCGTGAGCGGACCGCGCGAAGATGTCGGCATTGCGTTCCAGGCGCCGGTGCTGCTCCACTGGCGGAATGTGCTCGACAACGTGCTGTTCCCGATCGAGGTCCTGCGGCGCGACGTCGAGCGCCATCGCCCCATCGCACGCGATCTGATCCGGCTGGTCGGGCTCGCCGGGTTTGAGACGAAGCATCCGCGCGAGCTCTCTGGCGGTATGCAGCAGCGGGTGGCGATTTGCCGCGCGCTGATCCATGACCCCGCGCTCCTGCTGATGGACGAGCCGTTCGGCGCGCTCGACGCACTCACGCGGGAGGAGATGGGCTTCGAGCTGTTGCGCATCTGGGAGGAGAGGCGGAAGACGATTGTGTTCGTCACGCACAGCATCGCCGAGGCGGTGTCGCTCGGGGATCGCGTGGTGGTGATGTCCTCACGTCCCGGCCGCATCGAGCGGATCATCACCGTGAAGCTCCCACGTCCGCGCACGATGGCGATGGAATCGACACCCGAGTTTCGCGACCACGCTGACGAGATTAGAGGACTAATCTTTGGACGCCGCCGCAGTCCAGGCGCTGCCTGCTGACCGCCGCGCGCTGAGAGAATACGTCTTCCCCGCGACGACGTTGCTCGCGCTCGTCGTGATCTGGGAGCTCGGCGTGCATCTGTTCATGATCCCGAAGTTCGTGCTGCCGCCGCCGTCGTTGATCGCGAGCGAGGCGTGGGCACAGCGCGCGCATCTGCCGGGGCACACCTGGTCGACGCTCTGGGAGACGCTCGCCGGCTTCGGGCTCTCGATCGTGATCGGGGTGCCGCTCGCCGTGGTTATCGCGTGGTCGCCGTTTCTGCGCAACACGATCTATCCGCTGCTCGTGATCACACAGTCCGTACCGAAGGTGGCGATTGCGCCCCTCATCGTGATCCTGATGGGTGTGGGCCAGACCCCGAAGATCTTGATCGCGTTCCTCGTGGCCTTCTTCCCGATCGTCGTCGACACGGCGACCGGCCTCAACGCGGTGCCGGCGGAGCTCCTCGACCTTAGCCGGTCGCTGAAGGCCTCCCGCATCCAGGAGTTCGTGAAGATCCGCTTCCCAACCGCGGTGCCGTTCCTCTTCAGCGGTCTGAAAGTGGCGGTCGCGCTGTCGGTCGTCGGCGCCGTCGTCGGCGAGTTCGTTCAGGCAGACAAGGGCCTCGGGTATCTCATCGTGGTGTCGATGACGTACTTCCGGACTGCGCTGGCGTTCTCCGCGATGGTGCT
>Ga0075421_100003274_pt1 | contig 19346 bp, 17 predicted proteins | sample SoiMetdeltSBSDD5_FD_75292 | JGI IMG/M metagenome (GOLD analysis project Ga0075421, IMG submission 75292) | Bulk soil microbial communities from a Populus tree surrounding site in Tennessee, USA - Soil MetaG P. deltoides SBSDD5 | ecosystem: Environmental > Terrestrial > Soil > Tree plantation... | reverse complement strand
ACCGCGGGTGTCTGGGTGGGATTCGACGAAAAGAAATCGCTGGGCACGCTCGAACAGGGCGCCAAGGCAGCGCTGCCGATCTGGATGAACTTCATGCGGGCGTACATCGACGGCAGGCCCGACAAAGACACACCGCCCGAGTTTCCAACTCCGGGAAATATCGTGTTCGTGCCGGTGGAGCAGGCGACGGGAGCGGTTGCGGAGACCGGCGCGTCCGGGACGATCAACGAAGCGTTCATCGCCGGGACGCAGCCGGGAGGATTGGTTCGTTAGCGCTGCTGACGAAGAATGCTCGCGTTCCGCACCGAGACGGCGGCCATCATGCCGTTGGTCGCGAGCATCACCGCGATCGCGCGGCCCTTCTGATGCTTCTTCCAGAGACGCTCGGCGATGAAGATCGATCCCGCCGTCACGCCGCCCTTCACGACCCACAGCGTCGTTTGATTGCCGGCGAGCGCGCGCATCATCGGATTCGACTCCGCTGCGCCACGCGACAGCCCTTTTGAAGTCGTGTAGGCATCGAACGCATTCAGCCCCGCCAGGCTCACGTACAAACCCGGAAGGAGTCCGCCGCGCGACTGGTGACCGAAGGTCACCGGCGGCAGCGTCGAATCCGTATCGCCCGCCGCGTCGGATGCGGCTTTGATCACGGCGTCGTTAATCGCAGGCGCACCATCGCGGTCGGCCGCGTGAGCAGGCGAAAGGGGGGCCAGCAGCGTCAGCGTCAGGACAGCGGCGGCGGTGCGAACCATGGCGATGTCTCCTCGAGAAACCCGCTGGGGGCGGGCTCGAACCCCTGAGAAAGCGAACCAAGTACCAGATCCGCCAAATCGAGCTAATACGTTTGTTTATATGACTTTATAGAGCATTAACTACAATTGGACGACTGTGTCACTGTGCCAGTTGCGCACGGCTAAACGTGCGCTACGACACGGGGCTCGCACACCGAGTCAAAACGACAGCTTCCCCACCACCAGGAGCGCCACGGCCTGCCGGAGTGCTTCCGGAGAGAACGGCTTGTCGAGGAACGCCTCGAGATCCCACATCTGCTGCTTCGCATCGAACAACCGATCGGAAAAGCCGGTGAGGTACAGCACCTTCAGATTGGGATTCGCCGCGCGCAAGCGCCGCGACAGCTCATGGCCTTCCATCCCCGGCATCATTTCGTCGGTCACGAGCAGATCGAGGGTTCGCGGATCGCCGACGAGCTCGAGCGCTTCCTGTCCTCCGGACGCCTCGGTGAGACGGAACCGCGGATGCGTCAGGCAGCGCTTCACCAGCTCGCGCATACCGGCTTCATCGTCCACGATCAGTACGTTGAGGGGTGGTAGCTCTGCCAACTCAGTCCTCCGACCGGCTGGGGCCGGCTTCGACACGATCGAGGCGATCGATCCAGCGGTACAACGATCGCCGGCTGATCCCGAGCAGGCGCGCGGCCTGCGTCTTGTTGCCGCCGACGCGTTTGAGAATGCGATCGATCTGCGTCCGCTGCACGGTCGATAGCAGGTCGCCCTCGAGCTCGGCGCGCTCGGCGCCGGTTTCGGAACCGGACGGCCCGAACACCATCCGTGGCGAGGTTTTCATCGCCGCTGTGATCTCGCGCTCGCTGAGCATCCGGCCCTCGCACAGCAGGCACGCGCGCTCGACGACGTTGCGCAGCTCGCGGATGTTGCCGTCCCACGGCGCCTGCTGCAGCAGGCGCTCGGCGGGAATGCTGATGCCCGAGAGCGGACGATTCAGACGCTTCGCGGCGTCACGGATGAACGCCGCCGTCAGCAGCGGAATGTCTTCGCGCCGGTCGCGCAGCGGCGCGAGGTGGATTTCCATGATCCCGAGGCGATAGTAGAGATCGCTGCGGAACTGGCCGCCGGCCGCGGCGGCGCGGAGGTCGCGATTGGTCGCGCCGATGACGTGCACATCGACGTGTTTCGACTCGAGCGATCCGACGCGCTGCACCTCGCCGTACTCGACGGCGCGCAGCAGCTTCGGCTGAACGCTCATCGGCAGCTCACCCACTTCGTCGAGGAACAGCGTGCCGCCGTCGGCGTGCTCGAACACGCCGATTTTCGTCTCGGTGGCGCCGGTGAAGGCGCCGCGCTGGTGGCCGAACAGCTCGCTCTCGAAGAGGGTATCGACGACCGCCGAGCAGTTCACGGTCAGGAAGCGCCGGTCGCGCCGCGGCCCGACTTTGTGGAACGCGCGCGCCACCAGCTCCTTGCCGGTGCCGGTCTCGCCGGTGATCAGCACCGTCCGCACGTGCGGCGCGAGGCGCCGGATCGAGTCGAACAGATCCTGCATCGCGGCACTTCGGCCGATCATTCCCTGGAACTCGAACTGGTGCGCGACGTCCGCGTCAATCTTCATCAGCGCTTCCCGGCGCTCGATGCCCTTCTCGACCGTCGTCAGCAGATCGCGCAGCCGGTCGAAGTCCAGCGGCTTGGTCAGGTAGTCGAGCGCCCCGAGGCGCACCGCCTCGATCGCGGAGTCGACGCTGGCGTGCCCGGTCATCAGCACCACGTTGCAGTGCGGATCCACCTCGCGGATCGCCTTCAGAACGTCGAGTCCGTTGACGTCGGGCATCTGCAGATCGACGAGCACCACGTCGGGATGAAGCTGCGAGACGTGCTCGATCGCGCCGCGGCCCTCGGGATGGCAGATGACGTTGAAGTTCAGGCCGCGCGCGAAGCGCTCGACGAGGGCGAGCATTCCCGGCTCGTCGTCAATCGCCAGCAGCGTCGGCCGGTTCTCGCTCACGGCTTCGCGCTTTCTCCGGATGACGGCAACGAGGCGAGCAGCTCCATCGCCCGCTTCGCGGCCGAGTGAATTTCCTGGATGTCGGCGCGGCGCGCATCGGCCGGATCCAGCTCCTGCAGCAGCAGCTCCGCGAACCCGAGGATGATGCCGAGCTGATTCTTCATGTCATGGCGCCACTTGCCGAGCGCCGCTCCTGGTTCAGTCACCGTGTGTCCGCTCGAGAAACAGTCCGGCCGTCATCGCGAGCTGCCGAACGCGCCGCGTCCGGCGCGACGAGTGACCGATCAATCACCTCGAGCACAGCGCCGAGGTCGAGCGGTTTGGTCAGATAGGCGGTGGCCCCGGAGGCGAGGACCCGCCGCACCTGGCCGGGCGTGGCGTCGGCGGACAGCACGATCACCGGAGTGCCGCGCAGCGACGGATCGTCCCAGAGTTGTCGCAGGACCTCTTCACCCGACATGTCGGGGAGGTGCAGGTCCAGCAGGATGACGTCTGGCCTTCGCTCCCGCGCAAGCTGCAGGCCGGTTTGGCCGTCCGCGCCATGCAGCAGCGTCACCGACGGCCGGCTGCCGAGGAGACGATGCATCAGGCGCACGTTCGATGCGTTGTCCTCGATGTAAAGGACGGCTGCCGGACCAATCGCCCGGGTTGGCTCGAGCGACGAGGTCAGCGAATCACGCTCCTGGCGCGCGGCCGCCTCGTCGGTCGCGAGCAGCTCGACCCAGAAGGTCGACCCGCGATCGACTGCGCTGGAGACGCCGAGCGAACCGCCCATCGCTTCGGCCAGGCCGCGAGACAACGTCAGCCCCAGACCGGTACCTTCGATGCCGGTCGTCTCGGCGCCCAACCGCTCGAAGGGACGAAACAGCAACTGCAGTTTTTCGGGAGGAATCCCGGCGCCCGTATCGGTCACGTTGATCCGTGTGCACCGCTTCGCGGACTGCGTGAAGCTGAGCGTGACGCGGCCGCCCGCCCGGTTGTACTTCACGGCGTTCGACAACAGGTTCAACAGGATCTGGCTCAGACGCTGGCGATCGGCCAGCACCGACGCGTCGATCGCGGGCGGCTGTTCGACGACCAGCGAAATCTGACGCTGCGCGGCGAGCGGGCTGACGAGATCGACGGCGTGCCGGACGATCTCGAGCACATCGACCGGCTCGGGCGACAGCGAGAGCCGCCCGCTCTCGATCCGCGCGATGTCGAGAACTTCGTTGATCAGCTCGAGGAGGTGGCGGCCGCCCTTGAGAATCTGCTGCGTGCATTCGCGCTGCGAATCGTTCAACCGCTCGGCGGTCATGAGCTGGGCGAACCCGAGCACCGCGTTGAGCGGCGTTCGCAGGTCGTGACTCATGCGCGAGAGAAACTCGCTCTTGGCGCGGTTGGCGCGCTCGGCTTCTTCCTGGGCCTCGCGGATCGCGGTCTGCGCGCGACGCTGCTCGGTGATGTCGCGGATAAACGCATTGAACGTCCGCCGATCGAGCGAGCCGGTCGTCCAGATCGTCAGCTCCACCGGTAATTCCGTGCCGTCCCGCCTGGTCGCGAGCAGTTCCAGGCGGCGGCTGAGCGGCTGCGAGCCGCCGTCGATCAGGTACTCGGATAGACCGTGATGGTGACCGTCGGAAAAGATCGTCCCGATCAGCATGCGGCCGATCGCTTCCTCGCGCAGCCAGCCGAATATCCGTTCCGCCTGGGAATTCCAGTCGAGGATCCGGCCGCCGAGGTCCAGTGCGACGAACGCATCGTTGGCGGTTCTGAGGATCGCTTTGGTCCGCTCTTCGCTTTCGAGCAGCGCCTGCTCGGCGGCACGCCGATCGCTGATGTCGCCGCAGTACCAGAGGAGCGCGGTCGGCCGGACTTTCTCGTCGTACTCGACGCGCATCAGGCTGAAGGTCCAGCGGTAGCGCCCGTCTTTCGCGCGCATCCGGTACTCTTCTTCGATTTGCACGGCGGCGGTGGTGAACGCTTCCTGCAGGTGGCGGGCAGCGCGATCGAGATCCTCCGGGTGCAGCAGCCGGCGCCAGAAATTCCTGACGCCGATGATCTCGCTCAGGTCGTAGCCGAGCAGCCACACCACATTGGGGCTGGCGTAGGTGATCCGGAAGTCGGTGGGATCGATCCGGAAGATCATCGACGGGCTCGCGGCGAGCAGGTTCTCGAGAAAGTCCCTTGCCTCGGCAAGCTCGCGCTCGCGAGCGGCCAGCGTCTTGTTGGCGCCCGCCAGCTCCCCGGTGCGTTCGATGACGCGCTGCTCGAGTTCCGCGTTCAGCCGCAGCACTTCGGAGGCCGCCTGGTCGTGTTTGCCGCGCACCTGCGCCTCGCGAATCGCCCGCGTGATCGCCTGCGGCAACCGCGACAACCGCTGCTTGAGGACGTAGTCGGTGGCGCCATCCTTCAAACGCTCGATGGCAACTTCTTCTCCGAGCGTGCCCGACACGACGATGAACGGGAGATGGGGCGCTTCGCGCCTGGTGATGGCCTGTGCCGTCCGGCCGTCGAAATGTGGCAACGAATCGTCGGACAGCACCACGTCGAACGTGCCGCTGGTGAGCGCCTTCACGAACGCGTCCTCTCGATCGACCGTGACGATCTCGCAGCGCAATCCGCCGTCGCGAAGCGTCTCCGCGACCAGCTCGCGATCGAGCGGTTCGTCCTCGACGTGCAGGATTCGCAGCAGCTGTCTCTCAGACACGCGCGCCTGCTCCGGCGGGAGGAGGCGGCTCGTTGACGACCGCCCAGAACACCCCGATGCTCTTCACGGCCTGCACGAACTCATTGAACTCGACGGGCTTGACGACGTAGGCGTTCACGCCGAGGTCGTAGCTCTGAACCAAATCCTCTTCCTCGCGCGACGAGGTCAGCACGACGACCGGAATCGTGCGCAGCGCGGCGTCGGACTTGATCTGCCGCAGCACCTCCAGACCGTCGACCTTGGGCATCTTGAGATCCAGCAGCAACAGCGCCGGATTGCCGCCCGGCCGTGACTTGAAGCGGTTGCGGCGATAGAGATAATCGAGCGTCTCCGCGCCGTCGTGCGTCACGACGATGTCGTTGAGGACGTGGTGTTCGCGCAGCGCCGTCACGGACAACTCCACGTCGTTCGGGCTGTCTTCGGCCAGCAGAATCGTTCGAACATCGGTCAGCACGTCGTGGAACCTCCGGCTGGAAGCGGCCGTGATTGGCAAGCGGTCGTCATACCGGCTCTCTGCCAGACGCGACCGGGACCCACTGGTCGTCGCTCATCAAACGGTTGTCCCGGCCGAGGACGATGAGGGCGCGGACGAGCGAGCGGTCGCGCCAGCCGCGATCTGCTTCGATCATCAGCTCCTGATACGCACGCTCCGGGGACAGCGCGGGCTTGTAGGGCCGCGCCGTCGTCAGCGCATCGAAGACGTCGACGATGCCGATGATCTGCGCGAGCAGCGGGATGCTGCTGCCCGTCAGGCCGTCCGGATAGCCGCTGCCGTCGAGACGCTCGTGGTGATAGCGCACGATCGGCCGCACGCGGCGCAGCGACTTCAGCTCGCCGCAAAGTCGATCGCCAATCACCGTGTGCTGTTTCATGATCGCGAATTCCGCGTCGGTGAGCCGCGACGGCTTCAGGAGAATCGCATCCGGAATGCCGACCTTGCCGATGTCGTGCAGAAAGCCGCCGCGTTCGAGCGCGCTGATCTCTTCGGCCGGCAGTCCCAGCTCGAGCCCGAGTCGCACCGCGTAGCGCGCCAGCCGCTGGCAGTGTCCGTCGGTGGTCTGGTCGCGCGCTTCGACGGTGAGTGCAAGGCTCACGATCACCGATTCGGCCGTATCCAGTTCGTCGGTGTAGCGCTTGAGACGGAGCAGCGAGCGTACGCGCGCCGTGAGCTCGGCTTCGTTGACTGGCTTGCTGAGAAAATCGTCGGCGCCGACCTCGAGCCCGCGAACGCGATCGCGCGGGTCGCTGAGCGCGGTAACGAGGACGACGGGCACCAGGCAGGTTGCGGGATCGCTTTTCAGCCGGCGGCACGTCTCGAATCCGTCGAGCGTCGGCATCATCACGTCCATCAGGACGAGATCGGGCTGCTCGCGGCTCACGGTCTCCAGCGCTTCGCGGCCGTCGTGCGCCACACGGACACGATGGCCGTCGCGCGTCAGCAGACGCTCGAGCAAACGTGCGCTCGATTCGAGGTCATCGACGACGAGAATCGTGCCGATCGGATCGGCAGCGCTTACGTGTCCATCGCGTCGCGTTGTGCCAACGGCGAGAGGCCAGCGCAGAATTCGTGAAGGCATTGCACGCCGTTTAAGTTTCGGCTCTTTTCGCAGCAGAGGTATGTCGGAGGCTGTCCGACATTTGGTGTGCGAGGCACACTTGCGTTGGCTGAAAGACAGAATCCGACGAAAGATTGGATCGCTGACCTGCCGGTGTTTGTCCTACACTGGCCCGGCCAATTTGATCTGAAGTCATTGGACTTCGATCAAGACTCGTAGTACCACTCCAAGCCGCAACATGGCACGAACCGCAGAGCAGCAGACCGCGCGCGTCGACGCACTCGACGCGTTTACCGGAGGGACGTCGGCCGACGCCGATGCGCTCTTCCGATCGGTGGCCGATAGCGCGCCCGTGATGCTGTGGATGGCGAGTGCCGACGCGCAGTGCACGTTCGTCAATCGCCAGTGGCTCACATTCACCGGCCGGACGCTCGAGCAGGAGCTCGGTTCCGGATGGATGGACGGCATTCATCCCGATGATCTGTCGCGCGTTCGAGAGCGCGTCGTCGAAGCGATGCAGTCGAACCGGCCGCTGACGATCGAATACCGCCTGCGCCGTGCCGACGGCCAGTATCGATGGGTGGTCGATGCGGTTTCACCGCGGTCCGATTCGCGAGGCGCGCTGATTGGATTCGTCGGGTCGACGGTCGATCTCACCGAGCATAAGGAAGAAGCCGTCGAGACGCACCAGCGCATTCGCGACTCGCAGGAACAGATGCGGCGGCTGGCGGCGCGGATTCAGGCGGCGCGCGAAGAAGAGCGCACGGCGCTGGCGCGCGAGCTGCACGACGAGCTTGGTCAGACGTTGACCGCCATCAAACTCGACCTGGGCCGCGCGACCAGCGCGTTGCGCGACGCCCGCGTCAGTTCGACAGTGGTCGATCGACTGCAGTCGTTGATTGGCCTCGTCGAGATCGGCATCGAGACGGTCAAGCGGATCACGACGAGCCTGCGGCCGGCGACGCTCGATCATCTGGGTCTGCCGGAAGCGATCCGGTGGGAAGCGATGGGATTCCGCGCGCGCACCGGGCTGCGCTGTCACGTGCGAGCCGACAAGGAGAGCACCGCCCTGAATCCCGAACAGCAGACGGCGCTGTTCCGGATCTTTCAGGAGGCGCTCACCAACGTCGTGCGCCATGCCCGGGCCAGCGCCGTGCACGTGACGCTCGCCGAGCGGCGCGGCGTTTTCGACCTCCGGATACGCGACAACGGCCGGGGAGTCACCGACGCGGAGGTTGCCGATCCACGCGCGGTCGGCGTGTTAGGGATGCGAGAGAGGGCTGTGCTCGTGGGCGGGACGTTCACGATGACAGGGCGGCGCGGCAAGGGCACCACGGTGCTGGTGCGCGTGCCGCTGACGATGAAACGAACCAGGCGGGGCGCGCCGCGGCCGGGCCGGACCAGGCGCAGGCAACAACGATGATCAGGATCCTTCTTGTAGACGACCATCCAGTGGTACGGCATGGCATCCGAACAATTCTGACCGATCGCTTCAAGGGCGCGGTCGTGGGCGAAGCAGGTGACGCTCCGAGTGCAATCACGCAGGTCCAGGAAGCCCAGTGGGACGTCGTCGTCGCGGACATCTCACTGCCGGGCATGAGCGGGCTCGATCTGATCAAGCAGCTGCGCCGCTCGCATCCGTCGCTGCCCACGCTCGTCGTCAGCATGCATCCCGCGGCGCAGTTCGCGCGGCGCGCGCTGAGCGCCGGCGCGGCGGGCTACCTGACGAAGGACAGCCAGCCGGATGAGTTCGTCGCGGCGATCGAAGATGCGCGGCGCGGGCGCCGCTACGTCGGCCGCGACGCCGGCGACTCCCTACTGCGCTTCGCGGCGAAGTCGACGACGACACCGCACGAATCGCTGTCGGATCGCGAATACCAGGTGCTGCGCATGCTCGGGTCGGGTCACACCGTGTCGGACATCGCCCGTGAGCTGGGGCTGAGCGTCAAGACCGTCAGCACGTATCGCACGCGCGTCCTCGAGAAGCTTGGCATGCGGACCAATGCCGAGCTTATGCGCTACGTGATCGAGAACGAGCTCCTCGATTCATAACGCCTTACGCCGAAATGCCGCCTGCTGCCTGAAGTGCGGCTTGATGCGCGGCTTGCTACCTGAAGTGCGGCTTGCTACCTGAGGTACGGCTTGATGCCTGAGGTGCGGCTTGATGCCTGAAGTGCGGTTTGCTACCTGAAGTGCGGCTTGATCCTTGAGGTGCTGAGCGATTATTGGAGGTGCGCAGATGTCTGCGACAGAATGCGCACTCTGAGGAAACAGCACTTCTCGCGTACGGGAGCTGCACTTCAGGAGGCAAGCCGCACCTCAGGAAACAAGCCGCACCTCAGAGATCAAGCCGCACTTCCGGCGTAAGCTGTTAGCTGTGGCGGACGACAATCAGAATCCGGAAAGAATCCGGACGATCACGTGGGACGACCCCCGAGAGGCCATTCGTCGGATCCGTGAACTGTCCGGCGTCGAGTTTCTGGAGGAGATGCGTCGCGGCCGGCTGCCCCAGCCGCCATTCGGCAAGCTGCTCGGCATGGACATGTTCTATGCTGACGAGGGCCGCGTGATCATGACGCTGCAGCCGCACGAAGTGCATTACAACCCGATGGGATGTGTGCACGGCGGGATTCTGTCGACGCTGCTCGATTCGGTGATGTCGGCGGCTGTCCACACCGCCTTACCTGCCGGAACGGGCTATCTCACGCGCGAGATCACGATCACTTTTCACCGTCCGGTTTACGACAAGACGGGCGAAATCCTCGCGGACGGCCGGATCGTGTCAATCGATGGACGCCGTGCGACGGCACAAGGCCGCATCATTGCCGCCGACGACAAGGTCTACGCGACGGGAAAAGCCACCTGCGTGCTGTTCCTGCCGGGCGCAGAGCGAGCCGACAACCTGGACTGACCGGCCGAGCCACTTGTCGGTGTCAGGGGCGAGGTTGGAAGCTCGACTCTACGACCGGCGCCGGAGGCGCAGCGACGCCTCGGGTACGCGAAGCGCCAGCATCGCACCCAGATACACTGCGCCGAAGGGACCCAGCACCAGCGCCGCGACGATTGCGGGATGAAGGAGCGGAAGCGCGTTCTTCAGCGCAAACCCGACGCCGGCGCTCGCGAGCGCGGCGCCCCAGAGAGTCAACAGGTAAGTTGGCGGAAGACCGGTGCGGCCGATCCGCCGGTTCAGCGTTCGCCGCAGCATCAACATTTCCACCCAACCGGCGATGCCGGCCGACGCCGTCAGGCCGGCGGCGCCCCACAAAGTCGGCAGCCCCAGCGCGCGCGGCAGCGGAATCGCAAAGAGGTACCCGAGGACTGTCGTCAGCGACACGCGGATGAGCGCGTAGCGGAGCGGCGTTTTCGTGTCGCGCAGTGCATAGAAGGTCGACGAGTACAGCCGCCCCAGCGTCGAAGCCAGGAGTCCGACTGCAGAACCGGCGAGGATGCCCCAGACGTAGAGGGCATCTTCGTGCCTGAAGCGTCCGGTTTGAAGCAGCGCCGCGGCAATGACGTCACCGAGCGCGAGAAACGCCACCGCCGACGGCACGACGAAAAACGCAATGCGCCGAAGGCCTGCGTCGAGGCGAAGACGAACCGCCTCGATGCCCTGCCGATCGATCGCCGCATCGCCCGACATGGCCGGCAACTCGGCGGCCGCCACAGATATCCCGAACAGGCTCACGGGAAGCGTGTAGAGAAGCTGCGCGTTGGCCAGGCCGGTGACGGCGCCGGTCGGCAGAAGACTCGCCAGCAATGCGTCGATGTACGCGCTGACCTGCACCACGCCCCGGCTGATGAACACCGGAACGAAGTTCGTGACGACGTCACGAACGTGATCCGACGCTTCCACCATCGCGAACTTCAGGTCGGGCGCCACGCGAAGAACCACAGGGATCTGCACCATGCACTGCAGAGCGCTGCCCACGACCGATCCCCACGCGAGGAGCACCGCAAGCCGCGGCAGCGCCGATTGCGCGCCGAACATCACCAGCGTGGCAATCATGGCCGCGTTCCAGACGACCGGCGCGGCGTACGAAAGCAGGAAGCGCCCGTGGCTGTTGAGCACGCCCAGACACCACGCCGACAGCACGAGCAGGCCGGCGCCGGGGAACAGAATCCGCACGATGACGATCGTCAGGTCGCGCTTCGCGCCCGAGAAACCCGGAGCGATGAGCGCAATGAGCAGCGGCGTCGCCAGCTCGCCGACGACGACCAGCAGCGCGACGACCAGCGCCAGCAGCGCGCCGACGGCGCCCGCGACGCGATCGGCCTCGCGCCGCTCGCCGCGCGACACCAGCGCCGCGTAGACCGGGATGAACGACGCCGACAGCGCGCCTTCACCGAACAGGTTCTGGAGGAAATTCGGAATGCGGAACGCCGCATTGAAGGCGTCGGCGGCGTCGGACTCGAGACCGAAGTAATAGGCGAAGACGCGCAGCCGCAATAGGCCGGCGAGACGGCTGACGAAGATGCCGGCGGCGACGAAAACCGCTTTATTCAACGTCCTCGTCGGCGGCGGCCGGCTCACCGAGCGTGCCGCTCGACTTCTTCATCAAATAACTCTTGATGAACACGTCGAGGTCGCCGTCGAGCACGCGCGTGACGTCTCCGACCTGCTCCTTGGTCCGGTGATCCTTGACGAGCTGGTACGGATGGAGCACGTAACTGCGAATCTGCGACCCGAACGCGATATCGCGCTTGGCGCCGCCGAGCTGATCGAGCCTCGCCTGCTGCTCCTTCAGCCTCAGATCGTAGAGCCGCGCCTTGAGGACCTTCATTGCCGAGTCGCGATTGCGGTGTTGCGACCGCTCGTTCTGGCACGAGACGACGATGCCGGTCGGCAGGTGTGTGATGCGGATGGCGGAATCGGTGACGTTCACGTGCTGACCGCCGGCGCCGCTCGATCGGAAGGTGTCGATGCGGATCTCTTTATCTTCTATCTGGACGTCGACGTCGTCAGGCAGCTCCGGCCAGACGTAGACCGACGCGAACGAGGTGTGGCGCCGCGCCGCCTGGTCGAACGGCGAGATGCGCACGAGGCGATGGATGCCCGCTTCTGCCGTGAGCAAGCCGTAGGCATAGTCTCCGGTGACGGTGAAGGTCGCGCTCTTGATGCCCGCTTCCTCGGCCTCCTGCTGGTCGATGATCTCGCGCTTGAACCCGCGCCGCTCCGTCCAGCGCAGGTACATTCGCAGGAGCATCTCGGCCCAGTCCTGCGATTCGGTGCCGCCGGCGCCCGGGTGAATCGTGACGATTGCGTTCTTGCGGTCGTGCTCGCCGCCGAGCATCTTCTTGATTTCGCCCGCCTGCACTTCCTGATCGAGCGCTTCGAGCGCCTGGCTGAACTCGGCGTCCACCGCTTCGCCGGCGTCCGCCCACTCGAGGAGCACCGACAGGTCGTCGGATTTTTTCTTCAGGGAGACCCGCAGATCGCGATCCTGCTCGACGCGCCGGCGCCGCTGCAGGACTTTCTGCGCTTCGGGCTGGTCTTTCCAGAAATCGGGTGCGGAGGCGCGCGCCTCCAGGCGGGTCAGTTCCTCGTCGAGACGGGCGGCTTCAAAGATAGCTCCGCAGATCGGTCGCGCGCTTGTTCAAATCTTCGTAGCGGCGTCGGAGCTCGTCAACGGTCGGCATGCGTTCTATTGTACACGCCGCCGCGCGAGAACCAGCATCGCCAGCGACACGATCGCCGACGCGTACGCGAGGACGTCGCCGATGCGCGTGTAGAGCGTCGAGGTCCGCAGAAAACGGACTTCGCGCACGATCGCTGCCTGCTCGAAAATCCTGCTCTGCGCGAGCGTGCGGCCGTACGGATCGACCACACCGCTGATGCCGGTGTTCGCGGAACGTACGAGGTAGCGGCCGTTCTCGATCGCCCGCATCGAGGCTTGCGCGAAGTGCTGATAGGGCGCGGACGTCTGCCCGAACCACGCGTCGTTGGTAATCGTGCTGAGCAGCTCGCTGCCGGCGGACGCGAAGCGCCGGACGAGATCCGGGTAGATGATCTCGTAGCAGATCGCCGTGCTCATGTGATGGCCGGCTACAGGAAAGAGCGTCTCCTCGTCCCCGGCCGAAAAGTCGCCGGCGGCAACGACGAGCCGCTCGGCGAAGAACAGCAGTTTTTGCAGCGGCACGTATTCGCCGAACGGGACCAGATGCATTTTTCGATAGATCGCCGCGGTCGTACCATCTGGCCCGAGGAGAAACGCGGAGTTGAAGTACCGGTCCATGGCGCCGCGCTCGACCTGATCGCTCCCGACCAGAATCGGCACGCGCGCGTCCCGCGCAATCGCCCGAATCTGATCGGCCTTCGCGGTTTCCAGCTCGAAGAAGAACGGTGTCGAAGCCTCCGGCCAGATGACGATCTGCGCGCCATCGGCAATCGCTTGCTCGGTCAGCCTCAAGTAGTCGGCGAAAATCGACGGTCCCCTTGCCGGGTCCCACTTTTCTGTCTGCGCGACGTTTCCCTGGATCAGCCCGACCCGGATCGGATCGCCCTCGCGCGTGAGCGTCGGGCTCGAAAGGCGCGAGGCGCCCCACAAGGCCACGAGCGCAGCCGTCGCGAGCGAGGTCGCGAGCGGAATAATTCGTACGTAGTGTCCGCCTTCAGGCGGACTGGCATGGTGTCCGCCTTCAGGCGGACTGGCATGGTGTCCGCCTTTAGGCGGACTGGCACCCAGGCTGGCAAATCCGGCATTCACCAGGACAACCAGCGCCGACACACCGTAAACGCCGAAAATGCTCGCCAGCTGCGCGATCGGCAGCACGCTCGCCTGGCTGTATCCGAGAAGCACCCAGGGGAACCCGGTCAACAGGTACGTCCGGCCAAGCTCGGTCGCGATCCAGACGAGCGGCGCGGTCATCAGTGCCATCGGCCCGAACCGCATCGTGATCCGGCGCAACACCACGGCGAAGAACGCAGGAAACAGCGCGAGATACGCGACGAGCGCGGCGTTGACCAGCAGCGCCACGAACCAGTCGAGCCCGCCGTAGACGACCATCACGCGGGTGATCCAGTACAGCGTGCCGGTGAAAAAAATGAGGCCGGTCGTCAGGCCCAGAAAGAATGCGCGCGTGAGCGAGGTGCCGTGGAGCGCGAGCAGGAGCGGAACGAGCGCGATCCATCCAATCGCGGGATAGCCAAAGCTCGGAAAGCTGAGAGCCAGCAGGAGGCCGGAAGCGGTTGCCCGGAGAAGATCGACGGTTGTGCGCGAGGTCAGCGAGTGACCCAGGGTGAGAATTGCTCTTCCTTCTTCAGCTTCGCTGCCATCGCCTCCGCTTCGCGTTTGGTTTTGAAGGCGCCCACCCGCACGCGGAAGAGGGCGGGTGTCCGATCGGGCAGTGCGTCGACGTACGTCGCGTACCCTTTGGTCGCAAGCCGTTTGGCGACGGCGTCTGCATCGCCTCTGATGTTCAGCGCGGCGACCTGGACGACCCAGCCCTGAGCAGCAGGACCCACCGGCGCTTCCCTCCGAGCGCCCGGCGTTTCTCGTGACGCAATCGCCGGCTCCCGCCCACCTGTGGGCTCTCTGGTCGCGGCGGGCGCTGGCGGTGCAGGGAGGGCACGCGTGGTTCGTTCGGCAGTCTTCGGCTCTGGCGCGGCCGCCGGCTTCGCCGGCTTCAACGCTTCGGCCGGGGCATTCGGCTTTTCGAGTCGATTGAAATAGCTGAGCTCATCGAGCGATGGCGACGCCGCCGCACTCGGATCGCCGGTCGTCGCCGTCGGCGCGGGAGCAGGCGTCGCGCCCGGCGGCGGCGCAGGGGCAACCTCGTTGGAGACGTCGGCGGTTGAAGACTGGATGAGATCGCCGCGTTCAGCGCGGACCCCGCGGCCAACCAGCACGCCGCAGAGGAAAATCACGACGGAGACGACGGTAGCGGCCATGAACAGAAAGACAAGTTGCTTTCCATTCAACTGAATCTCGTGAAAGCCGTCGTCCTGTGAGTAGGCCAACGACAGGATTGTACCATGCGCAAGCGCGCGAGTACAGCGGTTTCAGGGCGAAGCGCATTCCGCTCTCGCGGCAGGTCTTACGGTGTCGTCTTCTCGAGTACTTGCTTCGCGTCCGAAGACCGCGGATCGAGCGCCAGTGCGCGTTCCGCCTCCGAGCGCGCCATCGCGACATCCTTCGCCTCGAGGTACGCCTGCGCGAGGAGCACGTGCGCCTCGGGCGACTCCGAGCTCCACAATGAAATCTTCAGCGCATCGATCGCTTCATGAACCCGGCCGCCTCGCAAATGAATCCGGCCGATGAGCAGATGTGCCTCAGCCTCGTACGGCGAGAGAAACAGCGTGCGGTTGAACTCGTCGAGCGCTTCGCGATCCCGTTCCTGCTGAAACAATCTCACGCCGCGCTCCAGGTAGAACTGCGCCAGCTCGCGCTGATCGCGCTGCCCCGTCCCCGCGCCGGTTTCGTCGACACGGGCGTTGCGCGGCAGCTCGACGTCGCTCTTCAGCCGCTCGAGGTCTTTCGGCACCGCATCGGCGCCGGGCTTTTTTCCCCACTCCTCGTAGACCGACGACAGACGTCGAGCCAGCTCCTTCTCGCGATTGGCCTCGGTCGTGTTGCCGGCGGCGGCCAGCGCGGCGCCAAGCACGAAGTGCGCGTCACCGTCGGCGGGGTCACGGCGCACAGCCTCACGCAGCCAATGGATCGCCGCCCCGGGATCCCGATCCATCCAGCACGCGTATCCGAGATTGAAAAAATAGTCCGGGTCGGCGCCGCCGGCTTCTGCCGCTTTCGTGAGATAGAGGGTCGCCGCTCCGGATTGCGGGGCGCCGCCCCGCCGCAACTGCACGATGCCGAGGTTGTTGAGCACCGGCGCATCGGCCTTCTGATCGGCCAACACCTTGTAAGTGGCAAACGCAGCGTCGTATTTCTTCAAGTTGATCTGCGACAAGCCGGCCCGAAACCGCGCTCGTCGCGACCAGGGCGAATCGGCCGCGACCCGTTCGACGGCCGCAAGCGCGCGGGTGTGATCGCCCTGTGCGACGTAGACGTCCCAGAGCGCGAGCCGGGCACGGTCGAATCCGGGAGATGCCTGCAATGCCGCGTTCAGATAATTGACGGCGGTCGCAGGCGTGCCCGCGAGGAGACCCTTGATGTAGTTCTCGAAGGCCGCGAGCGGTGGATTGGTGACCTTCAATTCCTGAGTGCGGGCCGAAGCGGGCGCGAGGCCCCTGGCCAGCCGCTCAAACGTGCTGAACAACTCGGGCATGGGGCCACGTTCGGTCACATCGCGCTCAATCCGACCGGCTTCGAGCGCAATGCTCCGCGCCCGCACGACGAGCGCGTCGCCGTCGAGCGTCAGCGTACCGACGATGACGTGTGTCGCGCCGACCAGCTGACCGATTCGGATGACCGTGGCATCGGAGAGCGTGGCGGCCGGCGGCACCTGCAGACGATCGAATGCCTGCCGCCGTTCCTCACGGGTGATCGCGCCGCCGGCGAACGCATTGAGATCGTCGGCAAGCAACACCGCCGAGGCCTCGCCGAGCCAGAAGATTCGGCTTTCCTTCGACGCGTTCTCGAACGGCATCACGAGAAGCCGCGGCGGGGCCTGCGCCGCCGCCGGCGCGACGAAGATGAGCAGAGCGACCGAGCAGGCGACCGCAATGCGACTCATACCGGTTCGGCCTCTCGGACCACGCCGTTCGACAACGCGATTCGCAGGACGCACGTCGGTTCACCCGTGCCGCGGCACGACACGACCTCCGCACGCGTCCGCAGATTGAAGAGCGTCAGCAGCCGCGTGAAGGCGGCGGCATAGAAGCCGCAAAGAGGATGCGCGACCGGTTCGCGGACCGAACAGAAAATCGACGCGCGCAGGTCGATATTCGCCGTGCCGCGACGGACCTTCGCGACCGCGCGGCTGCCCTGATAGCTGCTGCGGACGAGATTGCGCGCGAGGCCGAGCAGGAGGCGTTTCCTCAGCCAGGGCGGCGAGGCCTTGATCGCGGCGCGCCGCACCTGCGGCATCGAGGCGACCGTCCACTCGGCCGCATACTCGCCGGCTCGCGTCGTGATCGTGTGATAGGCCTGCCCTTCCTGCCGAAGAAAACTCAGCACGGCGTAGAGCGGCGCCAGGCCAATCGTCCCCTCGCGCAGCCCTTCGGCGTTGAGCCAGTTCTCATAGAAGCCAAGTCGCATCGGCAGGATGTCGGCAATGCCCTGATGCAGGCTGGCAACGAGCACGCGACCGATGCCCGCTTCACGCATCGCGGTGCACCAGCATCGGCAGTAAAATCCGCTCCAGATGGCGAGCGCGGCGATTCTCTGTGGCGGACACGCGAGGCGTTTTGCCGGACGCGACAAGAGCTCGCTCATCGTCGGCGGCCGATCGATTCTGGATCGTCAGGTTGCGGAGCTCTCGCGCCTGACCGGCGATCTGATGTTGGTCGGCCGCGCCGGCGCCACGGCGCCGCCGCAGACCCGCCAGGTGGCCGATCGCGTGCCCGGCAAAGGTCCGCTCGGCGGTCTCGACGCGGCACTTGCCGCGGCGCGCGCCGAGGAAGTCATCGTCATCGCGTGCGATATGCCGTTTGTGAGCGCCGATTTCCTTCGCTTCCTGACGACACTGACGCCCGGCTACGACGTGGTCGTCCCGCAGACCGCGCGCAGGTATCATCCGCTGTGTGCCGTTTATGCACGCCGATGCGCGGAGCCCGTGGCCAGACGGCTTGCCGCGGGCCAGCTGACCATGATCGGTCTGCTCGAGGAACTGCGCGCGCGGGTGGTTCTCGCTGAGGAGATCGCCGCCTTCGGCGATCCCGATCGCCTGCTGTCGAACCTGAACACGCCGGCCGAGTTTGACGCCGTCGAAGATCTGCAGGATCACCGGCGATAATCGTATCATCCGTACCCGCATTCGCGTTCCCTCATGATACTCATCGTTCAACGATCCGTACACGACGCCGTCAGTGCCGCGGTGCGCAATCAGTTCGGGCTCGCGGATGTACCTCCCTTTTCGGTCGAAGTGCCGCCCAATCGCGCGCTCGGCGATCTCGCGGTGACGGTTGCGTTTCAGCTCGCACGCACGTTGAAAAAGGCGCCGCGTGCGATCGCGCAGGAGCTGGCGAGCGCGATCGGTGAAATTCCAGGCATTTCGCAGATCACTGTGGCGCCGAACGGCTACCTGAACCTGCGCATCGATCGACCGACATTTTTGCTGGATCGGATCGTTCCGTCGAGGGTCGAGCGAATGCGATCGACCGCCCATGCCGAGCCGTCCGTCAAGACCGTCGTCGAGCACACCGCGATCAATCCGAACAAGGCAGCGCACATCGGTCACCTGCGAAACGCCGCGCTGGGTGACACGCTGGTGCGCGTGTTGACATTCCGTCGCACTCCCGTCGAGGTTCAGAACTATATCGACGACACCGGCGTCCAGGTTGCCGACGTCATCGTCGGATTCCGCGCGATCGAGCACAAATCCCTCGCCGACGTCAGGCACATCGCCGACACGACGCGATTCGACTACTACTGCTGGGATCTCTACTCGCGTGTCACCGAGTGGTATGAAGGCGATAAAGCCCGGCTCGAGGTCCGCGCGGCGGCGCTCCACGATCTCGAGCACGGCGGCAACGAGGTCGCCGAACTGGGAGAGTTCATCGCCGATCGGATCGTCCGCACGCATCTCAAGACGATGGCAAGGCTGAACATCGCCTACGACCTGTTGACGTACGAGGGCGACATTCTCCGGCTGAAATTCTGGGCGCACGCGTTCGACATTCTCAAGGCACAGGGTGCGGTGTTTCTCCAGACGGAAGGACGCCTGAAGGGCTGCTGGGTAATGCGCATCGAAGAGGGCAACGGTCCGGCGGAGGACACAGACGAGGAGAGCCGCGAGAAAGTCATCGTCCGATCGAACGGCGTCGTGACCTACGTTGGCAAGGACATCGCGAATCAATTCTGGAAATTCGGTCTGCTCGGCCGTGATTTCCGGTACCGCCGCTTTGCGGAGCAGTCGGGCGGACGGCTTCTCTGGTCGACGACGTCCGGCGATGGCGAGCCCGGAGCGCCGCCCTTCGGACGGGCGGGTCGTATTTACAACGTGATCGATTCGCGGCAGATGTATCTGCAAGCGCTTCTCAGCCAGGCGCTGAGGACGCTCGGGCATCCGAAGGAAGCGGAGAACTCCATTCATTTCTCGTACGAAATGGTGGCGCTCTCACACGAAACCGCTCGTCAACTTGGATATGACGAGGCCGACGGCGACGGTCAATCGAAGCCGTTCATCGAGGTATCAGGACGCAAAGGACTGGGCGTCAAGATTGACGTTCTTCTCGACGTCCTCACCGAGAAGGCATCGGCGGAAGTCGCGAAACGCAATCCCGAGTTCTC
>Ga0075421_100003271_pt1 | contig 19353 bp, 18 predicted proteins | sample SoiMetdeltSBSDD5_FD_75292 | JGI IMG/M metagenome (GOLD analysis project Ga0075421, IMG submission 75292) | Bulk soil microbial communities from a Populus tree surrounding site in Tennessee, USA - Soil MetaG P. deltoides SBSDD5 | ecosystem: Environmental > Terrestrial > Soil > Tree plantation... | reverse complement strand
CATCCGCTCCATCTGCGAGTCGGCGACGAAGACGATCCCATCCACGCCCTTGAGGATGAGCTTGCGGCTGGCGTTGTAGTAGACCTGGCCGGGCACGGTGTAGAGGTGGAACCGCGTCTTGAAGCCGCGGATCGTCCCGAGGTCCACCGGCAGAAAGTCGAAGAAGAGCGTCCGCTCCGTCTCCGTCGCGAGGGAGATCAGTTTGCCGCGCGTGCTCGGCGACACCTTGCCGTACACGTGCTCCAGGTTCGTCGTCTTGCCGCCCAGTCCGGGGCCGTAGTAGACGATCTTGCAGTTGATCTCGCGCGAGGCGTAGTTGATCATCGACATCGCATCGGCCTCGCGTTACTGGAACAGGCGGTCGATCTCGTCGTCGGCATCGGCGAGAACGTTAGGCTGGCCAGCACCCGACTGGCCGCGGCTGAAGACGGCGTCGAACAACTTCGACAGATCGTCGACGGTCTGTCGCATCTTGAGGCGCACGAGTCCGAGGGTCGTTCGGTTGTCGAACAGGACGACGAGAATCACCCGCCGCGCAACGTCCGCGAGCAGCATGGACTCCCGTTCGCCCTGGTGGAACAGCGTGTTGAAATCGGTTTCGCCAATGAGCTTCGCCAGCTGGTCGTTCGCGCTGAAGTCGGCGGCGGTCAGCGTCGCGAACGCGGTCGCGTCGAAGTTCGGCCGCTCGCCGACCGTCGTGACGAGCTGGCCGCTGCGATCGACGAGAAGCGCGCAGCGGGCATTGCTGTCGTACAGGAACCGTTGCAGTAGCTGATTGATCGCCCCGAAATCGTCTTCGGTGAACGACCAGCTCGTAGCACCTACGGGCATGGCTCTCGTGGTTGGGCCGATGCGTCAGGCCAGTTGGCGCTCGACCCGATCGAGGAGTCGGCGGGCGCGGCGCTTGAGATCCGGGCGCTGCTCCCAGCGAATGTAGTCCTGGAGCAGACGCGCCGTTTCCGGCGTACGCTGCCCCCGTAGGTACGTCAACGCCGCAAAGCGACGCGTCGCGCGGCTGTGGAACAGGTCGTGTTTGCGTCGATGCTGCTCGCGACTCCAGACAACGAGTCCGACACCGAAGCCGGCGGCGAAGCCAACGATTGCCAGATGTTTTGCTCGCACGTCAGGCCATCTCCCGCCGCGCGGAAAGCGCCTGCGCGATCGTGACACCATCGGCGTACTCGAGGTCGCCCCCGACCGGAAGGCCGCGCGCAATGCGCGTCACCGCGAGGCGAAACGGTGCCAACTGCCGCTGCACGTACAACGCCGTCGCCTCGCCTTCCAGACTCGGATTTGTGGCAATGATCACCTCGCGAACCCCGCCCTGGGACACACGATCGATCAGCCGATCGATCGTGAGATCCTCGGGGCCGACACCGTCCAACGGCGAAAGTCGGCCTCCGAGAACGTGATACAAGCCGCGAAACTCACCGGCGCGCTCGATCGCGCCGATGTCCGACGCTTCTTCGACGGCACAAATGAGCGCCGCGTCACGTTTTTGGTCGCGGCAAATGGCGCAGAGCTCCTCCTCGGTGAGGTTGAAGCAGCGCGCACATGGGCGGACGCGTTCGGCCAGGGTCACGAGCGCGGTGGCCAGCCGCTGGGTGAGCTCGGGAGGCTGGCGAAGCAGATGGTACGTCAGGCGCAGCGCTGTCTTCCGCCCAATGCCAGGGAGCCGGGAAAGCTCGGTGGCAAGGTCCTCGATCGCCGACATTATCGGGAACCGGGAACCGCTGTCACCCGTTTCAAAACGGAAGCTTGAACGGCAGGTTCATGCCCCCGGCCAGCTTGCCCATCTCTTCCTGGGCGAGGTCGGCCGCCTTCTTCTGTGCCTCCACGACGGCCACGAGGATGAGGTCCTCGAGCATCTCGACGTCCGACGGGTTCACCACCGTCGGATCGATCTTGATCTTCCGGATCTGCCCTTTGCCATCGGCCTCGACGGCAACCATTCCACCACCGGAGGTCGCATTCACGGTGCGGGCTTCGAGCTCGTCCTGGATCTGCTTCAACCGACCCTGCATCTGTTGCGCCTGCTGCAGGATCTTCATGATGTCGGCCATCGGAAACGCGCGCGCGGGGAGAGGAATCGAAAAGCTACCCGGCGCTTCTGCCCCATCGCAAGCGGAAGCGACAGTAGGAATTGCGCCGCTGCGCGCAACGCTGCAAGACCGATCAGTCCAGCAGCTCGAGGTCGAGCGCGTCGATCGCGGCCCCTAGAACGGGATCACGCTTGCGCAGCGAGGCCATTCGCTGAGTCCGGATCTCCTCCTCCGTGACGCGACGCGGTGCCGTCGCTGCGCTGCCTTCGGGCCGCGTGATGGCGACGCGTTCGATGGCCGGGAACACCATCTTCACGATGCCGAGCAGATCGTTCTTTGCGAGCTCCAGCGCTTCCGCCGACGGAGCGTCCTCCGCGCGCAGCGTCAACACGCCAGCGGCTGACACGGCCGATGGAATCGCGGCTTCGAGGAACGGCGCCAACACCATGCGATTCACACGTACGGCGGCGACGACATCGTCCCAGCGCTCCGTGAGCACGGTGATCGGGGGCACGCCCGCGTTCGCCGGCGCCGCGGCGCGTGGTTGCCCCGCCGTGCCTTGCGTCGCCGCGTGATCACGAGCCAGCGGCGGCGGCTCGATCGGGCGGTCCGGCGGTGCGGCAGACTCTCTGGGGGCCCGTCGCGGCGGCTCTTCGATCGGGCTGCGGCCTGGTGACCGCGGTGGCGCACTCGGTGGCGGTGGGACCGGCCTTGGGCCCGTCGATCGATCTGGTGCGCCGCCATCGCCGAGCGTGCGGAGGACGTCTTCGATCGCAACGGTACGATCGAGTAGCGCGAACCGAACGAGCAACGTCTCGACCAGCAGCTGTTGCTGCCCACTCTTGCGGAAGCGCTGCTCCAGCTCCCCGATCGCCGACAGCATACGCAACAGGTCCGCCGCGCTGATCCGGCCAACGCGCTCCTCGAGGGCCGCGCGCGCACGCTCGGAGACCTCGACGGAGCGTGAGCCGAGCGTCACGGCGAGTTGCGCCCGGAGCATATCGGCGAACCCGGAGAGGAACATGCCGAAATCGATGCCGAGCTCGCCGAGTCGTTGGATGGTGCTGAAGACATCGCCGGCGCGGTGCTCCGCGATGATGTCGAGCACGCCCAGGTATTCGTCTTCGGCGACGAGCCCGAGCGCGTCGCGGACGCGTTCGGCGGTGAGCTTCCCCTCGCCTAACGAGAGCGCCTGATCCGTGAGGCTCAACGCGTCACGCATGGAGCCATCGGCCGCGCGGGCGATCATCGCCAGGGCCTCGGGCTCCGCATCGATCTGCTCGGTACTCAACACGCTCCCCAGCCGATCGCGAATGTCGGCCGGACCGATGCGCCGAAAATCGAACCGTTGCAGTCGGCTCAGCACCGGCGCGGCAGCCTGGGCGATCTTCTGCGGCTCCGTCGTCGCGAACACGAAGACGACGCGGGGTGGCGGCTCCTCGAGCACTTTCAGAAGCGCGTTCCACGCTTCGCGCGTCAGCATGTGCGCTTCGTCGACGATGTAGACCTTGTAGCGGTCGTCGCCCGACGGGGCGTACATGGCGCGCTCGCGAAGGTCGCGAGCATCGTCAACACCGCGATTCGATGCCGCGTCGATCTCGACGACGTCGAGACTGGTGGCACCGCTCCAGATCCGCTGACACGACGTGCACACGCCGCAGGGCTCGCCGTCCGACGCGCGGTTCTCGCAGTTCAGTGCCATCGCGAGCACACGCGCGAGCGTCGTCTTTCCCACGCCACGGGGCCCACACAGCAGGTAGCCGTGCGCGACCCGGCCACGCGCGATCGCGCCTTTGAGCGTGTTCGACACGTGCGACTGCACGGCCACGGAGGCGAAGTTTCGCGGGCGGTATTTGCGCGCGAGAGCCAGCATTACGGTCGGGAATCGGGAATCGGGAATTGGAATCGAAGGGCTTCCGCCGTGTCACACCCCTAACGCACGGAGCCTCGTTCGACCCCGTGGGGCACTCGAACGAGGCTCCGAATTTCTCGCGCTTTACGCGAGCCATCAAGCGACTTATCGCAGGTGCGTGAAATCCCGGTCTGTAGACGTTCGAACCTCAACCTGGTTCCCCGTTCACATCCACCCGCCGGAGGCGGGTGCCCGCCGGGTCACACGAAGCACCGCGATACTCCAGGTCTGACGAAGCGACGAAAGACACCACATGCCGCTGCTACCTTCGGGGTCCTGACGGAGTTAGCGGGCTCGCGCCCTTCGGGACCTGGAGCACCGCGAAAGCTAGCCGCCTGCGCAAGGCGATTCAACCGTCGTCGGCACCGTTACGACAGACGCTCGAGCACGGTGCGCACGATCGCGGCCGCGGCATCGATGTCCTCGCTCGTCACATCGAGATGCGTCACCACGCGCACGCGACCCGACGACCATACGCTGACCAGGACCCCGTGTTCCGCGGCACGTCGCGCCACGTCTTCCGCCGACGTCGCCTGCACATCGATCATCACAATGTTCGTGTCGGGCGGCACCACGCTGGCGTTCGGAGCATCGCCCACGAGCGACGCAAACCGACTCGCGTTCTGGTGGTCGATCACGAGCCGGTCGCGATGGTGGTCCAGCCCGAACAACGCCGCCGCGGCGAGAATCCCCGACTGGCGCATCGCGCCTCCGAGGCGCTTGCGCGCGAACCAGGCAGCGTCGATGAAGTCGCGACTGCCGGCGAGCACCGCGCCGGCCGGTGCACCGAGTCCCTTCGAGAACGACACCATCACGCTGTCTGCACAACCGGCATAGTCGGCGACGGGAATTCCCGTCGCAGCCTCGACATTCCAGAGCCGAGCGCCATCGAGATGCAGCGGCACCGCCCTATCCGCCGCAGCGCTCGCGATGTCGCGGAGCGCGTCGAGCGGCGTGACGGCACCGCCCGCTCCATTATGCGTGTTTTCTACGATCAGCAGCGCGAGCTTCGGCGTATACCGCGACCGCGGGCGGATGGACCGGCGCACATCGTTCGCGTCGAACACTCGAGATGCAGTCTGAATAAAGCGGGGCTGGACGCCGGCGACCGCCGACACGCCAGCCGACGTGAGGTTGACGACGTGCGCGTCCGCGTCCACGAGCATTTCCGACCCGGGCGGCGCATGCACCATGATGGCGGCCAAATTTGCCATCGTGCCCGTGGGAAAGAACAACCCGGCGGCTTTACCGAGGAGGTTGGCAACACGCTGTTCGAGCTGACGGGTCGTTGGATCGCCGTCCAGGTGGTCGTCGCCGACTTCCGCGCTGGCGAGTGCGGCACGCATGGCCGCGGTCGGGCGGGTGACGGTGTCGCTTCGGAGATCGATCGGCATGGCGCGGAATAGTCGCGCTCGATGCCGTGCGGCGGAAGGCGGGTCGACCTAACGCCAAAAACACGCGCGCTGGCCGGCCGCAGCAGCATCGCCGCGATCCGACCAGCTGAGTCGACCGGTCGAGGCCGGTGAGCCTCGGCGGTCAGAAATGCATTTACGGCTTCTTCACCTGCACCTTCGGCACGGTGACCTTCGCGGTGTCCTTGCGGACGTCCACCTTCGGGACCGTGACCGAGGCCGTATCCTTCACGACATCGACGTCAGGCGTCTTGATCGTCGTCGTATCGGTCTTCACGTCCACGTCGGGAGTCTCGACCTGAAACTCGTTCTCTCCCGTTTTCTGACACGCGGCCACCGCCGTCAGCGCCGCGATCGCAAGGGTCAAAGCAGTCTTCCGCACGGTTGGCCTCCCCAGGTTGAGTGCGAGACACTCAACCGTAAAGCAACCTTCAGGCCACGGTTCAGGCTCAACCGCTACGTACCGCGAGCTTCGTACTGCCGGCACTGCTTACTGATTACTGACTACGTCGTACGTAGTGCCTACTGAAGTGTTACTCCTCGAACGTTTCGCGCTGGAGCCGGCGGACTCGGCGTAATTCGTACACCTGACCAACCTCGCCGCCGAGGATGAAAATCATCGCCGCGTAGTAGACCCAGAACACGATGATGACGAGCGCGTAGAGCGTCCCCGTGTAAATCGAGCCCGGGTCGAACTCCGCGACGTATGTCGTGAACACTGCCTTCGCAATCTCGAACATGCCGCCGGTGAATACCGCGGCCAGCATCGCTGTCTGCCAGCGAATACGTCGGTTCGGGAGAAACTTGTAGAGCGCGAAAAACATCGTCACGACGAACGCGAACGCGATCGTGCGGCCGAACACGTATTCCACGCCACTCATCACGTCGGCCCGAATGCCAAGACGCTCGACCAGCTCGACTCCGCGAGTCGTTGCCAGCGCGAGGTACGCGCTCAGCGCGGTGTACGCCACGAGCAACAGCGTGGCCATGATCGTGATCTGGACGTCGAAGATCTTGCCCTGGATGATGCCGCGTTCGGTCTCGATGTCGAACACGTCGGCCAGCACGCTCCGGAGCGAGCCGAAGAGCCGGGTGGAAAACCACACGAACCCCACCGCGCTGTAGAACCCGACGGCCCCACGAGCGCTGATGAGGTCGATGAGCAGCACATGCACCGGGCTCTCGGTCGTCTCGGCGTGCGGCGGCAGAAGGCTGTCGATGATCGCCGTCACGTCGGCGACCGTTTCGGACGCCGAGTGATTCAGGATGGTCGCGAGTCCCGAGACGAGCAGCAGGACGAACGGGACGGCGGCGAGAAGGATGTTGAACGCAATACCGCCGGCGAGAAAGAAGATGTTGTCCTCGCCGGCGTTGTCCCACACACGCTTCGCGTAGTCACGGAGCGTCCACGCGAGCCGGATGTAGAACGGGCGCCGCACGCGCGTTGTGTCAGGCGTCTGCGCTACCCCTCCGACTCGTCGGGCTCCAGATCTCTCGGCACCGGGCGCGGCGGGAGGGAGCTGGTTCGCGCGACTTCCGCACCGGCGTTGTAGGCCGCCTTCGTTTCGGCAATTCGCCGCTCGAGCTCGTCACGCGCCTGCTGGGCCGCGGCGCGCCCCGCTTCCATCGCACGGGACACCTGTCGCTTCTTGAGCTCGATCGCCTGACGCGCTGCGTCGAGGCCCGTCTCGACGCGGTCGCGGGCCTGGTCGAATGTGTCCGTCACTCGGCCCTGAATATCCCCGGCCAGGTCCCGGGCCGCCTTCTTCGCCCGTCGCGCGCCTCGGCGCAGGTCGCGGCGCGTGGCTGCTCCGGACTGCGGCGCCAGCAACAAGGCCGCCGCGGCCCCAATGGCCACGCCAAGGAGAAACGACCCGACTCCACCTGAATGACGTTCGATGATGACTGCCGGCTCGTCGTCGTAGTCCGCCCTGCGCATATCGTCTCCCGGATGGTCTGCCGCCGGCGGCGGCGTAGCAGGTCGTGTTCGCTCGTCGAGGTGACGAGCACGTGTCGCCTAACGTTTCTTCGTCTTCGCCTTCACTTCCCTGGACGCCTGCTCCTTGGGGGCTGCGGCGGCCTGGTCCCGCGCGGATCTGGTACGCGCCACCATCGGCGCCACCTCCGCTGCCGCAGCCGCCAAGTCCGGCACTGGCTCGGCGACGGCGGGGGCATTGGCTCCATCGGCGACGCCGGTCGAACCGGACGACCCGCGCTCGCGGATGTACCGCGAGAACGCGTCGAACAGCTCATCGCGGGTCATGCCCAGGACCGTGGCAGACCCGTTGCTCTCGGCCGACGCGCCAGCGCGGTCCGACGCGCGCCGTCGTGGCGGGCCGCTCACACTCCCGTACGACGGCTCGCCTTCCGCGCCGGGACGCAAGTGTCGCGGCGCAATGTCGGGGACCCCGATCGTCGGACCTGACGACATGATCACGGCGCGCTCGACCGCGTTCTTCAACTCGCGGACGTTCCCCGGCCAGCGATAGTTCAGGATCCACGACCACGCATCGTTGTCGAAACCGGTGACCTTCTTGCCGTTCTGCTGCGCGTACCGCGCGAGGAACTCGTTCGCCAGCAGCTTCACATCCCCCAAGCGCTCGCGCAGCGGCGGCAGGTAGATCTCGACCACCGCGAGGCGATAATAGAGGTCCTCGCGCAGCTCTCCGTCCGCTAAAGCCTTCTGGAGATTCTTGTTGGTGGCGGCGACGACGCGAATGTCCACGGCGATCTCTCGCTTGCCACCGAGGCGACGGATCGTTCGCGACTCGATGGCACGGAGGAGCTTCACCTGAATGTCGGGCGCCATCTCCGCGACCTCGTCGAGGAAGATCGTGCCCCCGTGCGCCATCTCGAATGCGCCCGCTTTTTCGTTCACGGATCCCGTGAACGCTCCCTTCTCGTGCCCGAACAGCTCGTTCTCGAGAATGTCCTTCGGCAACGCGGCGCAGTTGAGTGCGAAGATCGGCCCCTTCGCGCGTTCGCTCTTGGTGTGAATGGCGCGCGCAACGAGCTCCTTGCCCGTCCCGGACTCTCCGAGGATGAGCACATTGGCCGACGACGGCGCGACGGCGTCGATGATGCGGTACACCGAACGCATCGACTCCGACTGCCCGGTGAGCTCGCCGTAGTGCGTCAGCCCCTCGATCGTCGACGCGAGCTCCTTGTTCTTCTGCCTGACGTTGAACTTGTCCAGCGCCTTCGGGATGAGCGCCTTCAGCCGGTTGAGCTTCTCCGCATTGAGCGGCTTCTCGATGTAGTCGTACGCGCCCTGGCGCATCGCCTGCACCGCGGAGTCGACGGTCGCCTGCCCCGTGATGATGATGCATTCCGTGGTGATGTCGCGCGCCTGAATTTCCTTGAGGAGCGTGAGTCCATCGAGCTTGGGCATCATCAGATCGGCCAGCGCGACGCCGAACGCGTCGGTCGCAAGCCGGTCAATGGCCTTCTGGCCGTCCAGTACGACCTCGATCTCGTACCCTTCGTCCGAGAGGATGGCACCGAGGCCCTCGGTGATCGAGCGATCGTCGTCGGCAATCAGGATCTTGGGCTTCTTCATGCAGTCACGGGTGGTGAAGCGTCCGGTGCGAGCGGCGGAAAAGACAGCTCGAGGGTCTGACCCCGTCTCACGGCACCGACGCCGCAAGCCGACGCGACCGCCCCGAGCTCGGGCTCGAGCGCCGGCGCCGTTGCGTCGCCGCCGGTAACGCGGAGAAAGATACCGTCGGCGACACGGATTTCGCACGGCGCAGAGCCGCTGGTCGTCACGGCGCTTAGCACACTGCGCGCCACGACGGCCCGCACCAGGTCGGCGGGTGCGGCGGTCCGCGCGCGGGGCGGCAACGCCCCGCTCGTGGTTACCACCGGCCGCCCGCGAACGGCAAGCAAGCCGGCGAGCCGCCCCAGGATGACCGCCACGTCGACCGGCTGCGGCTCCGCGCGGGCAAACGCGAGGAGGGCTTCGGTGGCGGCCGCCGTCACCTCGAGCTGCGCGGCGGCCGTTGCCGCGAACGGCGCGATCGCCGACGCCTCTGCCCCGCGGGCGGACCGGCTTCGGACGACCTCCACGTTCACCGCCACCGCGTTCAGGGCATTCCGCAGATCGTGGGCGACGTGCGCGGCCAGCGCCTGGAGCGCCTCGCTCCAGACGCCAGCCGTCGCGTCGCCACCTGCCGGGAGACTCAGTCGCTCAGATCGGTGTCGTCCGGGGCCGGGGCCACGTTCTCGTAGCCGGCCGTGCCCGGCATCGGACGATGGAGCTTCGTTGCCTTCACGAACGTGCGGGCGGCGCTCGCGGTGCCCGAAACCGCGAGTTGCGTGAACAGGAACTCGAACTTCTCGTCGTACGCCTGCCCGAGTCGGGCGCGTACGTCGTCGGGGAGATCCCAGAGCCGCCGCTTGAACGGACCGATGGCCTTCTTCCGGGTCTTGTAGAAGAACTGCTCGTCGCTGTCACTCGACTTTCGCTCGTCTTTCGCGTTCTCGCGCAGCCATCCGTACACCTCGTCGCGGAACGACGCGGGGAGGTGGTCGAACAGCATATTCTGGAAGTTCGTCGCGAGGTGAATCTCCGCGGTCTCGGTGCTCGGGAAGTTGTGGAACGCGGTGTCGGGGAGCGTAGACGCGCCGTGCTGGACCGCGCCCGCCATGCGGTATTCGTCGCGCGCCACCTTCGACAGTCGCTCCAGCGTTGCCAGATCGAGCGCCACATCGGCGATCGACCCGTCGGGAAGCACCACGCCGCCGTGCGATGTACCCGACTGCACGCTGATCTTCGAAAGGCCGACGGTCCCGGACGGCGTTTGGGCGGCGAGCGTGCGATTGAAACCGTCCATGAAGGCTCGGAGCTCTTCGACCGTGCTATTGTGCGAGCCGACCTCGCCGATCTCGCCCCCGACGGAGATCGTCACACCCTTTGGCTCGAGCTCGCGGATGTGGCGTGTGATGTCGACGCACGTCTCGTAGTTGAGCCGCTGTTGTGACGACAGATCCGGCTGCGCCAGGTCGACCAGGGTCGACGTGTCGACGTCGATGTTGTAGAACCCCGCGTTGATCGCTTCGAGCGCGAGCTGCTTCACGGCGGCGACTTCGCCCGTGGGATCGACGGCGAACTTTTTCGCGTTGACCTGGAAGTGGTCGCCCTGGATGAACACGGGGCCGCGGAATCCCTCGCGAAGGGCCGCGCCGAGCATCACCGTCACGTACTCGGATGGTCGCTGGTCGGTGTAGCCGATTTCGGAGCGGGCGATCTCGAGGAGGAACGCGCCGGCGTCGAGCTTGATCGCGGTCCGAAAGATGGCCCGCGCCGTGTCGTACGCCATCCCACGCACGTTGATGGCGGGGACGGTGAAGCCCCGTACCTCGCCGCGGCCACGGGCGAGGTAGAGGTCATTGATGGACGCGGGCCGAACGCCGACGGACTGGCCGATCTCCCAGATCAGCCAGCGCGCCCAGTCGCGCGCTTCGCCGGTGGAGAACACCGCCTCGCGAACCAGTGCGTCCATCTTCGGTGACGCGAGATCCGCTTCGCGCACGACGGTCACGCGCTCATTCTCGACTCGAATCGCATCGCCGAGCGGCGACGTTCTCGTGCTCAATTGCTCCAACATGTGCCGCCTCTTTGAGGAAAGGCTCTTCGGTCTAGTCGTTCACTCGGAAGCTGATCGGGGCCCCGAGCCTCTGCAACCCCGACAAACTCAGGATTCGTCGATCCGAATCGTGAGCCCATCGAACGCCGGTGCGATCCCGCGCGGAAGCTCGGCCTCGAGATCAGCGTGGAAGTTGTCGTGCGTGAGATGGGTGAGATACGTCCGATCAGCACCAATGTCGCGCGCGACACGCACGGCCTCCGGAATGCTCAGGTGGGTCGGGTGCTCCGTCCGGAAGAGCGCGTTGATCACCAACACCTTGACCCCTTGCAGATGCGCGAGCGCGTTGGGCGGAATGGTCTTGGCGTCGGTGATGTATCCGAGCGGTCCGATGCGGTAGCCGTACACCGTCATCGTGCCGTGAGGAACCGGCACGGCCGTCACATCGACGTCCCCGATCGTCACCGTCTCGTCGCCCGCGAGCGGCCTGGCGTGCCCCTCGGGTTTCGATGTGCCGGCAACCGGGCGGATGCTGTCGTCGAAGATGTAGGGAAACCGCTTCGCGAGGTTCTGAAGCGTCTCCGGCGGCCCGTACATCGGCAGCGGCGCGTCGCGTCGAACGGTGATGGCGCGGATGTCGTCCACCCCATGGGTGTGATCCGCGTGATCGTGTGTGAATAGCACGGCGTCGACCCGATCGATCCCGTTGGTCACGAGCTGCAGGCGCAGCTCGGGGGGCGTGTCGATCAGCAGTCGCGTGCCGCGCTCGGTCTCGACGACGGCGCCCACTCGGCTACGTCGGTCGCGCGGATCCGTGGACCGGCACACTGCGCAATGACACCCGATCTGCGGGATGCCAAAGCTCGTGCCGGTGCCGAGGAACGTGAGCTTCACACGCGCTCGACGCGCAGCACGTTCGTCGTTCCCGGGACGTCGAACGGCACGCCGGCCGTGACCAGGACGCGATCACCTTCCTTCGCCAACCCACGCGACAGAACCACGTCGCGCGCGCGTCCAACCATCGCCTCGTACGTCGCGCAGTGCGGCACGATCGCCGGGATCACGCCCCACACGAGCGCGAGCTGGTTGTAGGTGCGCGGCTCGTCGGTGAGAGCGAGAATCGGAACGGCGGGCCGATGCGCTGACACGATCCGCGCACTGGACCCGCTCTTCGTAAACACGATGATGATCGGCGCACCGAGCATGCGCTGCGCCGTGTCGGTCGCGGCGGCAATGGTCTCTTCCGTCGTGGCGATGATCTCCGGACCACGCTGGCCGTCGCGCGCGCGCTGGACCGGGTGCTGTTCGATCTCCGAGATGATCCGACGCATTGCCTGCACCGCGAGTCGCGGAAACGCTCCGGCCGCCGTCTCCGCCGACAGCATGACCGCGTCCGTCCCATCGATGATCGCGTTCGCGACGTCGCTCGCCTCGGCTCGTGTCGGACGAGGATGCTCGATCATTGACTCGAGCATCTGCGTGGCGGTGATCACGGGCCGGCCGATCAGGTTCGCCAGCTTGATGATGCGCTTCTGGGCGATGGGGACTTCCTCGAACGGCAACTCGACCCCCAGGTCACCACGGGCCACCATGACGCCGTCGACCGCCCGGAGGATGCTGTCGATGTTCTCCAGCGCCGAGTCCTTCTCGATCTTCGCGATGATGAGCAAGGATTTCGGCACGAGGCTGCGCAGTTCGGCGATATCGGCCGCGCGACGCACGAAGCTGAGGGCGAGGTAGTCGAGCCCCTGGTCCACGGCGAATGCCGCGTCCGAGCGATCCTTCTCGGTGATCGACGGTGCCGAGACGTTGACGCCGGGCAGGTTGATCCCTTTGTGGCTCTTCACCTCCCCGCCGTGGAGCACCCGGGCGACGACGCGTGGCGGCCTCACTTCGAGCGTCACGAGCTCGATCAGCCCGTCGTCGACGAGGATGCGGTCACCCACGTGTACGTCGTCCGCCAGGGCCTCGTACGTGACAGGCATCTCGCCGGGGCGCGCGTCGCCCTCGGGGCACAAGACGACATCGGCCCCCGGTTCGAGCTTCCGCGGTGTGTCGAGCTCGCCGATGCGAATGCGCGGGCCCTGCAGGTCACCGAGGATGGCGACCGGTCGCTGTCGCTTCGCGGCGAGGTCGCGAACGATGCGGATCGTTCGCGTATGCTGGTCGTGTGTGCCGTGGGAGAAGTTGATGCGGGCGACATCGAGCCCGGCGTCCATCAGTGCGCCGATGGCCTCGGCGGTCGCGGTCGCAGGGCCCAATGTGCACACGATCTTCGTGCGCGGATGATAGTTCGGAGACACGGAGTCTTGAGAGGTCAATTGAGGGGAGCCGAGGGCCGCTCACGCGGTGGCGCGCAGCAGAGCGCGGCCGGGGACCGCATGACGGCGACCCACGGACCGCGCGACAAGCTCGCGGCGCCTAACGTCCGGCGCCGACCGGTCGGCCGAGTGTCTTCGTTTTACGCTCGAGGCCAGCGATCAGGGAGTCGAACGACTTCTGGAAGCTGGCGAGGCCATCGACGAGCAGCTTGTCGGTCACGTCGCGGAAATCGATGCCTAGTTCCGCCAGCTGGGTCATGACGCGCTCGGCCTCGCGCACGTTCTGATCGAGCGTTCGGGCCACCACGCCGTGATCGCTGAACGCGTCAATGGTGGCCGGGGGCATCGTATTGACGGTATCGGGCCCGAGGAGCTCCTCGACATACACGACATCACGATACGCCGGGTTCTTCGTGCTCGTGCTCGCCCACAACGGGCGCTGCACCCGGGCACCACGCGCTGCGAGGGCCGCCCAACGGTCTGTCGCGAACTGCTCGCGGAAGAGTTGGAACGCGAGCTTCGCGTTCGCGATGGCCGCACGACCCTTGAGGGCCATCGCCCGGTCCTTCGTGGCCGCATCACCGCCGGCTGCGATCGCGTCGAGCCGCTTGTCGACCTCCGTGTCGACGCGGCTGACGAAGAAGCTCGCCACGGACGCAATGCCGGAAATGTCGTGACCGGCGGCCAATCGGTCTTCGAGGCCGCCCATGTAGGCGTCGATCACTCGCCGGTGCGCGTCGATCGAGAAGAGCAGCGTGATGTTGACGTTCACTCCGTCGGCGATGAGCGCCCGGACCGCCCGCGCCCCTTCCACGGTGCCGGGGATCTTGACCATCACGTTAGGCCGCCCGACCGTCGTCCACAGACGCTTCGCTTCGGCGATTGACGCGTCGGCGTCGTTCGACACGCCGGGCGACACCTCGATCGAGACGAAGCCGTCCCCGCCTCGCTCGGCGCGGTACGTCTCGGCGAAAATGTCGCACGCGGTCCGGACGTCTGTCGTCTCGACGAGCTCGAACAGGTCCCAGGCCGTCAGCCCGGGTGGCGCAGAGCGGATCTGCTCATCGTACTCGGTCCCTTCGGCCAGCGCTTTCTCGAAGATGGTCGGGTTCGACGTCATCCCTGTCACCGCATCTTCCCGGATCATGCGGGCGAGCTCGCCATTGCGCAGGATCTTCCGGTCGATGAAGTCCAGCCAGATCGACTGGCCGAGGGCGTGTAGCGCATGGAGGCGATTGGTCGTCATTCCAGGTGTGCTCTCGAAGTGGTGTGTCTGACCAGGGTCAGCCCCGCCGGGATGCCTGGAACCCACGCCGAAACATATCATCGGCTGGCGAACGTCGGCGACGCTGGGGCGGTCGGTACCGTGGCGGCCGCGAGGCCGGTGCGGCCTCTGGCGTGGCCCCACGGCGCTAGGGAACGCGCGTGAAAGTCCTGCTCGCCGGGATGCGGCGCGCGCTCGCCCTGTGGCGGTCATTGTCGCTTGCCGCTCAGCTCGTTCTCACGAACGTCGGCGTCATGGCGCTCTGGGCAGCCACGACCCACCAGATCGTCGCCGATCAGCATCGGCAGCGCGACGCGGCGGAGAGTGCGGCGGTACGCGCGGGGTCGGCGGTGCTCGTCAGCGCGCAGATCGCGCCGGCACTCATCAACCTCGAAAGCGGCGAGCGCGGCTTCACGCTGACACGCGACTCCGCGTTCCTCGACGCCTACCGGCTCGGCCGTCATCAACTCGAGACAGCACTCGACACGCTCTCCAAGCTCGCTGCTGGCAACGCCGAATTGCGGCGTGTCACGGCTCGCCTCGATGAGGTGACACGGCTTTGGACCGCGGCGGCGACCGCGCACATGGCGGCCCGCGTCGCTCGCAGCGATGCTGCCGACGCGGCCCCACGAGCGTTGGCGCAGCGGACCGACGCGCTCATGGACACACTGCGTACGGCCTCACTCGCCATCGATCGCGTCACGCGCGTTCAATCCGAGTTACGAGCGTCCGAGGCGGCGGTTCAACTCGGGCTGGATGCTCGGGAGGCCGTTCTGGTTCGTCTTCTGTTGCTCGCGATGATCGTGCTCGCCACGGTCGTCAGCCTTCGTCGCGTCACCGGCACGCTCGACGCAATCGTGTTCGATGCCCGCGCGCTTGCTGCCGGCGACCATCGCGCTGCCACCCGCTCGATCGCAGGGGGGAGTCGGGAGCTCAGCCAGCTCGGCGGCGCGTTCGGGACGCTTGCCATGGCTGTGGCGGAACGCGAGCACGAGTTACGCGATGACATTCGCCACCTGAAGGAAGTCGAGCGACTCAAGACCGACTTCGTCTCCACCGTCAGCCACGAGCTGCGTACGCCCCTCACGGCCATTCGTGGCGCACTCGGTCTCGTGCTCGCAGGGACGACTGGGTCGGTCGCGCCGAAAACACGCGACCTGCTGCAGATCGGGCTGCAGAACACCGAGCGGCTCATCCGGCTCATCAACGACATTCTCGACATCGAGCGCATCGAGGCCGGCCATCTCATCGTGCGCCGGGAACCCTGCGAGCTGGCTACGATTCTCCGCACGACCGTGGACTCGCTGCGCACCGTCGCGATGGAAGCACAGGTCACGCTCGCACTCGAAGGCAACGACAGCGCGGTCGTCACGGGGGATCCCGATCGCCTCGTCCAGGTCTTCACGAACCTGATCTCGAACGCCGTTCGGTTCTCGCCGCCCGGCGAGACCGTGACCGTGGCGCTTCGCACGACACCGACCAGCGTGGTGGTGTTCGTGTCTGACCGCGGCCCTGGGATCCCGCTGGAGTTCCGCCGCCGGATCTTCGGCAAGTTTCAGCAGGCCGACCCTGCCGGATCCGCTGGCGGCGCGGGCCTCGGACTCGCGATCGTGCGCGCGATCGTCGAGCGGCACGGCGGATCCATCCGCTTCGATAGCGCGCCGGGCCACGGTACGACGTTCATCACCGAGCTGCCGTACACCGCGCCAACGGCGATGCCCGTGGTCGGGCAATCGGAGCACAGGCTGCTCGTCCTCGACGACGACCGTGACATGCTCAGCGTGCTCAGATCGCTGTGCGAGCCGCTTGGGGCCGTCACGGCCGTGGGCTCACCTAACGAGGCGTGGCAGGCGCTTACGACGGCGTCGTACGATGCGATCGTACTGGATCCGTCCGCGCCGGATTCGGCGGGGATTCGCCTCGTGCGTCGGCTTCGCGAGCTGCCCGGCTATGGCGACGTGCCGGTCCTGGTGTTCTCCGCCCGCGAGTTTTCGGACACGGAGCTGTCGGGCGTGACCCTCGCGACGTCGCACGCCTTCGTCAAGTCGCGCGACCGCGAGCAGGACCTGCTGCTTCGGCTGAAAGCGGTGCTCGCGGTTCGACGGCCGCGCCGGCCGGTCGCTGTCCCGGCCTAGCGCCCGTTCGCGCTCAGCGCGCCGCCGCGCGCTCTCGCCAGAGCGCGATCTTCCCCGCCAGAGTTCGGAAGTTCACCGGCTTCGCGACGTAGTCCAGCGCCCCCGCGCGAAGCGCGCGAATCTGGTCGCCATCGCCCGCGTGGCCGGTGATGAACACGAAGCCGTAGGCATCCGGGCGCTCGGCTCGCAGGCGCTCGTGGACGGAGTGTCCGTCCATCCCGGGCAGATCGACGTCGAGGAGCACGAGGGGACGGCGGCCGTCCGACCGGAATCCGAGTAACGCCTCGAGGGCCGTCGCGCCGTTGCTGTACGCGCGGAACGCGAGACCCGCCGCTCGGAGCACGTACTGCACCATGTCGGAGAGCGCCGCGTCGTCTTCGATCAGAATGATGTCGGGCGCGAGTCCCGCTTCGTCCTGCCGCCACCGCCTAACGAGCGATGTCCGATCCTGGTGCGCGATCTCGATCGCCTCATCGGCCCCGCGACGCAGGGCGCCGAGGTCGGTGCCCACCTCGGCCGAATCGACGATACCACATCGCCACGCCGGGGCTCCCTCGGCGCGACCGAACACCAGCGCCTCGAAGAGCGATTCCGCGAGCTCCGCGTCGCCATCGAGGACGGTCATGAGCGACACGCCGTCGTGGTAGCCCACAACACTGGCCGAGCTCGCGACCGCGTTGGCGATGCGCTGCGTCTCGCGAAGCCAGCCCATCGCCGTGTCGCCGGCGAGGTCGTCCGCGTCGGGGCGAATGATCGCCATCGCGATGCTGCGCCGCTCCGCCGCCGCGGTCGCGACGAACGCCGCGATGTCCGTCGCCGTGCGCGGTGGGAGCGCGAGTCCGGTTCCGGGGTGTCGGCCTTCGCTGAGTCGCAGGACGCGCTGTCGCTCGAGGTGCCGCGCAATGCACGCCCGCAAGTCGGGCGCCGCGATGGGCTTCGCGAGAAAGTCGTCCACGCCCGCGCGCCGTGCCTGCTCCTGCGTGCGCTCCTCGGTGTCGGCGGAGATGAGCACGATCGGCAGGTCGCGGTAGGCAGGCAGTGTCCGCAGCTCCCGCGCGAGCTCGATGCCCGACACCTCGCCCATGCGAACGTCCATCACGAGCAGCGACGGCGCCGTCGCCGCGAGCTGCTCATGGAGCGCTCGCGGGTGCTCGCATGTCATGATGCGAACGCCCTCGCTCTCGAGAAGGAACTGCACGATCGTCAGGATGGACGGGTCGTCGTCGAGCACGAGGATTGTGGCGCCGGCGGTGGAGCTGCCGAGGGCGAGCCGATCGGCGAGGTCGAAGAGGGTTCCGAGCTCGGCTCCCGTGTGAACGGTCGCGAGGCTCGCCGCCGGCTCCGTGGCGTCGCCTTGCGCGAGCGCAATGAGCGGTACGTTCGCGGCGGTGCTCAGCTCCTGGAACTCGGCGATCTGTTCGATCGCGACGACGACCACGTGCGGAGCGATCTCCCGCAGCGTCGCGGCGGTGAGGTCAGTCGCCCTGCCCGACGTGAGCTGATACCCACGCAGCGCCGCCTCTGAGCGGAGCGCGCGCGCATACGACGGCGCGACGTCGACGAGGAGCATCCGCCGGCGCGAGGCCGGCGCATGGCCCAGTGCCGCTTCGGCGGACATGGCCAGTCGCAGCGCGCTGACGAAGTTGCCGATGATCGTCGACCGCTGCGTCCGCTCGAGCGCGGCGTCATCCTCCCAGCCGGCTACTCGCTGCTCGAGCTTCCCGGCCAGACGACTCGCCTCGAGGAACCCGTAGCTGCCGGCCGTCCCGTGGACGCGATGCAGCTCGCGGCGCAACGCCGCGATCGCCTCCGAGCCGGCCGGCTCGGCAGCGAGCTGACGCGCCAGCTCCTCGAGTAGGGTAATTGTCCCGGCGCTCGTTTCGCGAAAGCGCTCGCGCAACGTCCGGAGCGCATCGCTCGCCCGCGCGACGGTTTGGGCGCTCGCCATCAAACGGTCATGAAAACGGAAGAGCGGACGCCAACGAGGTGAGCTCCGTCGAGAGCCAGGCCCGGGACGCCGTGACGTGTACACGATACAGACGTCCGACTGCTGAAGCCGGTCACGACTCGGGCCCTCTCGTTCCCTCCTCGACCGCGGATGAAGCTGCTGTGCGCCGATGACGAGCCGGATCTGCGGACGATCCTCGAGCTCGCGCTCTCGATCGATCCCGGATTCGAGGTGGAGATCGTGTCGTCAGGCACGGAACTCCTGGCACGTGCGTCTCAACGCCGGTACGACGCGTTCGTCCTCGACGGCATGATGCCCGGGCTCGACGGCTACGAGACGTGCCGCCGACTGAAGAACGATCCGGCCACCGCCGCCATTCCGGTGGTGTTCCTGACGGCGAAAACGCAGCAGGAGGAAATGCGGCGCGCCCTGGCCCTCGGTGCGACGGCGTGTCTGGTGAAGCCGTTCGATCCGCTGACGCTGGCCATGGAGCTTCGCGCCGCGCTCGAGCCCGGCCTGTAGGCGGAGACGCCTAACGCACGGCCGCCGCGCCGGGCAGCTCGCCCATACCCGGCTCGCCGGGCGCAAGCCGCACCGGGAGCCGGACGGTGAAGGTCGTGCCCACTCCGTAGCTGCTGGCGACCTGGACCCCGCCGCCCAGTCGCTCGAGCAGCTTGCGCGTGATGCTCAGACCGAGTCCCGTTCCGCCGAACTCGCGCGTCCGCGACTGG
>Ga0075421_100003270_pt1 | contig 19358 bp, 17 predicted proteins | sample SoiMetdeltSBSDD5_FD_75292 | JGI IMG/M metagenome (GOLD analysis project Ga0075421, IMG submission 75292) | Bulk soil microbial communities from a Populus tree surrounding site in Tennessee, USA - Soil MetaG P. deltoides SBSDD5 | ecosystem: Environmental > Terrestrial > Soil > Tree plantation... | reverse complement strand
AGTCGTTTGAGTTTGACGATCTGAAGCGAGGCGACATTCGTGAAGCGGAAATCCTTGAGATCCGCGATAACGAAATCGTGGTAGATGTCGGTGTCAAACGCGATGGCTTCGTCGCACCGCAGGATATCGAGCGTCTCGATCCGAAGTTCCTCAAGTCGCTGAAGGTTGGTGACACCGTTCCGGTCTACGTATTAAATCCCAATGACCGGGATGGCAACCTCCTCGTTTCGATCAATCTTGGTCTTGAAGGGCAGGATTGGCTCCACGCACAGCAGCTTCTTGAGAGTGGTGATATGGTTGAGGCCGAGGTCATCGGCTATAACCGGGGGGGGTTGCTGGTTCGCTTTGGCCGTCTGGAAGGGTTTGTGCCTTCCTCCCATGCTGCCGATTTAGAGCAGGGCTTGGCCGGGCCAGATCGTCGTGATGCGATGGACGATCTGATCGGCACGAAGATTGGTCTGAAAGTGATCGAGGTCAATCAGGGTCGCCGCCGCTTAATTCTCTCGCAGCGTGAGGCTCAAAGAGAGTGGCGCTCCAAACAAAAAGAGCGTTTGCTTGATAACCTCAAGGTGGGCGATGTTGTGACGGGTCGTGTCACAGGCGTGCGTGACTTCGGCGTATTTGTCGATATTGGCGGCGCTGACGGTCTGATCCATGTATCCGAGCTTGCTTGGCATCGAGTCCCTCATCCCCGAGATGTCGTCGAAGTCGGTGATGAGGTACAGGTCTACGTGCTGGAATTAGATCAGGATCACCAGCGCATTGCCCTGAGCCTTCGCCGCACTCTTCCTGATCCCTGGGATATTGTCAATGAGACATACCAGATCGGTCAGGTAGTCGAAGGCACAGTCAGCAACGTAGTCGATTTCGGCGCATTCGTCGTTCTGCCTGATGGCATTGAGGGTCTTCTGCACATTACGGAGATGGCCGATGGCACACTCACCGAGCCACATTCCTATTTGAAGCGTGGGGATAAGGTCTCTGTCAAGATTGTGCGGATCGAGCCGGAGCGCCGTCGAATCGGATTTACGCAGCAGGGCTTGAATATTTCCCGACCTACCGACGAGCCTACTGGCGAGGTCGAAGCGAACGACTCGCAGACTTATCAGCAGGGCAGTATGTCTGATGAGGCTGTGGCTGGGAAGGACGAATTATCTGAGGCCCCTACCGAGATGGTATTTGAGCAGGAAGAGTCTCCGGCTGCTGAAATCGAAACTGACGAGCAGAAGACAGCACCAGTCGATGAGACCGAGGGCGAGGCTGCGGAAGCAAAAGCCCCAAAGAAAAAGACACGGAAACGCAAGACTGAATGAGTTTCCGCGTTCTGCGGCCAGGCCATAGAATTTTGCAAGGCTACCAGGGACAAGACTCGTCTTGTCCCTGTTGTCTTTCCATAAGTTACTCGCGCGCGCGGGGAAGTGACCTGGAGTCCTTTTCTTCAAACTTCGTGATCAAGCGTTCGACGGTCGCACGGTTGCGGCGGGTTCGTTCCGAGCGCGCATCCTCTGCCGGGGTGGAATCAAGCTCCATCGACTTCGTAGCCTGCGAACTTGCTTGAGAGATCAAATCACGCACGATACGAACTACCTCTGCGCCCATTAGGAAGCCTACCCCCAGCGCAACCAGCGTAAGCACAATAACGAGAATTATCAGCCCGGTATCATGAATATTCATCGTAGGCGTTCCTAGTTTACACCAACCGGGCCTGCCGGAGCGGTATCAATGCCCCGGTCAATCTCCCAGGGATAGATGATCCGTGCGTCTGTGACGGCGCCGAAATAATTGGGGCGTGCCTCCGAGAATAATGAGCGGTATGGATTGAAGTGCATTACGCAGGTTGCTGGTCTTCCACCCGCCGCTTCGACTCTTCCTCTCACCGCAGTAATCGTGCGTCCGCTCCCCCAAACGTCGTCAATGACCAGAATCCGCCGATCTTCAAGCAGTTTTTCATCTGGAAACTGTAGGAACTCCGGCCATGCAGCAAGCGGCGCTGTACCAATCCCTAGTGGAAATCGCACAGAGGCAGTCATTACCCAGCGAACGTCCAGCGCCTCGCTGATCATTCCACCGGGAATTATTCCACCACGAGTCACAATGACCATTGCTTCAAATTCTCCGGCCTGCCTGAGCTGCCCAAGCAGAACATCCATCAGCATATCCACATCTTCCCATGTGAGAAGCTCTTGGCGGATAGGTTCCCTTGCCATCAATTCTCCGGTTTGTCCCTTACGGGTTAGGTTAGCTGTGGTTACAGGCAGGCAAAGCCGAACACTTTGCACGATGAAGTATCGCGAGTGCTCGGCGACGCAGATCATACCCGCCTGCTCATTATAGGATTTGCGTACGGTGCTGTCAAAAGTTATTGAATCAATTGTCGTCAATGATTTCTGGACGGCTGGCGAGCAACAGCGATCTCCGCTCGTGATCCGTTGTAGAATAGAGTGAGCATACTGAGACTTTTCTGCCCTTTACCAGCATACGACTATCGATGGAGCAGCACATGACAAGAGGAATCAAGGTCTTATACGTTGAAGATGAACCCGCTATCGCCGAACTACTGCGGAGCGGACTCGAATTATTCGGCATTGATGTGAGTCCCATCTACGGAAATGCAGAAGAGGCATTTCAAACGATCACAAGCGGGCAGCCGCCGATGAGCGAGTGTCAGCTCCTCGTCTTCGACATCCGGCTTCCCGGCATGACAGGTCTTGATCTGGCTGCGAAACTCCGCGATGCAAACGAAAAGCGTCCTATCCTGATTGTTTCGGCCTATCAGCCGCCTGCGCGCGCCCAGCTTGAAGCGATTAAGGCTAGCTTTATGCCCAAGCCTTTTGACTTTGCGGGGATTGTCAGCAAGATTCAAGAGCTATTAGCTTAGCTGAGTTTGTGAATTCTCCAGAGACAGCGTGTCGCTGAATCAAAAGGCCCCCTGAAATTCAGAGGGCCTTTTCTTTTGGCTGCAAAACCTAGCGGATGGCCTTCTCGGTTTCCGCGTCGAACAAATGCATGTTCTCGGTATTCATCACAAGGTTGATCGTGTTGCCGATCCGTGCGCTGGTGCGGGGATCAACGCGAGCGATGTAGTTCAAATTACCTGTTTGGAGATAGAGGAAGACCTCATTACCCATTAGCTCGGTCACATCGACGCGGGCTTCCACTTCGGCAGGAATGATACCCGGCGGCGCATAATTCGGATCATGGATGTCCTCTGGCCGCACGCCGAGGATGACACGCTGTCCCGCCGATTGCCCCCAGACTGCCTTCTTGTCCTCTGGAACACGGATGCGGAACACACCCGTATCGGCGTAGTAATTGTTGTCTTCTTTGACCATCGTCGCATTGAAGAAATTCATGCTGGGGCTGCCGATGAACCCGGCGACAAAGACGTTATCGGGGAAATCGTAAAGTGTTTGCGGGGTATCGATCTGCTGGAGGATTCCATCCTTCAGCACCGCAATCCGCGATCCCATTGTCATGGCTTCGGTTTGGTCGTGGGTTACGTAGATGAAAGTGGTTTCGAGACGGTTATGCAGGCGCTGGATCATCGCGCGTGCCTCAACACGCAGCTTGGCGTCCAGGTTTGATAGCGGCTCGTCCATCAAGAAGACGGCTGGCTCGCGGACGATGGCGCGTCCGACAGCGACACGCTGACGCTGACCACCCGAAAGCGCTTTGGGCTTGCGGTCGAGCAGATGCTCAATGCCAAGTTCCGATGCAGCTTGGCGAACGCGCCGGTCAATCTCGTCCTTCGCCACCTTGCGCAGCTTCAGACCAAAGGCCATATTGTCATAAACTGACATATGGGGGTACAGCGCGTAAGACTGGAAGACCATAGCAATATCGCGGTCTTTCGGAGGCACATCGTTAACCACGCGGTCGCCAATATAGATGCGCCCGTCACTTATCTCTTCCAGACCTGCGAGCATACGGAGCGACGTGCTCTTTCCACAGCCAGACGGACCAACGAACACCAGAAATTCCTTGTCGGCTATTTCGATGTTTAGGTCCCTTACGGCTACCACATCTCCCCAGCGCTTGGTCACGTGTTCATAGGTTACACTTGCCATATGGCCTCCTTGCGGATCAAGTAAAATTGGACGTTCAATCTAATTATTGTAGAAGCCTGTTGCCGCGTGCATCGACTTCACAGGAGCTTGAGGCAGTAGGTGTCTACTCATCAAGAAATAACCACTTCTGGCGCTACTAATTCCCCGCGCAGTATAGTACGAAGCGCGAGTCCGGTCAAGTGACATCTGCTCGACCACTAGTGCCATGATACACGACAATCTCTACTTTGTTAAGTGATGAAACTAACACTGATCCGGCTAAATAGATACGCTCGTCTCGTCCTCCGCATCCTGGTTGTAGGTTTTGCCGTGATAATACTTGGCATTCACCCGACGATAGATGCGCTGCAAAGTGCGGGCCGTGCTGCTGTTCAGTCGAAGGCGGCGGGCGACGACTCACATGCGGCGGTAGCCTTTCATACCCTCATGGAATTTGAGCCTTGGGCGGTGCGCCATCGCGTCGATGCAATTGAGGCAGAGATGCGCGCGGGCCAACATGATCAAGCCGAACGCGATTTGCAAACGCTTGCGGCAGTCCGGCCCCTGAACGCCCAGGAAGTGGCATGGCTCGGAACAATCTATGCGGGCCGCAATCAGCCGGATCAAGCTGCCCAAACATGGGAACAAGCCCGCGCACTCGGAACAGTCGATGTGCAGGCGCTAACCGATTTGGCCGACCTTTACGCGCAGCGCGGTCAGTGGCAGCAGGCAGTAAGTGTCCTTTCGACTCTCTCTCAGATTAACCCACAAGATGCGGGCCTCCTCGCGCATCTCGGCATGATTCAAGCACTCGATGCGCCTGATGCCGCAGCAACCACACTTGCGCAAGCATCTGCATTAGATGCATCGTTGGCAATCACGTTGAGTCCCCTTCGCGCTAGTCTTGATCAACGGGCTTCACAAACACCCGATTACGCGTATGCGACACTCGGAGGGATTTATCTTCGGCTGGGCGAGATTCAACTTGCTGACACCGCCTTCGCCCGCGCGATTGCCTACAACCCCGCCTACCCTGATGCATTGGCGTACTATGCTTATGTGCAAGCCCGCCTCGGTAGGCCCGCCTTAGGAGCCGCAGAGCAAGCGGCGGCTCTTGCCCCTGATAGCCCGTCTGTCCATTACTTTGTCGGCTTGACATGGAAGCAGATGGATCGTCCTGCCGATGCGCGCGTCGAGTTTGAACGAGCCTATGCCCTTGATCCCAACAATCCGGCAATCTGTGTGGAGATCGCCAGCACGCATCGCGCTGAGGGCGGTCTCGATTGGGCCGAAATTTGGATGCAGGAAGCGGTGCGTCTTGCTCCCGGCGATCCCCGCTTCCGGCTGCTGCTTGTTCAGTTTTACGGAGAAGACAATTACAAGGTCAACGAGGTCGGGCTAAGTCTGGCAAAACAGTTTGTTCAGGAATTCCCCGATAGTGCTGAGGCTCACGATGCTCTCGCGTGGGCTTACTTTCAATTAGATGCGCTTGATACCGCACAGGACGAACTTGACCGCGCGATGACCCTTGATCCTAAATTGGCGCGTGCTTATGTGCACATGGGCACGTTGATTGAAAAACGCGGCGACCTCAGCCAAGCGCTGTGGTACTATCTGCAAGCGGTCCAACTTGACCCCGATGGCCCATTTGGTGCAATTGCCCGCCGTGCCGTCAAACGTCTCGGAGGTGGATGATCAACCCAAAGACCGATACTCAGCCACGCACCCAAAAAAACCGCATCGGTCTCATCCGATCCATTGTCTTCCTGCTGATTCTTATTGCTCTCTGGAGCGTCTTCTCGATTCAGGGACGTGGGCCAACCGTCACGAATGTAGTCATGGCAACTGCTCTTGACGATCAATACCGCCCCGTCCATATCACACAAATCTATCGTCCTACCGATTTGTTTGCCGTCTCAGTTGAAGTGAAGAACTATCGCAGCAATGATCCTCTTGTAGCGCGCTGGCTGTACGAAGGTGGCGAGATCGACCGCACGCCGCTTTCCTCTGATCTAACCGGGAATATCCACGCGGGTTTTGTCCTGCAAAATAGTAATCTGCCTTGGCCCATAGGTAAGTATCGAGTCGAAATCCTTTACAACGCTTCGGTGTTGGGCAGCGCCGATTTCATAGTGGAGCAGTAGACTGTGATCACCCGCTTGCACCACGTCCAAATTACTATTCCCACAGGGACAGAAAACGAAGCGCGCCGCTTCTACTGCGATCTTCTTGGCCTCGTCGAGACTGACAAACCCGAATCGTTGCGAGGGCGTGGTGGCTTCTGGCTCCAGCTTTCTGATCAACACATACACATTGGCACAGAAGATGATATGAACCGCCGCGCCACGAAAGCGCATGTTGCCTATCAAGTCTCCGATCTTGACGCATGGCAGGCGAAGATCAGCGATGCTGGTTTTGAGATAGGCGACTCAGTTCCAATTCCCGGTTTTCGCCGCTTCGAATTCCGCGATCCGTTTGGCAATCGCATCGAGTTCATCGAGCCGGAATAATGTTTGTCGGCAGAAAAGTGCGCGTGCTACAATCCCGCACGACTAAACCTATTCTTGGAGCAATAGTGCATGGCAAGGAAGCAGCAAGAGTCTGTTGAGCTGCATCGCGAATCAGCACGGCGGCGCCGCCTTCGGTGGTGGCAGATCGGCCTAATAGTCTTCATGCTGCTGGTTGTTGCTGCATTGGCGTGGTGGTTTCAAGGTCCTATTTTGAGATGGTGTTGTGAGCCAAAACCGACTCCCCTTCCGCCACCGCCCGGTCAGAATGGCAGCGCGAGCGGTGTGCTCTATCAGGCTAATTTCGATTCCGATGTTTCCGCCGACTGGGAGCCAGTTTTTAATACAGGGAAAGTTTCGGTAGCTTTCACGAATGGACAGTTAGTTGTGGATGTGAATTCTCTCAGCGATGAAGGTACGTGGCTGGCGATGAACTACAGCTACGACAACTTCGTGCTTGATGTCGATACCAACAAGATCGCTGGCCCTGATGACAACGGAATAATTGTCCTGTTCCGCCTTCAAGATAATAACAACTATTATCGCTTTGATATTTCGAGTGATGGTTTCTACACTTTGAGCAAGGCAGTTAATGCGCAGCCTATGCTCGTCAGCGACTGGCAAAAGAGCGGCGCTATCGAGACGGGCGCGGGGATCAATCATATTCAGATTCAAGCGCAGGGGAATATCTTCCGATTTTTGGTCAACGGTACACAGCTTCCCTTGTGTGTATCCAGTGATCCGAACACCCAGCCCATTTGGGATAATAACCAAACTCCGGCAGGCTGCATTGGTGGGCAGATCGTTCAAGAATGGCAGGATACATCATTCGCGAGCGGCAAGATTGGGTTGGGGGCACAAGGGGTCGTCGGTGTTGACGAGTCGGGCAATACAACCCCAGCGCAGGCGACCATCGGCTTTGATAATCTTGTCATCCGCACACCAGAAGCAGTTGCCCCATAATAATTGTGGTTTGCCTTTCCTGACTTGCTGAAACGCTGATATGCTGAAGTGCTTACCGCTAAGGAGTTCCCATGGCCGAAGATTGCCTGTTCTGCAAGATTATCGCTGGTGAGATTCCGTCGCAGAAAGTCTATGACGATGAGGGAGTATTTGCCTTCCGCGATATTAACCCGCAAGCCCCAACTCATATCCTTGTTGTTCCGAAGAAGCATATTCCGCGCATAGTGGATATGAACGAAACCGACGAAGTGTTGATGGGTCATGTCCTGTATGCCGCCTCACAGATTGCCCGCAGCGAGGGTATATCGGAAGGGTTCCGAATCGTGCTGAATAATGGTGAACAGGCTGGGCAGACAGTGTTTCATGTGCATGTGCATTTGCTGGGCGGTCGGAAAATGGCTTGGCCTCCGGGGTAGAAAATTCTGTTTTCGCCGCTCGACGCTTTTTTACCCGTTTGGGTCATGGTGTGCCGTAAGATTTCGAGGCCATGCTTGCTCTGCAAAGTGATTGATCAACATAGGACCTAGGTGAGTCGTAGGGGCGGGTCTTGTCGGCTGCGAGACTCAAGGCCATGAGTACAAATTGTGACCTATCGCAGCCACCCACCTGAAACTGTCTGGTTCAGCAGCGACGAGATCAGTTCGCTGCAAACGTTGGATTGTAGGCCGGAATTCTGGCAAGTGAGGAGACACCCCAATGATTTCACGTGGGGAATGGCACATCTTGACTCTCTGGGGGACAGCACTGATTTCGACGGCAACGATTATTCGCACTCAGAATCCATTGTTGCTCGGCAGCGTATTTCTTATTTGTATGTTAAGCGCGATCTCTGCGATACGATTAGCCCCTTACTTTCGTGTCGAGCCGGTGATGCTGATCTTGTGGCTGATTGCTCTCGCTGCGATGCTGGCTGTGACGGAGGGAACCAAAGCCGAGCTTCTAGCTCCGTTATATTTTATTTGCATGGTTGTCTCGTTCGTGATTGTTAGGAGAGCACACAAACTCGCCAAATCGGAATAATCATCCCATACTTTGCTCTCATCTGGGGCGAGAGAACTCTCGCCCCGTTTTTCGTTTTGATCCCACACTCGCTATACTAGAAGAACGGTTTACAGACAGATTTGCGGGCTTCCTCTCCGCGTTATTTGGACTGACCCATACTTGAAAGTGATATATCAAAATGACACTTCGAGACCAGCTTCAAGCCGATCTCAAAGAGGCAATGAAGAACAATGATGAGACGCGCAAGACGGTCATTCGTGGCGTGATGTCTTCGCTGCGAGAATCCGAGCAGCGCAAGCGTGAAGACCTCGCTAAAGCTGCTATGAAGAAGCACAATGTTGTCAAGCCTTCCGGCACAGACGAGGATGCTCTGGCCGCCTACCAACAGGCCATTGATGCGGCGCTTACCGCCGAAAAAGTAGAAGAGAATAGTACGCTCGATGAAAGTGAATCGCTGGCGATTGTTCAAAAATTAGTCAAGCAGCGCCACGAGTCTATCGAGCAAGCACAGCAGGCAGGTCGTTCCGATATTGCCAATGCCGAAAGCGGCGAGCTTATCATTCTCGAATCGTACCTGCCGAAGCAGCTTTCCCGCGAGGAGATCGAGGCCGAGGCCCGCACCGTCATTGCGGAAGTCGGTGCGCAGGGCGCGCGAGACATGGGCAAAGTCATGGGGCCGCTCAATGCGAAGCTAAAGGGACGCGCAGATGGCAAGATGATCAGCGAGGTTGTTAAGTCCCTTCTCAGTTAACACCACGAGGCATCACTAGTGAGCGTTCCCCTGCCACCCGATACGAGCCAGATCAGACGGCGCAGATCGCTGTCCGATGTCTGGCGCGTGCTGCGTACTATCTTAATCGGTGTATTGTATGTGGTCGGGGTCACGCTCATCCTCTTGTTTCCAATTTTGCCCCTTCGTACCCCTTTTGACCTCGAAGTCGGCGCGATAGCTCCAGAAGATATACGCACACCACGCCAGATTTCGTACGTAAGTACTATCGAAACTGAAGCTGCGCGGCAGGCAGCACGTTCAAGTGTCTCCGATGTTTACGATCCTGCTGATCCGCGTGCGGGGCGGCAGCAGGTGCGTCTTGCCCGGCAGATCATGGATTTCATAGCAAATGTTCGGGCCGATCCCTTTGCCAGTGACGATCTCAGGCGCGAGTATCTTGATCAGATCATCAGCCTCAACGGTGCTCCAGAATTACGCTACGAGTTGCTTGATCTCACAGACAGCCAGTTCGAGCAGGTCGAGCGTGAGGCAGTAGCCCTGATAGAAGAAACCATGAGTGGAACGGTGCGCGAAGGTCGAGTCGATGACGCAACGAGCCGTTTGGAGCTTGTCGTCAGTACCGACTTTCCTGAAGAATTGATCCCGTTGGTCGTCGGCATCGCGCGGACTCTTATCGTTCCCAATAGTTACCTGAATGTGGCGGCAACTGAACAAGCCCGGGCCGATGCAGCCGCCGCCATTCCTGAGATTCGCCATAGCTTCCAGCCCGGCGAAGTTGTAATTCGTGCAGGCGATCCTATCAACGAGGTAAACCACGAGGCACTTGTTGCATTAGGTCTTGCTACACAGAGCATCACATGGAGAGATGTCGCCAGCGCGATGCTGGTCAGCTTGTTGAGTCTTGTCCTCTTTGTCGTGTATATGGTCGCTTGGAATCCTGCCTGGACGATGCGCACTCGTTACCTGTTGGTCTCGGTCGTGCTGTTCCTGATTTTCCTCGTCACCGCTCAGATCATGATTCCTGGAAGCGTGGTCGTTGGATTTTTATTCCCGGCGGCGGCGTTGGCCCTGACTCTCACTCCACTCCTCGGCTTGCCATTCACCATTCTTGGGATGTTTATCCTCTCCTGGCTCGTAGGATTCATATCAGGCGGTTCCTTCGAAATGGCGTTGTTTACTGCTATTACAGGCTTGTTGGCAGCAGGGAGTCTACAGCGTGGGGCTAAGCTGAGCAGTTTCTTCCTTTCGGGTATCTTTGCAGCAATGGGCGGGATGGGTGTGCTGCTCGCCTTCCGTCTGCCCATCCAAACAGATTCTGTGCGGCTGGCCCAGCTTCTGTTTATCTCCCTCCTCAATGGATTCTTTTCGGCGGGAATTGCGCTAGTGCTGTTATTTGTTGTAGGCAACATTACTGGGATCATGACCAGTATTCAGTTAATCGATCTGATGCGTCCCGATCACCCGTTGCAGCGTCGGATGCAGAGAGAGGCACTCGGCTCCTACCAGCACACGCTTTCAGTCGCCAATTTGGTGGAAGCGGCTGCGGAGGAAATCGGCGCGAACAGCCTGTTGGCGCGTGTAGGCACGTTGTATCATGATGTTGGCAAGGCATCGAACCCCGGCTTCTTTATCGAGAACCGCACTGAGGGTCAGCCCGACCCACATGAGGGGCTGAGTCCACTCGCCAGCGCGCGCATTATCCGGGCGCATATTGCAGATGGCGTGCGGCTCGCCCGTAAATACCGCCTGCCCCAGCAGATTATCAACTACATTCCAGAGCATCACGGTACGACCACTATTGCATTTTTCTTGAATATTGCCCGTGAGCAAGCCCGCGAAAATGGAATTCGCCTGGACGAAAGTGAGTTCTACTATGACGGGCCGATACCGCAGACCCGCGAATCGGCAATCTTGATGCTAGCTGATGGCTGCGAGAGCGCTGTGCGCGCAAACCGCCCGTCTGCTGAAGATGAGATTGAAGCCATTGTCAATCGAATCATCCAGCATAGGATCGATCAGCATCAACTTGACGACTCAGGACTCACACTGACTGACATCCGTGTGGTCAAGGATACCTTTGTGCGCACATTGAAGGGAATGTATCATCCACGCGTGAAGTATCCGGGTGATGAGCGCCCTGCCCTGCCCGACGCGCCTGATGCCGGGCTGACTGATCAAGCGGCTCCTTCTGGGGATAGCACTCTGCCGCAGCCGGATTTACAAATAGGGACACAAAATTCCTCGGCGTAATTTGCCGGAAAGACAACATGAGCGAACAGGCAAGCTATGAGATTTATGTAAATATAGACGGGCCGTATGAATTTGATACGACGCCGGTTCAGCACGCCGCCTGGTATGCCCTTGATATGGCTCAGGCTCCTGCACCTGCCGCCCTGACTGTGCTCTTGACAACATCCGATGCAGTCCAGCAACTTAACCGCGAATACGCTCAAAACGACTACGTGACTGACGTTTTATCATTCCCCTCTGAATCCGAACCATACCATACCGAACCCGGTGAGCCACCCTATCTAGGCGATATTGTCATCGCCATCCCGATTGCGGAAGAACAAGCGGCAACCGCCGGGCATTCGGTTCTGGCCGAGCTTCAGTTATTAACCATTCATGGCACGTTGCACTTACTTGGCTTTGATCACGATTCGCCGGAGAATCAGGCTACGATGTGGGCGCTGCAATCGGCGGCGATGGATGCCTTACGCGCGGCGGGGGCCAGTGCATGATTCCACCTGTCTTCAGCCCGATCCGCGCCCGCAATCGGATCGACAGCTTCAGGCACGCCATAAGAGGATGGTGGTATGCAATCCGTACACAACAAAATGCGTGGATACATGCCCTTGCCAGCGTAGCGGCGATCATTGTTGGGTTATGGGTAGGGATCAGACCGCTCGAATGGGCAGCGTTGATTCTCGCGATCAGTATCGTGTGGGTCGCCGAATTCTTCAACACGGCAATCGAATCGGTTGTTGATCTGGCAAGTCCGGAAATTCATCCAATTGCCGGAATAGCAAAGGATGTTGCTGCGGCGGCAGTATTGGTAGGAGCTGGTGGTGCAGCCATTATCGGATTGTTGATTCTTGGCCCGCCGTTGTTACAGCGTGGTTTAATGTTATTAGCGCGGCTTGTAAATCGCTAAGGGGGAACGCGTATCATGCGTATCTTTGTCACCGGGGCAACCGGGCTTTTAGGACGTGCATTAATTCCCGAACTGACCGCTAACGGCCACGATGTGATCGGTCTTGCGCGCAATGATGCCAGTCGCTCGATGATCACGGCGATGCACGCAACCGCGCACAGTGGGCAAGGCTACGATGTAGATGTGCTGACTGAGGCACTGGAGCCTGTGCACGCCATTGTTCACCTTGCGACGGGCATGCCTAACAACGATGCTCCTATCGAAGATGATTGGGCGCACAGCAGCAAGATCGTGCTGGGTCTGCTTCGCCATCTCGTCGAAGCCAGCGAGCGCACTGGGGTGAGAACCATTATTTTTCCCAGCTTTTATGGCATTTATGCTGATAACGGCTCGGAGGCTGTTACCGAGGAATCGCCTTTGAACCCTGATGCAGAGTCACAGGCCTATCTTGACGTGGAGCAGCTACTTTACGATGCAACCGCTTCTCGCCGCTCGACGGCGGTAATTCTGCGGATGGGTCAAATTTACAGCGAAGATGCCCCCCATACGAAGGGCTTGTTATTTGCCTTGCAAAACGGGTTGGCCGCAATAGGAGCAAACCCTGAGGCATATTGGCCCCTCATCCACGTTTCAGATGCCGCCCGCGCGATCCGATTGGCGCTAGAACTTTCCCCAGCAGGCCAGACGTTCAATATCTGCGATGATACCCCCGTCCGCAAGCGTGATTTGTATTACGCGCTGGCATCCTGGGTTGGAGGGCCGAGACCCCCTGACCGCTCGATGACAGGTTCGCTCAGTCCCTATATGGGTCGCATCGATGCTTCTGCCCTGCACAAATCCATCCGCATGAGCAACGCAAAGGCTCGGCAGTGGCTCGATTTCAAGCCCACCTACCCAACTTATCAAGAAGGTTTTAACCTGGTAATTCCCCACTGGCAGGCCAAACGCCAGCACACCTCATAAAAAACGCACTGGTTGCTGAGGGCGTTACATACTATAGGGCTATATCTAAAGTCTACCGCTCTGCCAGGCGAACACTCCAAATGATATTCTGATAGGCGGGAATCATCTCACTGTCCCATCCCTCTGATTTCTCTATTCCGTGCCCCAACCCTATCACAGCCCGATCAGTAAGCGCCGTCACCCCGATCCACAATTTATCTTGGAGGACTTCATATACGCCCTGTGATGTCCATACTTCGCCACCAATCCGTGATGGAATCGATTGCGCGGGCTGGAATTCCCCATCTTCCTTCGCGGCGGTCAGAAGTGCTTCGATCATCATCTGCGGCTGGCTGAGTGTCTCTGGAGTGACATTCCAGGTATCTGCGTTGTTTGCATCGACTGTGCTGATCTCAATCCACCCATCATCCTGCCCTGCTCGCACGTCGATCTTATGCTCATCATAAGGGATAACCTCCCAGCCGGGTGGATAGTAAAAGCTGAGTCCAGTATTAGAGTCGGAGTACTCTTGCCAACCCGCAGGCGGGTCAGGTAGAGGGGTTGGTGTAAAATCCGGGGTGGCGGTGGCGGCGAGTGTTGGATCGCTTCCCGATCCTGATCCACTCGGCAGCACAGTTACGGCTGGCGTTTGATTGGCGTTCGGATTGGGCCTGGGCACATTGCAAGCTGTAATGCTAAACGTGGCTATGAGGATCGCTAATGGGAGGAACGTTGATTTTGTATTGGTCATGGCGGCGAATTATACCCGCCCAGAATTAGCGCTATCAACCCAATCATTCATTGTTTGAATCGAGAGGGGCGAGGAAACCTCGCCCCTGCCTGTAACTTTGTATCTGCCTACTGCGCATTCCGAAAGCGGTTGGAATATTAGTCTCCTGCCGGAGCCGCTTCTTTTGCCGCTGGGATCGTGTAATGGAATGTCGTTCCATGCCCGACTTCGCTCTCCACCCAGATTGTGCCATTATGGCGCTCAACCAGATTCTTGGTGATGTTCAACCCAAGCCCGGTTCCTTGAGCCATATCCTTGCCGCGCTGTGTACGGAAGAATTTCTGGAAGAGTTGTTCGAGTTCCTCTGGCGACATTCCGATACCTGTATCACGCACCCAATGATGTACAACTTCCTGCGGGCTGCCATTTTCCCCCGCCATTGATTCAGCGCGTGCGCCTACCCAGATAGACCCGCCTTCGGGTGTATATTTATGCGCGTTGCTGACCAGGTTGGTCATGACCTGCACCATACGGGTATGGTCGGCGCTGATGAGTGGTAGGTTCTCGTCTACTTCCATTTCAAGCTGCTGATTCTTGTCTTTGATTTGCGAGTCTATCGCGCGCAGCGTTTCCTCGATCACACGGCTCACCGGGATGGGCGTAATCTCAAGCCGAAGTTGGTTCGACTCGATGCGAGCTACGTCCGATAGATCAGAGACCAAGCGTGTCATACGATCAACATTCGTCCTGATCGTGCCCAGGAACTGGACTTGCATGTCGCTGACTGGGCCAACCTGCCCACCCTTGATCAGATCGGTGTAGCCGCGAATGCTCGTCATGGGATTCTTCAGTTCGTGCGCCACAAACGAGATAAATTCAGTCTTGGAGCGGTTTGCGTCCTCAACTTCCTTCAATAGGCGCGCATTTTCAATGGCGACTGCGGCGTGTTCCACGAGACGCTGAATGAACTCAAAGTCGTGGTCATCAAGCAAACCGGGAATATGACTTTCCAGGAGCAGGACACCAATCGCCTGATTCGCTCGCAGCAGGGGTACTGCGACTTGCGTTTCGGGTGTAACTTCGGCATACGCCACGAAGTCGGTATCTTCCTCAACGCTTCGAATGAATTCCGGTTTACCGGTATTGAGGACGCGGCCAATGATCCCATGCTCCGGCACATTTCCATTGCTGATGAAATCTTTGCGATAGCCATTCGACGCCAGCACTTGTAGGCCCTGCTCTGCATCGACCATCACGACCGCGCCCGCCGATGCACCTGTCGTACGAAGTGCCCAGTCGAGCGTAATTTGCACGACGCGATCCAGCCGTAGCGTACGGTTAAGTTCGCGGTCGATACGCTGCAAGTTCTGAAGCTCGTCTACCCGGGCAGCAAGTTCGGCGTCTGTTGCCTCGTACAGTCGTGCGTTCTGAATGGCAACCGATGCTTGTGCTGCAAACGTTGTGAGCAGCGACGTATCTTCGTCGTCAAATGCCGATCCATCTTGCTTATTGATCACTTCCAGCACACCGATGCTTTGATCCTGAAGACGCAGAGGCACAGCTAGTAGACTTTGCGTTTGGAATTCGGTCTCGCGATCTACGTCGCTGAACCAGCGCCGATCCTGCATCACATTGTTGACGATGACAGGTGAGCCGCTCACTGCTGCCTCGCCGACAATCCCTACGCCCGCCGGAAGTCGCGTCCCCACCAGATTCTGCGCCCCACCTTCTACCACGCGGAACACTAGTTCATTAGTTTGATCGTCGATAAGGAACAGCGTACCCGCCTCAGTTCCGAGAATTTCGACGGCAGCGCGCATGATCCGCACCAGCAGGTTTTCGAGGTCAAGTGTTGACGAGAGTTCCTTCGAGATTTCGTTTAGCGTCGCAAGCTGGCGGGCGCGCGTTTCCGTTTCCGTGAACAAGCGTGCCTTGTCGAGCGCGGTTGCTGCTTGGTCAGCAATGGCCCAGAAGATTTTGAGTTGATCTTCTGTAAAGCTGACACCCTTTGAGAAGCTGGCGACTACCATCGCGCCGAGCGTGCGCGCACCTGCGTTCAGTGGAACGCCCATCCATGAGTAGGGTTGTGGTTCGCGTGGGCGAACACGCAGACGTTGGCACTCTGCAAGATAATCGTTCGCGCGGATAGGCCGCCCCGTGCGCACAACTTCCGATTCCAAACCCTCGTCGTCGGGCCAGTGCATATTCTCGCGGGTTTCGTTCCGCTCCTCGTTTTCGAGGAAGAAGGCATAAGCCAGCGTTTTACTCTCAGGATAATGCCCGATAATATAGAAATTCGTTGTGTCGATGAGTTTACTGGAATGCGTGTAGATCAGTTCCAGCAGCACATCAGGATCAGTTGTAAAGTTTACCGCCTGCGAGACCTGCGAGAGCACGTCAAGTTCTCGTACGCGCCGCTCTAAGTCGCCGATTACCTGCGCGCGCTCGACTGCGAGTGATGCCTGCTCCGCAATTGCTTCCACAAACCGCAAGTCTTCAATTTGGAACGGTTCGCCAGAGCGCTTCGGCCCTGCCGCGAGGAATCCTGCCAGACGATCCTGTCCTTGTAAAGGAGCCATCGCCGGGGTACGAAGCACCGCGAGCGCCGCGTGATCTTCTACCATTTCCGGCGGAAGGGGGCGATTCGGTTCAAGGAAAATTACGTCACGGGTCGTGCTGAGTGCATGGATCAGACCGCTTCCCGCGTCGAACCGGATGTCCGTATCGGGCCGATTCCCCTCGCCTGCCGCAACGAAATCTCCCGACTGCGCATCGCGAAGAAATACGTAGACATGAGTGGGAACCAATGTCTCACGAAGCTGCTGCTTGAGCAGCCTTACAATTTCACTCAGGCCCTGCGCCAGCGTCAGATCGTGGCGGAAGGAGGTGAGCCGCTCCTGATATTCTGAACGCGAGCGGAAGAAAAACCTGTCGATGATACGTTGCACGCGGTCGCGTAACGGTTGGAAGATCACCACGAGGAAGAACGCGAGTAGCCCGACTAAGATCGGGTTCGCTGCAACCTCGCCTATAGCGGCAGTCGTCAGAAAGCTTATCCCGGCGACGATCAACCCATAGCCGCCCATAACCAGCAGGCCCATGATTGTATAGGCCGAGGCAATGCTTGCGAGCCTGCCCGTGTCGAGCATACTGTACTGGATAATGCTGTATGCGATGACCAATGGGAAAAATACGAAGGTTGCCAGCACAGGCACAATCGAAATTGATTGCCAGTTCGATACCCACAGCAGAAATGGGATGAAGGCAACCGCCGCCCCAACCAATACAACGCGACTCTGTTCGCGCACAGCAGGAGATGAGTCAAGAATGGAACGCGCCAGCAGCGACCCGATGAATACTAGTGTCGCTGCGCCGCCGAAAAGATATTCAGCCCGCAGCAGTGTTCCGCCGAACACGGCATGATTTACTGATCCCATCGCCGCCTGAACCAAAATCAGTAGCAGCACCGCCGGGATCATCGGCATCCACCGCCATGTTGGGCGCTCTGCAACGATGCTGACCTCATTGGGGAACAGGAGCGCAAATACCATCAACATGCCGCCTGTCCAGGGCACGGCTGCAATCCACAATCGGCTGAAAATCCCCGTAGTCCAGAAGTCAAACAGCAATCCTACCACGAGTGCAATCGAGCAGCAGAACAGGATGAACACGCGCCCAACGTCCGAATCCCGGCGGTTGCGGTAGACCCAAAGGCCGATTGCTAGATACGCCAGCCCAACGAGATACGGTACAACGAAAAGTGTTGCAACGTCGCCGAAAGGCATTCGCATCAAGCGCACTACCACCGCGCGGGTCGCGCCGCCTGTCTCTGGGGCCACTTCTAACGTAGCGCTTTCGCCCGCCTGCCGACCTCGCATCAGCCGTACTACATCCCTTGTTGAGCGAACCGGTTGGCCGTCGATAGAGACGATCTCCTCCCCGCTTTGCAACCCGGCATCCCAACCCGTCCACGCATTTCCGACCGCCGAGCGCGTCCCGTTGACATTGTGCTTATATTCAATAAAGACGCCGGGGAACGGATTTTGCAGCCAGCCTACGACAATAAACGGTGTGGCGATATAAAGCGCGGCAGTAACGGTAAGGATCACGACCAGGAGCATGCGCCCGATCTGATCCGTCATACGCCGCGCGCGCATTCGTTGCGCAATGACAGCTCGTGTGCTAGAGGCAGCAGTCACAGCACTCATAGAGTGTTTTCCTTCTCACTATTCCGTTGAACAGCGACCGAGTTACGACAGCCGATTCTACCATAGCCCCAATTCCCGCGCTATTGCTCCGCACTCTCACACTTCTTGATGTGTCTATCACCCCAAGTTGCATCAAAACCGTGCTTGTGGTATCATATTCTGTGCTTATTAGCACTCTCATGCCGAGAGTGCTAATGGCATGACGAGGAACCATTGAGCGAATTATCAAAGCGGCAAGAATACCTCCTCGGACTCATCGTTCGTGAATACGTTGCAACGCCAACGCCAGTGAGTTCTAAACTCCTTGTCGAGCGCTATGGCCTGAATGTCAGTTCTGCGACGGTACGAAATGATATGGTTGTGCTCGAAGAACAGGGGCTTGTCTACGCGCCGCACACTTCAGCAGGGCGCGTCCCAACTGAGACTGGTTATCGCTACTTCGTGCAGAAATTGATCGGAGACAGCGAATTGACCTCGACCGAGCAGCGCCGGATCAGCCATCAGTTCCACCAGACCGAACTCAATATGGAACAGTGGCTGCGCTTGGCCGCCTCAGTGCTCGCGCAAACGGCTCGCAGCGCCTCGCTGATCACGACGCCGATGTTGTCGCAGTCTCGCTTCAAGCACATGGAGTTGATCAGCACGCAGGGGCGACTCGTCCTGCTGATCCTCGTACTTGATGGTGGCGATGTTCGCCAGCAGATGCTGACATTGGCAGAGTCTGTGACGCAGGAACAACTCAGCCAGGTCGCCAGTCGCATCAATCAGATGTGTCAGGGATTGCTCGCCCGTGATCTCCGGCTGAAGGCAGTCTATGAGCCGCCGCTTGAGCAGGACGTAATGACACTCGTTGCCGACCTTCTGGAACGTGCTGACAAGCGAGTTCGTAATACTTATTACGACGGCTTGGTGAACATTCTAGACCCCGGGCATGGCGCGTCCTTGCAGGAAATTGCCGATCCGCAGGAACGTGACGACTTGGCTCGCGCTTTAGATGAAGTGGATCAGCCGGGTGCGCGCCAGGCACTGCGTCTGCTCGAAGAACAGAGCTTGCTCGAAGAGATTCTGAGCGA
>Ga0075421_100003269_pt1 | contig 19358 bp, 19 predicted proteins | sample SoiMetdeltSBSDD5_FD_75292 | JGI IMG/M metagenome (GOLD analysis project Ga0075421, IMG submission 75292) | Bulk soil microbial communities from a Populus tree surrounding site in Tennessee, USA - Soil MetaG P. deltoides SBSDD5 | ecosystem: Environmental > Terrestrial > Soil > Tree plantation... | reverse complement strand
ACCAAGCCCGCGGCCCCAACATCAACCGCACCAGCTACCAAGCCACCCTCAGCATCGACATACTCGCCCCACCAGACAGCCCTTGACACCAGACCTAACGCCCTATCTACACGGCCTTGGGGCTAGCTCGGCGCTCCTCGCGCCCCGACTCCACCCCGGCCAGTCGATGCCAAAGGCCACCGACCGCTTCCCCTTGGGCCCGCGTTCGATGACCGTGCGGACGGGATCAGGACTCGGTGGCTTGATCGTGTACCGGCTGACGGTCGGCCCGGCTTCGGTCATGGCAGCAGGGTAGAACGACTTGCGGACGGAATGCGTCCGGATGTGGACACGAGCTTGCTCGGCCTCGGGCCTGTGCGGACCCGACCCAGCCCAACATCCGGATCCGCGTGCCGTGCGACCGCGCCGTCAACGGCGCCATTACGTTCCGTCCATAACGATCACTGCTTCGGATCGTCTGGATTGGCATACTCTGCAAGGAGACGACCGGGGGCATCTCGCCGCGGGGAAGAATCTCGGGATAACGGCTCGTATTTCCGTGACCCACCAACCCTGACCCGCCGCGGCGGGCAAGACTGATGAGCTCACGGATTCGACCCGAACGCCGCGGCCCGCACGCTATGGAGCATCACGACCCCACCAATCAAGGAGGGACCACAGTGTCCACCGAACACGCCCTCAACACCGCCACCCGGCCAAGGCCAATCGCCGCATGGCGCCAGACCGCCTTCGACGCGGGCGGCAACTTCTTCAAGTACGCCGCCGCCGCGACGCTAATCATCGGCCTCTACCTACACCTGGTGCGTCTGCAGATCGCCGACGACGCGTACCTGATCGTCCACGTCGTGACCCCGACCGTTGACAAGATTTTCGCCATCGTGATGACCTGCGCAGCCGTCACCGGCTGGCTCTCAAGGCCTTATGTGGTCTACACGGGTACCCGGCAGAAGGTTATCTTCACGGTGATCCTCGTCTACATCACCGCGAGCCTGCCGCTGCACTACGCGACCTACGTGACCAACAGCACCAAATTGCTCACAGTATTTCCACTCTGGTACAGCGCCGCGTTCATGGCGATCGTCGGCGCGACGCTGGTCTTTGTGTGGCGGCTTCGAATCTGGCGTCCCAACGCCGTCGAATAACGCGGAACAGCGCGGCGGTACGCGGCAGGTCAGCGGTCCCACATTGGACCCATGGCGACACCATCCCGGACATGCTTCCCCGGTGACACTAAACCCGCGAGTAAGACGATCACGGCTGGCGATCAGGGATATGACCGAGGACGGTGACCGTGGGCCGCGTGCGCGACTCCGGCGCTGGTGATGAAGGGTCCAAACTCCCGGAAGATGGGCTGGAGTGTTGGCCGTACACGGCGGTGTGGCAGGCACCCTCGCCGCGGGCGCACGGGAGGGCGATTCTGGAGCATATCCGTGGAGGTTGAAGCGTGTCACCGGTTTCCGTGCTCATCGTGGACGACCACGAGTCGTTCCGTCGGGTCGCAGCGTCGGTAGTGGAAGCGACCGACGGCTTCATCGTGGTTGGCACGGCCGGAAGCGGCGAGGGTTCCCTCGTGGCCGCCGAACGTCTGCGGCCGGACCTCGTCCTGATGGACGTGAACCTGCCCGGCATCGACGGTATCGAGGCCACCCGCCGCCTGCGCACCGACTCCCGCGGCCCGGTCGTGGTCCTGCTCTCCACGGACGACGAGGGCGATCTCGACCCGCGTGTGGGGCAGTGCGGGGCGCTGACCTACATCGCCAAGTCGGCCTTCGGGCCGGAGCGGCTTTCCGCGGCGTGGGCGATGGCCACCGGCGGCTGAGCCACCGGGATCCGGGCGGTGATTTCGGTGCCCTCGCCCGGCCGGGAGACCACGGTCAGGGTACCCCCGAGGGAGTCGACCCGGTCTCGCATGTTCGCTAGGCCGGTGCCGGTGCCGGGTACCCCCGGATGTAAGCCGACGCCGTTGTCGGAGACCACCATCTCGATGGCGCCGTTGCGCTTGAGTAACTTGACGAGGATCCGCGTGGCGTGCGCGTGCTTGGCCGCGTTTTGCATCGCTTCCAGGCAGCAGAAGTAAAGCGCCGCCTCCACCTCGGCGGGCTCCCGGTCAAGCGGATCGGCGCTTACCGTCACCGGTACAGGACAGGTCTCGGCGGCGGCTTGCAGCGCGGGCAGCACACCCGCATCGGCGAGTACCCGCGGATAGATGCCGCGCGAGAGATCTTTGAGCGTGCCGATCGTGTCTGCGAGGAGCGAATGCAGGTCGGCGAGCACCTCCTGGGCCTTGTCCGCCGAGCGGGATAGCAGCGTCTGCGCCAGCCGAACCTTGACCGCGAGGGCGACAAGATGCTGCTGCGCCCCGTCGTGGATGTCGCGTTCCAGCCGCTGCCGCTCCGCGTCTTCGGTCGCCACGATCCGCTGCCGGGACGCGCGCAGCTCGGCCGCGTGGCGTGAGATCTCCGCGAGCTGCCGGTCCAGCTCCGCCCAGAGGCGCGCGGCCCGCAATACCAGTCCCGCCTGGGCGGCCAGCCCCGCGAATAGCCTGTTTTCCACTGGTGTCAGCGGCTGCCGCTCGTGCTCCTGAACCAGCAACATTCCGAGCAGCTCGCCCGCGTGCCAGACCGGCAGCAGCCGGCGACCGCGCGCGATGGCGGACTCATCGGCGGGGTCCGGTGGGTCATCACCCTGGGCGGCCTCCGGCGGCCACGACTGCGCGAGGGTGAGCTGCCCATCGACAACCAACCACACTTGTGCATACGCCGCGCCTGTGCCCTCGGCCAGCATCCGGGCCATCCGGGAGGGCACCTCATACGTGGGGTACGCCCCGGTGATCTGGGTGAGGAACCTGCGCAACACCTCGTCCGGCGGCTTGCGGCCGCCATACGCGATGCTTGTCGCCCACGGTCGCGCTCGGGCCAGAACCGGCTCGAACCCGAGCGCCACGAGGGCCGTCGCCAGCGCGGACAGACCCGGGTGCGGTGACTTAGTCTGTCCAATGAGGACGCCGCCGCCACGAACGACCAGCACGTATACGCCGAAAACGAAGGCCGATATGGCGAGCACGATGAGCCCGACGCGGGCGGCGTCGCGTGCGGTGATGCTCCTCGGCCCGGCCATGCCTGCAGTGTCCTCTCCGGACAGACCCTGGCAACAGGGTGTCAGCCGAACCCGCCCGGGCGGCCAGCCCTCCCGGTACGGTTCCCGGGCGGGCCCGGCACCGCCGCGAGGCCGTGCCGGGCTCGTCTGCTTTAGGCGAGGATCAGCGCCACCATGGCCAACCCGCCGCTGAGGTTCAGGGCGCAGTGTCCCCAGATCCCGACCGAGATGCTGCGCAGGCGGCCGACCGGGAAGATGAAGCCAGCCACGGTGAGCAGGAGTGTCGGGTACAGCCACGGCTGCCAGAAGTGGTAGAGGGTGAACAGGATTGTCTGTAGCAGCGGGGCCTTCCAGCCCAGGCGGGACAGCCGGGGCAGCAAGTAGCCGCGGAAGTAGAGCTCCTCCACGATCGGGGCGGCCACTCCGTTGAGAAGCAGCATTGCGCCGAAGGTGATCAATAGGACCGTCCTGGGGTAGGCCGAGTAGCCGGCCGCGTCCGAACTGCTCGTGCCGGTGAAGCCGGACGGGACCCAGGCGAAGACCGTCTTCAACATGCCCGTGCTCACCGATTGAAGCAGCAGGGCGACGACTATCCCCCAGACCAGGATCCCGAGGCCCCACAGCGGGTATTGCCAGCGGGGCAGGCGCCGGCGATAGAGCACCACTCCGGCAAGGGAGAGGCGGCCGTTTCGCCGCCACCCGAGGCGCAGCAGGTGACCGAGCTGAACGGGCAGCTGTGCCACCAGGATGGCGGCGGCCATCGCCGCCAGGGGTGGGAAGCCCGCCGCAGTGACCAGGGGCATGGCGGCCGACGCCACGGCAAGGATGAGCATGCCGGGCAGCAGGTGATACGGGACGGTGGCGCGCAACGAGTGCTGCTCAGTCTCCGCCACACCCTCGGGTTCGGTAGTGGTGAACTGAGAAATGGGCTGGGAAGTCGTGACCATGGCATCCTCCTCGGTACGGTCGACCCGGTCGCACGTTGACTGCTACCGGAAGTGAAGCCCGTGCCGCGCCGCGCACCCACCGTGCCGGCCGCCCACTTGGGCCGCGGGGACCGTTCGGCTGTCGTGGTGTCAGCCGCCGCACCTCCCGGTCGGCGGCAGGGGGTCAGCCGTACCGGCCGGTGCGGTTGACCCCCTTTTGGCGGCTCGGGCTGGACGGCAGACTGCAGGGGTGGGGACGTGGCGGGGCCGGCTGGCGTGGGGTCTGTGCGGCGTAACTGTTTTTGCCGCCGGCATCCAGGTGGTCCTGCTGATTTCGTCGGGTGGCCCGCTGCTGAACGTCGAGAACTTTCTTGTCGGCTTCCCCACCACCGAGGTGACCGCTGTCACCGGGGCGACCGTGGGCGCCCTCATCGTTGCGCGGTATCCACGGCATCCGATCGGCTGGCTCTTCGCCGTCGGGGCGTGCGGTGCCGGGTTCGGGTTGGTCGCCAACGCGTTGATCCTGCGCCAGTTGCGCGGCGGCGGCCTCGACCAGGGGTGGGTCGATCACCTGGCGATCCGGGTATCGGTGCTGTTCGGATCGCCGTACACCCTGGCGCTGGGCGCGATCCTTTTCCTGCTGGTACCGGACGGGCGTCTGCCTTCCCGTCGGTGGCGGCCGGCCCTGGCGCTGCCGCTCCTTGGCCTTGCCTTGCACTTGGCCACTGTGGTGTCGCTGAAACCCGAGCGCGTCGTCCCCGGCATGGTCATCGACAACCGGCTCGGCACCGTCACCGTCGTCCTCGCCGTGGCGACTACCTGCGCGATCCTGCTCGCGCTCCCGATCGCCGGGCTCGCGCTGGTGCGCCGGCTGCGGACGGCACGTGGCGAGCAACGCCAGCAATTGCGCTGGATTGCGACATCGGGGGTTGCCCTCGTAGCGGCGGCGATCGTCGCGATCGTTGCCGTGGCGGTGTCCTGGGGCGGCGGCATCTCCTGGGCCGCGCAGGTCCCGCTGTTTATCGCGTATCTGAGCGTGCCGCTGTGCACCGGGGTGGCGATCCTGCGCTACCGGTTGTACGACATCGACGTCATCATCAACCGCGCGGTGGCCCTCATCCTCGTGGCGGCGTTCGTGACGGCCGGCTACGTCGCGGTCGTGCTGGGCATCGGTGCTGCCCTGGGACGGCGGGTCGAGGGACGGTTCTGGCCATCCTTGTTGGCCCTGGCATTGGTGGCGCTCGCCTTCCAGCCGGTGCGCAGCAGGGTGCTGCGATGGGCGGACCGGCTGGCCTACGGCGAGCGGGCCGCGCCATACGAGGCGTTGGCCGACTTTAGCCGGCGGATCGGAGCGGCGGCCTCCCCCGGCGAGCTGCTGCCGCTTTTCGCGGAGGCGGCCGGCTGCGGCGTGGGGGCGCGGTGGGCGCGGGTTCACCTGGAGGTCCCGGGGACGAGCGGGCTGTCGGTTTCTTGGCCCGACGGCGTGGAAGGCGCCGAAGAGCGGCCCGATTGGGAGGTCACCATCGCCGATCGTGGCGAGCCTGTGGGTGTGCTTTCGGTGGCGATGAGGCCGGGGCGGCCGGGGAGACGCGACGAACGGCGGCTGCTGGAGGGCTTCGTGGAGCAGGCCGGCCTAGCGCTTCGCAACGTCCGCCTGGAAGCGCAGCTGCGCGCCAGGGTGGCGGAGGCGGCCGCCCAGTCGAGCGCGCTGGAGGCGGCCCGGCGACGGCTGCTCGGCGCCCGCGACGCGGAGCGGCAGCGGGTGGCGGCGACGATCAACCACACCGTCCTTGCCGGCCTCGAGCCGCTGGTCCCGGTGCTGGAACCCGGCCGACGGCCTAGCCCGGAGGCGATGGCGGAGGAACTGCGCCGCCTGGACCTGGCGACCGATGCCGCCCTGGAGGCGCTGCGTCGGGTGACGCATGGTTTGTTCCCTGCTGTGCTGACCCGTCGTGGGCTCGTGCCGGCGCTACGCGCCCACCTTGCGAATATCGGGGCCGTCGACGTCCTCCAGGTCCAGGCTCCCGTGGCGCAGAGCCGGTTTCCCGCCGCGACCGAGGCGGCCGGGTACTTCTGCTGCCTCGCCGCGTTGGCCGAGATGGCCCGGCCGGCCGGCGTACGCCTCGGCCTGTGCGACGGGCTGCTCGTCATCGAAGTCATCGGCCCGGCCAACGACCTTGGCGACACCGCTCCCGCGCCGCAGCAGGCGTGGTTTGTCGAACCCGCCCTACTCGCCGACCGGGTGGAGGCCGCCGGTGGGCTGCTGCGCCGCGAGCGCAGCCCGGATGGCGCGCTTGTCGTGCGCGCCGAACTGCCGGCGCCGACCGGCTCAGCGGTGTGACGCGCCGCCGGTGGCCTCCAGGAAGGTCAACACCGCCATCACCCGCCGGTTCGTGTCCGTCTCGGCTGGCAGGTCGAGTTTGGAGAACAGCGCGCTGATGTGCTTTTCCACCGCCCGCTCGCTGAGAAACAGGGCCCGGGCGATCGCGGCGTTGCTGCGCCCGGTCGCCATGTGCTGCAACACCTCGAGCTCGCGCTCGGTCAGCGCGCGCAGCTGCGAGCGCCGCTCGGACTGCTTGCGCGCCAGTAATACCTCGACCACCCGCGAGTCCAGCACGGATCCGCCGCGGCAAACCTCGCGCAGCGCCCTGACCAGCTCGTCGACCTCCCTGACCTTCTCCTTGAGCAGATATCCGAGGCCGGCGACACCGTCAGCCAGCAGCTCGACGGCGTAGTCCGGCTCGACGTACTGCGACAGCACCACCACCCCGACCGCCGGATGCTCGGCCCGGATCCGCTTCGCCGCCTCGATCCCCTCGGTCGTGTGCGTGGGCGGCATCCGGATGTCTGTCAGCACCGCGTCGGGCCCCACGTCGTTGACCGCCTGTAGCAGCGCATGCGGATCCTCTACCACCCTAACCAGGTCGATCTCGCCCACCTCGGCCAGCAGCGCCGACGTGCCGGCCCGAACCAAGTAGTTGTCCTCCGCGAAGACCACACGCAGCGGACCGTTGGCAGACATGCCTGCACTGTAGTCCTGCCGGGTTCGGCGCCCCGTCACGAAATCCCAGGTTGATCTGTCTAACTCAGACTTCATCCACGCCACCTCCGACGTCGCGGCGCCGGCCAGGCCGGCCGGTATCGCAGCGTCCGGTCCGTTGACGAAGAGTCGTAGATCCATGCCGCGCCCCCCTGTCGGTGTCTCAACGACCAGCGAGGTCTGTGGATCCCGTAGCAGTAGCGTTGTGGCCGATCGACGCAGACGGACGCTGCTCAACCCTTCGCCATCAAGCCGCAAGTCGGTGGCCCAGATGCGAGTTAGATCGATGTCACCAGTGGCGTGGTGCCAGTACAGGAACTGAATGCGTCGAGCCGCAACCTCGTCAATGACACCTTGGTCGGCCCCGGACCACTCGATAGTCCGGCAGCCGGGCAGCTTATCCAGCTCGGATAAGCCCACAGGCCCGGTAGCGGGAATCGGGCTGGATGGGCAGCGGGTTTGCCGCGGCTGCTTTGCACGCCACGCCGCCGTTCCCTGCGCCCGGTGCGGCGCAGTCCGCGAACCGGCAACCCGCGATGCCGATGGTAAACCGTTGTGTCCCAACTGTTTAAGCAACGATCCGATCAACCTGGAGGCATGCGGCGGCTGCGGGCGGCGTGGACGAGTCGCGGCCCGCACGTCCGAAGGCGCGTGGTGTCAAAACTGCCGACCCCGCACCCTGCAGACGTGCGGGATCTGTGGACTGTCACGGTTTTGCGAGATCTCCGGCGCCACCGGCGAGCCCTGGTGCGACCCCTGCCAGTCGTGGTGGGCCCGCTGCAGCAGCTGCCATACGGTCGCGTCGATCCGCGGTGGCACCCGCAGGGCTCCGCTGTGCACCAAATGCCTCAACCCCGATCCCGACTTCTGGGATCGATGTCCGGTCTGCCAGACCACCTGGCAGATCAGCGCTCACCGGCCCTGCCACCGCTGCACGCTGACACAACGTGCCGACGAGCTGCTCACCGGCCCAGACGGGCACATTCGCCACGAGCTGGCTGCCTTGCACGACGCGCTGATCGGCATCGACCGGCCGGTCACCGCGATGGCATGGCTAGCACGGCCGAAGGTCGCCCAACTGCTCGCCCAGATCGCCACCGACCAGCGAGCCTTGACCCACGGTCTTCTCGACGAGCTCCCCGCCGGCAAAACCCTTGAGCACCTGCGGGCCGTTCTCGTCGCTGGCGGCGCACTTGCCGACCGCGACGAACGGCTCATCAAACTCGAACGGTGGACAGCCCACGCTGTCACCACCCGCAGCGACGCGACCAAACGGGCACTGCTGCACCGATACGTCACCTGGCATCACCTGCGACGGCTGCGCAATCGGCTTCGAGGCGAGCACGTCACGCACCTGCAGGCCCTCAACATCCGCTGCCACATCACCGCGGCCATCAACTTCCTGGACTGGCTGGCCAGCCGAAACCAGACGCTGACGACTTGCACGCAACTCGACGTGGAACAGTGGACGGCGCGCGAAGATGCCAGCTACCGCGGCGAGACCGGCCATTTCATCCGCTGGGCAACCAAAAACCGGCAGGCCACCGGCCTAACCTACGGCACCGTGCGCTGGCAAGGTCCGGCCGGACGCTTGGACGCCGAGAAACACTGGACCGACGCCCGCCGGCTGCTGCACGACGACACCATCAGCACCTCCGACCGCGTCGCAGGCCTTCTCCTTCTTCTCTACGCCCAGCGCCTATCAGCCATCAGCAAGCTGACCGTCGACGACATCCGCATCAACGACGACCAGGTGCAGATCGTCCTGGGACGGGTTCCGGTCGTCCTACCGCAGCCCTTGGCAGCGCTCGCCCTCGACCTGATCGCGACCCGCCGCGCCTACACCGTGATCGGGCAGACCAGCCAGACACCATGGCTGTTCCCCGGCCAACGCCCAGGCCAGCACATCAGCGCCGACCGTCTCGGCCGACGACTCGCCGCCCTCGGAATCAAACCCGGCCAAGCCAGATCAACCGCACTGTTCACCCTCGCCACCGAACTTCCCGCCGCCATCCTCGCCCGCATGCTCGGCATCCACATCAAGGTCGCCGTCGCCTGGCAGCAAGCCGCCAACGGAGACTGGACCGCCTACGCCGCGAATGTCAGCCGCCGTACCGACCAGCACGAAGCCGCACCCGGCGGCACCCACCGATGACCTGCCATGACAGGTGTAGTGCCTAGAGTGCCCCGTCCCGCAGATGCCGATCCGCGTGCCCCGGAGCTGATTGATACGAGGCACCACCTGGCTAGTGCCCGGCGGCGACGATGGTGGGCGGCTCGACCGCTACCGCCGACTCGGCCGCCTCGACCGGCAGCTCGACCAGCGCAGTGCAGCCGGGTCGCGCGCATTCGCAGTCGAACATCTGCGCCGCGAGCCCGACGCCGCGCCCGGGCTGGTGCGCGAGCCAGCCCCGGCACTGCGCGATGATCGCCTGGTTGGCGTACCGGAGCAGCTCCCGGCGCTGCGCCACCGCGGTCGCCACCGGGCCTTCGGCCAACCGGCGGGCGAACACCCGCTCCACCTCGGCGACGGTCTGCGCGACCGTCAGGTTGTCCACGGTCACGGTCGGAGCACACGAGGCCGCCGCGCGTTCGGTGACCCGCTGCCACTGCCACAGGTACCTGGGCGGCACTCCGTCCGGGTGCCGCTGTTCGAGCCGGGCACGCTGCACGGCTTGCGAAGGCAGCAGCCACACCGCTTGGCCCGCGGTGGCGACCGCGGGATCGGGCGGCGCACCATCCACCACGATGACCGGGGAGCCGGGCAGCGCGCGCAGGTCCTCGACGGTCAGCGGCCCACGATCGTATTCGATCTCCTCCGGCCGGGCGACCGCGCGCTGCACCGGTGTCAGCGCGGCGAACCGCTGCGCGTTGCGGACTCCGCCGGCCACCGCCCGGTCGAGGTGCCGCCAGGTCTGCGCGTCGCAGTTGTACCAGCGCAGTCCGTGCCGCCGGGCGAGCCGGCGCGCCACGGTCGTCTTGCCGGCTCCGGCCGGTCCTCCGATCCACAGCACATGCGCAAGGCGCTCACGGTATACGTAAAAGATGTTCAAGTTCCTCCCTATTGGAGGGAACCGGTGCCACTACCGCTGTTGCGACCCTTGACCGCTACCATACCGGTCGTTGCTCTCGCCGCCGCGATTCTCGCCGCACCGGGTACGCGGCCCTCAACCTGCTCGACGGGTACGGCTGCGGCAATGTGTGGCGTGGAAACCACTCGGGCCTCGGGGTGTCGTGCCGCAGCGCGGCATCCTCATCTGGCACCCCTCTAGTCAAGGGGCGGAGCGCGGCCGTTTCGGTTTGGTTGCTGCTGCGGTCTTCGGAATGCTGGTCAGCGTGGGTGGGTGCGGTGGCGTAGGGTGGTTGTCGGGTCCGGGAAGTGGCTTATCCGAAGAGTCGGCTGTCGGGGTTGAGCCGGCCGCGCTGGATGCCAGTGTCGCCCCATCTGCCCTCCCGGATCCGCCTTCTTGGCATCGGCGAGCATCCGCTGGTAGACCATATTGGACAATCGCCGTTTCAAGCAGCGCATCGCTTCCATTGGTGCCTTGCCGAGTTTGCGGCGGAAGTAGGCGCGGCCGGGCGTGTCGTGGCGTAGCTGCACGACGGCCATGATGTGCAGCACTCGGTTGATTCGCCGGTTGCCGGCCCGCGCGAGAGGCGATGGCGCTGTTGGTCGCCGGCGGAGGCGTCGATGGGTGCGGTGCCGTTCCAGGAGGCGAAGTGCGCTCGGCTGGCGAATCGGCCGATGTCAGCGATGTCGCCCAGCAGCCTGGCGGCACCGGAGGGTCCGATCCCGTTGAGCTGCAGCAGGCTGCTGCCGGTGCTCTTGACCAACTCGGTAAGTTGGGCGTCGGCGTTCTTGACTTTCTTGTCGACCACGGCCAGCTCGGAGGCCAGCTGGCGTCGGGTGCGCCCGACGATGTCACGCGGCCGCACCGTGTTGAGCAGAGCACGCGCTTGTGGCGCGGACAGATATTTCTTGGCACCGCCGGGGACCAGCTCCAGCAGCAGCTGGTGCAGGCGGTTGAGCAGTTCGGTACGAGCCCGGCCCAGGGTGTCGCGGCGGTCGACCAAAAGTCGCAACGCGGCTGTCGTGTCATCCACGGCGATCTTGCGCAAACCCTTGGCGCGCAATGCTGCTACTGCTACCGAGTGGGCGTCGACCCGGTCGGTTTGCGGCCCTGTCCCGTGGCGAACACCCGCGCTCGTCCGATAGCTTCGACGGCACGTCCACGACAGTTTCGCCGTCGGCGACCAGGCGTTGGGCGATATGCCGGCCGATACCGTTGCAGCCCTCCACCGCCCACAGCCGATCGTCGTATTGCCGGCCAAGTTTGAGCATCGTGTGGTAGCCGTCGGTGTCGGTGCCAAACCGGCCCTGGACAAGGACTTTCTCGCGCTCGTTGATGATTTCGATGGTGGCTGACCGCTTGTGCGGGTCCATGCCAATGATGATCTGTCCCATCCCGCTCCTCCTCGATCAGATCGGCTGACACCAGGCGAGGAGGGCAGCGCTTCTTCGAGCTGGGCAAACCCCTCTTGAGCCACTCCGCGCCGCGGTGACCAGCAGGACGCATGCCAAATGAGAGCCACACCAAAACCTGCTGGTGGGCAGCCGATGAGAGAGCAATCCTGCCGGTCACCTCGACCCCAGCCTGGCCTAGCTGCGGTCGTAGCACCAGTCTCCTAAGAAGCTTGATGACAGTGCGCCGAGGTGTCCTCGCATTGGGTCCGCTGTTGGCCAGCAGTACTTCGAGCCGAGGTGTGGTGGTTCGCTACCCGATGTGCCGATGGTGGCGCCGCCACTGGCTGCCATGTGTCGATGCCGACGTGGCGCTGATACGGCGATTGGTGGTTACCGAAAGTAGGTCGCGCAATGTCCGCCAGCGAGACGGCATCGAGCCAGCGCTCGTACGAGCTGAGAGGCATAGGCCATGCTGGCCGGCATGCCACACTCGTGGCAGAGCGCCCGCAAACCGACCATGGAACCAGACTCGCGGTGCAGCACCTCGCCGCGTTCATTGCTCACCACATCCGGTAGGAGTCAAGGTAGGGAGGGAGGCCAGCATGGACGACCGTGATGACGGTACGGCCCCTGCCACGGATCCGTTCAGCCCGGACCCGAGTGGCGGATTCGAACGCGGCGCCGATGAGCGGCGGCGGCTGGAGCACCAGTTCGGGTTGCTGCGTGAGGACTTCAACCTCTGGTTCGACGGGATGCTACGGCTGGGCGGGTTGTCCACCGACCCGGACCGGGCGACCTGGTCGGTGCTGGACGTCGGTTGCGGCGAGGGCCTGTTCACCCGCGAGATCGCGCGGCGGTATCCGAACGCGCAGGCGGTTGGGATCGATGTGGACGCCGACGCGGTCGCTGCCGCCATGGCGCGCAGCGCGAATCTCCCGAACGTGCGGTTCATGGTGCACGACGTCCGGCAACCGCTGACGGACGCCGGCGATTTCGATGCCGCGGCCATGTGGTTGGTCCTGCCCTATCTCACGGATCGGCGGACCGCGCTGGCCAACCTGGCGGCGGTGCTGCGGCCCGGCGGTGTCGCCCTGCTGGGTAACGTGCCCGATCAAGCGATCCGGCTGGAGCATCCGGCCGCGGCCGGGCTGCTGGCCGCCGGTCAGCAGCTGGTCGCCCGGCTGGGTCTGGCCGGTCTGGAGGACACCCTCGAAGGGTTGCTGCGCCAGGTCGGTTTCGACGACATCACCACCGAGGCACTGCGCTACCCGCTGGGTGGTGCCACCCGGCACGGGCAGCGCTGGCACGCGTACCTGCTCACGAACATGAGCACCGCCAAGCACCCGATTGTCAACGTGTTCGGGCTGATCGACGAAGCCGACTACGACCGTCGGTTCGAACAGCTGGCCGCCGAGCCTGTGCTCCGCCTCTACGGTGAGGTCCGCTTCCTGGTAACCCTCGCCCGGCGCAGGTGAGCCGCGGGCGGACAAGACGCGCACTCTACCGGCCCCGGCCGCTGGGGTGGATGGTCGCTGTGCCACCCTGACCTGGCGTGCTGGTCCTGTCCACCTGGCCGACCATGCCGGGCGGGCAGGTCGATGCTACGGGCACGTCGGCCACGGCGACCCGGTAATCGCCGCCCGAAGCCTGGCTTCGCCGCCCACATCGGCAACTGCCGCATCGGATTGGATCGTCGGCTAGCGGACATGCCGATGAGCGGTTGTCATGCACATGCGGCTGTAGCCTGACTGTCGGCTACGTGCGCACCGCGTCCACCGCGGCGGCCGGCACTGAGTAGTCGCTGACCGCCGCGGCGGCCAGGGCTCGCGCGCGGCCCGGTTGTACGAGCAGCTGCAGCGCGACGACGAGCAGCGGAACGAGCGCGAACGGGTCGGTCGGTAGCGGCGTCAGCACCTCCCGGCTGCCGCGCAACCGACCCTGGTGGGTCAGTGCGGCGGCGAGCGCGGCAAATGCGGAGCTTCGGGCGCCGGTGGTCTCGGCGGCGCCGAGCATCAGCGCAAGCGCGCTATGCGTGCGGACGCCGGCGCGGCCGACGACCGTCTCGGCGGGCAGTGTGTCACCGCGGCTGATCGCGATTGTCAGGCCCGGAAGGTCGACACCGCTGGCCGCAGCGTTCCCCGGCTCGACTGTGCGCGGGTTCGCCTCGATGTAGCACGGTGTCCCGTCTGTGTGCAGGTAGTCCAGCGTCAGCCCGCCATGCCAGCCGAGGTGTCGACCCAGTCGTTCGATGTCGGCTCGCGGCTGCTGATGGTCGACGCCCAACCGGGCCGCGGCACTGCCGCCCGCACCGGTCCCGACCTGTTCACTGGTGTGCACGGCGACGAGGCGCCCGTGCTGGAACAAGCCGGCAACCTGCGCGTAGGTGCCGGACGCAGGCTGCTGGGCAAGCACCGGTTCGCCTGCGGCCACCTCGGTGAAACGGCGCGCTGCCTCTTCGGCGGAGGTGACGTAGCGGACGCCTCTACCCGCGGTGGAGAACGGAGCTTTCAGCCAGCACGGTAGTTGAACGCCGCGCAACTCATCGGGGGTGTGGACGAGGGACCAGGCAGGCTGGGGCAGCCCGACCGCGTCGAGCAGCCGCGCGCAGTCGACCTTGCCCTCGATCAGGTCGAAGGCGTCGATGTCCGCGACGGCGACCGGCGTGTCGTGAGGGAGGAACCGTCGACCGGCGGCGAAAAGCCACGCCCGCTCGTGCGTCGGCAGTAACGCGTCGTACCGACCGCCTTGTATCGCTGCCGCAACGGCGTCGAGATAGCCTCTCGGGTCGTCGGCCGCTCGTGGCACCTGGACGAGGTGGTCGCACCAGCGGCTGAACCGCGCGATAGCCAGCCCGTTACTTGCGGCCACGTCGACGCCGACCCCCGCCGGTCCGAGCAAGGACAGGTACTCGCGGGCGGTGAGGCTGCTCGCTTCTGACAACAGCACGCGCATATGCGATATCCTCCTGCGGGTTGGCGCACGCGCCCACTTTCCGTCGCGCCAGCGGGCGCGGCACAGGGTCGAAGGTCATGAACTTTCATCCCCACCAACAACGCCCGCTCATGCCGCGAAGTGTTCGTCACTGTCCGTATCGATCTATCACTCTGAAGCGGTCGAACAGTTTCCGGTGAGCGCACCGGGCGCGCCCATCTGGGCGATCGGTTGCTCGCCGAGTTGGGATCGTGGTTCACCCGGTCGGCGGGTGAACGGGATTCTGGTTCAAGGCCAATCAGATCATCACTATCTCGCGTGGGGAGCAATGAAGCAGCTGGACGACGCGGGCCAGATCGTGATCCTCAATGGTCCGCCACGCTCGGGGAAGTCCAGCATCGCCGTGGCGGTCCAGGCGAGGTTCGACTGTCTGTGGATGAACCTGGGGGTCGACCATTTCAAGCGGATGACCCCGGCCCGATTCCAGCCGGGGATCGGGCCCGACCGGGTGGTGAGCATCCCGATCTTGAGCCGGTTGTGGTGCGGCTGTACCGCGCCCGGCCCGATCTGGTGGCCGACCGCACTCGCACCCGTCACCGGTTGAGCAAGTTCCTGTTGCGCCACGACCGGGTCTGGCGTCAGGATGCGTGGACGCTCAAGCATGAACAGTGGCTTACCGGGCAACGCTTTGCCGACCCAGCCTTGCGATCCACGTACAGGCATTACCGGGCGGTGGTGGCCGCCCGCGACGCCGAGGTCGCCGCCGCTCGTCTTGGCATTGACCGGGCACTGCCAACTACGGTGGCACCAAGAGGTCAGATCGCGCTATGTGGTCTCCGCCGCATCCACGGCGGCTTGGATGAAGGCGCGGACCAGCGTCGTTTCGTTGGCGCTGCGCAACACCGGCGCGTACCGCAGGATCGGTCCATCGGTGATGGGTACAAGGTGATGTCACGCCGCCAGCGGGTGGCGGGCCGCTACTGAACGACCGTCAAGTGTCCGCGGCTGGTCGGCTCGGCGGCCGGGGTCGGCCCTGGTAGCCATATCGTGGTTCGTCGTGGTCGGCTCCCAGCTCCCCGGCCGCGGGCAGACACGGTTAGTTCGTGTTGGCGCAATCGTCCCCGGCCGCGGCCAAGTCCGTGCCATTGGGACCTCTCCAGTGAGAGGGTCGGGTCGGCGCCGTCCCAGTCTGCGAACAGGATTAGGACTCTGCCGCGCTGGCGCGCGCGAGCGGCAAGCTGGGTGCGAATGGAGTCAGGCACCCGGCCAGCGGGCGCTACGGCGACCGCATCGAAGCCATCGAGGAGGATGGAGACCACGTTCGCCCACTGTGGACCCGGATGAGGTACCAACGCCAGCCGCTCCAGGTTCACACCGATCTCTTGCGCAGCCACGAGCCCAAGCTGTGGCATGCCAACGACAGCGCACCACGAGCCAGCTCGGGAGGTGCCCGCAAGCGTAAGCAGCAACAGAGTGGTGGCGCCTTGGCCGGTCGAGATGGACACGGTGGTTCCCCGGCGAAGTCCGCCATCTAGGAATAGATCTTCCAGTTCCGACGGCACCGCCAGGATGCGGTCGGCTCCGCGTCCGGCAACGCCTGGACTTAGATCACTCGCCCGCTTTAGCGCGCCTACCAGGGCCGGACCGACCGCCACATCTTAGAACGTTAGTTCTAATGCGCGCAGTCAGCAAGCGTCCATCCTGGTCGTGGGAAATCCCGCGAGACATTATCCACTCTGTACTCGAGCTCGATCATGAGGATGCCGGTCGCCTGGTCGCCTCGCTGATCGCACGTGCGGCGGGCTACCTGGTCTCGTTCAAGGAGTCCGGCATCACGCAGGAGCAACTCGATGCCGCGGTCACCTGGATTGGTGCCGGTCAGGGCGCCGGCTACGCAGGCCCGGCCGCGGTCGCCGCCGCGCTGGCCGGGCACCGCGGTAGCCAAGCGCTCCTCGCGAAGCGCTTGGGCGTTGAGGAGCCTACCCTCGACCAGCTCGCCACCTTTCTGGACGCTGAGTTCTTCCCGGCAATGATCTGGCTGTGCTGCGGCCTGGTCGCCACCGTTGGAGAGGGCGACGTCGACTGGCTACGCCAGCATCGGATATCCGGATCCTGAGACACGCCTCGCCGGCCTCCGCCCCGGCCGCTCTGCTCATACACAAGATCGTCCTGTTTCTGCTACGTAGAGGCGTGGATCGCGTCGAGGACGTTGTGCCTGCCGATAATGTCATCCGGGCAGCTCAGGCGGCATGTGTCAGGACGTACCAACAGCCGCAATCTCTGCAGTGTTGGCCGCGGAAGCAGGCTGAGCAGCGCTGCCAGCAGCGCCCGATCAGCCGGCTCGAACCGGACTTTCTGCGCGCAGGGTTGGCGTTGTAGCACCGTGATCTGGTGGCGCAGCGCGAGGATCTCGGCGTCCTTGTCCTGGTCGCTTCTCGGTATCAGCCGCAGCAGCGCGAACGTGTTCGTGACGCCGAGGTAGGCGAGTCGAAGGAGCACGAGGCGGCATCATCGCGTAGCGGCCGACGACGATGGGCGAGGACTTCGCCCTCGAATAGCTCAAGATCGACGTACGAGGCCTGAAGTGGCCCCGACCAGGGTGGATGACATTTCCCGGCAAGCACACTGTTGTCGGCGTGTGCGCGGCCGGCCGTCGCATCACGCAAAAGGATACGGGGTGGCGCGTGGTCGCCTGTGCGCCTAGACTACCAACCGACCACTTGGTTGGGAGCCTCTCATGTCCGACCGGAAGCAGGCCCTGATCGCCGCGGCGTTCGACACCATTGCCACTAAGGGGTTCGAAGGCTTGCGACTGCGCGACGTCGCGACTCGGGCCGGGATCGATCACTCCACTTTGCACCATCACTTCGCCACCAAGCAGGCATTGATCGCCGACGTCGTGCTCTGGGCCACCAGTCAGTTCTGGCCGACCATGCCGCCTGACGGTCCCGCCCGGCAACGTCTGCGCACCCATCTGGACGCCCTCGCCGAGATGATCCAGCAACGACCCGAGCTGTTTGTGGTGCTGGACGAGTTCGACACCAGGGCCCGCCGTGACCCGGACGTCCAGGCAGTCGTCACACGGCTGGAGGCGGGCTGGCGTAGGGCGCTCGGACAGCTGTTCACCGACGGCGGCCACGACGATCCGCAGACCGCCACCGAGCTGGTGATCGCCACGGTCAAAGGCGTGCGGCTGGCCCCGCAACACGCCGGCGCCGTGCTCGGCCAGCTGGCGACCCTGATCTGGACGCAAAGGTGACCATCGTGCGAATCCTTGCCACAGTCTGTGCACTGCTGTTCGCTGCCCTGACCGCTGTCGTCGCGGCTCAGCCCGAACTCGCCCTCGACCTGACCCTCCGCTGGCCAGCAACCCAGCACACCGGCTGGCTCGACATCACCGCCACCGTGATCCGGTTCGCCGCCAGTCAGCTTCCTCTCATCGCAGTCCTGCCGCTGACCGTGGTGCTGTTGTGGCGCAAGCGTCGCCGCGACAGTCTGCTGCTGCTCACCTCGTTCGCAGCGGTGCTTGTGACCAGCGTGGCGGTCAAGCTCGCAGTGGCCCGCCCCAGACCACTGCAGGGTGTCTCCGGCTTCCCCGCCGCCGCTGACGAGACCAGCTATCCCAGCACCAGCGTCGCTCTCTGTGTGATCTTCTGGGGCCTGCTGGCCGCGTTTCACCGCAGCCTGCGCCTGCTAGCTATCACCTTTATGGCGCTGATTGGGATCTCGCGCAGCTACGCCGACGACCACTGGGCCACCGATATCCTTGGCGGCTACCTGATCGGCGCCAGCGCCCTCGCGACAACTCTGTGGATCTACCACAGAAAGATCAATGATGGGCGACTCGCCAGCTATGCCGATGAACGCGCCAATGATTAGTTCCGACCGAGAATGACTACCTGGGTTGCTTCGGTCATGCCTCCGGGTCCCTCACAGCGCCCGTGGTGGTGCCTTCTCCTGGCAAAGGGAAGCCCCCGGTCTCGGCGAGCGGGGCAGGGTTGGCAAGAAATCGGTTCACTTGCGGAGCTCGTTGATCGGCCGAAGTGGGCCTATGGCTCCGTGAACGAGGCCGGCGCGAAGGTCCGCAATCCTGGCCTTGATGACCGGAAGCTCGACCCACGGGTGGGTGACCGCGACTACCGCGTCCATCATCGCGTCCGTCCAGCCGGTGTAGTGGCCCGTCATGGTGCGCTTCTCGCCGGGCTTGGCGTGGCCAGTCATCATCCGGATGACCTCGCCGCTGATGCCTGCGGCAACCAGGCACGAGTTGCAGGTGATGCGCATGCAATGTCCGGTCAGGTGCTTGTGAATGCCGAGAGCCTCGAGCTTCTGCCCCAACGTGTCCCAACGGCGCCAGTAAGGCTGGTAAGCCCACTTGTTGCCCTTCGGACCGTAGAACACCAGGCTGTCGCCTTGCCGGTTGGCGCGGAGGTTCACGATGTCCATCGCAGGTTCAGGCAATGGGGCGAAGCGCCAGATGTTGGTGCCCGCCTTCGTGCCCTGCTTGACCACGCCGGCCGTCTGGCGCTGCACCAGGTCAACACCGCGTGGCCTGACGTTGTTCACCATGGGCATCGTGATCTCGCCGTAGCGGCTTCCCGAGCACAGCTTGACGACAACAAGGTCCGCCCAATTGGGATCAATCTCGTAGGCGCACTCGATCAGCGCATGGATCTCCGCCAGGTTCTCCAGCCGATCTCGACGAGACACCGTCTCTTCGAGCAGGTCAAGCCCGTCGAACGGGCTGGACCAAGTTCGGATGGGCTTTTGATCCTTCTTCGTGGAAATGCAGGCCCACTTGAAGGCAGGCGCCACAACCGAGGTCCGGACCTTATTCGCCGACTTGGGCGAGTAGCCGGGCTTGGCCGCGGTCTCTGCCTGCCAATCCCGGGCCTGATCC
>Ga0075421_100003267_pt1 | contig 19362 bp, 19 predicted proteins | sample SoiMetdeltSBSDD5_FD_75292 | JGI IMG/M metagenome (GOLD analysis project Ga0075421, IMG submission 75292) | Bulk soil microbial communities from a Populus tree surrounding site in Tennessee, USA - Soil MetaG P. deltoides SBSDD5 | ecosystem: Environmental > Terrestrial > Soil > Tree plantation... | reverse complement strand
CTGGCTGCGGCGGCTGGATCGGCGTCGCCGGGGGCAGCGGGGCATCAGTCGGCGGAGCAGTGCCGGGTTGCGGCTGCGGCTGCGGCTGCTGCTGCGGCGGTGGAGCGAGCGGCGGGGCCGTATCGAGTATGACCGGCAGGTCGATCACGCCGCCCGCGCCGCCTGCTCCCGCGCGGCCGACGCGGAAGGGCCGCAAGTCTTCCTCGGTCAGGTTCAGTATCCGGACGATCCGGGGCGTCAGCGTCAGGACGATGTCCGACTCCTGGGTCTCGCGGCGGTTGTGCGCGAACATCCGACCCACCAGCGGAATGTCGCTCAATCCCGGGATGCCGTCGAGCACGCGGCGCTCGTTGTCGCGGATCAGGCCCGCCAGCAGGTTCGTCTCGCCATCCTGCAGGCGAATCACGGTATTGATCTCGCGATTGCCGAAGGTGGGTAACCCACCGAACCCGGTGCCGGAAATGCTGCTGACGAGGATTCTCAGCGCGAGCGAGACCTGCCCGTCGTGGTGCGTGCGCGGCGTGATGTCGATGTTTACGCCGATGTTCTCGTAGTTGAACGACGTGATCGGCTGCTGCGCGACGCCGCCGGTGGCGATCGGCGAGAACGTGGTCACCGGCACCGGCACGCGTTCGCCGAATCGCGCCTGCGCCGGCATGCCTTCCGACGTCCGTAACTGGGTGTTGGCCAGCGTCCGCGTGTTGCTGTCGGACTTCAGCAGGCGGTAGAAGAGGCCCGGGACGTTCGTCAGGAAGACGTCAGAGGTGCTGAGGTTGCCGAGATCGCGCAGCGTCAAACCCTCGCGGTTGACGTCAGCCTGACCATCGATGCCCGGCGAACCGGGTGAGGCAAGCTGCAGCCCGTATTCACGCAGACGCATGCGGTCGAACTCGAGCAGCTCGACGTCGATGACGACTTCGGGACGCGCCTTGTCGATAGCCGCAATCAGGCTGCCGGCGGCCGCGACACGTTCCGGGGTGTCCTTGATCGACAGGGCATTGGTCGCGGTAATCGGCGCGAGCCGGCGGTTATCAATGACGATGCGCAGGAGGTCGAGCGTCTCTTTGACGTCGGCGTTGCTCAGGTAGAAGGTCCGGACGATCTCTTCTTCGTACTCGGTGCGCTTCGCCGGGGTGTCAGGAATCACGGTGATGGTCCGCTGCGCCGTCACACGATAGAAGTTGCGCGTCGCCGTGGACAGCGACGCCAGTGCGTCGGTGAAGAGCGCATTCCGCAGGTCGATGGTGACGGGCTGGTCGCGGAACTGCGGATCGAAGACGATGTTGACGTTCGCCATCCGCGCCAGCGCGGTGTACACATCGCGCGAACTGGCGTCGCGGAAGGTGAGCGCGGTCGGCAGCCTGAGGTCGGCCGGGAGGTCAAATCCTGGCGGCTGCAGGTTCTGCGAACGCTCGATCAGCGTTTCGAGCTGCGTCTTGCCGGCTTGGGCGATCGCGACCCCGGCCCGGACTTCGGCGCGCACGGTCTCGAGCAGTTGCAGGACGGAGGCGTCGTTGGGGTTCAGCTCCGCGGCCAGCTGAAGCTCGACCAGCGCTTCGTTCAGCCTGCCGCCGGCGTGGAACCGCCGGCCCCGCGTGTAATGCTCCTGCGCGGCCCGCAGGGTCGATCGTTCGAGGCCCTGGCGCGCCGATCGGTTGTCGGGATTGGCCTGCAGCGCCCGGGTGTACTCGACAATGGCGCGGTCGTAGTCCTGCGCGGCTTCAGCGTTCTCTCCGGATCGGAGCGCCGAGGTCGTCGCGCAGCCTGCGAGTGTGATAGTCGCGAGGAGGAGGAGAAGTCGCTTAGTTGCGTGTGCCATCAGTGATGACGTCGACGCCGCGCGGTACGCGGAACGCAAACTCCTTATCGGATATTCCCTGGTTTTCCTTCAGATTCGTGAAAGTCAGGGTCGAGTCGCCCCCCTGCCGGTCGCGCGTGGTCAGGGCGCGGATCTGAAACGTCGCCGGGTCGATCGCCACCACCAGGTACTCGTATTCGGGTTCCGACCGTCGCGGCGTCAGCTTCAGGCTCGTCGTTTTCGCCGGCGCCGCGGCTCCGGCTGGCGCCGATTCAGCGTAGGTCGCCGTGAAATCGCGCGCAATATCCCCCTTACCAGCCAGAAACAGCGCCGGCGTCGTCGCCTGATCGTCGGACGGCATCGACGCGACGATGACCTGTTTGTCCTGCGGCAGATAGGAATAGACCTTCTGGCCGTCGGAAATGAACTCTTTCTTCTCGGGTGCCGTGTACACCCAGCGCATCCGACCCGGCTTTTTGATTTTCACGTTGCCGCGCTCGGTGGTCTGGGTGCGCAGCACGCCGCCACGGTAGGTGTGGACGAAGTCGGCGGCGAAGTCTCGAACCCCCTGATACCGCTGCTGAAGCGAGCGTGCCAGGGCCCCGGGGGCCGGCCGCGACTGGGCGCCGGTCAGCGCCGGCATGAGGCAGAATGCGAGCAGGACGACCGCCGGGCGAAACATCATCGGATCCTCCGACTCCTTCAAGCTTCGCGCCAAGAACTGCAAGCGCCTGGGCTCAGCGTCCCGGCCTCAGCAGGCCGAAACGGGCGAGCTGGAGTGTGGTTGCCGGGAGACGGAACCGTGGCTGCGCCGCATACAGGCTCGCCCAGTAGAACGGCTGAGACGGCGACCCGTCACGGCCGAACCACACCAGGTTCACGCCCCGCTCAATGATCATGACGTGCTCGCGCCCCCGAAGGACGTGCCCGAACCCGGCGCGTCGGAACGTATCGAAGGGCAGCCAGGAGTCCAATCGTACAGTGATCGACTCCTCGAGAATCTGAAAGCGATCGGTGAACGGCCGGTTCGACACGCGATGCACCTGCGCACGCTCGCCTGCGACACCCGCAAACAGTTCGAACGCCGCACCTGCGGCCGGGCTGGCCTCGCCTCCGGTCAGGGCACCCACCGCAGTCGCCAGCGCCTGCGGATCGAGATGTTCTTCCCGGGGCGGCGTCAGCACGCTGAGCACATACGGCATTCCGCGAGGCACGGCGTCGGCCGCCTGCTCGAGCGTTCGCACCGGGAGAGCTGGATCAGGAATGACGGCATACGCCGGGCCGTACGCTGCGACGACGTCCGCGGCCGCCTGCGGCGTCAGGACCAGGTCGCGGCCGATACGGTGGTTATCCTCGACGAGAAACGGCCAATGCGCCATCACGTCGCCGAGCCGGACCCAGGCAAGGTCAGGATGGAGGTGCCGCTGGCTGTAAAGCAGGACGTTTTCCAGCTGCCAGTTCATCGCTGAGACGAGCAGGGCATCCCGTTCGTTGATCCCGAATGACAGCCTGCCGATCAATTGCTCGGCGCGGCGATCGGTATGGCGGTCGACCGCGGGCCAGCTGGACCACCCACGCCACCCGATGTAGAGCGCCGCGACCAGGACGAGGAGTACGCGAGCGGGTGCTGTCATGGCGCGCGCGCCTGCAATCCATGCGACGGCCGCGCCCGCCAGGAATGCGGTCATGAAGTGACCGGGCAGGAAGAACACATGCGAGTCGCCGACGTTGTAGGTGAGCGCGAAGGCCGTATTGATCGCCAGCGCCGAAACGACGAGCACAGCCCATCGACGTGATGTCCACCACAGCCCGACGATCCCCGCGACCGCGAGCGCGAGGCCGGCGGCGCCGAACTGTTGCCGGGCGTCGAACCACCACATGGCCAGTCGATCGGAGGCTTGACTGGCCTGGATGCCGAAAACCATCGTATCGCGCCAGTCCTGCTTGGTCGTGTCGAACCAGAATCCGGCGGCGCGGTCCGACCAGCCCTCCGGCGCGTCGAACGCGCTCGCGACCGACAGGAAATTTGGCGTGTACTGCAGCGCGCCGACGACAGCAGCGGCCAGCGCGATCAGGAGAACGGGGGGCCTGAACAGGCTGGCAGGCACCGGCGTGGATTGAAGCAGGAAGACGGCAAACGGCACGATCAGCAGAATCATCGAGAAGTGGTTGCCGAAGGCGATTGCGTAAACAACGAAGAAGACAGTCAGCGGCAAAAAAGTAGGCCTGGCCGCGTACGCGTACAGGAGGACGCAGCAGAGCGCGATTAATGCAAGGTGAAGCGTGTAGACCTCGGCGATGATCGCCTGCGTCCAGAACGTGTAGGAGAACGCCAGCAGGCAGCCGGCGATCGCGCCCGCTGCCAGCGATCTGCTGACCGCCGCGCAGACGAAGACGAGCAGCCCCACGGCTGCGGCGGCCCAGAGCGCCGAGAACAGATTCAGCGCCCGCGCGGGATCCAGCGGCGCGGTGGCGAGGACGAACGGCCGCGCGAGGTTGTAATACAGCGGGTACGCCTGCCGCGCGCTCACTTGCGGCCAGAGCACCGCCGCCTGGAACCCGCCCGTGTCTCCGGGATCCACACCCGGCAGCAGTGTCCGGGTATAGGCCCAGAACGCGAGGGTCGCGACGAGGCAGGAGAGCGCGACGCGATTAGCCACGGCCGCGCTTGCGCGCGACGAACGCCCGGACGTCGTCGATTGGCCGTGTGTTCAGCACATGTGCCGGTTCGATCCATCCGCGACGCGCCGTGCCGATGCCGAACTGCATCTGGCGGGCAAGCCCGTCGATGCGGTGGCAGTCGCTGTCGATGGCGATGGTCACGCCCGCTGCCGCAGCCCTGCGCGCAAGCTCGCCGTCCATGTCGAGGTGCCCGGGTGCGCCGTCAACCTCCATCGCCGTGCCAGTCTCGGCTGCCGCGGCAAATAGCCGGTCGAAGTCGAGCCGGTAGCCGTTCGACCGGCCCGGCGCGCGATTGGCCGGATGTGTGATGACGTTGACCAGGGGATGTCGGATCGCGCGCAGGTACCTCTCGCTCAGCCGCTGCTCGTCGTCGCCGCCGGCGTCGTGTAGCGACGCCAGCACGATGTCGAAGCCTTCGAGCAAATCGTCTTCGAAATCGAGGCTGCCGTTCGCCATGATGTCGACTTCGACGCCGTGAAGAATCTCGATCCCGCGAAACTTTGCGCGGAGCGCATCGATCTCGTCGCGCTGTTTCCCGACGTCGCTCGCGGAAAGCGTGCGCGACGACCACGCACGCTCCGAATGATCGGTAATCGCGACGTACTCGTAGCCGAGCTGTCTCGACGCGCTCACCATGTCAGCCACGGTGTTGCGGCCGTCACTCCACGTGCTGTGCATGTGGAGGTCGCCCCGGATGTGTTCGGCGGACACAAGGTGCGGCAGCTCGCCCCGCTCGGCAGCGACGACCTCACTGTCGCCGCTGCGGAGCTCGGGTGCGATGTAGGGGAGCTCGAGCCTGGCATATAGCTCGTCTTCAGAGGCGCAGGCGATCTCGGCGCCACCCGTCCGGGACACAGCCCCCGCGTCGAACCGCAGCCCAAGCCGTGATGCCCGCGCCTGGAGCTGATCCACATGCGCTCGCGCACCGGTGTGCCAGACGAGCGCGGCGCCTGCCTGCTCCGGCGTCGTCAGATGCAACGTCACCGGGCCGCGGTCGGTGCCGGCGACGACGGTTGAGTCGCTTTCGGATTTGACGTCGACGACGAGCGGAAGGCGGGTAAACGCCTTCATTACCTGCCGGTGGCGCGCCATGGGCACGACGCCGAGCAGGGCGACGTCACCAATGTCCGGTGCGTAGCGGCGAATGCTCCCGACGGCGGTGATCGCGTCGGTGCCGATGCCGGCCCGACGCGCCTCGCGCATGACGGAAGAGGCGAGCATATGCGCCCGCCCGAGAGGAATTCGCGAATTGTTCAAGGCACTCAGTCGGTAGGTGGTAGCCGGCAGCTGGTAGCGCTACCAGCTACCAGCTACAAGCTACCAGCTAAAGAGTGCCTTGTTCAAAAACAATCTACGGACGTGCGACCCTGCGGCCCACAAACATCCGGTAGATCACCAGCAACACCACCGCGCCGAGGAACGACATCAGGAAGCCGGCGGCTTCACCTTCGCCGTAGAAGCCCATCGCCCGCCCCGCGAAACCGCCCAGCACCGCACCGGCGATGCCCAGCAGCATTGTCACGATGATGCCGCCCGGATCACGTCCCGGCATCACGAGCTTCGCGAGTGCGCCGACGATCAGACCGAACAGAATCCATCCCAGAATGCCCATCAGTTGCCTCCCAGCAATTGCACTTCGGGAAAGGTTTGCAACTTGAAGGCCGAGGAACAAGTGAATGGTCCACCTTCGCGCTGCTGTCGCGTCGGTGGACAGCCCTCGGGTGGCTTGCCAGCCGAAGCTCGCGCCGAGCGGTAGAGCAAGCGAGCGAAGGTTGGTGGACGGCAGGGGGATCGAACCCCTGACCTCTGCATTGCGAACGCAGCGCTCTCCCAGCTGAGCTAGCCGCCCGATTCGTGAAATTCCTGAAGGATCCTCAGTGTAACATGTAGCCCACGTCGGCGCGGCCACTCCCGGATTCATGTCCTCTGTAAAAAAAATCGGCGTACTGACCGGCGGTGGAGATGCCCCCGGCCTCAACGCCGTCATCCGCGCGGTCGTCAAGGCGGCGCATAACGCGGGCGTCCAGGTCATCGGCCTCGAAGACAGTTTCGACGGCCTGATTTATCCGGAAAGGTCGCGCATCCTCACGCCGCGGGACGTGACAGGGATCCTCCGACTTGGCGGCACGATCCTCGGTACGGTTAACCGCGGCGATCCCTTTGCCGAACCCATCATCACGCCGGAGGGGACGTTCAACTATGCCGATCGCGTCATGGAAATGTTCCAGAAGACCGGCCTCGATGCGCTCGTGTGCATCGGCGGCGATGGAACACTCGCGATCTCGTACGAGTTCTACAAGAAAGGGATCCCGCTCGTCGGCGTTCCGAAAACGATCGACAACGACATCGTCGGGACCACCAGCTGTTTCGGCTTCGACACCGCGGTGAGCTTTGCGACCGACGCGATCGATCGGCTGCACACGACGGCCGAAGCGCATCGCCGCGTCATGGTCGTGGAGGTGATGGGCCGGTACGCGGGCTGGATTGCGCTGCACGCCGGCGTGGCGGGCGGCGCAGACGTGATCCTGATGCCGGAGATTCCGTACGACCTCGACAGGGTGGCCCGGTGCATCCTCGATCGTGATAAGTGGGGTGCCCGGTTCAGCATCGTCGTGATTGCGGAAGGGGCGAAGCCGAAGGGCGGCAGCGTCACCCTGCTCGAGGAGGCGCATCATGGCCACGCCGAGCGGCTGGGCGGCGCCGGAGCCGTGTGCGCCCGCGAGCTCGAGGCGCGCACCAAGAAGCAGGCACGTTACGTCATCCTCGGGCACCTGCAGCGCGGCGGCATGCCGACTGCCTTCGACCGCACGCTGGCGACCCGGTTTGGCGGCAAGGCGGTGGAACTGCTGATGCACGGGCAGTACGGCAAGATGGTTGCGAACCATCCGCCCGACCTGGTGCCGATTCCGCTCGGCGATGTGGTGGGGAAGACCAAGACCGTGCCGCTCGACTCCGACCTCGTCGCAACGGCCCGGGCTCTCGGCGTGTCGTTCGGGGACTAATGCACCAGTAGTTCCTGGTCCTTCTTCTTTTGCAGCTCGTCGATCAACTTGACGTGATCGTCGGTCATCTTCTGGACCTGCTCGAGGCCCTTCCGTTCATCGTCTTCTGAAATCTTATGCTCCTTGAGGAGCTTCTTGAGCCGCTCGTTGGCGTCGCGCCGCACCTGCCGGACGACGTTGCGCCCTTCTTCTGCCTGCTTGTGGACGTGCCGGGAGAGCTCCTTCCGCCGGTCATCGGTCAGCGCGGGAATCGGGATGCGCACGATCTTACCGTCATTCGATGGATTCAGCCCCAGATCGGAGGCGCCGATCGCCTTCTCGATCGTCTTCAGCAGCGACGGGTCGAATGGCTGCGCCACGATCAACGCCGGCTCAGGCACCGACAGCGATGCGACCTGATTGATCGGGACCTTCGACCCGTAGGCCTCGACGTGCACACCGTCGAGCAGGCTGACCGTTGCCCGGCCCGTCCGAACGCCCGCCATGTCCTTGCGCACGCGGTCGATGGCGCCGTCCATGCGCGTCTTGCACTCTGAAAACATGCCTTTCAGATCACTGAAGTCCATATGTCACCGTCGCTATACGCCGACTGTCGTCCCGACAGGTTCCCCAAGTATCACGCGGCGGATGTTTCCCGGCTCGCGGAGGTTGAACACGACAATCGGCAGCTTGTTGTCCATGCAGAGCGAAATCGCGGTGGCGTCCATGACCTTGAGCTGCCGCTCGAGCACCTGCAGGTACGAGATTGACGGGTATTTCGTCGCCGCCGGGTCGAGCATCGGATCTGCCGTGTAGACGCCGTCCACCTTGGTGCCCTTGAGGATCACCTCAGCCTTGATTTCCATGGCGCGCAGCGCCGCCGCCGTGTCGGTCGTGAAGTAGGGATTGCCGGTGCCGGCGGCAAAGATGACGACGCGTCCCTTTTCCAGGTGACGGATGGCGCGGCGCCGAATAAAGGGTTCGGCGACCGCGCGCATTTCGATGGCGGTGACGACGCGGGTGAGAACGCCGTGGCGTTCGAGGGCGTCCTGCAGCGCCAGGCCGTTGATCACGGTGGCCAGCATCCCCATGTAGTCGGCCGTGGCCCGGTCCATCCCGCGCGCACTGGCGGCCAGCCCGCGGAAGATGTTGCCGCCGCCGATCACGATCGCCGTCTGGACGCCGAGACCCTGGATGTCGCCAACGTCCCGGGCGATGCGGTCGGTGACCGCCGGGTCGACCCCGAACTGCTGATCGCCCATCAGCGCTTCGCCCGACAACTTCAGAAGAACGCGCTGATACTGCGGGGCCGAGTCGGACATCGACTGGTGATTATATGTCGGCTATTCGTTGCCTTCGCCGACGCGGAACCGGGTGAAGCGGCCGATCGTGATGTTTTCGCCGGTCTTCGCCGAGGTCTCCGCGACGAGCTGGGAGACGGTCATCTTGTCGTCGCGCACGAACGGCTGGTCGAGCAGCACGAACTGGGAGTAAAAGCTGCCCAGCTTGCCCTCGACGATCTTGTCGAGGACGTTGGCCGGCTTGCCTGAGTTCTCCATCTGAGCCCGGTAGATGCTCTTTTCCTTCTCGATCGCCTCCGGCGACACGTCCTCGCGCCGGACCCATTTCGGATCCGCGGCGGCGATGTGCATGGCGACTTCCTTCACCAGGTTCTGGAACGCCTCGGTCCGCGCGACGAAGTCGGACTCGCAGTTCACCTCGACGAGGACGCCGATCTTGCCGCCCATGTGAATGTAGCTGCCGATCAGCCCCTGCGCGGTCGTGCGGCCGGCGCGCTTGGCCGCCTGGGCGAGTCCCCGCTTGCGGAGCAGGGTGATCGCATCCTCCATGTTGCCGTTTGCTTCGCTCAGCGCCGCCTTGCATTCCATCATCCCCGCGCCGGTCTTGTCGCGAAGCTGCTTGACCTGATCTGCCGTAATCGTTGCTGTGGCCATGATTGAAATTCTCTCTGTACAGACAAAGCGCCGGCCAGAATGCCGGCGCCGGGTAAGTCCGCCTGAAGGCGGACACTACGTACTCGCACTACCTACTCGTAGTGTCCGGCTTCAGCCGGACCGGGAAAGTCAGGCGCCTGCGGGCGTCGGTTCGGCGCGGCGCTGGGGCCGCGTGGTGCGCGTGAGCCGGGCAGCGGCGTCGGCCGCAGCCGCTTCCTCGGCCTGGGCGCTGGCTTCCTCCGCGATCCGCGATTCCCGCATCCCGCGGCCGGCGGTCACCGCTTCGGCGATCTTCGACGCAAACAGCCGGATCGCGCGCAGCGCGTCGTCATTGCCGGGAATCACGAAATCGACTTCGTCCGGGTCGCAGTTGGTGTCGACGATGCCGATCACCGGGATCTTGAGCTTCCGCGCTTCGTCGACGGCGATCTTTTCCTTGCGCGTGTCGACGACGAAGATGGCGTCGGGCAGCCGCGACATCTGCCGGATGCCCTCGAGATTCTTCAGCAGCTTCCGCTTCTCTTTCTCGTTGCGGGCGATTTCCTTCTTCGAGAGCGTGTCGTAGCGGCCGTCGGTGACCATCGCCTCGAGATCGCGGAGGCGGCCCAGGCTGCGCTGAATGGTGGTGAAGTTGGTGAGCAGGCCGCCCAGCCAGCGCTGGTTGATGTAGAACATCCCGCAGCGCTGCGCTTCCTCGGAGATGACGTCCTGCGCCTGTCGCTTGGTGCCGACGAAGAGGATGGTTCTGCCGTCTGCCGCCAGGTTGGAGACGAACTCTTCGGCGTCGCGGAACTTCTTCACCGTCTTATTCAAGTCGATGATGTAGATGCCGTTCCGCTCTCCAAAGATGAATTCCTTCATCTTCGGGTTCCACCGCTTCGTCTGGTGGCCGAAGTGCACTCCGGCTTCCAGCAGATCCTTCATCGCAATACCGGCCAAGCGACCTCCCTTCCTCTAGCGTTTGCTGAACTGGAACCGCTTGCGCGCTCCAGCAAGTCCGTACTTCTTGCGTTCCTTGACGCGTGAATCCGACGTGAGCAGGCCGTCCTTCTTCAGCTGGCGGCGCAGTTCGGCGTTGAATTCGACCAGCGCGCGCGCAATGCCGAGCCTCACCGCGCCGGCCTGGCCGTTGACTCCGCCGCCGGCGACCGTGGCCAGAATATCGAACTTCTCGCCCGTCTCCGTCAGCAGCAGCGGACGGCGGACCTGCGTCCGGAGCGCGTCGGTGGGGAAGAAATTCTCAAAGGCGCGGTGGTTGACGGTGATGAGGCCCTTGCCGGGGCGAAGGAAAACGCGAGCGGTGGATGTCTTGCGGCGTCCTGTTGCGTAGTATTCGATGCTGGCCAAATTACGCGACCTCGGTCTTCCTGGGCTGCTGCGCAGTATGTGGATGATCCGGTCCGGCGTAGACCTTCAGTTTCCGATACATCGCGTCCCCCATCTTGGTTTTCGGCAGCATGCCGCGGATGGCTTCCTCCACCAGGCGGATCGGCTGGCGCTTGCGCACCACGGTCGCCCGTTCCTCGCGCAGGCCGCCTTCGAAGCCGCTGTGCCGACGATAGATCTTCTGATCTTCCTTGCGTCCGGTCAGCTTGACCGTCGCCGCGTTCACGACGACGACATGATCGCCGGTGTCGATGAACGGGGTGTAAATCGCCTTGTGCTTGCCCTGCAACAGTTTGGCCGCAAGAGTCGCCACCCGCCCGAGTACCTGGCCCTGGGCGTCGATGACGTGCCACCGGCTGTCCGCGCTCTTCGCGCTCGCTATAAACGTCCGCATGAAAGAGGGAATCCTTCGCGGGTGGGTCCCGACCGGGGGACATCCCGATCTGTGCAGAAATAGACCTACAACCGCAAACCCCAATTCTACGGACGGTTGGGGCTACTGTCAAGTTATCGACAGCCCGCGACACCCTGGGCGACACCTCTTCAACCGCTTGTCCTGTTCCCTGTCTTGCGCTGTCCTGCGCGTGCTCTCCGGCCATCCCGACGCGCCTGCTGACTGTGTATTGTCTTCGCCCCAGCGTCCGATAAACAGACTCGACAGGTGTTCTACACCGACCCACAAGTGTCTTAGACCGGCCCACAGTTGTCGCTTTCTGCAAGGGCCGTTTCTCAGCGAGGGTGCCCGTGTTTGGTATTGGGAAATCGAAGAGTGTCGTCGGCCTCGACATCGGGTCGAGCGCGGTAAAGGCCGTCGAGCTGAAGGCCGCAGGGAAGAACTATCGCGTCGCCGCCTTCGGCTCTCAGCCCGTCCCGCCGGATTCCATCGTCGACGGCGCCATCATTGACGCCGGAGCGGTGGCCGACGCCATCCGCCGTCTGTTCGAGGGCAACAAGGCATTCAAGGCGAAGGACGTCTGCGCGTCGCTGTCGGGCAACGCCGTCATCGTCAAGAAAATCACGCTGCCGGTGATGACGCAGGCGGAACTGGACGAGTCGATCTACTGGGAAGCGGAGCAGTACATCCCGTTCGACGTCCAGGACGTGAATCTCGACTATCAGATCCTGGATCCGGGCACCGGTCCCGAATCGCGCGGCAGCATGGAAGTGCTGCTCGTCGCCGCGAAGAAAGACAAGATAGGCGACTACACCGGCGTGATCGCGCAGGCGGGCCGCAACGCCGTCGTCGTCGACGTCGATGCGTTCGCCCTGCAGAACGCCTACGAGACCAACTACGGCCTCGAGCCCGGCCAGGTCGTCGTGCTGCTGAACGCCGGCGCCAGCGCCATCAACGTCAATATCATCCACGGCGACCAGTCGGTGTTCACACGCGACGTCTCGATCGGCGGCAATGCCTACACCGAAGCGCTGCAGAAGGACCTGGATCTGCCGTACGAAGCGGCGGAGCAGCTCAAGAAGGGGATTCCGGTCGACGGCGCGACGGTCGAGGACGCACGCCACGTCATCCGGGCCATCACCGACAACGTGCTGCTCGAAGTTCAGAAGACGTTCGATTTCTTCAAGGCGACCGCTTCGTCGGATCACATCGACAAGATCGTCGTCAGCGGCGGTGCATCCCGCGTGGAAGGGTTCTACGAAATGCTCGCGGAGCGTTTCGGCACGCCGGTCGAGGAATTCGATCCGTTCAAGACGATCGCCTGGGACCAGAAGCTCGAAGCCAACATCGCCGAAGCGGCCTCCACGGGTGCGGTTGCCGTCGGCCTCGCGCTGCGCCAGGCGGGCGACCGATGATTCGCGTCAATCTTCTCGGGGTCGAGCGGCAGAAAGTCAAGAAGCCGCTCCTCGCATTCGATCCGACGCAGAGCCTCACCCTGATCTGCGCCCTGATCCTCGTCGCCACGGCGGCGGGCCTGGGCTGGTGGTTCTGGTCGCTGCGGCAGGAGTCAACCCGGCTCGACGCGGACATCGTCGCCGCGCAGCAGGAATCGGCGCGGCTCCAGGGGCTGCTCGTCGAAGTCCAGCAGTTCGAGGCGCAGCGTACGACGCTCCAGCAGCGCGTCGCGCTGATCGAGCAGTTGCGGCGCGGCCAGAGCGTTCCGGTGCAGCTGCTCGATCACGTGAGCAAGAGCGTGCCCGACATGCTGTGGCTGGTCCTGATGACGCAGGACGCCGAGCAGATCACGATCGAAGGGCGCAGCACGACCCTGATTGCGCTGTCGGATTTCGTCGGCAACCTCGGGTCGAGCGATCTGCTGCGGAAGCCAATCGAGATCGTCGAGAGCCAGGTGCAGCCGGCGACGACGAATGCGCCCGAGTTGGTCAGTTTCACCGTCCGCGCACAGATCAATGCTCCCGCGGCACCGGACGGCGGAGCAGGGGGGCGCGGCGGGCGCGGAGGAGCCGCAGCCGGGCGCGGCGCCCAGTAGAGCGGAATCGCAGACATGGACATGAACCTGTCGCTCAACAAGCTGCCGTGGTACGGCCAGATTGGCGCGTTCGTCGCGCTGGCCCTCGGGATCACTGCCGCCTTCTGGTACTTCTACGTCCAGCCCGCGCAGGAGAGCCTTACGACCAAACGGGCACAGCTGGCCGAGCTGCAGTCCACCATTAACCGCGGGCTGGCCACGGCTCGCCGTCTGCCTGAGTTCCGCAGCGAAGTCGTCGGGCTGCAGGCGCAGCTCGAACGGCTGCGCAGCGTGCTCCCCGAAGAACGGGACGTCGCCGACTTGTTGCGGCGAGTCCAGGCGATGGCGACGCAGTCCAACCTGACGATCCAGGGATTTACGCCGCAGGCGGTCGCGACGCGCGAGCTCCACGCCGAATGGCCGATCGGCCTCCAGCTGGAAGGCACATACCACGACCTTGGCGCGTTTCTCGAGCGGGTCAGCAAGTTCCCGCGCATCATCAACGTCAACGGGCTCACGATCAAAGCTCGCGAGAATGCCGGCGGGGGGCCAACGATCAGCGCACAGGCTACTGCGACGACGTTCGTCCTGATCGATCCCGCTGCGGCGGGTGGCCGTGGTCGCGGGGCGGCGCCAGCCCGGGGCCGCGGCGCGGGGCGAGGATGACGATGGTCTCGCGTACCGGGTTCGCGTTCGGGGTGGTGACGCTGGCGTGCGCGACGGCGTGGGCCCGGCCTTCGCCGGCTGCCCCCGCGCAGGCTTCGGTGGGGCAGGTTGGACCTGCCGCTATTGGCGCCGCACGTGGGGCCCGGACCGCCGTGGAGCAGGCCTCTGAGGGCAAAGGTCCCCAGGCGCCGCAAGCTCAGGCCCAGAAGCCGGCTCCCGCTGCCGAAGCGCAAAAGCCCGCCGGCGCCGAACCGCAGAAGCCGGCGGCTGGAACTGAGGCACAGACTCCCGCGCCGCCGGCGGCTGGTGCCCAGACGCCGGCTCCAGCAGGACAAGCGCCGGCGGCGGAAGCGCTGCCGCCGCTCGAGCCTCCCGGCTTTACCTACAACCCCGAAGGGCGCCGCGATCCGTTCGTCAGCCTGGTTCGGCGTGGCGCGACGACGGCCCGCAGCGGCCCTGCAGGCGCACGACCGGCGGGTCTTGCCGGACTCGAGACCGCCGAAGTGACGCTTCGGGGAACCGTGCGCAGCCGCGAGGGGTTCGTTGCGATCCTCCAGGGCGCCGATCAGAAGACCTACATCGTTCGCGCGGGCGACAGGCTCCTGGACGGCACGGTGCGGACGATCTCGCAGAACGACATGGTGATCCTGCAGCAAGTCAACGATCCGCTCTCGCTCGAGAAGCAGCGCGAGGTGCGCAAAGTGCTCCGACAGGCCGAGGCGAATTAGATATGTATCGATACTGCACTCTCATCGTTCTTTGCGTCGCGATGACCGCTGGCGCGCGCAACCCCCAGGCCGCCGGCGCCGAGGTCGCCACGCTCAAGAAAATTGCATCCCGCGTGGACGCGCGTCTCGGGGTGATCGCGATCGAGGCATCCGATCCCGTGCCGTACATCGCCTCTCAACCCGACCCGCAGCAGTTCGTCATCGAGCTGCGCGATATCGTCGCCGCCGGGTTCGCGGACAACTTCAAGGCTGATCCGCGGCATCCGTTCTCGGCAGTGGAAGTCGAGACAATGAAGGACGCCAGCGGCGCGAGCGTCGCGCGCGTTCACGTGGCGCTTCTGCAACCGCTGCGCCCGCGCGTGCGAAGCGCACGTAACGTGATCTACATCGAGGCGGATCGTCTCGATCGTCCTGCCAACATGACGAACGCGATCGTCAACGGCTCGAATCCGTCGAGCGCGATCCGGGACATCCGCGTTGCGCGCCGTGGCACGGCGACCGCCGTGACGTTGCACAGTACGGGACGGCTCATGGTGTCCGGAGTCGAGGAGTCGAAGGAAGGGCCGCCGAAGCTCTACATCGATCTGCCGAACGCAACCTCGGCGCTTTCCGGGACGACGCCGATCGGCGCCGGACCGGTGGACGCGGTGCGCGTCGGCCTCAACATCAAGAACCCGCTCGTCACCCGCGTGACGATGGATCTGACACGGAGCGCGCCATACAAGATCGAAAGCTCAGAGAACGGCAATGACCTGACGGTCGTCTTCGATCCGCCTGAGGGAACGGCCGATGCGACCCCGGCTGCCGCGCGCCGCGTGCTGCAGGCACCACAGGCGGCGGCCGCGCCGCAGGGACAGACGCCTCCGCAGGTGCCGGCCGTCGCCGGTCAGCCCGCGCCGGCGCAGCCGGCCGCGGCCGCTCAGGGGGCAGCCGGACAGCCGGCGCAGCCTGTCGCCCCGGCGCAGCGCTTTACCGGCTTTCCGGTCAGCCTGGATTTTCAGGGTGCTGACTTGCGCGCCGTGCTCCGCACCTTCGCCGAGATCAGCGGCTTGAACGTCGTCATCGATCCGTCGATCCAGGGGACGGTTGACGTTGCGCTGCGGGACGTGCCCTGGGATCAGGCGCTCGACATCATCCTGCGCGCCAATCGCCTCGGCTACGTCATCGACGGCACCATCGTCCGCATCGCGCCGCTGACGGTCCTCGCCGACGAGGAGGCGCAGCGCCAGAAGCTGAACGAGGCGCAGGCGCTCGCCGGTACGCTGTCGACGATGACGCGCACCTTGAGCTACGCCCGTGCCGAGCTGGTGCAGCCGCTGTTGACCGCCACCGTACTGTCGCAGCGCGGATCGATCACCACCGACGTGCGCACGAACACGCTGATCATCACCGATCTCGCGGACCGGCTCGCCCGCGCCGGTGACCTGATATCCACACTGGACCGGCCCGAGCCACAGGTCGAGATCGAGGCGCGGATCGTCCAGACGACCCGCGACTTTGCGCGCCGCATTGGCGTGCAGTGGGGCTTCAACGGCCGCGCGGTCAACGAACTGGGCAACACCCTGCCGCTGCAATTTCCGAACGCGGCGCAGCTCGGTGGCCGGACGGGAGGCAACGAGGCGGGCAACGTCCTCCCGGGTACCGAGATCAGACAGGGCCCCGCCACGGATCAGGCGTCCACCGTCATCAATCTGCCGGTCTCGGGAGCCAGCACGGGCATCGGCCTGGCGCTCGGCGCCATCAATGGCGCGTTCAACCTGGATGTTGCCCTGTCTGCCCTGGAAGACTCGGGTCAGGGCCGCCTGCTGTCCACGCCGCGCGTGACGACGCAGAACAACATCGCGGCGACCATTGAGCAGGGCGTGCAGATTCCCATCCAGACCGTCGCCAACAACACGGTGACGGTTTCATTCCGCCCTGCGGCGCTCCGACTGAACGTGACCCCGCAGATCACCGCGTCCAACACGGTAATCATGATTATCGAGGTGGTCAACGAAGCGCCCGATTTCAGCCGCGCCATCAACGGTATTCCTCCCATCGACTCGCAGAACGCCCGGACCCAGGTGCTGGTCAACAACGGCGAAACGACGGTGATCGGCGGAATTTACGTCAGCCGCGAGCAGACCAGCCAGGACCGCACACCGGGTCTCTATCGGATTCCCCTGTTGGGCTGGCTGTTCCAGCGCAACGAACTGACGGACGAAAGCCGCGAGCTGCTGATCTTCATTACGCCGCGCATCATCAGGTTGTAGGAGAGATAGCCGTGAGAGCGATGTCATTCAAACTGCTGACGGTTGCTTCGATCGTATCGCTGGCCGCCATGACGGCCACGTGCGGAAGTATGGTCGGCAACGATCGATCGTCGGTGACGCTGATTATCGACTCGTTGCAAGCTGCGTCCGGGGCCTCCTCCAACCCGGCGTTCTCGGGAACGTTGCAGTCGGATGTGTTGACGCGAGGCGGCATCTTCAGCGATCCGGGCCGCGTGACCATGCGCGTGATCGGCAAGGATGCGACCGATGTTCTGAGCCTCGCCAACTCCGTCACCATTACCCGCTATCTGGTGACCTTTACCCGCGCTGACGGCCGCAATACACCGGGAGTCGATGTTCCGTTCCCGTTTGACTCTGCGGTGACCTTCACCGTGACGCCAGGGAGCACCTCGTCGACGGCGGGATTCGAACTGATCCGGCATACAGCCAAGCTGGAGTCCCCGCTGCTGGGGCTTCGAGACCAGAACAACAACATCAACTGGACCATCATCGCGACGCTCGCCGATGTGACGTTCTTCGGGCATGACCAGGCCGGCCGCAGTGTCTCCGCCAGCGGCAGAATCGGGGTTCAGTTCGGTGATTTCGCAGACCCCACGAATTAGGCAGAGGATGATGATGAAGATCGCATTCGGTGCTCTGACGCGACGCGCGGCTATCGTCCTGGTCGCAAGTCTCTGGGCGGTCGGCTGCACGCTCGACAGCGGAGAAGGTCCGGGCCTGACTGGACCGTCGAGTTTCGCCCTGTCGGTCACCGCCACCGCGACTCCCGACAGGCTCCCACGCGACGGAACCTCGAAGTCGGTCATTACACTGGACGTCCGCGATGCGCAGAACCGGCCCGTGGCCGGCCAGCGGCTGACGCTGGGCGCCACACCCGCGGCAGCGGCCCTGTCGGTCACCGAGGTCGTTACGGATGCGAATGGACAGGCGACGTTTACGCTGACGGCTCCTCCAGCGGGGGCGATTGCGGGAAATGTCGTGACCATCCTCGCCACGCCGGTCGGTAATAGCAGCGGTGGAGCCGTGGCGAGGACCATTGAGGTCTCGCTGAGCGGCGCCGTCAACACGACGCCGCCGACACCTTCGTTCACCGTTACGCCCACCTCGCCGGAGGTCGGTCAGGTGGCATCGTTCAATGCCTCGGGGACCACCGATGAAGGCGCCCCGTGCATGGACGCGTGCATCTACACGTGGGTCCTGGGAAATGAGGCCGTCAAGACCGGCCGTATCCAGACGCACGCGTTCCAGACGCCCGGCATCCACAGCGTCACGCTCACCGTTCAAGACGCGGCCGGCACCACCGCATTCGTGCAGCAGAACGTGACCGTGACCGCCGCGGCACGGCCTACGGTCACGGGGATCACCATCCTGCCCGCGACGCCGTTCGCCGGCCAGGCGGCATCCTTCACGGCTGCGTTTACCGTTGCCCAGAATCATCGGATCGTGTCGTTCGCATGGCAGTGGGGCGACGGCACCACGACGACGACAAGCAACGCGTCGACCACACACACCTACGATCGAAACGGCATCTACGTGGTGACCGTCACCGGAACTGACGACCTGGGGCAGTCGGCATCGGCGAGCGCATCGGTGACCGTGGGCGGCGGCGCCACCGCCAGCTTCACCTTCTCGCCGACCAATCCGGAGCCCGGAGATTTGGTGCAGTTCAACGGATCTCCCTCGACCGCCGCCGGCGGCGCCACCATCACGCAGTACTCGTGGGACTTCGGCGACGGCGTCAGCGAAATAAGGACCGAGCCGACCACCTCGCATGCCTACGGAGTGGCGCGGACCTACGTTGTCCGGCTGACCGTCACGGACAGCGCTGGACGGACAGGAACGACGACGCAGAACGTAGCGGTCACCGAGCCAGACTAGCCGAGGAAACCAAGCCACTCGTGGAGGGCCACAAACGGCTGGACGAATTGCGACGCCGGGTCGAAAACGACCCGGCGTCCATCGCCTTCGCCTCCCTCGCCGAGGAGCTGCGGCGGACCGGCGACCACGACGCAGCCGTCCGCGTCTGCCGCGCGGGGCTTGAACACCACCCGAACTATCTTTCCGCACGCGTCACGCTCGGCCGGGCGCTGCTCGAATTGCAGCAGTATTCGGAGGCGCGCACCGAACTCGAATATGTGATTCACGCGGCGCCGGACAACCTGATCGCGCTGAAGTGCATGAGCGAGTTGCAGGAGCGGGCGGGTGATGGAACGCTTGCACAGTCGCCGGCGTTTGCTGCGCCGCCTGTTCCGGTTCCGGCCGCAGATCCGGCGCCAGAGCGCGCGGCGGCGCCAGCGCCGCCGCCACCGCATCCGGCGCTCCACGAGCTCGAGCGATGGCAGGCGCACATTCAATCCGACCGCGCGCAGCGAACCCGATAAGGTGACTCCAAACTCCGCCAACCTGGCCGCGCGACTCGCGCGCGTCCGGCAGAAACTCGACACGCTCAGCCTCGACGCACTGGTCGTCA
>Ga0075421_100003264_pt1 | contig 19372 bp, 17 predicted proteins | sample SoiMetdeltSBSDD5_FD_75292 | JGI IMG/M metagenome (GOLD analysis project Ga0075421, IMG submission 75292) | Bulk soil microbial communities from a Populus tree surrounding site in Tennessee, USA - Soil MetaG P. deltoides SBSDD5 | ecosystem: Environmental > Terrestrial > Soil > Tree plantation... | reverse complement strand
CGCGAAGCCCATCGGAAGCTCGAGGTGTATCACGCGATCACTCAGGCGCTGGCTGGGTCGCGCACGTGGCTCGAAGCGGCGCCGAAGGTTCTGCGCGCGATCGGGATCACCTTGAACTGGGACCTTGGAGCGGTCTGGACTCTAAACCAGCAGTCGGAGACACTGCTGCGCCAGGCCTCGTGGACGCGTGAGTTCGCATCAGGTGGGGAGCCTGACCGCGGTTGGGACTGCGTCACGACGTTCGGGCTGAATGCAGCCCGCCAAGTCTGGGAGACTGGCGCTCCGGTCTGGGTCGAAGAAATCGGTGGCCAGGAGGCCGCCGCGGGGTTGCGGACCGTTTGCGCGGTCCCTGTCAAAGAATCGGGAATCGTTTTCGGAGCGATGACATTTTTCAGCCGCCGTAAGGCCCCGCGAGACGGCGAGGAACTCGAAATTCTTTCCGATATAGCCGTTCGAATCGACGACTTCACGCGCGGAAAACGAGCGGAGCGGGCGCTTCGCGAGAGCGAGGAAAGGTATCGAAATCTATTCGAGCATGTCCTCACTGGCATCTACCGCGCCAGTCCCGAGGGCCGCGTGCTGATGGCGAATCCGGCGTTGGTTCGTATGTTGCGCTATACGTCCTTCGAAGAGGCGCTCCGACACGACTTCGGAGGCAATTATTTTGGCTTTCGGCACTGGATCGGTGGATTGGGACCGATCGGCAATGACAGTGACGAAATCCACGGCCTGGAATCGCAATGGCAGCGCGCTGATGGCTCCACCATGTTCGCTCGCGAAAATGTGAAGCGAATCCTTGCCGATTCGGGAAAAGTCCTGTACTACGAAGGAACCGTGGAGGACATCACCGAACGCCGCTGGGTGGAGCAGGAGCTGGTCCTCTACACGGAGCAATTGGAGGCAGCGCAGCGGAGGCTGGAGGTTCAGTCGGCGGAACTGCAGAAGACACGCGATGAAGCCTTGGACGCGTCCCGCATGAAATCGGAATTCCTGGCCAACATGAGTCACGAGATTCGGACGCCGATGAACGGGATTATCGGAATTACCGGCCTGGTCCTCGAAACCGAGCTCTCCGCCGAGCAGGCGGAGTATCTGGGGCTGGTCAAAATTTCGGCGGACTCGTTGCTGGGCCTGTTAAACGACATCCTCGACTCCTCGAAGATAGAGGCGGGGAAGTTGGAGCTTGATCCCGTTAACTTCGGCCTGCGCGAGCTGCTTGATTCGGCGCTCAAGCTGATGGCGCTGCGTGCCGTGGAAAAAGGACTCACCCTGCATTGTGAAATAGCTCCAAACACGCCCGATGACGTGATCGCAGATCCGGGACGCCTGCGCCAGGTGCTGGTCAATCTGGTCGGCAATGCCATCAAATTCACCGGGCGCGGAGAGGTTCGCGTGGAGGTATCGGTGGAGTCGAGCTCATCGGACGTCATGGTCCTGCGGTTTTCCGTGAGTGACACGGGAATTGGTATTCCGAAGGATAAACAGGAAATCATTTTTGAGCCCTTCCGTCAAGCCGACGGGTCCACGACGCGAAGATACGGCGGCACCGGCCTGGGTCTCACGATCTGCGCCCGTCTGGTGGCGCTGATGGAAGGCGAATTCGAGGTCGAGAGCGAAGAAGGACACGGAAGCGTCTTTTCGTTCACCACCAAGGTTCGCCGGGGAGTTTCCGGACCCTCGGAAAAGCAGCGACCGGCTACCGTCGCGAAACCGGCCTCGGGGCCCTCGGGGTTTTCCGTGCTGCTGGCGGAGGATAACGCGGTGAACCGGAAGGTTGCGCTGCGCTTCCTCGAAAAGCAGGGCCACGCCGTTACATGCGCCGAAAATGGCGCTAAAGCGCTGGAACTATTCGATAAAGGGGCCTTCGACCTGGTTCTGATGGATGTAGAGATGCCAGAAATGAACGGTTTGGAGGCGAGCGCCGCCATTCGGGAACGGGAAAAATCGAACGGAGGCCATATTCCAATCGTAGCTATGACTGCGAATGTGATGAAAGGGGATGAACAAAAGTGCTTTGCGGCAGGTATGGACGGTTATTTGAGTAAACCGATCCGTCCTGGTGACCTCGCAGAGGCCATAAATAAAGTGCTTAGACGGCCCTAAGGTCGGAATTCACGGGAAATTCGGCTCGTCGTCAGACGAATGTAACGTCGTTTGGGCGATATAAAGGGTATGATAGTGAGTAGTCTATCTCGCGGTATGTTGAGTTACATCTCCACACGCGACCTGAATTTGATGCGCCGCCTGAACGGCTGGCGGCCGCCACGTTGGGTTCGCATCTGGATGATTCTGGCCTCGCGCGTCGGCGACGGGTGGCTTTGGTACGGAATTGGCATTATTCTGCTGCTGTTTGGCGGTCCCGATCGATTCGTCGCAGTAGGCGCCGCGACGATCTCGGCCGCGCTTTCGGTTGGATTATTCCTGCGGTTGAAAAGAATCGCCGGACGCAAGCGGCCATGCGCGATTGCGCCGTGTAGTTGGGCCACGCTACTTCCGCCGGATCAATTCTCATTTCCGTCGGGACACTCGATGTCGGCCTTCTCGATTGCGGTCCCGCTCAGCGCCTTCTACCCCGCCCTTGAGCCCGGACTGTTGTTCTGCGCCGTCAGTATCGCCCTGTCCCGCATCCTACTTGGATTGCACTTCCTGAGCGACGTCGTCGTCGGCTCCGCGCTGGGAGCTGTCCTGGGGTATATCGTCGTCAGCATGGTCCGTTAGTAGTCCTTCAGCCGTATAGAATTAGCTGGTAGAGCGGCGTATGATCGTGGCATGCGCACACTTGTGCAGTTTTCGATCCTACTGAGCCTTTCGACGGGTATCTGCTCTGCGTGCAGTTGCGCTATTTCAACCACGCGAGTCGCTAAGGATGAGGCCGGCGTGGTTTTTCGGGGTACCATAACCGCCCTACGAGATGCCGGCAAAAGTGATCCAAAGAAGATCGCCATTTTCCGCGTAAGTCGTGTGTGGAAGGGCGAAGTTGGTCAGACATTTGAAATGCCCGCAGTAGAGGAAACCTCGATGTGTGTGGGCTTCTGGCCGTCGCTTCTCAAAGTGGGCAATGACCTTCTCGTCTACGCGAAACAATGGCCACGGAGTGCGGAATACTACACGACTATCTGTACGCGCACGAGGCTCGTGAAGGATGCCAAAGAGGATTTCGACGACCTCGGCCCTGGTGAAACACCTAAGCAAACCCAAAAACCAGATTCCAAGTAGTCTCCCACCCTTGTTTTCTTTACTTTTCTTCATCCGGATATGGTAGGCTAAGTGTTTATTTTTCATGCGAACAGTCGACTTGATCCATAAGAAGCGCGACGGCGGCGAGCTCACTGCCGAAGAGATTTCTTATCTGGTGGAATCTTACACCAGCGGCGCGATACCGGACTATCAGATATCGGCGTTTCTCATGGCCGTCTATTTCGCGGGTATGACCGACCGCGAAGTCAGCGCCTTAACCGACAGTATTGTGCGCTCCGGCGAGACCATCGATCTGTCTTCGATTGCGGGTCCAAAGGTCGACAAGCATTCCACAGGCGGCGTGGGAGACAAGACCACTCTTATAGCCGCGCCATTGGCCGCCGCGGCTGGCGTCATTGTGCCGAAGATCAGCGGCCGCGCCCTGGGACATACCGGCGGAACGCTCGACAAGCTGGAATCGATTCCTGGTCTGCGGACGGACCTATCCATCGATCAGTTCCGGGCTCAGCTACAGGAAATCGGGCTCGCCTTCATCGGGCAGAGCGACACCGTAGCGCCGGCCGATGGGAAACTGTACGCGATACGGGATGTGACGGCCACTGTAGAATCGATTGCGCTGATTGCATCATCGATCATGTCGAAGAAGCTGACCGTGGGGTCTGACGCGCTGGTGCTGGACGTAAAGGTCGGTGCGGGCGCTTTCATGAAGCGCCAGGTGGATGCGCGCAAGTTGGCCCAGATGATGGTTGGGATCGGACGCCGTGTTGACCGCCGGGTCCAGGCTTTAATTACCGATATGAGCCAACCGCTGGGCTACGCGGTCGGCAATGCGGTCGAGGTGATGGAAGTGTCGCAGGTCCTCCACAATGAGGGACCGGATGATCTGAAGCGGCTTTCGCTCGAGTTGGCGGCTCGCATGATTTTCCTCGCCAAGATCGTTCCGACTTTGGACGACGCGCGCGAGCTGGCGCTGCAAAAGCTGGCGGATGGCTCGGCGTTCCGCAAGTTCCGCGACGTAGTGGCTGCGCAGGGCGGCGATCCCAAGGCGCTCGACAAGTTCGAGCTGCTGCCGAACGCGACCGGGATGCGGGAAATAGCCTCCCCACGGGCAGGCTACGTGACTGCTATCGACGCCGAGGATATCGGCGCGGCGTCAGGCCTGATGGGAGCGGGTCGCGACAGGAAGGAAGACAAGATCGACCCCGCTGTTGGAGTGATTCTCGAAGCGAAGGTCGGCGACAAGGTTGAGGCCGGCTCGGTTCTCTGCCGCCTGTATTACACCAGGGAGGATCGCGTCGACGAGGCCGCCGACATGGTCGAAGACGCATTCCGGATCTCGTCGCAGAAGCCGGATGCGCGCGAACTGATACTCGAGGTCGTCGGCTAGCGAATCACGATGGGCCGGTTCACTGGACTGCTGGGACTGGTCGTCATCCTCGGTGTAGCGTACCTCTTCTCCAGCCATCGCCGGGAAATCAAGCTGCGAATTCTGGCGTGGGGCCTCGGACTGCAATTCGCTTTCGCGCTGCTGGTGCTGCGTACCGATTTCGGAAAGGTGTTTCAGGCCATCGGCGCAGGCGTTAACGCCATGCTTGGGTATGCCGAGGTTGGCAGCGAGTTCTTGTTCGGTCCCCTGGGAACCAAGAGTGGAACTTTTGGCGTCATCTTCGCGTTTCAGGTGCTGCCGATCGTCATCTTCATCGCCTCCTTTTTCTCCATCCTTTACTACCTGGGGGTGATGCAGTTCATCGTGCGCTGGATGGCTGTCGGGATGCTGAAAACCATGGGCGCGAGCGGCGCCGAGTCGCTGAACGTAGCGGCCAGCATCTTTATGGGACAGACCGAAGCGCCGCTGACAATCAAGCCGTTCATCGCCGGTATGACGCAGTCGGAGCTGTTCACGATCATGGCCAGCGGCATGGCGCACGTTTCCGGCGCCGTGATGGCGGCTTACGTGAAAGTCGCGGGCGTCGAGATCCAGCATCTACTCACGGCCGTGATCATGACGGCTCCGGCGACGATCATGCTGGCCAAGATTTTCATGCCGGAGGTCGAAAAGCCGGTGACGGCAGGCAAGGTCGATATCAAGGTGGAAAAGACGGCGGTGAATATCATCGACGCAGCGGCGCAGGGCGCTGGCGACGGGCTGCATCTTGCGCTCAACATCGGCGCCATGCTGATCGCGTTCCTGGCCCTGATCGCCATGGTGAACGGCATGTTGGGCTGGGTCCATACATTACCTTACATGGGCTGGATTCCGGTCTCTTTGCAGCAGATCTTCGGCGTATTGTTCGCTCCCATCGCCTGGCTGATGGGTGTGAGCTGGAAAGACGCTTCCGCGATTGGCAATCTGCTGGGCACGCGTCTGGTACTGAACGAATTTGTGGCTTTCCTGGAACTCGCGCCGCTGAAGGCGTCGCTCGATCCGCGATCATTCACGATCGCGACATACGCGCTCTGCGGATTCGCTAACTTCAGCTCGATCGCCATCCAGATCGGCGGGATCGGAGCGTTGGCCCCCAGCCGGAAATCCGACCTGGCGCGGCTCGGACTGAAGGCCGTAGCGGTTGGCTCAATGGCCAACTATATGTCGGCTTGCATCGCCGGCATGCTTGTATGATTGCCGAGGCTCGCGCTTACCTGGAAAACCGGATCGGCTCGCGGCGGCCCCGGATCGCTGTCGTGCTTGGCAGCGGACTGGGCGCTTTCGCCGACGAACTGGCCGAGCGCGCCGAGATTCCCTACGCGGAAATCCCCCACTGGCCGACGTCTACGGCGATCGGGCATTCCGGACGGCTCGTCTTCGGTTGTCTGGACCGCCTCGAGATCGTGGTCATGGCTGGCCGGGCGCATTTATACGAGGGCTATTCGGCGAAGCAGGCGGCGTTTGGTGTTCGCGTGTTGGGATCGCTTGGCGTCAAATCCGTCGTTCTTACAAACGCGGCCGGCGGCATCAATCTCGAGCTGGAACGAGGCGGTCTGCTCCTGATCTCCGACCACATCAACCTGCAAGGATCGAATCCGCTGGTAGGTCCAAATGACGATTCTCTGGGGCCGCGCTTCCCAGATATGACTGAGGCCTACTCGGCGCGCTATCGGGCTATTGCGCACGAAGCAGCACAGGAATTGGGGATTGCGCTGGGTGAAGGTGTCTATGCCGCCCTGCTTGGCCCCAGTTACGAGACGCCCGCCGAGATCCGATATCTCCGTGCGATCGGCGCGGATGTGGTCGGCATGTCAACCGTTCCAGAGGTTATCGCCGCCAATCACATGGGAATGCGCGTGCTCGGCATCTCTTGCGTGACGAATATGGCGGCGGGCGTACTACCGCAGCGTATCCATCACGAGGAGGTTCTCGAAACCGGCGCAATGGTTCGGGACACTCTGGTGCGCCTCCTCAAAAAGACGCTGCCGCGTCTGGAGGCGTAACTTGGATCCTCTTCTCGAAGCGGCCCTCGATGCGAGACGAAACGCGCACGCGCCATTTTCGAATTTTCTGGTTGGCGCCGCGATCGAAGACATCGGCGGCCGAATCCACACAGGTTGCAATGTGGAAAACGCGACCTACGGCCTCACGATCTGCGCCGAGCGCGTGGCCGTGTTCAAGGCGATTTCTGAAGGCGCCCGCAAGTTCACGCGCGTCGCCGTAGCGGCGGATACCGGCGTGCTCACTCCACCTTGCGGCGCTTGCCGGCAGATCCTCTGGGAGTTCTGCGGTGACGTGGAGCTGACGCTCGTGAACCTGAGCGGGAAAACCGAAACCTTTAAGCTCAAAGATCTGTTCCCAAGGCCTTTCGATGCGACTTTTTTGTAGCTTCTTCTTCGCGGCCTTCCTGCTCGCCGCCGAGCCGGCCGACTGGATCTGGAGCGCCCGCTACGTTCTGACCTCGTCGCCGAAAAGGCTCGTCATCGAAAACGGCGCAGTGGCTGTGCGTGGCGACCGCATCGTCGGCGTCGGAACGCGCTCGGAAATCGATCGCCGCTTTCAAGCCAAGCAACGCCTCGAGCGCCCGAACGCGCTGATCGCTCCCGGTCTGATTAACACACACACGCACGCGGCGATGTCGCTCCTGCGTGGGCTTGCCGACGATCTGCGGCTCCAGGATTGGCTCGAAAAGTACATCTTCCCTGCCGAAGCTAAGAACGTCTCGCCCGAGTTCGTTCGTTGGGGGACCAAGCTGGCCTGCGCCGAAATGCTTCTCGGCGGCACGACCACGTTCACCGACATGTACTACTTCGAGGACGTCGTTGCTGAAGCGGCGAAGGAAGCAGGGATGCGCGGCGTGCTCGGCGAGACCATTATCGGATTCCCGGTAGCCGACGCGAAGACGCCCGCTGATTCCCTCAAGCTGGCGGAGCAGTTCATCGTGCGATTCCGCGACGATCCGCTGATCGTTCCAGCCGTAGCGCCACACGCCATCTTTACCAATTCAGATGAGACGATCAAGGCGGCCCGCGCGCTGGCCAATAAGTATCGCGTCCCGGCGCTCATTCATCTTTCGGAAACCAAGCGCGAAAACGAAGAGACGATCGCCAAGCGCAAGATGAGCCCAACGCGAGCCTTGAACGCGCTGGGTTTCTTTGACGGCCGGACGGTAGCGGCGCATGCCGTGTGGGTGGACAGCGCCGACCTCGAAATCCTAAGATTGCGCCACGTGGGAGTCGCGCATTGTCCGTCCAGCAACATGAAATTGGCCAGCGGCGTGGCGCCCGTGGTCCGGATGCGCGCGATGGGAATCTCGCTGGGGTTAGGAACCGACGGCCCCGCTGGCAGCAACAACGACCTCGACCTACTCGAAGAAATGGACCTGGCGGCGAAACTGCAGAAGGTGATTTCTTCTGATCCGCAAGCGTTGCCGGCGACCGTGGCTTTTGAGATGGCTACTATCGGCGGCGCCCGAGTCTTAGGAATGCAAAGCGAGATCGGATCCCTCGATCCAGGCAAGCGGGCCGACATGATCATGGTCTCTCTCGATCAGCCCCACGCCGTCCCGCTCTACGAGCCGGTATCGCAGTTTGTCTACGCGCTGAAAGCTTCCGACGTGCGCGATGTGATGGTGAACGGCAAACTGGTCGTGCGCGACCGCCAGATCCTGACGCTCGATATGAAACAAGTCATGGCCAAGGCCACCGAGCTTCAATCCAAGGTGCGAGCGTCGCTCGCGGCTCCTACTTCCTCCCGGAAATAGCCCGCAGCCGCATCTCAACCCTGGAAGCTTCGTCGGTACGGCGCAGCTTGCGCAGAACATTCGCGTAGCTCGAGAGTCCCGGAACGAGTTCGGTATTGTCTGAACCCACCGCCGCGGTGGTGATCGCGAGTGACCTTCGGAGCAGCGGCTCTGCTTGTTCATATTGACCCTTCGAGCTCTCCACTTGCGCCAGAACTCGAAGACTGTTGGCTTTATCGGGATGCTCGGGGCCTCCCGCCCGCTCCAGAATAGCCAATGCCCTTCGAGCGTCCTTTTCCGCCTCTTCGTTTCTGTGCTCCAACGCTTTGAGGTAAGCGAGGTTGTTCAGCCCTTTCGCCACCGACGAGTCCCATTCCCCGAAACTTTTCTCACGGATCGCCACGGCGCGCTGCACCAGGCGTTTTGCCTGAGGGAGACGCCGCTGCAGCACGGCGAGTTCGGCTGAAGACTCGAGGGTGAGCGCCACCATCAAGTGATCGGGTCCTAAGCACTTCTCGAAAACATCGAGCGCCCGGGCAAAGTATGTTTCCGCGGCCGAGGTCCTGCCAGTCCTGACGAATTGCTGTCCCAGGAGATAGTACGTGTTGGCGGTGTTGGGGTGGTCGGCGCCTAGCGTTTTCTCCAACATGGCCATAGCGCGTCGAAGCGCTTCTTCGGCTTTGCCGTATTCGCGCCTGGCGGAATAGTGCTCCCCGAGGATCCTGATTGCATGCGCAAGGTCCGGATGATTGGGCGCCAAGACGCCCTCGCGGATCTGAATCAATCGCACGTGAACCGCCTCTGATTCGGCGAACTTTTCCTGCCGGTCCAAAACTTGCGCCAGATTCTCTAAAATGGAGGCGATTTGACGCTGGTCGCGCTGGACGGATTTTTCGGCGACAGCGAGCGCCCGGCGCAAGGTCGATTCCGATTCCTCCAGGAGGCCGAGCCGCCAAAATCCGAACCCTGCGTTGTTCAGGACCACAGCCACGTCTAAATCCAGATCGCCGGATTCTTTCAAGCAGATGGCGAGTGCGCGGCGCTCGATCGCCTCACCCTCGGCGGAGCCGCCCTGCCAAATCAGGACGTCGCCCAGATTCGTCAGCGCAACAGCCACGCGTAGATGGTTTGGTCCATAGATCTCTTCGGTCAGCGCCAATGATTTCCGGTATAACACTTCCGCTTCACGAGACCGGCCCTTCAGACGCTCGATCAGCGCGAGGCTGTTGATCGCCTCCCGCAGAGCCCGGCGGTCGTTGGGAATCGCTGCTTCAAGAATGGCCAAACTTCGCCGTAATGCCTTTTCGGCGTCCGCATAGCGCGCCTCTTCCTTGTAAATCCTCGCCAAATTTTGCAGACTGATGGCGACCTGCCGGTCGTCCGGCCCGAACGCCTGCTCACGGATTTCTACTGATTTCCGGCAGAAATCTTCCGCATCTTTAAAGCGCATCTCGGCAAAGCGAAGTTCCGCCATGTGATCGAGACTTACCACCAGACGCGGACTATCGGGTCCCATCGCTGCCTGACGTATGTCCATGGCGCGCTGAAGCAATTCTTCGGCCTCGCGGAACCGGCCCTGAACGCGGCGTAGTCCGCCGAAATTTTCGAGAATTGGCGCCAAATCGATGCTGCGGGGGGCCAACGATTTTTCGCCGGCTGCGAGAGCGCGACCGAGGAAGCTCTCGGCTTCCGCCAAGCGCCCCATCAATTGGTACAACTCGCCCAGGTTGTTCCAGAGAACCAGCAGTTTCCCACTTCCTGCGGGCAATTTCTCGATAGTGGCGGCAGATCGCAGATAGAGGCTCTCCGCTTCGTTAAACCGGCCAAGCGCGCGTACGGAAAGGGCAAGGTTGCTAAGACTGGAAGCCGAATCCACGTCCTGCGGTCCGCGCACCCGCTCATAAGTGGTGGCGGCGCGGCGATGAAGGGATTCGGCCTCGTCGTAACGGCCTCGCTCGTGGTAGTACGTCCCCAAATTGTTCCATGCCTTGGCCAATCTGATGTCTTCCGGGCCAAATGGCTCGGCGGCGCGAACTGCGGCGAGATACTTCTGTTCCGCTTCGTAATAGCGGGCCTCCTTCCTCAAAGCGGCCGCTGTGACGAGATGCTGATCCGAGGAAGGCTCCTGGCCAACGACATTACAGATATTCAGGCCGTAAATTCCGATTAACAGCCAGACTCGATACATCACAATCGTCTCCTGCTCACGGCGTGGATTGGCGGCGACCGGCGCGGGCCTTCGCACTGGCTTGCCTGAAGATCAGACGGATCGCTTCGCTTTCCGTTAGCCGGCGCTCTGAAACTCTTTCCTCGTTTCAGTTCAGGCAGCAGCCTTATGTCAGATAACGCACCAAAAGGCGGGTTCGTTCAGAAAGTTCAGAAATTATTTTTTTATTGTTTTTTTGCGAGCAAATTTTAGGCCAGACCAGTCGTCATCGATAGCACAGACTTTATAATCGACCCATCCGGCTGTCAGCCCCGCTGCGCGGACGTCGTTCTGATTGAAATCAACTCTGTAGCGGCTGGTCTGCTTAGGATGAATGATCCAGAGCGAGCAGCCTTCCGGCAGCCTAGCGCCGAGATATTCGGTCTCGGTATCAAGTTCTGACCGGGAGCGGACGAACCAGAGCGCCAGCTCCGTCGCGCGGGTGGTTTTCGTTTGAAGCTCTACCGCTTCCGGTAATTCCCCTAGCTTTTCTTCGAAGCCGTCGGGCTCCGCGAGCAGAGCAACTTTCATGCCGGGACGGAATCCAAGCTTCTTCACCAGGGGCGATTGGGCGTAACGTTGCATGTGCGCTGGAGGCTGGACCGGGTCGGAGGGCGCGTGTTTGAGCGCTTTGCGGATGACTGGGGCCACTTTTTTCCACTCGCTGTAGAACGCGTCAGGGAGTTCCCGCCGGATGCGTTCGACCTTCTCGGCAACGCCGCCGGCGAACACGATCGGGATCAGGCGTGTCGACTTGCTGTTCCTGAGAGCGATCGCTACTTCCCGTCCGTGCGAAGGGAGACGGTCGAGATCGATGACGACCACGGCGGGCAGGTTGGCACGGAAATGCGCGACTACGGACGATTTAATTGGCGACGCATCCACGCGGAAGCCCGCTTCCTCAAGCGCGCCGACGCGCTTGCGGGCCTCATCTGGATTCCAGCAAATCAGACGTATGAGCATTTCGCAGCGCATCATACCATGTGATAGACTCCCGTCCATGAAACGCTTGATTCTCTTCGTCGCAAGCCTTGCGTTGGGCCATCCCGCTTTCGCGCAGGTGTTCTCCTTCACCCGGGAACAGATGATCAAGTACACGCCGGACAATCCGTTCGAGCGATTCCCCGACGGCCGGCCGAAGGTTCCGGACTCGATCCTGGAACGGGTGAAGACCATGTCGATCGAAGAGGCCTGGGGCGACCTCCGTGCGAAAGGGTACATGAGCCAGTACGCCGAAGGCCTTCAGGCCCTGCGTCCCGGACAGAAACTGGTGGGACGGGCGTTCACGGCGCAGTACGTTCCGATGCGTCCGGATGTCGTAAAGGTGATCGACGCCGATGCCAAGGCGCGCGGGATGGCGCCGGGCGTGAACCAGCGGGTCATCGACCAGTTACAGTTGAATGACGTTCCAGTGATTGACTTAATGGGTGCAGCGCTCGGCCACAACTTCGGTGGTGACAACCTGCATGCCGCCATTTGGAGCGCGACCCGCACAGGGGCGGTGGTGGACGGAACTGTCCGCGATCTGGAAGGACTCATGGAGCTGCCGACGCAGGTCTTCTTCCGCGCGCCGCACCCGGCCGCGGTTAGTGGGGTAAGCATTCTGGGGATCAACATTCCGGTGCATATCGGTCACGCGCTCGTGATGCCCGGTGATGTCGTGCTCGGCGACCGCACTGGCGTCATCTTCATTCCGCCGCATCTGGTGAAAGAGATTGTCGAAAAGGCGGAAGTGACACAGATTCACGATGAGTGGACGAAGCAGAAATTTCTTACAGGCAAGTACAAGGCAAGCGAGCTTTACCCGACGCCGCTTGGCGCAGAGCTCAAGAAAGAGTACGAAGAGTATCTGAAGCGCCGGTTAGCGGAGCGACGCAAACAGTAGGCGCTATCATTTCGCAATCTCGCGATAAATTTCCAGCACCTGTTGAGCAGTATTCTTCCAACTGAATTTCGCCGCGTGAATCTTGCCTGCTTCGATCAGCTCTTGCCGCAATTGCGCATTCATCAGAACTTCTTTAATACCGCGCGCTATATCAAAAACATTTTCCGGATTGACGAGCATCGCCGCGCTGCCAACTACCTCCGGCAGCGAGCTCATCGAGGATGTGATCACCGGTGTGCCTGACGCCATCGCTTCGAGCGGCGGCAGGCCGAAACCTTCGTAAAGAGAGGGGAAGACGAATGCGGTCGCCGCCGAGTAGAATACGCGCATCGTGTCGAAGGGGACGAATCCCAGGAAACGGACCGCATCCTCCACGCGGCTCTGCATCACAGCCTGCCGCACGGATGGATACCGCGAAATTTCGTCGCCGACGATGATCAGCCGCAAGTCCTTAAACTCGGGATCATTGGTCAAGCTAGCGCGCGCTATGGCGAACGCCTCCACCAGTCGCGGAATATTTTTCTGCGGACGGATCGCGCCGGCGTAGAGAAGAAAGGGGTAGTGGATCTGGTACCGCTCGAGGATCCTCTCTTTGTCGGCGCCGTCGCCGGCATCGCGGTCCTTGAAGAACTCCGCGCTGGGGGCGCTGTAGACCAGACGAATGCGATCCGGAGCGACTCCCATTAAATTTTCGACATCGCGCCGGGTGGCTGCCGAGACGGCGATCACGCGATCGGCTCGCGTCAGGCCTCGGCGGAATTGGTGCTGTCGCAGATTATTTCGCCAGCCGCGTCCCGTATTGAAGAGCAGGCTGGCCATATCGTGAATCGTCACGACGTAAGGCTTGCGCATCAGCAGCGGCACGCGGTTCACGGGGATGTGATACACATTCGCGGGAAGCTGGCGAAGAAACGCGGGGAAGGCGACGTGGTCGGTCGGATCGCTGTCGGACCGCCCGTAGGTGGCGACGAGAAAATTGCCGGGCAGCGCGGGAAGCTCGCGCAAATCGGACGGCGAGATCACCAACGTGTAACGATTGTGTGGATCCACCACCGCCAACGCCTGGACGAGATTTCGGATGTAGGTTCCGATGCCGAAATCGTTAATCCGGCGGACGTCGATGACGATCTGGAGTGACATTCGTCACGGTCGCGGTGTTAGACGCGCACCGCGCCCAGCTTCCAACTGTACAGCGGAAACCGTTCTGTCAGGGCCGCGACACGGCGGCGAACCTGGATGGCCGTGTCCTCCGAGCCGATGTTGCGCAGCACGTCGGCGATCAAGCCTGCCACTTCGCGCATCTCAACCTCACGGAATCCGCGCGTGGTCACGGCCGGCGAACCGAAGCGCATCCCGCTGGGATTCATCGGGGGATTAGTGTCGAACGGTATCGCGTTGCGATTAGCGGTGATGCCGGCGTGTTCAAGCGCCGTCTGGGCGTCCTTGCCGCGGACTCCTTTGGAGAATACATCGACCAGTAGCAGATGCGTATCGGTGCCGCCGGACACAACCCGGAAGCCCTCTTCCGACAACCCTTCCGCCAGCACGCGAGCGTTGGTCGCGACTTGCCTGGCGTAGGCGGCGAACTCCGGCCGCATCGCTTCCAGGAAGCAGACCGCTTTCGCCGCCACAATGTGGACCAGCGGTCCGCCTTGTGTTCCTGGAAAAACCGTTTTGTCGATTTCAGCGCCATACTTCGCGCGCGCCAGAATCATTCCGGAACGCGGTCCGCGTAGCGTTTTGTGCGTAGTCGTCGTGACGATATCGGCGTGCTCGCACGGATTGGGGTGCGCGCCGCCCGCGACCAGCCCCGAAAAATGCGCCATATCCACCAGGAACAACGCGCCGACTGAATCGGCGATCTGGCGGAAACGGGGGAAATCGAGGAAACGCGGATAAGCGCTCCCACCGGCGATGATCATTTTCGGCCGGTGCTCGTCAGCCAGCTTGGCGACTTCGTCGTAGTCGATACGTTCGTCATCGCGTCGGACACCGTAGGGCACGATCTTGTAGGTCTTGCCGGAAAAATTCAACGGATGACCGTGCGTCAGATGACCGCCATGGGCCAGGTTCATTCCGAGAACTGTGTCGCCCGGCTGCAGGACGGCCGCGTATGCTGCCTGATTCGCCTGGGATCCCGAGTGAGGTTGAACATTGACATACTCGGCGCCGAACAGCTTCCGCGCCCGCTCCCGGGCCAGATCCTCGACGACGTCAGCGAATTCGCAGCCGGCGTAGTATCGTTTCCCCGGATAACCTTCGGCGTACTTATTGGTGAAGACGCTGCCGGCCGATTCGAGAATTGCTTCGGAGGTGAAGTTCTCGCTGGCGATCAGTTCGATCTGGGAATGCTGGCGGCGCGTCTCCTGCTGGATCGCGTCAAACACCTGCGGGTCGATCTCGGCCAGCGGCCTGCTCATTCTCTCCTGTTCAGTCATTTCGCTCCATGTTCCGTGCGCTCGATTTCGGCGATCTGGGCCACACGCCTGGCGTGGTGGTCCCCTAGAAATTCGGCCTTGAAAAACTCTTTGACTAGTCGCTCCGCGGCGCTGCCATCCATCATCCTTGCCCCGAGCGTCAGGATATTGATGTTGTTGTGCTCCCGCGTCACCCGGACTTGCTCTTCCGAGGTTCCCACCGCGGCCCGTATGCCGGAAATCTTGTTGGCTGCGATGGACATACCGACGCCGCTGCCGCAGACGAGGATGCCGCGATCGGACACGCCTCCGGCGACGTCATGGCCAACGGCAGCCGCGAAAACCGGGTAGTCGCAGACGAGATCGGAGCTCGTGCCGTGGTCGGTTACCTCATGACCATCGGCCACGAGCTGGAGCCGTAATTGCTCTTTCAGAAGAAAACCGGCGTGGTCGGCGCCAATTGAGATTTTCATCGGAAACCTGATTCTAGCACGCGGGTTTCCTCGCGCCGGATCCGAACTATTTCGCCGGAACTACATCGACCTTCCCGAATTTCTCAAGGGCCGGCTTGATTTTGGCCGCGTCACCTACAACGACGACAGCCGAGTTGTCGGGCGCGATGTACTTTTTCGCCACTTCCTGAATCTTGTCCGGCTCCACGGATCGGATCTTGGTCGTGTAGCTTTCCAGGTAATCAATCGGCAATCCCATCGTTTTCACAATGGCGAGCTGCGATGCCAGTCCGTCCTGACTCTGAAGCCGGAGCACGAAGACGCCGCTCAGGTAGTTCTTCACATCGCTGAGCTCGGACGATTGAACGGGCTCTTTCCCCATCGCCGTAAGATGACCGAGCAGGCTGGTCAGAGCGGGCTCGACAACCTCGTTTCGCACCTGCATGCCGGCGTCGAACGATCCCGCGTCTTTCAGCGGCAGTTGATGGCTGTAGACGTTATAAGCGAATCCCTGCTTCTCGCGAATGTCGTTGAAAAGCCGCGACGAGGCTCCTCCACCGAGGATGGTATTGCCCACCACGAAAGGAAAGTAATCAGGACTGGTGCGCGGAACGGCCAGGTGGCCGACCTGCACATTGGCCTGCACCGATCCGGGGCGATCGACCAGCGTCAGACTCTTGGCCGGAGCGGGAATCGGAGGCATCTTTGTCGCCGGAATCTCACGTTTCTGCCAGTCTCCGAACTGCTGTTGAAGCTGCTTCAATAGCGCGGCTCTGGCCGGCAGCTTGCCGAGAACAATCAGGACGGCATTGTTGGGGACAAGATACGTGTCGCGGTATTTCGTCAGCGCAGGGATGTCGAGCTTGTCAATCGATTCCGGCGTGGGCCTGGTATGACCGTATGGATTCGCGCCGAAAAGGATCTCGTCCATCTTCTCCTGGACCAGATACTGCGGCTGCGACCGCTGTTCCAGCAGCCGCTGCTTGCGATTCTGCTGATACAGCTTGACCTCATCGGCGGGGAAGGTGGAATTGCGCGCGACGTCGGTCAACAGGTCGAGCAGCTTGGTGGAGTGCTCTGACAGCGCCGAGCCGGCGATCATTAGCGAGTCGGATGTCGTCTGGACGCCGATCGACCCGCCGATGGAAGTGCTCTCTTCGGCGATCTGGCGCGACGTGCGTTTCTTGGTGCCTTCGTTCAGCAGGGAGCCGACCGCTTCCGCCAGTCCGCGTAGCTCGGGCGGATCGAAGCGCGATCCAGCCTCAAACACCAGTCTCACCGTCACCAGCGGGAAACGGGCATCCTCCAGCAGCACCACCGACAGTCCGTTCGAAAGCTTCGACTCATGCACCGCGGGCAAATGGAACTGCGGCAGCGGCGGCGTTTGTGGCGGCTTAGTCCGATCCACCGTCTGCGCCGGCAGAACGCTCGCGGCAAGAGTTAACACCGAGGCGAAAAGTCCAGTTCGAATGATCATTTCTTCTCCTTCGGAGCCGGCTGGATTTCCAGCACGACGCGCTTCTCGGGAACCAGATACCGCTTCACGACATCCTGTATCTGCGCGGGGGTGACGGCAAGAAAGGTGTCGAGCTCGGACGTGATCAGCCCCGGATTGCTGTCGAACATCTCGTATTGGGCGAGCAGTCTGGCCCGTGTAAATGTGCTCTGCAGCTCTTTGATGCGGCTAGCGCGCAGGAAGGTTCGGGCGCGCTCGAGCTCCTTGGGATCGACACCGTCTTTTTGTATCTTCGCGATTTCATCCTGCACCTGGCTGACGATGTCCTTGCCGGTGAACTTCGGGTTATGCAGCAGATACATTGCGTATAGCGCCGGACTCAGGTAGTCCGACGGGCTGGCGAACGGCCAGCCCGGATTCGCTTCGTAGCTGAGCGCCGATTGCTTCCCTTTAACCAGGTTCAATTGAAAACGGGAGCTGTCTCCACCTGTAAGAAGGACGTCGGCCATCACCAGCGCGTTGAAATCCGGCGACCGCCGCGTGGGACCCGGCCATCCGATCAGCACCGCCGGAACGCGCGCCAAAGGATCCTTGTGGACTTCATTCCGCACGATGAATTTTTCCGGTTCGGTCATATCAGGATGCTTCGGCTGCGGCTGCGATGGAATATCGCCGTAATACGTCTCGATCCACTTCTTCGCCTCCGGGATCTTGATATCGCCGACGATGGACAGGATGGCGTTGTTGGGTGCGTAGTAGGTCTTGAAGAACTTGGCGACGTCCTCGACGGATGCCGCGTTGAGATCCTCGAACGTCCCGATCAGCGAGTGCGAGCTCTGCCAATTCTGGAAGGCCAGTTGCGGCCAGACGTCGATGATCGCCGTGTTGTACGGCCGATTGTCGAACGAAAGCCTCCGCTCCTCCTTCACCGCTTCCTTCTGGTTCGTCAGATTGGCGTCCGTGATGGCGAGGCTCCGCATGCGGTCCGATTCGAGCCACAGCCCGACGGCGAGTTTATTCGAAGGAAGCGTCTCGAAGTAATCGGTGAAGTCCGGATGCGTCGAGCCGTTGAGTGATCCGCCATTGGCCTCCACCATCTTGAAGTGCATGCCTTTGGGAGCATTCGCCGAGCCCTGGAACATCATATGTTCGAACAGGTGGGCGAATCCGGTCCGGCCTTTCTCTTCGGCCCGGGCTCCTACGTTGTAGAGCATGTACACGGTGACGACCGGCACCGAGTTGTCCTGTGAGAGGATCACCTTCATGCCGTTTTTCAATGTGTATTTCTCAAACGGAACTCTCAAATCGGCGCCGTACGCCATCAGGGCGGCGGCGGAAGCAGCGAGCGGAAGCCAAAGTTTTTTCATGGCTTTTACAGCTTATCGTAAAAACATGGCATTTTTCCCATTGTGGTTATGATTGAAGAGAGTCACACTAACCGCATGGGAGAAAAAGAAACCGTCATTCAGATCGTTGGAATTGTCGGCAGCCTGCGGACTGGGAGCTATACGCGCCGCGCGGTGGAGACGGCTCTGCAGGGCTCGGCCGAAGCCGGCGCTGTAACGCGACTGATCGATCTGGCCGACTACAACCTCAACTTTCGCGACGGCAAGGATGAATCGAACTACACGCCCGATGTATTCCGTCTTCGAAATGAAGTCAAAGAGGCTCACGGCGTCATTCTTGGCACGCCCGAATATCACGGGAGCTTAAGCGGCGTCTTGAAGAACGCGCTCGATCTCATGGGTTTCGACGAATTCGAAGGGAAAATGATAGGTTTGGTGGGTGTCTCCGGAGGTCGCATGGGCGCCTTCGAGGCTTTGACTACGTTGCGCACGGTTGGCAGATCCCTGCATGCCTGGGTGATTCCGGAGCAAGCGTCGGTCCCCGAGGCGTGGAAAATCTTCGCCGCCGACGGAAAGATTGCCGATCCCGACATCGAGAACCGGTTGAAGGAAGTGGGCCAGCAGGTGGCCCGATTCGCCAGGCTCCACAAGTGTGAAGACGCGATCGAGTTCTTGAAAAGCTGGCAGAAAGCCGAACCAAACCCTGGAGCGTAAAAGCGATGACGACTTGGTTGATATCCTGGCTGCTTAGCGCGTTGAGCCTGGTGATTGTGGCGAATATCATACCCGGAATTCAGGTCAGCGGATTGGCCGCCGCATTGATCGCCGCCCTCGTGTTTGGATTCGTGAATGGAACAATCGGCTTCCTGTTGAAACTCCTGACGTTCCCGCTCACCATCCTGACGCTGGGAATCTTCTGGCTGGTGATCAATGCGCTGATGCTCAAAGTTACGGCGGCGCTCGTTCCCGGATTTCGCATCCAGGGATTCCTTCCAGCATTCTTTGGATCGATCGTGCTTAGTCTGGTCAATATGGCGCTGCGGGTTATGGTCCCGGACTAGAATTGCATTCCAGTCACGGTGGGCGGTCCGCTACGTATCCGCACGGTCACTGCAAGGTTTGGCGGTTAGATGCCTAAGCGAACGTTTACGGTCGTCATGTGGGCGCTTTGCTAGATTGGAAGAACATTTCAACAATGGCTAACGTCAACCGTGCAATTCATGGTTTGATTGCGATCTTCACGT
>Ga0075421_100003263_pt1 | contig 19374 bp, 15 predicted proteins | sample SoiMetdeltSBSDD5_FD_75292 | JGI IMG/M metagenome (GOLD analysis project Ga0075421, IMG submission 75292) | Bulk soil microbial communities from a Populus tree surrounding site in Tennessee, USA - Soil MetaG P. deltoides SBSDD5 | ecosystem: Environmental > Terrestrial > Soil > Tree plantation... | reverse complement strand
ATGACTTTCGCGAGCTCGGCGGTCGTGCGCTGCTTCGTTCCTTTGAACACGAGGTGCTCGAGGAAGTGCGACGCGCCGCCATGTTCTTCCGACTCGACGGCCGAGCCGGTGCGGAGGTAGTACCCGAAGGCGACCGAGCGGACGTACGGAAGCGTCTCCACGATCACGGTCAGGCCGGAGGGGAGGACGGTCTTGAAGACTGGGGTCGAGGGGCGCTTCATGCGCGCGCGATTGTAGCGGAGAGGCGGTTGATCGCCGCGGTCTCGAGGATCGCTTCGGGTGCGCCATGCTTCGCCGCCGCGAGCATCGCCTGTCCCAACCGCTCCGTCGTGGTCATCGCGCCGGGGAACAGCCGCTTCAGAATCGGGAAAATCGGAGCCGCGAGAACGTAGAAGACGCGGTAGGACTTCGTCTTCGAGCGAATCCCATGCATCGGCTGAATCAATCCCGGCCGGAACATATATGCGCGTTTGAACGGCAAGCGCAGGAGCGCGTTCTCGGTTTTACCTTTCACGCGCGCCCACATCGTTCTTCCGCGCTCGCTGCTGTCGGTGCCCACGCCGGAGACGAACACGAACGTCATTTGCGGATTGAGACGCGCCAGTGTCTCGGCTGCGACCATCGTGAGGTCATGAGTGACGCGCGTATACTCCGCCTCGCTCATGCCAGCGGACGTGACTCCGAGGCAGAAGAAGCACGCGTCGAGTCCGGTCAGATCGCGTTCGATTGCGGAGAGATCGAAAAGATCGGGGTGCACGATCTCCTGGAGTTTCGGATGCTGCTGCCCGGTCGGTGCGCGTCCCACGGTGACGACGCGATGAACGTCGGGATCGAGCAGGCATTCGCGCAGAACGCCCTGGCCGACCATGCCGGTTGCGCCGAAAAGGACGACGTTCATTGCGTGCGCCTCAAAATGAAATGATGTTCGGAGCAGACTTCGCCCTTGAAGTCTGCGGATTCGGTGCGATCGAGCGACATGCCGATGCGTTTCACGAGCGCAATCGCGGTGAGATTGCGGGTGTCGACGATCGCTTCGACGCATTCGACGCCGTCGCGTGAAAACGCGAGGTCGATTGCCGCACGGCAGGCCTCGGTCGCGAAACCTTGCCCTTGTAAGGACGGCGCGAGCGTGAATCCGATCTCCGCGCTCGTGCCCGGCGCGTGCGTGCAGAGTCCAATGTCGCCGATGAGCTCATCGGTGTGTTTGTCCGCAATCGCGATCTGGAACCATTGGTCGAGTTCCGGATGCTTTGGCTGTTCGGAGATGAATGCCGTTGCTTCGTCGTTAGTCATCTCCGTCCACGACTGATACCTCGCGACGGATTCATCGGAACGATAGGACGCGAGCCGCGCGGCATCGCGCGGCTCGAAGAGACGTAATCGGAGTCGGTCCGTTTCGAAGGGCAACATTGACTACGTCGCAGCCTTGACGGGACTCGTGAAAAAGATCAATGCAAACGCCACGGCAAACACTGCGTAGATCGCGGCGATCGACATCAGTGCGGCCGTCGGCGGCGTCACAAAGAGTGCTTTGACCAAGGCGAGAGCGCCGACGGTGAAATGGAGAAGGTTCCCCATGGCGACCGGCCGATTGTAGATCCCGCCGATCAGGCTGTCCTTCGCGAACCAGTTCAGGCCCGCGAATCCCAGATACAGCGCGCTGAGGACCTGAATGCCGAGGGGAAGGGTCGAGCTGCTCGATTCGCCGAGCCGGGCTGCGATCTCCTGTGGAAGAAAAGTCGCGCAGATCCCGGCGACGGCCATAAACAGGGAGCTGGCTGCCATCACCAGACGAGTCTTCATCCGGTGATTCTACTTTGCGCGATCAACGGCGATCGATGCTGCCCAACTTCGTCACGGCCCCGGTCCGAGAAATCTTGCGCACGCGCGGCATCCACTCACGCCGATTGTCCGATGCGGTATGTGAATACTCGAGAACGTAAACCTCGCCGTTTGCGACGGCGACGGCGGTCGGCGCCCACGGAGCGGTGGTCCTCAGAATCACGCTGCTCTTCCCCTTCGCATCGATCTTCAGCAACGCGCCGCAGCCTGACGCTGCCACGTAAACCGTGCCGTCGGCGGCAACGGCGAGTCCACGCAAATACGGCCCGACCCCGGACTCCATCCCCGGAATGGCGGTGCACTTCGGCACGGTGACGTTTGCGGCGACGACCGACACGCGCCCCTGCGGGTCGATGCGTCTCACCGCGCGATCCTCGGTGTAATACAGATCGCCGTGCGGACCGGCGGTGAGTCCGTTCAACCACGTGACCGGGCGTCCGCCGCTTAGTACTGGCGGAAGCGTTGCGCGAACCGCGCTCGCGCCTGATGGCTGAATGCCGACGATGCGAACGCGCTGATCGGTTCCGCGTTGAGGGAAGTAGAACTTTCCGTCGGTGCCGATCGCAACGGGGAAGTCGCTCGACAGAACGAGGGCGCCGGCCGAACGAAACTCCGCGTCGGGAAGGGACGGCCAGGGCGTCGATTGGAAGCGGCTCTGAGGATCGAACGCGAACCAGTGAAACGCGGGTCCTTCGAGACGGACGATCTTCCGATCGAGTCCGATGACGAAGTTCCCGCCGCCTGTGTCGGCGAAATACACGCGCCCGTCTGCGCCCACCGCGATCGCGGCGCCGGGATGGGCCAGGAGAGGGGCAGTCACAAGGGCGAAGGCGAAAGCTACAAGGAGGTGTCTCATGACAGTACTGATGCACGGGGAGTGCATGTGTTAACTCACGGGGCAGCGATTTCGTGGATCGATCCTTCGTCGGTCAACGCCTGCCGCGCCGTCGCGCCCTGGAAGGTGACGAACGAAGCGACTCTCACTCTGCTCAGGTCGACGACGTTGCTGACGGTCGTGCCGTTCGATTCCACCCAACTGATGAAGTAGAGATGGGGAGCCAGCGTGATGGTGTAGATGCGCTCGTTTCCGGACGTTCCCGCACTCGGGCCGGTCAGCGCCTTCCACTGTAGTTGTTCATCGCTGACGTAGTACGCCTCGACCTGCAGGCCGGAGTCATAGTGGAAGAGGTAGCGTTTGCCGACGAAGCTCGCGATTGCGTCGTTTTGCAACGGAGGGTGTGGTGCGACGCTACATCCGACAAGCAGGAGAGCGAAGGCCATCCACGATAAACGATGTGCTCGCGCCACCGCGCGGCTACCGGTTTCGCCAATACGCTGGCCTTCGCGAGTGGTGGGCGACAGCGATGATCTCAATCTCATTCTGCAGCACACGATAAACGAGGTCGAATGGGTAGTTCAGCAGCACGAAACGGCGACGGCCGAACCGCGTGAGAGGGTACCGCTCCGGTCCTTCCGCGATTCGCGTCAGCGCGTGCTCGATCTCCTGAACGAAACCAGCTGCAGCTGCAAGGCTCCGGCGAAGGTACCACTCCGTTGATTCGAGAAGCTCTTCGTCGGCCGCCGGATGAAATCTAACGTCTTTCATTCAGGCGGGCGTAAAGCTTTGCCCGAACTTCTTCCCAGGGGATCGTCTTCACTTCGCCGGCATCGATCTGCCGAACACGGCGCTCGATTTCTTCAGCCCATGCCGCTTCAACATCTTCATCGGGTTCTCCGTGAAGAGTCTCCAGCAGCCGGCCCGCGAGCTCCGCCCGGTCTGATTCCGGGAGCTCTGAAGCTTCGAGGAGAATCTCTGCGACGTTGCGTGCCATGAGCGAATTCTACCGCCACCGGGGGCCGAGCCCCTCTTTCGTGCGCGCTTCATTGTCCCGTGCTCGCGACGCTGAGTTGCCGGCCGCCCGCTCCGATGGCCACGAACGGCGCCCAATAGAACGGATGCCGATAGCGCGACATGCGGCGGACGGAGAGCTGGGCGGCGCGGAGGGCGGCGGCAATGGTGTCGCCGGCGAGGAGGCGGCGGTGCAGCTCGACCATCAGATGAGCCGTTGCCGCCGATTCCGCATTCCATTGACTGACCACCGTCGTCGGGCAGCCGGCAGCGAAGAAAGCCCACGGAAGGCCGATCACACCTTCGCCCGTGCCGACCTTTCCCCGTGCGGTCTCGCAAGCGGAAAGCACGGCCATCTCCGCGTTGAGCTGCAGATCGACGATCTCTCGCGCCTCGAGCAGGCCGTCATCGCTCGACCGGCCGCTCGATGCGAGCACGATCGCGGAGTACATCGGCGCGCGATCGTCCACCACCGCATGCGCCGCAACGTGAATGATCCCGAATCGCGGCGCCTCGGCCTTGAAGATGGTCTCCTGTGCCTCATCGCGGTAATAAAACCGGCTGCGCTGCGATGAGTACATCGTGGAGAGCCGCCGCACTTCTTCTTCCGCTTCGACCAGCGGTCCGAGTTGCACGTCGCGCGCGGCGGAGCGCATGGTCGCGCGCGCGCCGGTGCCGACCGTGGGATTGCCGAAGGCGATGACCTCCGATGCAGCGATGGTGCGGCGCTCGCTCGCGTTTTGAAGTAGCGCCAGTGAATGGGCGTAGAAGACTGCGCGCCCCTCGACGAGATGAGTGCCACTCGGAGTGATGAGTGCCTGGAACGGCACGAGCCAAAGCGCGCCGTCGGGAACGACGGCCAGCGTCGCGGCGCCATGAAGATGCCGCTCGAGTGGCGCCATGAGCAAGGCGTACAAACGCCGAGCCACGCTCTTGTAAGCAGGCGAGCGAGCGGCGATCAGCTGCGTCACGTCGCGCGCATCACGCTCGAGCTCCTTACGCGTCACCGGCAACTGCTCCACGCGAAGCGCCGTCGGAGTCAAAACGAATGCGAGCACCTGCTTCTCGGCGACGACGTATTCGATGACCGCCAGAGAGCCCGCATGATCCGGCAGTCGAACGGTCGTTTGATCCGCGGCCCGAAGGCGGGAAACGACGGGATACTTCATCGCCAATTCGGCGCGAAGGCCATCCAGCTCGCGCCGCGCCTCGGCCAGTTGCGCGTCGAGCGCGCGGGGCGGTTCGTTTCGCTCGCGTGCCCGCATGAGCGAGCGGTTCAATTCCTCCAAACGATTCTCGAGCGCGTCTTCGCGCGAGCGCTCCGCTTCCGACATCGAAGCGCGCGTGTCGACGTGACCGGCGTCGATCGTGTCCCGCAGACCGCGAGCCTTCATCCGTTCGGCAACGGCAAAGGCCTCCCCGATGCGGTCCTCTTCGACCAGCATCTCCGCCAGCTCGGCGTAGATGTCCAGGTAGTCGCGCAGGAACAGCGCTTCGGTGATTGCGTCGCTGCGGTTGTGCTCCCGCCAGTTCTCCACGACGGTGATGGCTTTTTTCATCTCCACGACGGCCTGTTCGATTTCGCCGCCCTGCCGGAGCGCCCGCGCCAACGTAGTCAGCGCGTGCGCCTGCAGGTTGGAGATCGCGGCATCGGACGACTGATCGTTAGACTGCAGCTCTTCCCGCCGATCGAGACGCTGCAAAGCGTCACGAGCCGAGGCGATGGCGCACTCGAGATCGCCCCGGGCCAGGTGAATGCGGCTGTGGTAGGTCACGACCTCGGCGCACGCAAACGGGATCGTGCTGTTTTCGGAAATCGCCAGCGCTGCCTGGGCCTGATCGAGCTCTCCCAAAGCGAGATGTGCCTCCGCCAGCATCGCGCGAGGTGTCGTGGGGATGTAGCCGCGAGATTCGGCCTCACCCGACTCGTCGATCAGTCTCACGGCCTCGGCGTAATGCTTGTCGTGAAGCTCGATGATTGCGAGATTCAGTAACGACAGGTTGACCGTTTGCTGATTTCCCGTTGCTTTCCCGAGCTCGAGGAGCTTCTGGTACGTCGCCCGCGCGACCTCGTTGTTGCCCAGGGCTTTATGAACATTCGCGCGATTGAACAGAACATTACGAATGCCGTCCTCCCATCGATAGCGGCGGGAAAGCTCGTCCATTCGATCGTTGATCGGAAACGCGGCCAGAATGTTCGTGCGCGTTTCGATCCAATTGAGCATCTGCAGCGATTGAATGGCCGGGAGCGGATCATCGAGCGTCTCCGCGATCGCGTCGGCGGCGCGGTATGCATCGCAGGCACCTTCGAGATCTCCGTTCCGATAATGAACCAGCCCGGACGTAAGCAGAGCTCCGGCGATTTCGTCGTTGCTTCCCGATGCCCGGGCCAGTGCTTCCATCTCCCGGGCGCCCTCGAGAGCTTGCGCCTGATTGCTCCCCGAGAACAAAACCAGATGACGGCGCGTGACGAAGATCTCCGTGGCGATGTCCGCGTTTTTTCGCGCGAGCTCGACGGCATGAGCGGTGCGAGCGAGTTTCCCCTCGTGCTCGGCGTCGAGCGCATATCGCGTCAGGAGGTACCCGGTATCGACGTTCCGAGCCTCACTCAAAATGCACTCCGCGTCCTCCGTCGATCCCGCGTTTTTCATCGCCAGCCCGACGCGCCGCTCTTCCGTGATGGCCTTGACGACCTTCCAGGTGTCTCCAACGCGCCGGGCCTCGATGTGCCACGTGCGCGGTAGCGGCCTTTGGGGCCGCCACGCAGCCTTCAGCTCCGCGGTGCCGTTGATCTCGAGGCGCAGGGACAAGCTGTCGTCCGTTGTGCTGATCGGACTCCATTCGTAGCGAAGGACGGTGATGCAGTCGAATCGGTCGAGGATCTCCCACAACTCCCGCCATGCCCGCGGATCTTTCTGCGGGTCATCGATGAGCCGTGGCAGCTCGCGAAAATCATCGTTGCGCAGAACGTGGACGAACTGCCGGGCGATGATCTCGCCGGGAGTTGCGGCGGCAGCGACGAGCGGCAGAAAAAGCGTGAAAAGTGCGAAGAAGGTTCGTCCGATCATGGAGCGCTCCAGGAATCGAGCTCACGAAGCATGCGCTGCGCGATCGGCTCTCGGACTCGCCGGAGATGTGCACGCGCCTCGGCATCGAGCCCCGCGCGCGCGGTGAGAAGTCCGAGGAGCAGGTCGTCGTGCGGATGGAGCCGTTCGGCGGATTCGATCTCCGCGAGCGTTTCGAATTCGAGAATGAAAAACTTTGCCGCCGGCGCAGGCGGATGGGGAAGGATCTCCAGTCGCTCGTCCTGCTCGATGTCGACTTGCCAGCTGTACGTCACCCCGCGCGGTAAGTCGCGTGGCGGCACCCATCGCGACGTCTTCAGCGCGCCGCTGCGCATCACTTCTTCCTCTCCGCGGAAGAGGATCACGGTCGATGTCGCGTCCTTTCGTTCCGGCCACCGGAATTCCGGTCGCGCGGTCCGCAGGGCGACACCGGCAGGACGGATCTGCGACTCCTGGCCGCTGCTGCCGCGAATGATCTCCGGCGCCTCGCGGATGGACTGCAGCACGATCGGCATCGATGGCAACTCTCCGCCGCGTGCGTTGCGCACGAGCGTGTCCCACTCCGTCCGCGCATAGCCGGCCGGTCGTTCAATCGGCGCAGATCGGGTCGTCGTGATCGGCGGTGCGACCGGACGTGGAGTTTCGGTCTCGCGTCGCAGCAGGAGTGTCGTCGCCATGACGACGACCGCCGCTGCCGCCGCGGTGAGCAGCATCGCGTTCCATCGCCGCGGCTTCTCCAGTACCGCTGCCATCGAGCGCATGTCGGCGACGTCCTCGCGGCAGATCGCGCAGATCTCGAGATGCGATTCGACGTCACGGCGCTCCGCGACGGACAGTTTTCCTTCGGCGTATTGCGTGAGCACCGACTCGAGCGGCGGATGTTCATCGCGGCGCGGGTCGAGCTCGCGCACCAGCGCTTTGGTCGCTTCGAGCAGTCGGTCGTTGGTCGGGTGCCCGTTCATCCGCGCCGCCTTTCGTACTTCTTCCAGAGGAACGTTCCCCGCGCCAACCGCTCACGCGCCGTCCTGCGGAGATTGATGACCTGCTGCCGGGTGAGATGCAGACGCTCGGCGATGACGAGATCGTCGAGCGGAAGCGAGTGCCAGATCGACTCGAGCCCTTCGATGGACATGTTCAAGGCGGCGGCGATCTCGTCGAGCTCCGCCACGCCGACGAGCGCGAAGAGGGCAACGGCGTTGAGCCCTTCCGCGTCGCGCAGATTGAGAAGCAGCGCCGCGCGATGTTGCGGCGGAAGCAGCTTGATCTCGTTCCAGAGCACCTGCAGGAACTGGCGGGTCTCGTGTCGTGCCGCGTGACTGGGCAGGCGATCGAACAGGCTTTCGTCTGTCGCCTGCAGCTGCGATTCGACGATGCCCCAGAGCTCGGCGACGAGTGCGACGAGCCCGTCGAGCGACAGCGGCCTGTCGTGTTGTTTGAAGATCGCCGCGATCGCGTCGTGGGGCCGGCTCTGGTCGAGCATCGCCGAGGAGGCGGTCTCGCGCGTGATGGCGGGCGAGGTGAGGACGTCGAGCTTTCCTCGCCACGACGCCAGACCGCAAGCGATTGTCTCCGGTGTTTCCCACATGGCGAAGCGCGGGTCGTGGCTCAGCAGATAACGGATCCGGTTCTTGAGGCGCGTGCGCTCCGGAAAACGGCGGCGCATGAAGTCGTAGATGGCGTTGTACGTCAGAGTGGCGACGTAGTTGTCGAAATCGCGGACGTCTTCTTCCTGCCCGATCGACTGCAGTCTTCGCACGAGGCGCAACGTGGCCGTGGCCTGAATGTCATCCACCTCATCGCGGCGAAAGACGCGGTCCGACCGGCCGAATCGCGCGATCACGGTCTCGATCACCGGCTGTGCCCGGGAGAGCAGCAGACGCTCCAGCGCTTCGCCGCGCGACTCTTCGTCGCCGGCCTCGATCATCGGAAGGAGAACGGGGTCGATCACCTGCGAACACCTGCGAATAACCAATCTTACGCCGGCCACGAAGTTCCATGGGCGCCCAATAATTCCTGATCTCGCACGTCGTGGGTGCGATCACCGAAAAATTCGGGGAGTCTGACCAATAAGGCAGACGGTTCCCCCGTCCTCTCTGAGCAGATCGGACAAGAGGAGTCGATTCATGCTCAAGAATGTCTCAGTTGTCGCTGCCTGCTTTGTCGTCGTTTCGCTGTTTGCACAGGTTCCGCCCGAGGGTGCTCCGCAGCCAACGCCGCCAGCGCTGGTCGAAGTCGAGCCGGACGCGCCGCAAGCGCAGCAGCCACCCGTCTCCCAGGCGGTCGAAACCCCCGCGCGCCCAAGTGGCGGCGTGCAGACGGATACCGTCTATGACGACAACGTGATCGGAACGAACGGTTCGTTGTACCTGGGATCGCCGAATGTCGCGCTCAAGGTATTCGGGACGGGATCGATCCAATTGTTCACCAATGCCAGTTCCGGCGGCACCGGTGGCATCGAGCGGATGAGGATCTGGCCGGACACCGGCAATGTCGGGATTGGGACCAGCGACCCGCCTTTGAGAAAGCTCGAGGTCGTTGGTTCCGGGTCCGTCGGCTCGATTCTCGGTAAGCACGACACCACTTACACGGGCAATGTGTACGAAACGCCGATCGGCGTCTATGGCCTGACATACTCCCGGATCCCCAATTCCAGCGTGACGCAGTCGGGAAGCGCATACGGCGTCCGCGGCGTGTCGTATCTCCTTGACACAGGAACATTGACGTCCGCAATGGGCCTCTCCTCGGAAGCGGGTGTGGCTTCCGGAGCTCTGAACACCGGAACGATCACAAACGCATACGGACTCTATACCTCGGTCAGGAAAAACAGCGGCATCATTTCGAACAGCTACGGCGCTTATGTCGCTTACGTCGATGCGTCGGTCAACGGATATGGGCTGTTGATTTCCGACATCCTCGCGCCCAATGCCTGGGGCGTGTACCAGTACGGAACGAACGACTACAACTATTTCGGCGGAAAAGTCGGCATTGGCGTCACACAGCCGCTGAACCAGCTGCATGTGAGCGCGGCATCGAACACGGCGATCCGGATGCAGCATACGGACCCGACCTCCTTGATGGACGCAATCCTCTTCTATGAAGGGGATACGATGTACGGGTTCATCAATCAACGGGGGAGCAATTCCCCGAGCGAGCCACGGCAGTTCAATATCGGGAACAGCCATCTATCCGGCGCCACTGCGCTGTACGCCGGCGGATCGCAGAGAATCGTCATACAGTCCGGCGGCAACGTAGGGATCGGCACCCCCACGCCGACGGCCAAACTGCACGTGGACGGCAGCGTGGTCGTGACCAGCGGCAACATCACGGCGCTTGGCGGCGTGATTGGCGCCGTGTACCAGGACGTTGCGGAGTGGGTTCCAGCGACGACCGACATGGAGCCCGGTACGGTGGTCGTGCTCAATGAGGACCGTACGAACGAAGTCATGCCGTCTCACGGCGCTTATGACACGAGCGTGGCCGGCGTCGTTTCCGCGCAGCCGGGCGTGCTCCTCGGAACCGCCGGAGACTCCAAGGAACAAGTTGCGACCACCGGCCGCGTCAAGGTGCGCGTCGACGCGAGACGCGCGCCGATCCGCGTCGGCGACCTTCTCGTGACCAGCGACATCTCCGGCACCGCCATGCGCTCCGAGCCGACGGAGATCAACGGCCGCCGCTTCCACCAGCCGGGGACGATCATCGGCAAGGCCCTCGAGCCGCTCGGCGACGGTGTTGGCGAGATTCTCGTTCTGCTTTCGCTGCAGTAATCGAATCGGGAATACGACGATCGGATTGGGGACTGGTATGGCACATCCACGCCTGATTGCAGCCCTTTGTGGCCTTCTTCTATGGACAATGAGCGCGCCGCTGGCGGCCGCCGAGCACGAGACTTTATCGATCGCGTTCGGGAACGACCAGGTGAGTGTGAGCGGCGCGAGTCGCAATCACGAGGTCATTCTGTTCGGCATCGGGATTGGTCAGCATGGTCGCGCCTCTTTGCTGACGCGTGAAGCGCAGGCACTTGCGGATGATGACGGCGACGGTCGCGTCGAGTTCGCGGTGCGCCACCTGCCGCAGCGTTCCGTGTGGGTCGCCGTCGACCTCGAAGACGGCGCGTACACAATACGCACTCCCGACGGAGCTCCGCCGCGTACGCTGGTTTTGCCGGTAAATGCGTGGCGCAGCAACCGCGAGCACGTTGACGTGTCGAGGCCGTGGCTGGAGGTGCTGCTGGTCCGGCGCCGCGTCGGCGCGTGGACGCTTCGCATGGCCGACGGCGGCGCGAACGATGCGGACCAGCGCCATGACGGCGTTGCCCATCTCCGCCTCGATCGCATGGAGCGCCTTGCCGGCGAGGATACGAAAGGTCCGCGCTTCGCAGTCCCGAAGGACTTGATGGTCATGGTCGACCCCCACACGCTCGAATGCTTCGTGAGCGAGGCCGAATGATGCGCCGCTACCTGTCTTACGCACTCCTGTCCATCTGCGTCGTGTTTTCGACGTTCGCGGGAGAGGACCCCAACCTCACGCGCGGAATTGCTCCCGCGAACAAGTACAAGAACTTCGACATCGATACGATCAATCAGTTCAACGGCAACCTGGTGATTCGCATCCCGATCGGCGATCCGTTGCCGGTGGGACCTTTTCTCAGCCAGGAACTGATGCTCTCGTACAACAGCCATAACTACGATTACGAGTTCCTCGAATGGACCAACGATCCGAACGAAAGTCACTACAAGAGGCGCGCAATTCCCGAGGATTTCTCGAATGCCGGTCTGGGCTGGTCCCTCACCCTCGGCAGGCTCGTTCCTCCGAAAGACATACCATGGACGACGAATGATCGCGGCTGGCTCTATCGATCGCCCGACGGATCGGAGCACGCGTTCACTACCGGACTAGGCGACGTCGTTCAGGCGGAAACATGGGACGGTTCGTATCTCCGACTGAAGAGATATCCCAGTAACCTCAATCAGGCCGTGGAGTATCGCGAAATCGAGTTTCCGGACGGAACCGTTCGCCGGTTCGATCCGAGTAATAACCTGACGTGGATCAAGGACCGTTTCGGCAACGCCATTGAGATCGACTATTCCAGTCTGCAATGGCTCATCAGGAACACATACGGCGGTCAGACGTTTCGCACGACCACGATCAATTTCCAGATTCGGACGGCACCGAGCGGATACAGCTACATCGACCGACCCAACTTTCAAAAGGTCGTCAGCTCCGTTGTCATACCGACGTTCAATGGCGCGGCTACTTATTCATTCACTTACGGAGATACGGTCCTTCCGATGGATGGATGCGGCGATCCCATTAGCTTCGATCCGTCAACGTTTGCCGCTCCGTTGTTGACCGAGATCCAAATGCCCGAGGGTTGGAGTTACGTTCCAACGTACCAGACCGCGCTCGGCGATGCCTGCACCGCGGGCGTGATCAAGTCGATGAGATTGCCGACGCTGGGAACCATCGAGTGGACGCATCAGGCCTATTCGCTGCCGCAGGCGGAATGCGACGACAACCACTTCTGGCTCGTCGAGTATCCGGGTGTGAAGACCCGCACGTTGAAGGACGCGGCGGGGAACGTGGTCGGGGACTGGACGTATACACAGTCCGTCCCCACCACTCCGGGGACGAACTGGATCTGCCATGGCGTCACGCTGGCCGTCGGTGCGCCACCCAGCGAGTCGAAAACGACCGTCACGTCTCGCGAAATGGTCGATGGAGAACTGGAGCTCGTCGGCGGGAAGACGGAACACTACTTTTCCGCCGCGCTGAATTGGACGCTTTACGGGAATCGAGTTCTGGAATACGGCCTCCCTTTCACCGGGAATACGTCCGACGTCACCAACGGCAGCCGGTTTCTGTCGACGAAACGGTTTGACGAGACAAATACGATCGTGCGTTCGACCTGGCTCACGTACGAGGGCGATGGCAACAAGGATGGCAGACTCGCCAATGCACGGGTCAAGGGCGAGTTGACGCGCTTCAACGCGGACTCCGCCTCCGGCCAAGCGGAAAACGAAGCTTGCATCGTCGACACCGACCGAACCAATTACGCCGGATACGGTCACTATCGCCAATCCGACACGACCTCCAATTTCGGACCGGCGCGGACGACCTATGCCAATTACACGCCGAATGCCACGACGTGGGTTCTCGGGACGTACGACTCGTCGTGGGTGAAAGAAGCCGGCGTCGCGCGCAAACAGCCCTTCACGTTCGACGCCAACGGCATCATGAAAACGCGCCGTACGCTTGCCGGCACGGCGCCGGAAGCAGCCGGGATTCCGCTCGCCGATCAGGATGTATTGGAGGCGTACTGTCGCGATTCGCGCGGTTTCATGAAATACGAGAGATCGTTCGGTGGCGACGGCGGAGGTGTCGGCCCGATGCCGACGGATCCGTGCTCCGACTCGGAGGTCCCCACCACAACGGAATATCAGATCGAGCATGCGTTCACGTTCAATGCGAACAATGGATTGACGAACATACGGCGAAATATCGGAACATGCCGTTCTTCAGTGTCGATGAAGACTTCAATGTGAATACGGGACTCGTCTCGTACTCTCGCGACGTCGCAGGGATTTCGACGGAGCTCATCTACGACGATCTCGGCCGGATCGAGACGGTCAAGCCGGTCGGACAACCATGGGTCTTGTATGAATACTGGAACGCCACCGGCAACACGCCGATGACCCTGCGGGTGACGACGAGGCCGGAAGGAACGACCCAATCGACGACGCCGATTACCGAGGCGTACGTCTATTACGACTGGCTGGGGCGCACCATTCAGCAGAAAGTGAAGGCTCCGTCCGATACCGGCAGCCAGTGGTCGACCACGAACACGAAATACGATTTCTTCAACCGCGCGATCAGGGTCACAGTTCCGGAGTTCCGGGCCGGCTCGACCTATGAGAGCGGTTTCACTCCGGCAAAATGGACCGATACGTCGTATGACATCTTCGGTCGGCCCAGGCAAATCACCGGTCCCGACACCAAGACGCGAACGGCGAGTTACGCTGGTAAAGGTGTGCGCGATATCGCGACGACCGTCGAGATGGCCCTCGCAACGGGCACGGCCGGCGTGACCTCGCATGAAATTTACGACGCTTACGGTCGCTTGGTTCGCGTCGAAGAAGGCAACGGCACGAAGACGCAATACTCCTATGAATCCTCGGGACAGCTGAAGAAGGTCTGCCAGAACACGACTGACAATGGCGAGACGTGCGGCCAGACGCGCACGTTCGTGTACGACAATCGCGGGTTCCTGATCTCCGAGACCCATCCGGAGAACGGAACGGCGACGTATGTCTACGACGCCAAGGGTCACGCATTGACGAAGTCGGTCAGCGTGACCAACAGCGAAGCGAACCTGACATTCACCTACGACGGCGCAGAACGACTGACGGCCGTCGAGACGCGCGACCCGAGTGCCAGCGAGTTCCGCGCGGGCAAGAGTTTCGTGTTCGGTACTGCGAACACCGGAACGAATGACAGCAACAAGAAACTCGGCAAGCTGGTGTCCGCGACGCGACACAACTACGGAGTCGGTCATGTCGTGGTTACCGAGTCGTATGACTACGAAGACCCTGCGGGTCGCCTGAGCAAGACGACGACCGACATTACGAGGGAGGGCGTGCTGCTGAAGAAGCTCGAGCAGAGCCAAGCCTACGCCACGAACGGCAATGTTGGCACGATCAATTACCCGACGTGTCTCGCGGGAACGTGCGGTGCGGCGGCGTGGGACACGCTGACACTCACGCACACACACGGAGCGCTGACCGGCGTCGGTCAATTCGCAGATTCGATCACGTACAGGGCCACGGGCGCGATCTCGAAGGTCGACCATGCCGGACCGGTTGTCGATACGTATGCACCTGACGAAACCGGTGTCCGGCCGAAAACGATCACGTTCGACGGATTGTCGACATCGACCTGCGCTCCTCCCTTGGTTGATTCGGCAACGCCCGCGAATCAGTCCATCACTTCCGGCCAGACGGCCACGTTGATCGTGACGGCCACGGGCGCGACCGGATATCAGTGGTTTGAAGCGAATCAGACGAAGATCAACGGCGCAACATCCTACACGTACACGACACCGGCGCTGACGGCGACGAAGTCGTATTACGTCGAAGTCATCAATAGCTGCGGCAAGGTGACGAGTCGAGTCGCGACGGTCGAAGTGGGGAGCTGTCCCGCGCCGTCGATCACGGGCGAGCCCGAGGATCAGTCGGTTGCGCCGGAGCACCAGGTCGAGCTCAGCGTCGGGGCGACTGGAAACCCGACCCATGGAGCCCTGACCTATCAATGGTACGAGTGGGACGGCGGGCAGGGAACCGCGATCTCCGGCGCGACGGCGGCGGCTTGGGTGACACCGCAAATTTACGGCTCGAAGAATTACTACGTCATCGTCTCCAACAACTGCTCGAGCGTACAGAGTCGCATCGTCACCATCACGATGCGGGAGCTTCAGGCGCCAAGTGGCGTGGTGGCGACGGGCGACGGAGCCTCGTCGGTGACGATCTCGTGGAATCCGTCGCCCGATGCGCATCACTACCAGATCGAGCGAAAGCAGAACGGCACCGAGTTCTCGTGGATCAAGGACGCCTCGGGGACCTCGACCATCGACAACTACAACCTCGCGACGGACAAAGCCTATCTCTACAGGGTGACGGCGGTCTCGGAGAACGAGTACGTCGCCTCGCCGCCGAGCAATGCCGACGTGGCAACGACGATCACGTTTGCTTCGCTGACGGCTGGCCAAACAAAGATCGCTGCGTCGGATCTCGAGAAATTGCGGATCGCGGTGAATGCGCTGCGCGAGGCAAAGGGGGACCTTCCATTGGCATGGACATCCATTCTGCCCGCGGGCGTCCCCGCTCCCGGTTCCAGTCAGCAACTCCTCGCCGATCACGTCAAGTGGCTGCGGCTGGCGATGAACAACGCGAGGCAGGCGCTCGGATTGTGGTCGTTGACGTTTACCGACCCTTCACTGATCGGCGTTCGGTTCAAGGTGCAACACGTCACCGAGATCCGCGGAGGTGTGCAGTGAGAGCGCGAATCCTCGCACTGGTCGTCACTCTGATGATTGGAATTGCGGTGTCCGCGTTTGCGGCCGAGCTGCCGCTGCCGGCCGGTCACGAGCGATACATCGTCGTTCTGAAGCGTGCTGCCGACTCGGCAAAGACCGCGACCGCCGAGATCATGCGGCTCGGTGGTACAGTGGAAGCCGATCTCGGCGACCGCATCGTGGTGATTCTTTCGTCAGGAGCCATCGACGAGCTGTCTGCATTAAAGGTGGTCAGCTACGTGCAGATGGCGGTTGTGGGCGCTGCGGCGCCGGAGTCACCCCATCGACGCGAGCCGAGAGCGTTGTCCGTCAATAGTGCGCTGATTGAAGGCCATACCGTGCAGACGTGGACCACTGGCGATTACGCTTACGACGGCGCGGGCAACATTGCCGCCATCGGCACGTCCGCATTCCCAGGCACGCAGGGGTATCGAACGTACGGCTACGACAAGGTCGCGCGCCTGACGAAAGCGGAAATCACGCCCACGGATATGCACGAATACGGGTATGACGTTTACGGCAACCGCACGAGTTCTGCCGTGAATCAACAGTGGACCAACGTCGGCGTCGACACAGCGACGAATCACTTCACCGACGCGACTTATGATCCCGCGACCGGCAGTCAGTTGGTTCGCGGCTCCACGATCGCGGCCTATGACGGCTTCGGGATGATGACGAGCTACCACTTCGATGGCACGAACGTCGAAACATTCGTCTACACCGCGAGCGACGAACGCATCGGCGTCCTGCGCAATACGGATTGGACGTGGAGCCTGCGCGGCGGTGACGGGAAAGTCCTTCGCCAATATCGCAGTTCCTTCACGAACCCAAGTGCGACGTGGTTGTGGGTCGAAGACTCCGTCTATCGCGGTGGATTGATCCTTGGTGGGGAGCGTGTCCCCGCGCAGGGAGGCCGCCGACACTATCACCTCGACCATCTCGGCTCTCCGCGCCTGGTGACGAACGCCTCCGGCCTGGTGCTCTCCGAGCACGACTTCCTGCCGTTCGGTGAAGAGCGAACGGCCATCAGCCAGCACGTACCCCGCGGTTATGATCGCGAGGAGCCCTTCCGGTTCACCGGGCACGAGCGCGATTTCGACATACCCGAGCCCAACGACAGCAGCTCGTACATCGATTACATGCATGCGCGCTACTACTCGGCGGAGGCGGGGCGCTTCTTATCGGTCGATCCCGTGCTGCAGGTCAAGCGGGCGATGAGGAACCCGCAGGGCTGGAACCGCTACGCATATGCATTCAACAACCCATTGAAGTACACCGATCCTACGGGGCGTACGGCGGAGCTTCCGGCGAACTGTGTAGATCAGAAGTGCAAGGAACTAGCAGATCTTCGCAACACGGTACCTGTCGAGCTGCGGATCTTCGTGCGTGCGAGAACGGTGGACGGCAAGGTGGTGGTCGATGCTCGCTACCTCAACATGAAGAGAGACGCAGTATCGGGCAACTTCCAAGCGCTGCGACAGGTCGCAAACAGCCCAGGTGTCGCGATGTTCAATTCGTCAGTGACGAATGTACAGTCGACGCTCGGTACGGAAACGATCGGTCGCAATACGCCCACTGACGGAATCACGTTTACGTCATCCCAAAGCCTCAGTGGGAAGATCGAGGTTTATGTCGCCGGCAACATGGGAGCGGTTGACACCGCTGAGACGGCGGCGCACGAACTACGACACGCCCGAAGGCTGCTGCTCGGTCTTCAGGCGCAGCACGAAATGATGACAGCGTGGGACGGGAACACTATAACGATCAGCACTGATCCGAATGGTCCTGTGAACATTGAGACGAAGGCTGCGCAGCGAGAGGCATCGGAAAACTATGACCCGTTCTTGCCGCCGAATGAGTAATGCAACGATCGCTGTTGCGTTAGTCATCGTGTCGTCGGCTTGTGCACCAGCCGAAGAATTACCAACGAAATCGGCGGCGCCGAAAGAAAGTCTACCTCCGGTCGTCACTGAAAATCCGTTCACGCGGCCGTCGTTTGAAGCGCAGATGCCGCAGTGCACGACCGTCACACTCGAAGTCGCCTATGAAGCGACCCTGTCCGCTGTCTCGATCGTGAATCGATGTGACCATGCCGTCGCCGTGCTCACGTCGCCAATCGAGATACGCGTGCGTAGAACCGGCACGGAAAAATTTACGTACGAGCGAACGCGGTGGGCAGCCTATGCGCTGCTGTACGTTGTTTCGGCAGAACTTGGGAACGACGCATTCCGCGGCGACGGCGTCATCCGCGACGGCGGCTTGCGCGTTAGCCGCGCTCCGCGTTACGTGACGATCCCTGGTAGAGAAACGGTGAAGCTGGCGATGCAGTGTACGGTTGACGTACCAGCAGGCCGCTATTCGCTCGCGTTCGTAACCTACGAAGCGCCGCAGGGAGAAGCACCATCTAAGGCAGATGCAATCGATTGCAAATCAACTGTTGCGTCGCACAACATCGGAGTCGAAACGGCGGCACACGTGACGCTTGGCGGGGATGTTCGTGAGGTGCATAGCGCATCGGCGATGCTTGAGGTGCGAGCACGGAAGTACGTTCCGCGTCGTCGCGCCAGCGGCTTACACCTCCCACGATAGGACAGGTTGAAGGAGAGTTGATCGTGACGCGGTTGAGTTTTGCGGATCACTCCGTCCGCCCGCCCCACCGGCGACCGGCCGTGCGTCGCTCCTTGAGGCGGCCTAACACCAACGGTCTTATATAAGATAAAGGTCCGACTGGAAGGCGAGATGGATGGGCGTCCGGTTGGTGTGCCCCCCTGGTTCGTTGAGCCAGTCCTTCCCGCAGCAAGAGATTGAGGCGATTCTCGAAGCGAGTGGTCGCACGAGTCAGCGTCGCCGCAAACTGCCAGCGCTTGAGTCGATGTACTACTTGGTGGCGCGAGGTTTTCACTCGAGCGAGGGCTGCCGGTCCGTCCTGAGGCGGATCGTATTGAGGGCGCAGCGGACGGACGGACGAGGAGTTCGAAGACCTCTGCTCGGACGCCGGATCAGTCGGCTCGGTCTCGTCTTGGGTGGAAGCCGCTGCGTGCTTTGTACGACTCTGCGGGTAATGCGGGCGAACCGTTTTCTGAAGCCGGAGGTCGTGTGTGACTTAACAACGTGTCGGGATCCAGCGGTTGGGTCAAACCGCCGCGATATCCTGCCGCGCCTCCTCCGCCATCTGGGCGAGAAGGTCTTACGAGCGAGCGAAGAACTCGTCCCAGCGCCGCTCGGACTCGAGCTCAGCCAACATGAATGCCGCAAAAGCCTTCCGTGATGACTTTGTCGAGAAGCTTCCCCATGACGGTCCGAGGATAACTCTCTACTTCGGCTGGCTCAACGCCATCTGCTGCATGAGCCGTTCGTTCTTGAGGTCGTCGATCGTATACACCCACTGGCCGTAATCCTCCGCGCCGTTGAAGGTGATGAGGCTTTTGCCGGTGGCGTTGGGGCGGACGGCGACGAAGGGGCCGACGTAGTCCTTCGGCGACGCTTCGGGATTGAGCTTGCTTGGAGGGCGCGGTGTGCCGGCCTGCTGTTGTTGCTGCTGCTGCTGCTGC
>Ga0075421_100003262_pt1 | contig 19376 bp, 17 predicted proteins | sample SoiMetdeltSBSDD5_FD_75292 | JGI IMG/M metagenome (GOLD analysis project Ga0075421, IMG submission 75292) | Bulk soil microbial communities from a Populus tree surrounding site in Tennessee, USA - Soil MetaG P. deltoides SBSDD5 | ecosystem: Environmental > Terrestrial > Soil > Tree plantation... | reverse complement strand
GCACCACAAAGTCGGCTTCGTTCATGGCCTTCTGCGGATCGCTGGCCGCCTGCAAGGACTCCGGCAGCGCCAGGTCGGGAAAGTAGTCCGGGTTGCGGTGCTCGAAGTTGATCTTATCCGCGAGCTCTGGACGCCGTGCCCAGAGAGTCACGTGGTTGCCGGCGTCGGAGACGACGAGCGCAAATGCCGTGCCCCAGGAACCGGACCCCATGATCGCGACTCGCGCTGGGATGCGAGGGGCGTCACTGAGGCTCATGTCTGCTCTCCGCTCGTTGTCTCGTTCCGCGGATCGTAGCGTTGCGTAGGTGGCGTCGCCTGACGCAGTTCGGCAACGAGGACAGTGATCGCATCCATGATTCTCGTCGTCGCTTCATCGAGCGTCGCGACAGTGACCGGCTTCGATCGGAGATCATCCAGCGGAACCGGGTCGCCGGCCACGACTCGCAAAGTCTTGCGAGGAAACAGCTTCGGGAAGCGTGGCTCGCGACCGGGCATCAGCTCCTGGGCGCCCCACTGCCCGATCGGCACAACCGGATGACCGGTGTCGAGCGCAAGCCGGGCCGCCCCGGTCTTGCCCCTCATTGGCCACAGCTCGAGATCGTGGGTGATCGTTCCCTCGGGATAGATCACTAGTGCACGTCCTCGCTCCATCGCTTGAGCCGCAGCAGCCAGCGCGTCCTTGGAATGGCTGGATCCACGCTGCACCGGGATTTGTCCACAAGCAGCGATAATGCGCCCAATTACGGGAATCTCGAACACTGACGCTTTTGCCAAGAACCTGGGCCAACGCCCGGAGAACGCCAGAAACTGCCCAATGGCCAGGGGATCGGCGTTGGAGATGTGGTTCGCGACGAAGATCACTGCGCCGGTCTGAGGCACCTTCTCCTGGTGCCGCCAGTCCCGCTTGGTCAACGGCCGCATGATGGCGTGCAGAATCCTGACGACCGTTGAAATCGTCTGAGCGCCGGGCTCGTGATTGGCCTCCGAGAGCGGCCTGAGCACCGTATGCTGCCCCGCGGCGGAGTTCTCGGCCATCAACACCTCAGTCTTGGTGAATGGGTCGCGGGCGATCCAGAATCGGTACGGTCGGCGCGGGTTGGACCACGGCGCCACAAGTGGCTACACCTTACGGGATCGTGGAACGATCTTCGGACTCTCCGCTGATCGAAGGACGAGGCACTCGAGATCATGACGGAACCACCTGCTGCCGCTGTCGTCGCTCTCAAACCAATGGAGCATGCGAAGTCCCGACTAACGGTGCCCGATGCGCTGCGCCGACGCCTCGCCTGGACGATGGCGCTCGACACCTTGGCCGCTTTGTGTGATGCGCTGCCGCAGGTACTGGTCGTTAGTGATCAGCCTGCATTGGAAGCCCAATTGCGCCGGGCTGGTCTTCCCGCGGAAGTGATCAGCGAGTCCGGTCACGTGGGCATGAATGCGGCACTTCGCCGAGGTGCGCTGGCACTCGGCGCTCAAGGATTCAGCACAGTCCTGGCATGCGTTGGTGATCTTCCAGCCCTAAAGCCTGAGTCCGTACTGCGGATCCTCGCTGCGTCCCGATCGCATCGGCGATCCTTTGTAGCCGATGCGTCAGGCGTTGGCACCACAATCCTTGTGGCGCACGACGTTGAGCTGTCGCCTCAGTTTCAGGGCCGGTCGGCTGCTGCTCACTACGCCTCGCGCGCCGTGAGCTTGTCTGCGGAGGAGATCGGATCGTCGATTGCCGACGCTCGCCGCGATGTCGACACGGAAGCCGATCTCGCCGTTGCGATCGGACTCGGCGTGGGTCCTGCGACCAGCGCGCTTATCGATCACGATCAAGGCCGTCTCGGTCGCTACGAGTTGATCACTGCGACAGAGTGGCGTAATGCGTCCGGTGATCAATTGGCGGTAACCGCCGGTGGACGACGAATTGCCTTGCCTCATAAGGCACTTGGCGTTGAGCTCCGCCATGCCCGGCTGGGCCAGCGCCTGCACTCGGTAGAGGCTGGCGGCCGGGTCCTGTCCGCCTGGCTGTAACCGCCGGGCTAACGCTTGGCGGTGGTCTTCTTGGCCGTCGGCGCTGCCCTCTTGGCGGGAGTCTTGGCAACTGTCTTTCTCGCGGAAACCGCCGTCCTCGACGCCGCAGCGCTCCCGGCCGTGGCCTTCTTCGCGGCCGCGCGCGGCACCTTCTTGGCTCCGGAGACGTAGGCCTTCAGGTCCGAACCCGCACGGAAGCGTGGAACTGCCGTGGCCTTGGCGCGCTTGCGCTCACCCGTACGCGGATTGCGCACCATCCGTGCCGAACGATGCACCTTCTCGAAAACACCAAACCCCGTGATCGAGACCTTCTCCCCAGCTGCAGTCTTGTAGGTGATGGTTTCCACCACTGCGTTAAGGGCCTTGGCTGCTTCGGTCTTGCTGCCGTCGTAGTAGACAGCCACCGCCTGAATCAATTCAGCCTTGTTCACAGCTTCCCTTCTCGATGCGATTCCAAGCCTGCTGGGAACTTGGGCAGCGTACGGTACGCCTGCAGGCCCAACGCTAGGGAAGATCGCGCAACCAGACAATCACCTAGGTCGCACATTTTGGTGTCTTGTAAGGAAAAACGCTCCGAGCTGCAAGCGTCGGCCTTTGCCCGAGCAGCTCCAAGAAACAGCGACGTACGCCGTACTAACTTGCGCTGGCAACCTTCGCCGGCAATGTCTTCGGCTTGTACCCCGGCCTGGTGCGCTCGAATTCAGCTATTTGATCAACATGCCGCAGCGTCAGGCCGATGTCATCCAAGCCCTCCATGAGCCGCCACCTGGTGTAGTCGTCGATCTCGAACTCACTATGGAAACCAACCGCTGTGATCTGTCGCCCGACGAGGTCCACTGTGATCGGCACGGCCGGATTCTCCTCGACGAAATCCCACAGCTCCTCGATGATCTTCTGGTCGACGACCGCGATCAGCAGCCCTGACTTTCCTGAATTGCCACGGAAGATATCCCCGAACCGCGACCCGATCACGACCTTGAACCCGTAGTTCTGCAGTGCCCAGACGGCGTGCTCGCGCGAAGACCCGGTGCCGAAATCAGGACCGGCGATCATGATCGTCGCGCCTGCATACTGCGGCAGGTTGAGCACAAAGTTGGGGTCGTTGCGCCACGCTGCAAACAGGCCGTCCTCGAACCCGATCTTGGTCACGCGTTTGAGATAGACCGCTGGAATGATCTGGTCGGTATCGACATTGCTGCGCCGGAGCGGCAGGGCGGTGCCAGTGTGGGTGGTGAATGCATCCATGATCATCGTGTCCCGGTGAGGTCGGCAGGTGAACTGAGCGTGCCGATCACGGCGGTCGCGGCGGCCACCAAGGGCGAGACCAGGTGTGTTCGCCCACCCTTGCCCTGCCTGCCCTCGAAGTTGCGGTTCGACGTGGACGCCGCCCGCTCACCGGGAGCGAGCTGATCCGGGTTCATTCCTAGACACATGGAACAGCCTGCAGCACGCCACTCGGCTCCTGCTTCCTTGAAGATCACGTCGAGACCCTCGGACTCGGCCTGCAAGCGAACCCGCGCCGAGCCCGGTACCACCAGCATCCGTACATGATCGGCAACATGATGTCCGGTGATCACCCCGGCGGCGGCGCGCAGATCTTCGATGCGTCCGTTGGTACAGGAGCCGAGGAAGACCGTGTCCACGCGAATCTCGCGCATCTTCTGGCCGGGCCTGAGCGCCATGTACTCCAACGCCTTCGTTGCTGCCGTCCGGTCCGCCTCTTCTGCGAAGATCTCCGGATCCGGCACTTCGGCACCGAGCGGAACCCCCTGACCAGGATTGGTGCCCCACGTCACGAAGGGCGTGAGCTGGCTTGCGTCAAGATCAACTTCTGCGTCGAAGACAGCGTCCGGGTCAGTCCGGAGAGTCCTCCAGTACCCCACGGCGGCGTCCCAGTCTGTGCCTTCCGGAGCGTGCGGGCGGCCCTTGATGTAGGCGAACGTCGTCTCGTCCGGCGCGATCATGCCGGCCTTCGCGCCCCATTCGATGCTCATATTGCAGATGGTCATACGACCTTCCATGCTGAGCGCCTCTATGGTCGAGCCGCGGTACTCCACGATGTAGCCCTGGCCGCCACCGGTACCCACCTTGGCAATGAGCGCCAACACGATGTCCTTCGCACTGACTCCGACCGGCAGCTCACCATTCACGTTCACCGCCAAGGTCTTCGGCCGGGCCTGGGGCAGTGTCTGGGTCGCCAGGACATGCTCGACTTCGGACGTACCAATGCCAAAGGCGATCGCCCCGAACGCCCCATGCGTTGAGGTGTGCGAATCACCGCAGACCACCGTCAGGCCTGGCTGAGTCAGGCCAAGCTGGGGGCCGATGATGTGCACGATGCCCTGGTCGAGATCGCCGAGGCTGTGGATGCGGATACCGAACTCCCGTGCGTTCTTCCGCAGCGTCTCGACCTGAGTGCGCGACACGGGATCGGCAATCGGCAAGTCGATGTTCAGCGTGGGCGTGTTGTGGTCCTCCGTTGCCAGCGTGAGATCGGGACGGCGTACCGTCCGTTCGGCCTGGCGTAAACCGTCGAAAGCTTGTGGGCTGGTCACCTCGTGGATGAGGTGAAGATCAATAAAGAGCAGGTCGGGCTCACCGTCGGCGGTTCGTACGACGTGGTCGTCCCAGACCTTTTCACTCAGCGTCTTGCCCATGACGATTAATGTTCTCCTGTCCCCGTTCCCCTGATCTGCCGAGCCCTTGCTCCTCAAAGATTCACACGGCCAGCAAGCTAATCCTTGCACTTGCCATCCAGCATGCGAGACGGCAGTATCAAGGCATGGACAACTCTAGTGGTGTCGGCGTCCTCGACAAAGCCGCCCTAGTCCTCAGTGCCCTGGAGACCGGACCGACCACTTTGGCTGGTTTGGTGGCAGCCACCGGGCTTGCCCGACCGACGGCCCACCGATTGGCTGTTGCCCTCGAGCACCATCGGCTGGTGAGTCGTGACCTGCAAGGCCGATTCGTGCTCGGTCCGCGGCTCGGCGAGCTAGCGTCGGCAGCCGGGGAGGACCGGCTGCTCGCGACAGCCGGACCGGTGCTCGCTCGGCTTCGCGACATCACAGGTGAGTCGGCGCAGATGTTCCGCCGGCAAGGCGACTACCGGGTGTGCGTCGCCACTGCGGAGCGGATGTCTGGACTGCGCGACAGCGTGCCGATTGGCACGCAGCTGACCATGAGCGCAGGCTCAGCCGCTCAGGTGTTGCTGGCGTGGGAAGAGCCAGAACGGATGCAGCGAGGGCTGCGAGGGAGCCGCTTTTCCGCGGTTGCGCTGGCGGCGGTCCGCCGACGCGGATGGGCCCATTCGGTTGGTGAGCGCGAGCCCGGCGTCGCCTCTGTCTCCGCACCCGTACGCTCCCCCTCTGGAAAGGTCATCGCCGCGGTCAGTGTGTCAGGACCTATCGAACGACTCTCGCGGCAACCCGGTCGGCTGCACGCCCCTGCGGTGATCGCCGCCGCGGAACGCTTGAGCGAGGTGCTGCGCCGCAGCGGCGCTGAGTGAGTTCGCTGGGGGTCGTTTGCGCGATCTCGACGGGCTCAAATTTCCGACCGGTGCGGAGTTTTCGGGCGCGGGTCAAGCCGTACGAGGCCAATTTCCGACCTGTGCGGCCTTTCGAGCTTGGATCCACCGACCGATGGTCTGTCAGCGACGTCGGAGAGCGGTCGCTAGGGTCGCAGGTGTGGAGGAATCCGTCGTGCACCGGGCCCTTCGATTCGATCAGGCGCTGCAACGGTGGCGGGCTCGGCGCGCCCGGGATGGCGGCTACACCGTTGAAGTAACTCCATATACGGGGTATGGATCAACGACCTGGGTGCGGGTGCTTGCTCGCGTTCTGCTCGCCAAGCCCTCTGAGCGCCGCGCCGATCTCCCCACGGGAGCGCGCGGATGGCGGAATTTCGTCAGCGTTCCGCTAGAGCATGCGGTAGTAAAAGTTCACATTGGCGAGCGATCGTACGAGGTCGAGGCAGACCGTAGCGGCATCATCGACGTGGTCGTCGATGTTGATCTTGAGCCAGGCTGGCGTCGCATCGGTCTGAGCTCGGGAGACTCAGAGGTTGCTCCTGCGTTGATCTTCGTAGTCGATCCAGATACGACCTTCGGGGTCGTCTCCGATGTTGACGACACGGTCATGGTCACAGCACTCCCCCGCCCGCTACTGGCGGCTTGGCACACCTTTGTCGTCAATGAGCACGCGCGTGCGACAACACCCGGCATGCCAGTCCTGTACGAGCGACTCACCACCCGCTATCCGGGCGCGCCGATGATCTACTTGTCGACCGGAGCGTGGAATGTCGCACCGACACTCACGCGCTTCCTGTCGCGCAACCTGTATCCGGCCGGGGCGCTGCTGCTCACCGACTGGGGCCCCACGGCGGATCGGTGGTTCCGTAGTGGTCGCGAACACAAGCGCAGCAGCCTGGAGCGTCTGGCGGAGGAGTTCCCTCAGATCAAGTGGTTATTGGTCGGTGATGATGGACAGCACGATGAGTCGATCTACCGCGACTTCGTCGTGAGGCACCCCGATAATGTCGCAGCCGTATGTATCCGCCGCCTGACGCCGAGCGAGGCGGTACTCGCCGGCAGCAGCTTCCGCGGTCATGCGAACACAGGCAATTCCACCGTGCCGTGGCTCTACGCCTCGGATGGTGCTGGCCTCGCCGAGAAGCTGGAGCAGCTCGGCCGTCTCAATCCCGCACCACAGCAGCCAGAGGTTGAGGCGTGATCGAGCGCGGATTCAGCTAGTAGTACCAAGGCGTTGGGTCCGAAACATCTTATTGATCTTATTTGCTTCATGATCACCAACTGCTCGGCTCGGTTGGTGTAGCTCCTCGTCGAGGTAAGCCTGATAGACCTCGAAGCGAGTGATTTCCAACGCCTTTGCCAGAGTGACGTTGCCTTCTTCACGTGCCTTGTGTGCCGCCGCGCGGAGTCCTTCCACCCAGTCCGCCAGCTCAGCTAGGTCCGCCCTTTGCCTCGCCCCCACGCCGTCTACGTTATCCCCTCGGCAATGACCTCGTCTCTGTTGCCTTTGCGGCTCTTCCAAACGTGATCTTGAACCCATTCAGTCGACCAATGCCGAGACCCCGAACGCAATGGCGAGAAACAGCACCATCCGCCCGAGAAGCACGGCCACACCGAAGGGGATGACCGACATCCGGGTCGCGGGCACGGCCAGGGTCACTGCATACAGCGGCGGAATAGCGAGACAGGCGGAGAGGAAGACGATGGGCACCCCCACCGGCGTTCACCCAGGAGCCCCAGCAGCCGGTCCGACCAGGCCTGAGCCTGGTCCGAACACGACCCACCGGCTTGCGGGGGCGCTCGCGTCGCTCCCGTAGCCGTCGCACCGGACCCGAACGACTGCCCCGGCGGAGTGCGACCACGGTGCCGGCGTTGCCAATCGTCTGCCCGACAGCACAGCCGACCGCTGTTGTGACCTCCTCGGTAAAACCACCGACCTGAGACGCAACGATGTAGATCTCGCTGTTGAAGATCGGTACCACCGAGGACAGCAGGCCATACCCAACCGAGACGATGAACTCGATCAGCGGTTGCCAGTTCACGCCGACGCCTCCTTCAGCAGATGCTCGGCCACAAAAGCGCAACCACGATGCTTGACGCGCATAGCCAGCTCTTCACTGATGGTGCTTGAAGTTGTCGCCGATGGATGGACCGCCTTGAGGGGCGGAGCCAGGGCCCCAGACCCATGATCGCGATGACCAGCACAAACACCTAAAACTCTTCGCGGACTAGGCGAAACACACGACAGAGACCGCCTCCGGCGTTCCATCGGGCTTACGTCGTTTCTGCGGCCTCATGCGGCCTGAGCCTCGGCCGCCAGCGTCGGATGTCAAGAGTTGGGAAGTCAGCAGATGCCTCGCCTGCCCAGCCAGCAGTGCAGCACCCATACTGGTGCCCAAAATCCGAAAGGTGCAGAGGACAAGGATCCCCCGGACCATGTGACCACCTACGGTGAGACCTGCAGCTCCGCTTCCGCAGGGCAAAGATCAAAGCGGCAAGGCCGTCGTCGACCTCGACGACTTGCGTACGGCGTGGAAAAACCTGTCCACCAGGTCCCGCAGTACCTCAACGCTGGCGGACCGCGGATCCGGTTCTACGGCACCATGGAGTAGGGCGGCTGACGCAGGAAAGGAGGCCACCTTGACTGGGACAGTGTCGCGAAGCGCCCGCCAGATCGAACTGACCGAGACATTTGCGGCGCACAATTACGACCCGCTTCCAGTGGTCGCTTCTCATGGCGATGGATGCTGGGTGAGCGACGTCGACGGCCACCGCTACCTCGACTGCCTGGCCGCCTACTCCGCACTCAACTTCGGCCACCGGCATCCGGCTCTGATCGAGGCCGCGCGCGCCCAGCTTGATCGGCTCACGTTGACCAGTCGCGCCTTTTACAACGACCAGATTGGCCCCTTCTGTCGGGATCTTGCAGCACTGGCCGGCATGGAGTGCGTCTTGCCGATGAACACCGGTGTTGAGGCCGTCGAAACTGCGATCAAGGTGGCGCGCCGCTGGGGGTATGACGTCAAGGGCGTGCCCGAGGACCAGGCCCAGATCGTGGTCATGACGAACAACTTCCACGGCCGTACCACTACGGTGATCAGCTTTTCTAACGATCATGTCGCGCGCCGCGGCTTTGGCCCGTTCACGCCCGGGTTTGTTGCTGTCCCGTTTGGGGATGCGGAGGCAGTGGCTGGGGCGATCACCCCGCGGACCGTTGCGGTGCTGGTGGAGCCAGTGCAGGGCGAGGCCGGCGTTTTTGTGCCGCCGGCGGGATATCTCGCGGCGATACGGCGGATCTGTACTGACTCCCGCGTGTTGTTCCTTGCTGATGAGATTCAGTCGGGTTTGGGACGGTGCGGGACGACATTCGCCTGCGAACGCGAGGACGTCGTACCCGACGTCTACCTGTTGGGTAAGGCGCTCGGTGGCGGGATTGTGCCGCTGTCCGCCGTCGTGTCTCGAAATGACGTTCTGGGCGTGATCACTCCGGGCAGCCACGGGTCGACCTTCGGCGGCAATCCGCTGGCGGTCGCGGTTGGTCATGCAGTCATAGGCCTCCTGGAGACCGGGGAGTTCCAAGAACGCGCGCGGGTCTTGGGCAAGCGGCTCCGGAGCCGGTTAGAGCCCTTGGTAGGCAGCAGGGGGATCACCGAGGTCCGCACCGTAGGGCTGTGGGCCGGGGTGGACCTCGATCCGGCGGTACTGTCGGGCCGGCAAGCCGCCGAGGGCCTCGCGCAACGCGGAGTGCTGGCGAAGGAGACTCACGACATCACGATTCGATTCGCCCCGCCGTTGATCATCACCGCGGAGCAGCTCGACTGGATGCTGGATCAGTTCGAGACCGTGCTCGACGCCGCGACGGCCGCCCACTAAGTCCAGGAAATAGCCAATAAGGGGTCGGACGAAGATCAAATCGAGTGGGCAGCCAAGTGTTTACCCCATTCGGCAAGACTCAGCTCATCGCGCCTAGGATCTGGCCATAGCGGTCGCGAGCGCGACTTCGATCTCCGCCTTCCTGCGCTCAGCATCAACCAATTTGGTCTTGGTCTCGCTGTGGTGCTTCCCCGAGGCGTCGCGGTAACGCACCTTGTAATGCACAACGGTATGGGTTCGTCCGGAGGTGTCGCGCCTTTGAATGCGACGCGGCTCAATGTGCGCCACATCACCTCTGGCGCTGGTCAGGTTGAGTGTCGAGCCAAGCTTCGACGGCTGCTCTGCGGTATCTAACGTGACGCCGATTCGGTAGCCTGCCGGCCCCTCACCGCGACGCCGCGACCCGTAGAGTGTGTCGACCGGCACGCCGAGCATCTCCGACAAGTCGGTGATCGTCATTAGTCGATCAATCTCATTGGTCATTTCTCTCTCCAGTTCTGGATCACTGGTCAGGGAAGCCACCGACGATCGCGAGCTTCTGTCGACGTCCCGCAGTCCTTAAGGCGGATCGAACGTGTTTGGTGGTCGCCGACATATTGGGTAGGCCCTTTGACGCCTGATCGTCGAGGCGCGTCGTTCCAGGTCGCCTTGCGGTTCCAGCTGGGGTCCAACCTCGCGACAGCACAACTCCGCTTGCACTCGTGCTCGTGTTTCGGCAAGCGAAGTTGATCTGGAGCGTGCCGAAGCACCACCGGCGGGAGTTCGTGCGTCCCTCGCGCGTCCCTGACGGTCGATCGGAGGAGATGCAGGCTGGCTGATGGTGGTACCAGGCCTGGTCAGCGGCGGTTTCCTGGTAGCCCCGACGGGGTTCGAACCCGCGCTACCGCCTTGAGAGGGCCAATCAGGGGTTAACGGCTGGCGTTGGCAACCGGTGAATGTGCCAGCTGACTGGGTCATTTGGTCAAGTCGAGCGTTGGCAGCCATTGGACGTTTGCGAACGTCTTGTGTACCCAGTGTGTACCAAATCCTGATCTTGGTCTGGTGGATCACCCATATCAAGATCAACTACCCCCACGTGTAGGTGGCCCGACCAGTGCTGGAACACCAGCTGGGCCTGAGATCCCACTGTCTAGAGTGAGACCCCATGTCCAAAAATGACCGAGCTGGCCAACGGTGCCATCACCGCCACCGAGATGCTCGCCCTCGCGGGGCGCACGAACTGGCTCTGAGCCAGCTGGTAGCGCGTAACAGGCCGCAGGCCTGACGAGTTGGGGCGAAGCATCGTGACGATCGATTCTGAGCGCCAGAAGGAATCAACCCAAGACCCCGGCCTTGACGCGGCTCAAGATCATCAGTCATGGGCAAGATCATCACGGTGGCAGCGGACAAGACAGGAACTCATGGCTTGTTGACCCCCAGACATCGGCAGCGTGTCCAAGGACGTCCGCAGGCGTCCAATTTTCCCTAAAAATAGGGGTTTTGCACTCAGGCGCATTTCGGTGGACCAACCCAAATGGTGGTCAAAATGCTAGTCAGATCCATAGCCAAACTAATCAAGTGGAATGCTCGGTCCAAGCTGCGCATTGCTTCAGCATGCCGGGGCGCGCGACGAACGCGACTGTGGTTCTCCTGGGGTCGAGAGCGTCCAGCGCCAGCTGCTCCCTCAAAATGCAATGCGGTTACAAGGCTCGTGCGGGCATACGCGATCCCTGGGAGCGCTACAAGATCATCCAGAACCAGCGCGGTCAATCGGTCAAGATCGGAACCATCACGGTAAGCAAAGATCACGACCTCCGGCGCATTCCTCAAACACGGAAACTCGTGCAGGGAGTCGGGACATTGACCCACGCTGGAGACTTTGCGGCGAGCGGTGTCAGCATGTATTTGGGTCGCCCAGTCAGAGATCAACTCCGCCACGTTCGGAATCTGCTCAAACCGCGGTCCCGCGCGACCATAGACAGCCTCCACAACCAAAGGAGTGATGCACTGGAGGTCAGCGTCGGGTGTCCCAGGAATCACACCAGACGTTGTCGTTGTACGTGCCGGTGAACTCGCTGCGTCCGATGAGTTTCGCAACGAGGGCTTGCACGGTTTCTTTCGTTGGCGTGTGTGCGTTGATCGCGGTCTTCACCATCGGCACGTCGATCAGGTGGTTGGGCATATTCAGCGAGACAAAGACCGTGGGCACTTCCGTGGCATACCAGGGCATCTCCGGCCCCATCGGCATCGACCATTTGATCCGCAGCGCGCCCTGCTGAGCGAAGTCGGAGACATTCGCCAAGATCAACGCGGCGTCGTACTTGTCGGCATATCCCTCCGTCTCATCGGCAATGAACGTCTGCATGTCAGGTTGCTGCCCTTCGGCGGCAAGCTCCTGCACCGTCTTGTAGACGCTCACCTCGAAGCCGGCCGTGGTCAGCGCCTCGATCGCGACCCGCTTGAATTCCGGCGTCACGCCGGTGAAGTCGGGCGCGCTTTCTAGGCAATAGAGGCGTATCCGTCGGTGTCGTACCGGATCCAGCGGCAAGGTTTCTGCGGTGTCCTTGAGCAGCGCGATCGTCCGGTCGGCAATCCGGGCTGCGATCTCGTGGTGCTCTGCACAGCCGATCACCGCGAGCTCATCGACGGTAGGCACAAGATGATCTTTGGCGCGCAGGTGCAAGCCGAGCTTGGCCTTGAGACCAAGGATGCGAGTAAGCGCGTCGTTAAGCCGGTCAGGAGTGATCTCACTTGATCGGACGGCATCGCGAACGAAGCCGAAGTCCTCATCGTGGTTGCGGAAGAACAAGATCATGTCGCAGCCGGCCGTGATGGCCTGGACCATCTGACGCTCGCGAGGCAGTGCTGAGGTGAGTCCCACCATGATCGAGGCGTCAGTGAGGACGACGCCGTTAAACCCAAGATCGTTCCGCAGCAGGTCGGTCAGCAGTTCGGGTGACACCGTCGCCGGCAGGATGTCGGCGTCTTTGATACCGGGGCGAAGCTTGCGGGAGTATTCCGGCAGCATGATGTGGCCGACCATGATCGACTCGATGCCGGCACCGATGCCCCACTCCCAGATCTTCCGGTAGCTGGCGTCCCATTCCTTTACCGAACAGTCGTTGTAGGAGGTGACGACGTGCTGGTCGCGTTCGTCGCGGCCATCACCAGGAAAGTGCTTCATGCACAACGCGATAGGGCGGTCGCCGGCGCCTTCGCGGACGCCATCGCAATAGGCCTGAGCGTAGGTGATCACGGTCTCGGGATCGTTGCCGAAGGCGCGGGTGGCGATCACCGTGTTGCGCCAGTTCGAGTGGATGTCGACTATCGGTGTGAAAGCCCAGTTGCAGCCCAGGGCCCGCGACTCCCGAGCGCCGACCAGGCCCATCTGCCTCGCGGCATCGGTGTCGGGAGTAGACGCGGTCTGCAACGGCGTGGCGACGTGCGTGCCATCGGTGCAGGCACCGTTGCCGCCGGCCTCAATGTTCGATGCCACCAGTAGGGGAATCTTCGACCGGCTCTGAGCGTGCCGGATGTGAGCCTGGACACTGGCCGAGTCGGTGTGGTTGTAGCGCATACCACCGGGGTGATAGGTGTCGACGATGTGATTGACGAAGTCGTCGTCGAACCGGTTGTTCAAGTTGATGAACAGCTGACCGACCTTCTCGTCCTCAGCCATCGAGTCGATGGTGCTCTCTACCCAAGCGATCGCTTCCGCGTCCAATCCGTACGGAGCGGCGGTCAGGTCCGGGTGTGGCTCGGCATTCACATATGCATTCAGTCATGGTTGCTATCACCCCGCAATCTTTTGCCAGAAGTTGCCGTCCGCAGCGGCGAGCTGGCACGACCACCGATGCCCGACTGTGGCCGGGGCTCCGCTCCGGCCGGCGCGATCGCTGCCTCGTACAGAGCCTGGTAATCCTGCTTGCGAGCTCTGTACGAGGCAGCTCGATCGGCGACAGGTTGTCGGATCTCACCGGTAGCCGAAGCCGTACGAGCTACCTCTGGCGCCATAACATCGAACGCAAATCACAGCGGTACCGCGCAGTGTGGAGCGTTTGATCGTTACTGGAATGACAGGCGCCTCGCGCACGTCTGCGAGTATCTGGAGCCAGGCCGGCAAGTCCCGGCCGCTTGCCAGGATCCGTTGCGGTTGACCGGCCACTGATTGCAGTTGTCCGGCGATCCTGGCGTAAGAGATCGCCACGCCTTCCATCGCTCCGCGGGAGAGCATCGCGCCCGTCGTGGCTGCGGAGACTCCTGCGAAGACTACCCGCGCGTCGGCCGCCAAACTCGTGCTGCGCTCTCCGGAGAAGTAAGGCAGCACCATCGGGGTGCTGGCCTGCGGTGCCGCAGCCAGAATCAGGTTGAAGTCGTCCTCGGATTGGAACCGCACCGTGGACTCCAACCAGCTGACGACACGGCCGACATCGTTAACAGCGCCACCCAACAGCGAGCGCGAGCCGTCGACGCGATCGCACCAGAGTCCGGACGGTATTTCGTCGGGGATGCCGTACACGAGAACCCGCATAGCACCACTAGTGGCTACGGAGGCGGCGACGGCCGACTCATCGACAGCGCCGGCGCCCATATTGCTGGAGAAGCCGTCGGAGACCACCGGGCACCAAGCTGCTCCCGCCAGAGCCGGCCATCTGCGGCGTATGGCAGCGTCGACTCGGTGATCGGCTGGTCGGGATCGCGGACCTCGGACAGCTGCTCGTCGCGTACACCGCAGATATCCAACAGCTCCTGATCCGGTGTCAAAGCCACACCGCCAATGCGTCCCACCCGCCGGTCAGTGGCCAAGGCAGTGATGATCTGCTGCGCTTCCCCCGACAATCTGATCCGGATCTATCTGTGAGGTGCCATCATCACGGGTCGTGAAGTGGTGCGGAACCTTCTCGCGGCCGCCCCAGACCGGACGTCCCGCTGCGTCGTAGACATCGCCGTGACTTGCGATGGAACCGATATCGACGGCCAGCACAAGCGGATCGATGGCGTGGCTGAGTTTGACTCTGCCAGCAGCCGCTGCCGTGTGCTCAGTAGTCCTGAGGGGTAGGGCGGGAGGAAGAGGCGAACATCGCCGCAACCTCTTCATAACCGTGGATCAGCGATTGCACGCTCGACCGTAGCTGGGCATAGGCGGCGACATCTGACTGCGACACGGGCACGGTCGCAGCGCTCGGGTCCTGGTCTGATCCACCAACGGCAGCAAGCGCTTCGCCGAGGGTCGGGGCTCCACCGAGCGCATACCAGCCAAGGGCAGCTGCCCCTAGCGCCGTACCACCGGCCCCGGCCTGAACCGACATCGGCCGCGCAAGCGTGGCCGCCATCACTCGACGCCACAACTCCGAACGGAAGGGGCCTCCCGTCGCACGGATAGATTCCACATGATCGACCGTGTCCAAAGAGTCCACGATTGTGGAGAGTTGCAGGCAAACGCCCTCCAGCGCAGCGCGGATGAAGTGGCTCCGGCTGTGATGGGCCCGGATTCCCAGAAAGGCACCGGAAAGGTCAGGATCCCACAGCGGCGCACGCTCGCTGAGCACGTACGGCAACATCAATAGTCCGTCGCTGCCGGGGGTTGCCTGGGCCGCGAGTTTGAGGACGTCAACGTCGGCGTGGCCTTCGGCGACCAGATCCGGCGCGAACGTTTCGCCAGCCCACCGCAGCGTGATGCCGCCGTTGCTGATGGCACCGCCGATGACCCACAGGTCATTGGTGAGTGCATAGCAGAACAGCCGTCCTTCCGCGTCGAAGCTCGGCTCTGGCACCGCCATCCGAACTGCGCCACTGGTCCCCAGGGACAGGCCCGCCACACCTGGAACAATCGCGCCCGTGCCGAGGTTGCCCAGCGGACCGTCAGCGGCTCCAACAGCGACAGGCAGACTGCCAGGCAGGCCGATCCTTTGTCCTGCTTCCTCGCTCAGCTTGAGCACCGTGGTAGTGGGCAACACCGGCGGCAGCTGGTCGGCCTCGATCCCGCCCAGATCCAGTGATTGAGCGTCCCACTCCCGGCTCTTCAGATCGAGCAGTCCAGTCGCTGATGCGCTTGACAGCTCGGTGACCAGTTCGCCGGTGAGGTGGTGTAGTACGTAGTCCTTGAGGCCCACCCACCAGCGCGCCTGGCGCACGAGCCGCTGTTCGTGGCGACTAAACCAGATCAGTTTGACCAGCGGGCTCATCGGATGCGCGGGGGTACCGGTGCGGTGTAATAGCCCACGCGCGAGCCCCTGCTTGCGCAGTTCCCGCGCTTCTAAGTGCCCACGCGAGTCGGCCCAGGTCACCAAGGGTGTCAATGGGCGGTACTGAGCATCAAGCCCGATCAGACCATGCATTGCAGTGGAGAGGGAGAGCGCCAGCACTTGGGCATCTCGCAGTTGAGCAACGCAGTCAGCGATTGCGCTATCGATGGCCGAAAGCACAATTGTCGGCTCCTGCACCTGCCAACCCGGCTGGGGTTGTTCGAGCGGATACTCGCGGAGCGCCTTGGGCAGCTCGGCAGCCGCACCGTTGACGGCGAAGGCCGCTACCTTCACTGCGGTCGTACCGACATCGACGCCGATGATGACCTCAGTAGTACGGGTGTTCATATCACTGGGACTGGATGGCGCCGGCTTGACGAATAACAGCGTCGACGAAATCCCTGTCGCTGCCAAGCCCAGGTTCGAGAACGTCCAAGACCGCAGGTACGGCCTCTCGCAGCTCACCGGAATTGGCTGCCTTCTCAGCAGCAGCAGCTCCTGAGTCATTGATCGGAGCGCCCAACCCGCGCAAATGCAGGATCCAGGCGGCAATGGTGGTGCCGCAGCCGATGGGCACTCGTCCTGCAGAGCGCTCGGCGCGAATCGTCGGCAGCGTGCGTACCACTAACTTGGTTGACCCATCCGCTGCTATGCGAGCCAGCTGATCGCCGGCCCGAGGGTTGGAGAACCGCGCCAACAGTGCTTCCCGATACTCGGCGATGTTTGCGGCCGGGAGGCTCAGATGGCGGCTCGCCTCATCCCAGAACATCTCCACCCAGGACCGGCAGCTCGGATCGGCGATGGCTTCATCGATCGTGGAGTGTCCCCTGATGCTGCCAGCGTAGGCGAGCATCGAGTGTGACCCGTTGAGCAGCCAAAGCTTGCGCTGCTCGAAGGGTTCAACGTCGGCGACGATGGTGGCACCTGCTTCTTCCCAGCGCGGCCGACCGGCCGGGAATCCACCAGAGATCACCCACTCGCTGAAAGGCTCAGTCGCTACGGGATATGCGTCGACATACCCGCAGGCTTGCTGCACCAACGCCCGATCCTCGTCTGTAGTGCGTGGGGTGATTCGGTCCACCATCGAGGTGGCGAAATCGACCTGGGAGTTGATCCAGTCGCCCAGGGTTTCGTCTACTAGCGCTGCGAAATCTTGGACCACCGTCTTTGTCACGGCACCGTTCTCCGGGAGGTTGTCGCAGGACAGGATGGTGAGCGCTGATGCTCCTGAGGTGCGCCGGGCGACCAACCCTGCCACCAGTCTGGCTGGCAGCGAGGCGACAGGGTTTCTGGGATCAGACCGCAAGGCCTCTAGATCGGAGACAATGACGTCTAGGCCAGCGTCAAGATGCCCATCGGCGCCGCGTAGGTACGCGGCCTCGGTGACTGTGATGGTGACGACCGCAACCTCCGACCGGCTCAGGTAGTCGAGATGTGCCCCATGATCGGAAGCGGCATGTACCGCCGAGAGTGCGCCGATCAGCTCGAAAGTATCGCCTTCGCCGCTGCGGGTGATCAAGGTGTAGAGGCCGTCCTGGGGAGCAAGGGCGTCTGCGGTGTCGCGTCGGCGACCAGTGAAGCCGGCGATACCCCACTGGTCGGCATCCGGACTGTGGTTTGTGTACCAGGCCTGATGGGCCCGGGTGAAGTTGCCGACACCGAGGTGGACCATTCGGACAGGCGCTGCTGGCGGCGTGCCGGGTAGCGAACGGGACAGACGGGGAACCTCGTTGGCGGTGGTCATAGTTTGAACGCCTTCCTTGGACAGGTGACGACCAGGTCGTGCACGACGTCCATGGCCTCATCCTCAGCAAGCCGGTGCTCGGCTACCAGGTGCGCAACAAACCCTGCGTCAAGTCGCCGCGACATGTCGTGCCGAGCCGGAATAGAGCAGAAGGCGCGCGTGTCATCGATGAAGCCGGAGGATTTGTCGAAGCCGGCAGTCTCGGTGATGGAAGCGCGGAAGCGGCGGATCGCTTCGGGCGCGTCGATGAACCACCAGGGGACGCCGACATAAACAGATGGGTAGAAGCCAGCGAGCGGCCCGATCTCTCTGGAGTAGACGGTTTCGTCGATGGTAAAGATCACGAGCTGAAAGTTGGGATGGGTGCCGTAGCGCATCAACAGCGGGCGCAGGGCATCGGTGAACTCCATCTGCACCGGAATGTCAGTCCCAACATCGGCGCCGTACTTTTCAAACGTCGCCATGTGGTGATTGCGCCGTACGCCGGGATGCAGCGTCATCACTAAACCGTCATCGCAGGCCATCCGCGCCATCTCCGTAACGAGATGGCGACGCAGCACGGTGGCCTCCACCTCGGAGGCTTCCCCTTTACGAGCAGATGCATAAATGCGCTCTGCCTCGGCCACCTCGAGCATCTCGGTGTGAGCGTCGAGGTGGCTGTGGTCGGAGGAGACGGCACCGTTGTCCTTGAAATATTGGCGACGGTTTTCCATCGCGGCGATGTAACCGTCGTAGTCGCTGGTATCGATGCCAGATACCTCAGCCAGCCGGTCAACATCGGCATTCCAGTTCGGCTGCGCAGGCTCGAGGTATTTGTCGGGGCGGAAGGTCGGGATGACTCGCCCCTGCCAAGTACCGTCATTACGAAGGAACTGGTGGGCGGACAGGTCGTCGCACGGGTCGTCGGTGGTGGCCAACACCTCGATCTTGAACTTCTCATACAGTGCCCGCGGCTTGAACTCCGGCGAGCCGAGACAGCTGGCAATCTGGTCATAGATCTGGTCGGCGGTTTCGGCGCTCGGCCGCACCTTGACCCCGAAGATCCCAGCTAGCTGATCGTCGAGCCAGTAACGGACATGGGTGCCGCGGTACGCGCCCCAGTGCGAACACAAGATCCGGAACGCATCGCGTGACTGCTGTTCCGTCATGGTGTCTTGGGCCACACCGAGCGCGGATAGCTCAACGCCGCGGGCGTGCAGCATGCGGTTGACATAGTGATCCGGGGTGATCAACAAAGAGGTCGGGTCGCTGAACGGAATGTCCCCCGCCAACCACTGCGGCGGCACGTGACCGTGCGGCGAGATGATCGGCAGGTCCTTGACACTCTCGTACAGCTCGCGGGCGGTCGAACGGACACCAGGTTCGGCCGGCAACAGGCGATCAGCATGAAGGCTGAGTTCGGAAGTGGGGGACATGATCACCATCCTGGTGAGAACCGAGGGACCGACAATAGGGTGCGGTTTTAGAGATCTTTGCGCCAGCGCCGGCGCAGGGCGTAGGCAGCGGCCTTCGGCTGCCGATCGCGGGTGAAGACGCCCTTCTTATTGCCGCCGACCCGCATGATTCCCGACGTCGTGGTGAAGTCAGCGAAGTTCCACACCTGCTCACCGACCACGGCATCGATCCGGTCGAAGACTCGATGGTTCATGTCCAGGTACTCAACCTGGTACTCCTCGGTCCACGGGCTTCCGGCAACTAGGGAGTGCAGTCCGGGATAGGTGTCCGCACCGTACTCGGTAATGATGATCGGTTTACCTTCGCTTGCCCAGCCCTCGAGTTCGTCTTCCCACGCCAGTTCGGCCGCCGGGAGATCGCCAGTATCGACATACCAGCCGTAATAGCGGTTCAACATCAACACATCACCGAACTGCGAGACCCGGCACTTCCCATGGGGCGCCAGCATCACGTTGACGAAGCCGACCGGCCGCGTCGGATCGGCCTGACGGGCCACACCGAACAGCGGCTCGAAGTATTTCTCCGCTCCCTCGGT
>Ga0075421_100003261_pt1 | contig 19376 bp, 19 predicted proteins | sample SoiMetdeltSBSDD5_FD_75292 | JGI IMG/M metagenome (GOLD analysis project Ga0075421, IMG submission 75292) | Bulk soil microbial communities from a Populus tree surrounding site in Tennessee, USA - Soil MetaG P. deltoides SBSDD5 | ecosystem: Environmental > Terrestrial > Soil > Tree plantation... | reverse complement strand
TCCATCGAGGACGCCACCGGCGACAAGGACCGGCCGCTCTACGACCTCGGCCAGGCGGTCGAGCGCGTCGCCGCCGCGGCGCAGGCGGCGCGCGCGCTGCCGTTTCCCTTCCTGCTGACCGCGCGCGCGGAGAACTTCCTGCGCGGCAAGCCGGACCTGGAGGACACCCTCCGGCGACTGCAGGCCTACGAGAAGGCCGGCGCCGACGTGCTGTTCGCGCCGGGCCTGCCCGACCTCGCCGCGGTGCGCACGGTGTGCGCCGCGCTCGGCAAGCCTTTCAATTTCATGGCCGGCATTCCCGGGAAGTCGTTCACCGTGGCGCAGCTGCAGGCGGCCGGCGTGAAGCGCATCAGCCTGGCCACGTCGCTTTACCGCGCGGCGATGAGCGGCATGCTGGACGCGGCGCGCGAGGTGAAGGACCAGGGGAGCTTCACATACCTCGACCGGCTGGTGCCCACGCCCGATCTGTACAAGCTGATGAAGAACTAGCTACAGGTTCCGCAGCAGCTGCACCGCCTGGTCGACGCGCTCGACCGGGATCACCTCGATGTCCGCGCTCCTGCCCTTGGGCGCATTGGCCTTCGGCACGATCGCCTTCTCGAAGCCGAGCTTGGCGGCCTCCTTCAGGCGGTCCTGGCCGCGCGGCGCGGGGCGCACCTCGCCCGCCAGGCCGATCTCGCCGAAGGCGACCAGCTTGCCCGGGATCGGCCGGTCGGTGAGCGAGGAGACGATGGCCAGCGCCGCCGCGAGGTCGGCCGCCGGCTCGCCGATGCGCACGCCCCCCACCGCGTTGACGAACACGTCCTGGTCCATGGTGGCGATGCCCGCGTGACGGTGCAGCACCGCGAGCAGCATCGCCAGGCGGTTCTGCTCCAGGCCCACCGACAGGCGCCGCGGGTTGGGCGCGTGCGCCGCGTCGACCAGCGCCTGGACTTCCACCAGCAGCGGGCGCGTGCCCTCGAGCGTCGCCACCACGCAGGAGCCGGCAACGTCCTTCCCGTGGCGCTGCAGGAACAGCGCGGAAGGGTTGCTCACCGCGCGCAGGCCCTTGTCGGTCATGGCGAACACGCCCAGCTCGTTCACCGCGCCGAAGCGGTTCTTGATGGCGCGCACCAGGCGGAAGGCCGAGTTCGGGTCGCCTTCGAAGTACAGCACGGTGTCGACGATGTGCTCGAGCACGCGCGGCCCGGCGATCGAGCCTTCCTTGGTGACGTGGCCGATGATGAACAGGGCCGTGCCCGATTTCTTCGCGTGGCGCGCGAGCTGCGCCGCGCACTCGCGCACCTGGGCCACCGAGCCGGGGGCCGATTGCAGGGTCTCGGACCACAGCGTCTGGATCGAGTCCACCACCGCGACCTCGGGCCGCGCGGCCTCCAGCGCGCCGAGGATGCGCTCGAGCTGGATCTCGGCGAGCAGGCCGATCCCCTCGGCATCCAGGCCGAGGCGCCGCGCGCGCAGCGCCACCTGCTCGGCCGATTCCTCGCCCGAGACGTACACCACCTTGCGCGCGGCGCCCAGCGCCGCGAGCGATTGCAGCAGGAGCGTGGACTTGCCGATGCCGGGGTCCCCGCCGAGCAGCGCCACCTGCCCCGTCACCAGGCCGCCGCCCAGCACCCGGTCCAGCTCGGGCAGGCCGCTGGAGAGCCGCTCGGACTCGCGCGCCTCGATGCGCGCGAGCGCCACCGGGCTGGCGGCCGGGCCGCTGGCGCGCGCGCCGCGCTCGGCCGCCTGCTCGGCGAGAGTCCCCGCCTCGCCGCAGGACGGGCACATGCCCATCCACTTGAGCGCGGTGGCGCCGCAGGCCGAGCAGACATAGGCCGACTTCGCCTTGGCCATCAATCTTCCTCGTGCACCGGCACGCGCGGGGCGAGCGCGCACAGCAGCTCGTAGCTCACCGTGCCTGCCGCCGCCGCCACCTCGTCGGCCGGCAGGCCCTCGCCCCACAGCGTCACCGGCGTGCCGATGTAGGCCTCCTCGAGGTCGGTGATGTCCACGCACAGCATGTCCATCGCCACGCGTCCGACCATGCGCGTGCGCTTGCCGGCCACCAGCACCGGCGTGCCGGTGCTGGCGTGGCGCGGGTAGCCGTCGGCATAGCCGCAGGCGACGACGCCGATGCTCATCGGCTCCTTCGCCTCGAAGGTGAAGCCGTAGCCCACGCGCTCGCCGGGGGCGAGGTTCTGCACCGCGATCAGTTCGGAGCTGAGCGTCATCGCCGGCCGCAGGCCGATCTCCGCGGCGCTCCAGTCGGCGAACGGCGAGCAGCCGTAGAGCATGATGCCGGGGCGCACCCAGCCCTCGCGCGTCTCCTTGAAGCGCAGCAGCGCCGCGGAATTGGCCACCGAGCGCGGCGCCTCGAAGGGCTGCACCAGCTCGTTGAACCAGCGCAGCTGGTCGTGCACCCCGCTCTGCCCGTCGGCGTCGGCGAAATGCGTCATCAGCGTGATGTTGCGGATCTTGGGCTGCAGGCGCAGCGTGTTGTACATCGGGCGCAGCTCGTCGACGCCGAACCCCAGGCGGTTCATGCCGCTGTTCACCTTGAGGTAGATGTCCATGAACTCCGGCATGTCCATGTGCTTGAGCAGCTCGACCTGGTCGGGGTTGTGGATCACCGGGGTGAGCCCGTACTTGAACAGCAGGGTGACGTCGAGCGGCTTGAAGAAACCCTGCAGCATCAGGATCGGCTTGGTGACTCCCGCCAGGCGCAGCCGCACCGCCTCCTGGAAGTCGATCAGCGCGTAGCCGTCGGCCCCCGCCAGCGCGCGCGCCGCGCGCTCCAGGCCGTGGCCGTAGGCGTTGGCCTTGACCACCGCCCAGACCTTCGCCTCGCCGGCCGACTCGCGCGCCAGCTTGAGATTGTGGCGCAGGGCGGAGGCCTTGATGGTGGCGCGGATGGGCCGGGGCATGGCGCTAGGATAGCTTACCGATCAAGCATGCTATAAGAGCGGCGCCATGAGCCTGGGCTTCTACATCATCATGGCGGCGCAGTTCTTCTCGTCGCTCGCCGACAATGCGCTGCTGGTGGCGGCGATCATGCTCCTCATCCAGAGCGACTCGCCGGGCTGGCTCACGCCCTACCTGAAGTTCTTCTTCGTCGTTTCCTACGTGGCGCTCGCGCCCTGGGTCGGCGCCTTCGCCGACCGCCTGCCCAAGGGGCAGGTGATGTTCTACTCCAACGCCATCAAGATCGCGGGTTGCCTGATGCTGCTGTTCGGCGCCCATCCCCTGCTCGCCTACGCGGTGGTCGGGCTGGGCGCGGCGGCCTACTCCCCCGCCAAGTACGGCATCCTCACCGAGCTCCTGCCGCCCGCGCGGCTGGTGATCGCCAACGGCTGGATCGAGGGCCTCACGGTGGGCTCCATCATCCTCGGCACGGTGCTGGGCGGCGTGCTGATCAGCTCGCGCGTGTCCCGCGAGCTCCTGGGCCTCGACCTGCCGCTGATGGACACCGGCATCGACACGCCCGCCGAGGCCGCCATCGCGGTGATCGTCGTCGTCTATGCCGCGGCGGCGCTGTTCAACCTGTACGTGCCCCACACCGGCGTGGTGCTCAAACCCCTGCCCGTCTCCCCGCTCGACACGCTGCGCGACTTCGCGCAGTGCTGCAAGCGCCTGTGGACCGACAAGCTGGGCCAGATCTCCCTCGCCGTCACCACCCTGTTCTGGGGCGCGGGCGCCACCCTGCAGTTCATCGTCATCGAGTGGGCCAAGGCCGCGCTCGGCTACGGCCTGTCGCGCGCCTCGATCCTGCAGGGCGTGGTGGCGATGGGCATCGCCCTGGGGGCGGTGCTCGCCTCGGCGCGCGTCTCGCTCGACCGCGCGGTCAACGTGATCCCGATGGGCATCGGCATGGGCCTCATCGTGATCGCGATGAACTTCGTCACCGACGTGCGCATCGCCATCCCGTTGATGGTGCTCATCGGCGGCCTGGCGGGCTACTTCGTCGTGCCGATGAACGCCCTGCTGCAGCATCGCGGCCACAACCTGATGGGCGCCGGGCGCTCCATCGCGGTGCAGAACTTCAACGAGAACATCTCGATCCTGGTCATGATCGCCAGCTACTCGGCGCTGCTCGGCGCGGGCCTGTCGATCCAGACCGTGATCGTGATCTTCGGCCTGTTCATGGCCGGCACCATGACCCTGGTGCTCCTGTGGTACCGGCGCAACCGGCGGGTGAACAAGGACGAGATCGAGGCGTTGCTGGAAATCGCGCGCTCGGAGAAGCATTAGGCGCCGGTAACGGCCACGCCACGGGTTTGCAGTTCCATGATCTCGTGTTTTTCGGCCGGGTGAATCGTCCGGCCGAAAAACACGAGACCGTTTTCAAAGGCCTACAAACTGGCGACGGTTTTCTTCGCAAGCAAGAGATCTGCCCAGGCCTTCGCCTTGTCCGGCAGGTTGCGCAGCAGGTAGGCCGGGTGGTAGGTCACCACCAGCGGCACCCCCTGGTACCGGTGCACCGTGCCGCGCAGGCTGCCGATGGTGGCATCCGTGCCGAGCAGCGTCTGCGCCGCGAAGCGCCCCATGGCGACGATCAGCTTCGGCCGGATCAGCGCGATCTGGCGCGCGAGATGCGGCGAGCACTTCGCCACCTCCTCCGGCTCCGGATTGCGGTTGCCCGGCGGCCGGCACTTCAGCACGTTGGCGATGTACACGTTCTCCCCGCGCGCCAGGCCGATGGCGGCGAGCATGTTGTCGAGCAGCTTCCCCGCCTGCCCGACGAAGGGCTCGCCGAGCCGGTCCTCCTCGGCGCCGGGCGCCTCGCCGACCAGCATCCAGTCCGCCGACTCGTCCCCGACGCCGAAAACCGTCTGGGTGCAGCCGGCACGCAGCGCGCAGTCGGTGCAGCCCTTGACCTTCGCCTTGAGCTGCGGCCACTCCATTTCCGCGATCTGGCCTTTGACCTTCTCCGATCCCCCGGTTTCCGCCGCTGTTGCGGAAACCGGGGGACGCGTTTGATTTTTCAACCGCCAAACCGGCGCCAACCCCATCTCCGCGAGAATCTCCAGCCTCCGACTCATAACCCCACGCTCAGCACGATCGCATCCTCGCGCCCCTTCTGCGCCGGGTAGTAGCCGCGCCGCAGGGCGATTTTCCGGAAGCCGAATTTCTCGTACAGAAACTGTCCCGCCGAATTGCTCGGCCGCACCTCCAGGAACATGCGCCGCCCGCCCTGCCCGCGCGCCAGCGCCTGCGCCTCGCGCAGCAGCCCGGAGCCGTGACCGCGGCGCTGGTGCGCCTGCGCCACCGAGAGATTGAGCAGGTGCGCCTCGCCCGCCGCCACCATCAGCACGAAATAGCCGAGCAGCTCCTCGCCCAGGCGCAGGGTGCGGCAGGTATAGGCGGCGCGCAGCGAGTCGGCGAAGTTGCCGCGCGTCCAGGGATGGCTGTACACGGCGCCCTCGATCGCGAGCACGGCGTCGAGGTCGGGCTCGGCCATCGCCGCCAGCCGCGGCACGTCGTTCAGCACTGCGCTCATCGGTTCCTGCGTTCTTCCGTCGTCAGCGCGACCCTGTCGCGCAGGTACACGGGCACGGCGCGAGCCGCATCCACGCCCTCGCCGGCCGCCAGGCGCGGCGCGGCGAGCCGCGCCACCGCCGCCGCGCCCGGGTGCACGTCCGGGTACACCGCGGCAAGGCCGAGCGCGCCGTAGGCGGCGAAACCGCTGCCCACGCCGATCCAGCCCGCGCCGGGCGGCCGCGGCGCCTGCGCCGGCGCCACGCAGCGCGCAGGCACCACTTCGCGCCAGCGCCCGTCCCGCATCTCGAGCGCCGAATAATATACCTCGCCCATGCGCGCATCGAGGCAGGCGACCACGCGCGGCGCGCCGCTTTCCTCGGCCATCGCCTCCAGCGTGGACACGCCGCACACCGGCAGTCCGCGCGCGAAGGCGAGCCCCTGTGCGGCGCCGCAGGCGATGCGCAGGCCGGTGAAGGCGCCGGGGCCGGCGCCGAAAGCCACGGCCTCGAGGTCGGCGGCCCGGATCCCGGCGCGCGCGAGCAGGCCGTCGAGCATCGGCAGCAGCAGCTCGCCGTGGCGCTGGCCGGCGCGCTCCTCGACCGCGAGCAGCTCGCCGTCGAGCCACAGCGCGGCCGAGCACCACTCGGTGGCGGACTCGACGGCGGCGAATTTCACCCGCCGATTCTAGCTATACTCGCGGCCATGAAAGACTACAAGATCGCAGTTATTCCCGGCGACGGCATCGGCCGCGAGGTGATGCCCGAGGGCGTGCGCGTGATGGAGGCGGCGGGCGCGAAGCACGGCCTGCGCTTCCATTGGCAGGAATTCCCCTGGAGCTGCGACTGGTACCTGGCGCACGGCAAGATGTGCCCCGACGACGCGCCGCAGATCCTGCGCGGCTTCGACGCCGTCTACTTCGGCGCGGCGGGCAACCCGGCGCTGGTCCCCGACCACATCTCGGCCTGGGGCCTGCTGATCAATTTCCGGCGCTGGTTCGACCTGTACGTGAACCTGCGCCCGGTGCGCCTGTTCGAGGGCCTGCCCTGCCCGCTCGCCGGCCGCAAGCCCGGCGACATCGACTACCTGGTGATCCGCGAGAACACCGAAGGCGAATACGGCAACGTCGGCGGCCGCATGTTCGAGGGCACCGAGCGCGAGGTGGTGACGCAGCAGGCGGTGTTTTCGCGCAAGGGCGTGGACCGCATCATGCAGTACGCCTTCGAAGCGGCGAAGAAGCGCGGCAAGCACGTCACCTCCTGCACCAAGTCCAACGGCATCTCCATCACCATGCCGTACTGGGACGAGCGCTTCGCGCAGATGAAGAAGAAGTATCCCGAGGTGCGCGCCGACCAGTACCACGTCGACGGCCTCTGCATCCAGATGGTGCTCAACCCGGACCGCTTCGACGTGATCGTCGCCTCGAACCTGTTCGGCGACATCCTGTCGGACCTCGGCCCGGCGACCGCCGGGACCATCGGCATCGCCGCCTCCGGCAACATCAACCCCGAGAAGACCGCGCCCTCGATCTTCGAGCCGGTGCACGGCTCGGCGCCCGACATCGCCGGCAAGGGCATCGCCAATCCCATCGGCCAGATCTGGTCCGGCGCGCTGATGCTCGAGCACCTGGGACATCCCGCGGCGGCCGCCGACATCGTGCACGCCATCGAGCGCGTGATCGTCGAGGGCCCGCATACGCCGGACATGAAGGGCAAGGCCACCACCAGGGAAGTCGGCGCCGCCGTGGCCGACGCGGTGCGCGGAGCGTCCAAGCGCGCCGCGGCGTGAAGACCTACCGCATCGCCGCCATCCCCGGCGACGGCATCGGCAACGAGGTCATCCCCGCCGGCATCGAGGTCCTCGAGGCGCTCGCCGCCAAGGAGAGCTTCGCGCTCGCCTTCGAGCGTTTCGACTGGAGCTCGGCGCGCTACCTGAAGACCGGCGCCTACATCCCGGCCGGCGGGCTGGAAAAGCTCAAGGGCTTCGACGCCATCTTCTTCGGCGCGGTCGGTGCGCCCGAGGTGCCCGACCACGTCTCGCTGTGGGGCCTGCGGCTGCCGATCTGCCAGGGCTTCGACCAGTACGCCAACGTGCGCCCTTCCCGCGTGCTGCCGGGCGTCACGAGCCCTCTCGCCAGTGCCAAGGACATCGACTGGGTGATCGTCCGCGAAAATTCCGAGGGCGAGTACTCGGGCTCCGGCGGCCGCGTGCACCGGGGGCTGCCCGAGGAGATCGCGACCGAAACCTCGGTGTTCACCAGGGCGGGCGTCGAGCGCATCCACCGCTTCGCCTTCGAGCTGGCGAGGAAGCGCCCGCGGAAATTGCTCACGCTGGTCACCAAGTCCAACGCCCAGCGCCACGGCATGGTGCTGTGGGACGAGATCTTCTACGAGGTGGCGAAGAAGTATCCCGAGGTGAAGACCGACCGCATCCTGGTGGATGCCATGACCACGCGCATGGTGTTGAAGCCCGGGTCGCTCGACACCATCGTCGCCAGCAACCTGCACGCCGACATCCTGTCGGACCTGGCGGCGGCGTTGAGCGGCTCGCTCGGCATCGCGCCGACGGCGAACCTCAATCCCGAGCGGAAATTCCCCTCGATGTTCGAGCCGATCCACGGCTCGGCCTTCGACATCACCGGCAAGGGCGTCGCCAACCCCATCGCCACCTTCTGGACCGCGGCGCTGATGCTCGAGCACCTGGGCGAGCCGAAGGCCGCCGCCCGGCTGATGGCGGCGATCGAGCGCACCACCGAGGAGCAGGTGTTCACGCCGGACCTCGGCGGCGCGCACGACACGCGCGCGGTGACCAGCGCGGTCAAGCGCGCGCTGTAGTGCTGCAGGCCGACAGCGCGAGGAACCGCCTCACCGGCATCGGCCTCATCTCGCTCACTTACGTCCTGTTCACGCTGCTCGACGGCAGCGCGAAATGGCTGGTGCAGACGGTGCCGGTGCTGGTGGTGGTCTGGCTGCGCTTCCTCTCGCAGGTGGTGATCGCCTCGGCCCTGCTGTTCCCGATCCGCGGCCGCGCGCTGGTGCGCACCAGCCACCTGCGCTGGCACCTCGTGCGCGGCCTGATGTTCGTCGCCATGACCGGGATGAACTTCTGGGCGCTGCAGTTCCTGCAGTTGACCGTCACCGCGTCGATCTTCTTCATGGTGCCGCTGCTGGTGGCGCTCGGCGCGGCGCCGCTGCTCGGCGAAAAACTCGACGCCAAGCGCTGGGCGGCGATCCTGGTCGGCTTCGCCGGGGTGCTGGTGATCGTGCGCCCGGGCTCCGAGTCCTTCCATCCCGCGATGCTGCTCTCCGTGGCCAATGCCGTGCTGTACGCGGCGTTCAACATGATGACGCGCAAGCTCGCGGCCTACGATCCGCCCGAGACCATCCAGTTCCTGCCCGCGGTGGTGGCGAGCGTGGTGCTGGCGCCGTTCGCGCTCGCTGCCTGGCAGTCGCCGCCAGGCTGGTTCGAGTGGCTGCTGCTGTGCCTGATGGGGGTGTTCGGCGGCACGGGGCACTACCTCCTCGCCATGGCGCACCGCTACGCGCCGGCGAGCACGCTGGCGCCGTTCCTCTACCAGCAGATCCTGTACATGGCGCTGTTCGGTTACCTGGTGTTCGGCAGCGTGCCGGATCCCGCGGTGTGGATCGGCGCCGCCATCGTCATCGCCAGCGGGCTGTACCTGTTCTCGCGCGAGCGGCGCCGCCGCTAGGCTAGACTTCCCCCAGGGAGGGGGCATGGCGGATTCCGTCGCGGTACCTCTGTGGCTGGCGCTCGCCGGCGCGCTGCTGGCGCTGTGGGCGCTGTACGAGCACGCGCTGATGCCGGCGCTGCGCTGGCTGGTGACGCACCCGGCCAACCAGGTGATCGACGAGGTCGGCAAGCGGCTGCGCATCGGCATCCGCCCGTTCCAGCGCACGCGGCGGCAGGCGCTGATCCACCGCCTGCTCACCGACCCGAAAGTGCAGCAGGCGGCCGAGCAGTTCGCCGCGCAGAACAAGGTCCCGGTGCTGGTGGCGCTCGAGCTGGTGGAGCGCTACGCGCGCGAGACCGTGCCGGCGTTCAACGCCTACCTCTACTTCCGCATCGGCTACTGGTTCGGCAAGCGCGTGGCGCAGCTGCTGTACCGCGTGCGCCTGGGCTACGTCGACGTGGAGAACCTGCAGCGCGTGGAGCCCGATTCCACCGTGGTATTCGTGATGAACCACCGCTCCAACATGGACTACGTGCTCGCCGGCTACCTGGCGGCCGACCAGACCGCGCTGTCCTACGCGGTGGGCGAATGGGCGCGCATCTGGCCCCTGTCGGCGCTGATCCGCTCGATGGGCGCCTACTTCGTGCGCCGCAATTCCAAGGACGAGCTGTACCGGCGCGTGCTGGAGCGCTACATCGTGATGGCGACCGAAGCCGGCGTGCCGCAGGCGGTGTTCCCGGAAGGCGGCCTGACGCGCGACGGGCGCATGCGCGAACCCAGGCTCGGCGCCATCGACTACATGATGCGCGGCTTCCGCGCCGACGGCGAGCGCGACCTGGTGTTCGTGCCGCTCGGCATCAACTACGACCGCGTGCTGGAGGACCGCACGCTCCTGCGCTCGATCGACCCGGATGCCGCGCGCCGCGGCCGGCTCGCGGCGCTGTGGACGACCCTGCGCTTCGCCGCGCACAACTTCGGGCTGATGCTGCGCAGCGAATGGCACCGCTTCGGCTACGCCTGCGTCAATTTCGGCGCGCCGGTGTCGATGCGCGAGTACTGCCGCCAGCACGGCCTCGACTTCCACCGGCTCGCGGGCGAGGAGCGCAAGCGCGAGATGGCCGCGCTCGGCCGCCACCTGATGGACGCGGTCGGGCGCATCGTGCCGGTGCTGCCGGTGCCGCTCATCGCCACGGTGTTCGTCGCGCACGGCGACAAGGCGATCTCGGAGATGGAGCTGAAATCCGAGGTGAGCCGGCTGGTGGAGCAGCTGCAGGCGCGCGGCGCGCACGTCTACGTGCCGCGCAAGGACTTCGACTACGCGGTCAACGTGGGGCTGCGCATGCTGCGCCTGCGGCGGCTGGTGGGCGAGCGCGAGGGGCTGTACTACGCGCAGGCGGAGGAGCTGCCGCTCCTGCGCTACTACGCCAACTCGATCGCCCACCTGCGCTAGCTAGCGCCGCCCCTTCATCGACCGGTTGGCGTCGATCAGGTCCTGGCGCAGCCGCTGGCGCTCCTCGCGCGAGAAGTGCCGCCCCTCCGCGCGGTCGGGCCGCTCGCGGCGCAGCTCGCGGCGTTCCTCGCGCATGCGCTCGTGCGGCTGCAGGCCCTGTTTCTGCAGGTTCCGGTCGCGCGCGGCGCGCTCCTGCCCGAGCGCGGGCAGGCACACCGCGCAGGCCAGCAGCAGGGCAAGGAGGGTTTTCATGGCGCCGCCAGTTTAAGATGTTTGCCCAGCGCCCTTTGTAACATTGCGTAACCCGCCATGGCCGAACTGAAGACCCGCATCCTCGTCGTCGACGACGACCAGCGCCTGCGCGACCTGCTGACGCGCTACCTCGGCGAGCAGAAGTTCGAGGTGCGCGCGGTGCGCGACGCGCCCGAGATGGACAAGTACCTGTCGCGCGAGCGCTACGACCTGCTGGTGCTCGACCTGATGCTCCCCGGGGAGGACGGGCTGGCCATCTGCCGGCGGCTGCGCGCCGCGGGCGGCTCGCCGGCGATCATCATGCTCACCGCCAAGGGCGACGAGGTGGACCGCATCGTCGGCCTGGAAATGGGCGCCGACGACTATCTGCCCAAGCCCTTCAACCCGCGCGAGCTGGTGGCGCGCATCAACGCGGTGCTGCGCCGCAGGCCCCGCCCCGGCGCCCCCGGCGCGCCCTCGTCCGAGGACGGGCGGCACCGCTTCGGCGCGTTCGAGTTCGACCCCGCCACGCGAGAGCTGAAGAAGGACGGCAAGCCGGTGCCGCTCACCACCGGCGAATTCTCCGTGCTGAAAGTCCTGGTGGAGCGCCCGCGCCAGCCGCTGTCGCGCGACCAGCTCATGGAGCTGGCCCGCGGCCGCGAGTACGAGGTGTTCGACCGCTCCATCGACGTGCAGATCTCGCGCCTGCGCAAGCTGGTGGAGGCCGACCCGGCGCACCCGCGCTACATCCAGACGGTGTGGGGCCACGGCTACGTGTTCGTCCCCGACGGCACGCCGCGATGACGCTGTTCTGGCGCTCGTTCCTGCTGATCGCGCTGCTGCTGGTGGTCTCGGTCCTCGCCTCGTTCCAGATCTCGCGGGCCTACGAGCGCGAGCCGCGCGAGCGCGAGCTGGCGCAGCAGGCGGTGAGCGTGGTCAACCTGACGCGCGCCGCGCTGGTGAGCGCCGACCCGGTGCTGCGCCGCGACCTGCTGATCGAGCTGAACGAGCGCGAGGGCATCCGCATCTACCCGGCGACCAACGAGGAGGCGCTGCGGCCGCTGCGCCCGGCGGGTCGCCTGGACCGCGTCGCCGCGAGCGTGCGCGCGCAGCTCGGCGCGGCGACGCGCTTCGCCGCCGCGCGCGACGGCATGCGCGGCTTCTGGGTGAGCTTCTTCATCGACGAGGACGAGTTCTGGGTGCTGCTGCCGCGCGAGCGCTTCGAGCCGGAGTTCGGCCTGGGCTGGCTGGGCTGGGGCGCGGCGCTGCTGGCGCTGGCGCTGCTCGGCGCCTGGCTCATCGCCTCGCGCATCTCGCGGCCGCTCGCCGGCCTGGCGGCCGCGGCGCGGCGCCTGGGCCATGGCGAGACGCCCGAGCCGCTCCCGGTGGCGGGAGAACTGGAGCTGCGCACGGTGCAGGCGGAGTTCAACCGCATGGCCGGGGACCTGCAGTCGCTCGAGCGCGAGCGCGCCATGGTCCTCGCCGGCATCTCGCACGACCTGCGCACGCCGCTGTCGCGCCTGCGCCTGGGCGTGGAAATGAGCGGCGCCGACGCCGCGACGGCCGAGGGCATGAACGCCGACATCGAGGAGATGGACCGGGTGCTCGGCCAGTTCCTCGATTTCGCGCGCGGCGACAACGAGGCGCGCGGCGCGGCCTCGCTCGGCGCGCTGCTGGCTGAGATCGGCGAGCACTACGCCCGCCTCGGCCGCAAGGTGGAAGTCGCCGCGCCCGACCTCGCCCCCTTTGCCTTCGCCCCCAAGGCGCTGCGCCGCGCCGTCGGCAACCTGATCGAGAACGCGCTGCGCTACGCGGGCGAGCCGGTGGCAGTGCAGGCGCGCCGCGCCGGCGGCGAAGTGCTCATCGAAGTGCTCGACCGCGGCCCCGGCATCCCCGCCGGCGAAGCCGAGCGGCTCAAGCGCCCGTTCGCGCGCCTGGACCCGGCGCGCAGCGGCCAGGGCGGCGCCGGGCTCGGGCTGGCGATCGTGGAACGCGTGGCGCGCACGCACGGCGGGCGCTTCGAGCTGGACCCCCGGGAAGGCGGCGGCCTGGCTGCGCGGCTGTACCTGCCGGCGTCTTGACCCGGGTCAATGCGGCCCGGCAGGATTTTTGCTGCAATGCAATCTTGGAAGGAGGAAGCTGTCTAAGTAGTGCATATTCTACAAAGATATGCACTTATAAGCTTCGTATGCACATTAATCGTGCGTCGCAGCAAAAGACAGCTCAACCTGCCGTACAAGGAGTTTTGCATGAAACATGTCCGCAGCAATCCCGGCCTGGCAGCGCTGTATGCGCGGCTGGATGAAATCCGCATGAGTCCGGCCGATCGCCTGGCGGCCCGCAGCGCCCTCGCCCAGGCCGACGCCCTGGCAGATTTCCTTCTGGGCGCGATGCGCCTCGTCCGCCGACTCGCCGGCGCCCGCCCCCGCGGCCTGCTACTCCGCGACGTAATGCTTGCGGGTCAGCGCCGCCAGCGCGCGCGCTGAGGAATCCGCCGAGCGCTCGAGCTCGGCGGCGATCAGCTCCTGCTCGCGCCGGCCGCGATTCTGCGACAGCTTCCAGCGCGTCTCCAGGCGCGTCACCGCGATGTCGAAGGTGACGATGCCCTCGAGCATGTTCTGCACGTACGCCGGGCGCAGGGCGTCGAATTGCGGCAGCCACTGCGGGTCGAGTTCCGCCACCAGCGCGCGCTGCGCCGCGTGCTTCACCGCGCGGTCCTCGGTCACCTGCACCGTGCCGTAAGCGTGCACCGCGGCGTAGTTCCAGGTCGGCACGCGCTCCCTCGCTTCGTACCAGCGCGGCGAAACGTAGGCGTGCGGGCCGGCGAAGACCACCAGCACCTCGTCCTCGAAGAACTCCTGCCACTGCGGGTTGTTCCGCGCCATGTGCGAGTGGATGACGATGCCGCCCGCGCCGTCGGCCAGCGTCACCGGCAGGTGCGAGGCGAGCGGCGCGCCGCCGGTGGCGGTCACCAGCAGCGCGAAGCTGTTGGCGCGCATGAAGTCGAGCAGCTCGGCGCGGTCCTCGACCTGGTTGTAAGGGGGCGAATACATCTCAGGCCTCCTCGATGAGCGCCACCGCCAGCGCGGCGATGCCCTCGCCGCGGCCGATGGCGCCCAGGCCCTCGGTGGTGGTGGCCTTCAGGTTCACCGCGGCCGGCGCCACGCCGAGGTCGGCGGCGATGTTTCCCGTCATGCGCGCGAAATGCGGCGCCATGCGCGGCGCCTGGGCCAGCACGGTGGCATCCACGTTCACCACGCGGCAGTTCTGCGCGGCGAGCTTCTTCGCCACGCCGCGCAGCAGCTCGCGGCTGTCGATCTCGGAATACTGCGGGTCGGTGTCGGGGTAGTGCCGGCCGATGTCGCCCAGCCCCGCGGCGCCGAGCAGCGCGTCGCAGATCGCGTGCAGCAGCACGTCCGCGTCCGAGTGCCCCTCCAGGCCGAGGTGAAACGGGATCCGCACCCCGCCGATCACCAGCTTGCGGCCGGGGACCAGCGCGTGCACGTCGTAGCCTTGTCCGATTCTCATGTCATCGCCTCGCCAGTATCGCTTTCGCCATCGCCACGTCTTCCGGGTACGTGACCTTCAGGTTCTCGCGGCTGCCCGCGACCAGCCGCGGCCTGAGGCCCAGCGCCTCGACCGCGCTCGCCTCGTCGGTCACCGTGGCGCGCGCCTGGCGCAGCGCCTCGGCGAGCAACCCGGCGCGGAACATCTGCGGCGTCTGCGCCAGCCACAGCAGGTCGCGATCCTCGGTGCCGGCGACGCGCGTCGCGCCCGACTCGTCCTTGGCGGCGCGCTTCACGGTGTCGGCCGCCGGCAGCGCGAGGATGCCGCCGATCTCGTCGCCGCGGCACTCGGCGACCAGGCGCGCGAGGTCCGCCATCGGCAGGCAGGGGCGCGCCGCATCGTGCACCAGCATCCAGTCGTCCGCATCCACCGCCGCCATCGCCGCCACCAGGCCGTTGTAGACCGAATCGCGGCGCGTCGCGCCGCCGCAGTACAGCGGCTCCAGCCTGCCGGCGAAAGCGCTCCAGTCGTAGCGCGGAAACGCCGCGTCGCCCGGGGTGAGTACCACGAATACCGTTTCCACCGGCGCCCGGCACACCGCGTGCACCGCGTGCCACAGCATCGGCCGGCCGTTGAGGTCGAGGTACTGCTTGGGCAGCGCGCCGGCGATGCGGCTGCCGCTGCCGGCAGCGGGGATCAGCGCAAACCAGGTCAACGCAAAAACTCCATGAATTCAAGCAAGTATAATTCGTTTCGGCATGCTCCGCGAACCGGTTCCCTTGACCCCGCCCGTCGGCTCGGCGGATGCGCTCGCCGTGTGCCGCCTCGCCGCCGACGGCGCCCCGCTGGTGGTGATCAGCGCCAGCGCGCAGGACGCGCAGCGCCTGGTCGAAGAGATCGCCTGGTTCGCGCCCCGGCTGCGCGCATGCCTGCTGCCGGACTGGGAGACCCTGCCTTACGACAATTTCTCGCCGCATCAGGACCTGGTGTCCGAGCGCCTCGCCACGCTCTACCGCATCCAGCGCGGCGAGTTCGACGTCGCCGTGGTGCCGGCGCAGACCGCGCTGGTGCGCCTGTGCCCGCCCGCCTACCTCGCCGCGAGGACTTTCTTCCTCGAGCAAGGCAAGCGCCTGGACCTCGAGGCTCTCAAGGCGCAGATGGCGACGGCGGGCTACCGCCACGTCACGCAGGTGGTGGCGCCGGGCGAGTTCTGCATCCGCGGCGGGCTGATCGATCTTTTCCCCACCGGCAGCCGGCTGCCCTACCGGCTGGATCTCGACGACGAGCTGATCGACGCCATCCGCAGCTTCGACGTGGACACCCAGCGCACGCTGTATGCGGTGAAGGAAGTGCGCATGCTGCCGGCGCGCGAGTTTCCGCTCGACGAGGCGGGACGCGCGAAGTTCCGCAGCCGCTTCCGGGAGGTTTTCGAGGGCGATCCGTCCAAGAAGGGCCTGTACCGCGACGTCTCCAACGGCATCGCCGCGGCCGGCATCGAGTACTACCTGCCCCTGTTCTTCGACGCGGTGGCGACGCTGTTCGACTACCTGCCGAAGACGGCCGGCCTGGCGCGCCACGGCGACGTGCCGGCGGCGGTCGATGCCTTCTGGCGCGACGCCGCTTCGCGCTACCGGCTGCTCGGCGGCGAGCGCGAGCGGCCCCTGCTGCCGCCGGCGCAGGTGTTCGTGCCGGCCGAGGAGTTCCACGCCGCCGCGGGCGGCCTGCGGCGCGTGGCGCTGGAAGCGGGCCCGGCCAGCGCGCCGCTGGCCGCGCTGGCGGTCGACCGGCGCGCCCAGGATCCGCTCGCTGCGTTCAAGGCCTTCCTCGCGCAGTCCGCGCAGCGCGTCCTGGTGGCCGCCGAATCGCCGGGGCGGCGCGAGACCATGCTGGGATATTTCGCCGAGTACGGTCTGCAGCCCGCGCCCTGCGCCGACTTCGCCGCCTGGCTGAGCGCCGGGGAGCGCTTCGCCATCACCGTGGCGCCGCTCGCCGGCGGCTTCTCGCTGCCGGGCGAAGGCTGGTGCGTGGTCACGGAAGCCGAGCTGTATGCCGGCACCGTGCGGCGGCGCGCCCGCGACGCGAAGAAGCAAAGCTCGGTGGAAGGCATGCTGCGCGACCTGTCGGAATTGCGCGTCGGCGACCCGGTGGTGCACGCGCAGCACGGCATCGGGCGCTACCAGGGCCTGATCGGAATGGACCTGGGCGAAGGTCCGACCGAATTCCTGCACCTGCAATACGAAGGCGGCGACAAGCTGTACGTGCCGGTGTCGCAGCTGGCGGTGATCTCGCGCTACTCGGGCGCCGAGGCCGAGGCCGCTCCGCTGCACAAGCTGGGCAGCGGGCAGTGGGACAAGGCGAAGGCGCGCGCCGCCAGGCAGGTGCGCGACACGGCCGCCGAGCTCCTCGCGCTGTATGCACGGCGCGCGGCGCGCGAGGGCCATGCTTTCCGCGTGCAGGCGCACGACCTGGACGCTTTCGCCGACGGCTTCGGCTTCGAGGAGACCGCCGACCAGGCGGCCGCCATCCAGGCGGTGGCCGCGGACATGGCGGCCGGCAAGCCGATGGACCGCCTGATCTGCGGCGATGTCGGTTTCGGCAAGACTGAGGTGGCGCTGCGCGCGGCTTTCATCGCCGTCGCCGACCGCAAGCAGGTGGCGATCCTCTGCCCCACGACGCTGCTGGTGGAGCAGCACTTCCAGACCTTCTCGGACCGTTTCGCCGACTGGCCGGTGAGGATCGCCGAGCTGTCGCGCTTCCGCTCCGCCAAGGAGGCCGCGGCAACGCTCAATGCGCTTGCCGCTGGCGAGGTGGACATCCTCATCGGCACGCACAAGCTGCTGTCGAAGGACGTGAAGTTCCAGCGCCTGGGCCTCGCCATCGTCGACGAGGAGCACCGCTTCGGGGTGCGGCAGAAGGAGGCGCTCAAGGCGCTGCGCGCCGAGGTGGACGTGCTCACCCTTACCGCCACGCCGATTCCGCGGACGCTGGCGCTGTCGCTCGAGGGCCTGCGCGAGTTCTCGGTGATCGCCACCGCGCCGCAGCGGCGCCTGGCGATCAAGACTTTCGCCGCGCCGTTCTCCGAGGGCCTGATCCGCGAAGCGGCGCTGCGGGAGCTCAAGCGCGGCGGCCAGGTGTACTTCCTGCACAACGAGGTGGACACGATCGCATCGATGCGCGAGCGCCTGGCGCGCCTCCTGCCCGAGGCGCGGATCGCGGTGGCGCACGGCCAGATGCGCGAGCGCGAGCTGGAGCGCGTGATGCGCGACTTCTACGCGCAGCGCTCAAGCCTGCTCCTGTGCACCACCATCATCGAGACGGGCATCGACGTGCCCAGCGCCAACACCATCGTGATCCACCGCGCCGACAAGTTCGGCCTGGCGCAGCTGCACCAGCTGCGCGGGCGCGTCGGGCGCTCGCACCACCAGGCCTACGCCTACCTGCTCACCCCGCCCGAGGAGGCGCTCTCGGCCAACGCCAAGAAGCGCCTCGAGGCGATCCAGGCGATGGAGGAGCTGGGCGCGGGCTTCTACCTCGCCATGCACGACCTGGAGATCCGCGGCGCGGGGGAGGTGCTGGGCGAGTCGCAATCGGGGGAGATCCAGGAGATCGGCTTCAACCTGTACGCGCAGATGCTCGAGCGCGCCGTCAAGGCCCTCAAGTCGGGACGGCACGTCGACCTGGCGCAGCCGCTGGACATCGCCACCGAGATCAACCTGCACACCCCGGCGCTGTTGCCCGAGGGCTACTGCAGCGACGTGCACGAGCGGCTCACGCTGTACAAGCGCATGGCCAACTGCGAGTCGCGCCAGCCGCTGGATGAGCTGCGCGAGGAGCTGGTGGACCGCTTCGGCGAGCTGCCCGAGGCGGCGCGCGCCCTGCTCGAGTGCCACGCCCTGCGCATCGCCGCCAAACCCGTCGGGGTGGCGCGCGTCGACGCCACGCACGAATCGGTGCAATTGCAGTTCGACAAGCACCCGCCCATCGACGGTGCGAAGATCATCGCCCTGGTGCAGCGCAGGAAGGACCTGCGGCTCACCGGCCCGGAAAAGCTGCGCCTGGCGGCGAAGCTGCCCGCCTGGCAGGAGCGTGCGCAGGCGGTGCGCGACCTGTTCATGCAGCTCGCCGCGTGAACCTCGTCCTGCAGCCCGCGACCGAAGCGCAGGCCGCAGAGGCCGCCCGCCTCGCCGGCGCGCAGGCTGTCGAGCGGGCTGGCGAAGCCGCCTACCGCCTGCGCGCAGCCGCGGCCAACCCCGCCGTCCTCGCCTACTGCGGCGGGCAGCGCATCGACTGCGCCGCGCGCGACGGCGCGCAGCGCTTTGCCGACCTGAAGCTGCTCGCCCTGGACATGGATTCCACGCTCATCACCATCGAGTGCATCGACGAGCTGGGCGACCTGGCGGGGAAGAAAGCGGAGATATCCGAGATCACCGCGCTGGCGATGCGCGGTGAGATCGACTACCCGGAGAGCCTGTACCAGCGCGTCGCGCTGCTCCGGGGGCTCGGCGTGGAGGCGCTGCAGCGGGTGTACGACGAGCGCCTGCGGCTCTCGCCCGGGGCGGAGGCCCTGGTCGCGGCCTGCCGGCGGCACGGCGTGCGGCTCCTCCTGATCTCCAGCGGCTTCAGCTTCTTCACCGACCGGCTGAAGCAGCGGCTGGGCCTCGACTTCACGGTTTCCAACCAGCTCGAGACGCACGCGGGCAGGCTCACCGGAGCACTGGTCGGCGACATCGTCGACGCTCAGACCAAGGCGTGGCGCTTCCTCGAGGCGGCGCAGGCGCTTGGCGCCGCGCGCGAGCAGACCGTGGCCATCGGCGACGGGGCGAACGACCTCGCGATGATGGCCGAGGCCGGGACCTCGGTGGCCTTCCGGGCGAAGCCCCTGGTGCAGGCGAAGGCCTCCTGCGCTTTAAACTACGCGGGACTGGACGGGGTGATCCCCCTGTTCGGGTGAGTGCATGGAGAGCCGCCGACTCCTCGCCGCAACGCTGCTCCTCGCCGCCGGATGCGCGGGCCTGCCCGCGGGCACGCAGCCGGCGACCG
>Ga0075421_100003259_pt1 | contig 19381 bp, 14 predicted proteins | sample SoiMetdeltSBSDD5_FD_75292 | JGI IMG/M metagenome (GOLD analysis project Ga0075421, IMG submission 75292) | Bulk soil microbial communities from a Populus tree surrounding site in Tennessee, USA - Soil MetaG P. deltoides SBSDD5 | ecosystem: Environmental > Terrestrial > Soil > Tree plantation... | reverse complement strand
TACAATCAGCATTTCGCTCACCCTTTTGACTGGCAATGGTCTTGCCGGAAGTTCCAGTATTGGCTCAACAATACGCCTGGACTAATTCGTTGCAAAACTTAGTTTACAAACCACTAGTTATTGGTTGCTGGCGGTTGGTGGTTGGGATTTGGTTCTTGGGATTTGGGAGTTTGTCCTTTCTCCTTGGTCCTTGGCCCTTTGCCCTTGCTAATGAATCGTCTTCGACGCTTTCTGTCCATCCAGCGTATACATATCCGCGTCTGCCGGGCGAAGGCTAATCTCCGGGCCATAGGCTTTATGCAGCGCGTTATTGATCGCCTGGATCACGTCCGAAATTCGATCCGCGTTTTCCACCGTACCACGATAAAGTTTTTCTTTCCGGCCATCATCGCGCTGGACGAAGTGCGCCCACTCCACCGTCTCATCCGCCTTCTTCTTCGCCAGTAGCTTGTAAATTCCTATTTCCGGGATATGCGGCGTGACCCAGCCGCCCAAGATTTCCTCCCCTTTTTCTATGTTCATAATCGCCATGGAGGCCAAGGAGGGAGCCTGGATTTTGGATTTGACTGGTTTAGATTTGGGTTTCATATATCACTCTTTGTCAGGAGAAGTCAGGATTCAGAATGCAGGAGCCAGAAGATGATCCGTGACGAGTGATGCGTGACACGTGATCTTTCTTCATCATTTTGCCTTCGTCCTTCGTCTTTCGTCATTCGTCATTTTACATTCGTTCATTCATTATTCAACTTCTTCCACCCTCACCCGTCGCCGCTCACGCGAGGCCAGCCGAGCCGCCTCGACCAAGCGCGCCACTTCTAAACCGTCGGCTAAGGTTGGCAAGTAGGTAGACGGAACGTCATCCGCAATCGCCGCGCCAATCTGTTCCAAGAACGCTCGAAAGCCGCCGGTCAAGCCACCATGACCGCGGGTCTCTTCCAGATAGGCTTCGGGCGGAAATAAACGCTGAGTTGCCTGCTCACCCATCGGCAGCCAGGCCACATCGTCGCCCAGACCTTCAATCAGCAGTGAACCTTCCGAGCCATGCACCTCGATGCTGGTGCGGGGGTAAGCCATCACCGCGCTGTGGCTGAACGTAGCAATCATCCCGCTCTCAAAGTGCAGCGTGACAAAGCCGGTATCATCCGCCAGCGGCCCGGCGCCGGACGGCGGCGTCACCTCGGAAAAAGTGAGCAGCGTCCCATCCACTTCCTTCACCGGACCGAACCAATGTCGCGCCAGATCAAAACCCTGCGAGGTGAAACCGGCAAGGATGCCGCCGCCGTTGCTACTATCCCAAATCCAGCGATAGCCCTGCGCCGACTCAACCAGGAAATTGTTGAACAGTTCAAAGCGCATCAACCGCACCTGGCCCAGGCGCTGCTGCCGGAGCATGTCCGTGACCATCCGCAGCGTCGGCGCATAACGCAGCACGTAGGCCGGGACGCCCAACCGCCCCATCTGGCTGGACATATCGGCCAAGATGCGCGCATCGGCCGTGCTGCACACAAAAGCAATTTCGATGACGACGTGTTTGCCCGCCGCGAGCGCCGCCGCCGCGTACCCGGCGTGCGTGTAAGGCGGCGAGGCGATACTAATCAAATCAATCTCGTTCGAGGCAATCAACTGCCGGGCCTCGGTGTACCAGTTGGGAATGTTGAACTCCTGCGCCACGGCCGCGGCATGGCCGGGCGTGCGAGCGCAGACCGCCATGACTTCATATCGAGGATTGGCCTTATAGGCCGGGAGGTGAACCTGCCGGCCGTAGTTCAAGCCAATGATGCCGACGCGAATCGTCATTAACTCTCCCTAAAAGAATTGGAACCACGGATTACACTGATTTCACAGATTTTTAAATTTTTAATAATCCGTGTAATCTGTGTAATCCGTGGTTGCTCATTACGAATTCTCTCCAGCCAACCCAATCATTGCCCGCAGCGCGCGCATGACGACGACCATATCCTCGCCGACGAATTCCAGCCGCGTCCCGGAGAGGCGACGCGCGCCGGGGAGGAGGAACGCGGCGTCCGTTTGCTGGGGGAACCTGAACTCGACGGCGAGTTGGACGGGTCCGGTTAAACGATGGGGTTTGGCCGCAGCCCCGGCTTTGAGCTTGCTCACGCCGCGCGCCAGCGCTTCGCAGATTTTCTCACGCGCCTCCGGGAGCGGCAAGCACTCCGCCGCGTAACGGCCCGTGCCGAGTTTGACAACCGCAACCTCGACCTCCGGGCCAAGCTGATTCTGCGCTTCCAGGCAGGCCGTCTGATCCCCACTCACCGCGATCACCGGCGTTCCATAGTGACCGGCAACAGCGGCGTTCAACCCGATCTCCCCGACACTCTTTTCATTCAGCCACACGTCTTCGACAATTTTATCCGAGAGCGTCTGGCACAACACGCCTTTCTTGGCCCCCGCCATTGCATGGTATCCAATGAGCGCGAGTCCGTCAAAGCCAGGATGGTCGTCAATTCCTTGCAACATGCCAAACGGCGAGGGACTCCCCGAGTGGAGATGAGCGCGCGGGTCCAAGGCTTCGATTTCAAGATTGCGCGCCCCCGCATGCGCATCGCTGACGGTGACCGCCTCGATGCCCGCCTCAAACGCGCCATTGATGGCGGCATTTACATCCCCGGCCAGCAGTTTGCGACCGCGCCGCCATTCGTCGTTGCCCGGTGTGACCTGTGCCCAATCCACCACGCCGGCGAGGCCAGGCATATCGGCTGAAATAAGTAGTTTCATAGCGTCTTAAAATAAAAGAAAGAGAGAAAGAAAAAGAGAAAAGGATCCCAATCCGTGTAATCGGTGTAATCTGTGGTTCCAATCTTAGTGGCGTCGGCGCCAAAGCCAAAATCCCAAGCCGCCTAATAGAATGATCACCCCACCGACGACCAGCCAATAAATTGGTGAGGCAGCTGCATCCGTATTAGCCGTACCCGACGGCGCGCTAGTAGGAGTCGCTTCAACAGTTGCCAAGGCGGTATTGTTTTTCTGATCCATAAAGGCCACGACCCAAGCCAGCGGTGCGTTCCAATTAATGGTGACCTCGTTCGTCGTCCACGAGCCGATGGCGTCAATGTAGCAACGCGAGGAAGCGCAGCCCTTGAGGCCGGCGGTTTGCGCGGTGGGATCGTTCGGGTCACTGTTCGGTCCGCCGGCAATCACGCCGGGCGGCGGCGGCGGAAATCCGCGCGCGGGATCGTTGCCCCAGAACCGATGATGAGGATGCTGCAACGGATCTTCGCCATAGCCGGAGACGTAACTCTTGTGGAGGGGATTGCGTCCCAGCAGGTAATCCATGCTCTCGGTCATGCCATCCAGATATTTTTGATCGCCGGTGAAATCGTAAGCGTAGCCCATGATAAGCATACGATTGAGCACCGAGGAGTTGGAGCCCCACGGATAACCACTCGGGATGGGGACGAGATAGCCTTCGCCGTTCAACGTGTTGAGGGCTTGATCCGCTTCCCCAATCAGGCTGTTTTTGACCGCCGTTAATTTTTCCGCCGGCAACCCATTGGGCACGAGCGCAAGCGAGATCGTTCCCAGCGCATCGGTGTGGCCCCAATAAAGATCCGCGCTCCGCGCAAAATGGCTGGAGGCGAGCAGGAAATCTTTGTAAACATCTTTGCCGGTGGTGACGTAGAGTTCGGCGGCGACCCAATAGAATTCGTCCTGCACATCGTTGTCGCCGTAATCCCCCCCACCCTCACCCGGAACGGCAACCGCCAAAACGCGCGGGTTCGCCTGCGCCGCCGTCCAAGCCGTTTCCGCCGCCGTCAAACACCGAGCCGAAAAATCGGCGTCAATCGTTTTCCACAAGCGCGCGCACTGCGCCGCGGTCGCCGCGAGGTTAAGCGTGGCGGCGGTCGTCGGCAGATAGAGATAGCGGCCTGAATCACCGGCATCGTTGTTCACCGTCTCCGGGACAAGCACCGGCATGCCCGCCCATTTGCGGTCGTGCATTTTATGATGCGCCATTCCGGCTTGCGGCTGGCCGGACGGCACCTGCATGCCCAGCATGAATTTCATTTCCCAGCGCGCCTCGTCCAGAATATCCGGCACGCCGTTCTGTTTTTCGGGGATGTCCAACATCCCATCCCCAAACGCCTGCGGGTTGCGCTCGTACTCATTCATCAACGTCCAAACCGAGATGCCGCCGTTGACCACGTACTTGCCGAAGTCACCAGCATCGTACCAGCCGCCGGAAACATCCAGCCGATAATCACAACCGGGCCAAGACTTGCCGCTCAGGTCTAAGCCCGTGTAACACGTCACATCGTTGTCGCTCAGATGCCCGGCATGCCGCGCCCACGACTCACCGCCCGCATACTGCGCCTCAATCGCCATGCCGCTGCGATTGTGATAGAAGTAAGCCAGGGCTTGGCGCTTTAGCTCACCGTAAATTGATGGAGAAATATCGAAGGGAAAACTTTTAACGCCGGCAACTTCGAGGACATATCCAGTCCCCAGCGTGGTGTACGCCGAGAAATCAATTTGATGGACGTTATCGCCGGAAGCGCGATCAGCCCCCTTGACTGTTGTCTGCCCCGTTAGGACGACGTTCCCGCCGCTATCCTTCAAACTCCACTCGAGAGGTGACTCACTCTCGGAGGCAAACGCGGCGCGCTTTTTGGCGTTCGGATAATAGCCGGTCTGGTTGACGCCGACGAGCGATAATGCCACCGGCTCCGCCGTGGGTGTCGCTGTGGGTTGTAATTCCACCTCACTCGGCTGGGGAATCTCTGTCTGGCCGACTTCAAAAAATATCGCGCGCCCAAACAGGCTCGGGTTGTTCCAGGAGTTGTCACTCGTGTCGGCGTTGGACCAGATCAATTTGACGTTGCGATCCAACTCGCTCGCGCCGTTGATCTGCGCCTGGAAGCCGATCTCCAAACCGTGCGCGATTTTGACTCGACTGAGCAGCGGCACGGCGGCTTCAAAACCCCAACCATCGTCCGTCGAGAAGACGAGGGCGCGAACATTCAGCTTGTCCCCATTTACGCCGGTGACGGTAATCGCCGCCGGGTCGGTATTGCCGATGTCGGTGGCATTAATATTGACCTGAGAGATCGCGTCCGTGTAGGTGGTCGCCGCGAGGTCACCGGAGGTGTTCAAGAAAAACTCAAACGAGTCTTCGTTCCAGAAATCCTTCGCATGCTTCCCGGCGATGATCTTCTTGTCCGGCATGTGCATGGTGATGTAGAAGTTTTGCGCGTCAGCGGCAACGGCGAAGGTGAAGGAGCCATTCTCGGCGGGGTCGGAGGACTTTGAAGGTCCTCGGTTGACGGTAATCGTCGGGACACCTTCCCAATCCGAGAGTGCGCCGTCCAATGTGATTTTGACCGGGAAAGGGACATAGACCGCCTGGCCGGGCACTTCCGGCGGCGCGAGCTGGCTGCTTTCCTGCGCCAGGACGGTGCCCCCGGCGGTGAGGGCCAATACTAAGCATAAACTCAGGAGGCCCCGTCTGGAGAACTGCGAACGGTGACTAAACATAGGGTGATTTTCTCCAAATCTCTACCTTCAAATTTCACCAAGCCCCAACTATACCCTGAGGGGGGATTTTGACCAAATTTCAAGAACCTCGAAGAGATTGTTCTCCCACTAGGCCCATGCTAGAATGAAATCGTGCCCTACGCGATACGCTTCACCGAGGAAGCGCGAACCCACCTCAGGCAACTATCAGCCCGTGAACGAAAAAACGTCTTGAACAATGTGGCTGAAGCCTTGTCCAACGAACCGACGCGAGAGACACGCAACCTGAAAGCTTTGCGTTCAAACCCCTGGGCCAAGTACGAACTGAGAATTGGGTTATTGCGAGTTTTCTTTGAAGTCAATGAGTCAAGCCGTGAGGTATTCGTTTTAGCTATTGGTCGGAAAGAGGGTAACCGTCTCTGGGTTGGAGGAAGGGAAGTGAGATTATGAAAACACTGGAATTGAAAAAGGCTCCACTTTCCGTTCAAAAAACCGCCCGGTTGGCCAAAGGGGGCGTGCTCGTTCTCACCGAAAACGGCAAACCAGCGTTCGCGCTCGTGGGCTTAAAAGATGAGTTAGCGCTCGAGGCCTTGGCGCTTAGCCGGAACGAAAAGTTTATGGCTTATCTGGATGAAACAAGCAAACAAGCTCGCAATCAAGCGACTTATTCTTTAAAAGAAATGCGTGAAGAATTTATCCCTTCAACGCGTGCACGCAAGCGCCGCCGCAAAGCCGATTAGTCAAATTGCTCCATTCTCTCAAGAAGCACGCTTCATCTTTTGGCGCGTGTACTCCAATTCCCGTTGGGCGGACTCTCGATCTTCGTCGTCCGCGGCATGCTGCGCGGCCGCTTCAAAGTCCAGGCAGGCTTCATCCCGGCGGCCCATCGCTCGCTTGAGAATCGCCCGCCAGTGATAAAGATTTGAATTGGTGGGCCAGAATTCCAAAGCCAGATTGAATTGCGCTAAAGCTTTCTCTTGCCGACCTGCCTCCATGAAAGAGAAAGCCAGGATCCGATGCAGATTGGCGCGGGTCTCGGGCGATAAATTACCGGCCAGAGCCGCTTCGGCGGCTTTCTCCGCTTGGCGATACTGCTTCCGGCCAAAGGCAATAAACGCCTGAGCCACTTTCACTTCCGGATGATCAGGCGCCATGCGTTGCGCCTGTTTCAAATAGTGGGTTGCGAGGTCAGGCTCTTTGATTCGATTAGATAAGAACGCCAATTGAGTCAATGGCGTAACCGCGCCCGGACTCGCCTGCGAGGCAGCCTCCAATTTCTGCCAGGCCACCCAGGCCTCCGGCTCACGCGCCAGCCGCCAGCGGCTGGCCCAGGCACTGTGATTCAAGCGCCACAAGCCGTACAGCAGCACGAGATGAACCACCAAGGTTAGGTGAGCATAGGGCGCAATTGAAAAATCATAAATCCTTACCCAATCGCCGCCGAAACCAATAAAAGACAGAATGGGATACCAAACCAACGCATAGAAAAGTTCATGTTTGATGAAAGCGTATAACAGCTCACTCCAGACCCCTCGACGGACCCACAGCAAAAACGGAATAGGCAAAAGGCCAATCAAAATTGAAACCAGCGGACCGCTGAAAGCAATCCACCATTCTTGAACCGGCGTGAAAGCGCCACTCGGAATAATAAAGCCCCAAAAAACGCGCCATTGAAATTCCACGACCTCCCCGCCCACCTGCCAGGTTGCCAGCGCATGCCCGGCTTCATGCAGAAAAACGCCGATGGGGATCAAGACGAAAAAGGCTAAATCATTGGCTAAGGCCCGGTCGGCGGCGGAAAACTCCGCGTCCCAGAAAGCCCTCCAGTTTTTGAACAGCCGCCCGACGATATACAGGCTGCGCAACGCATACAGAAAAGAGATGCCGTCGTTGAACAAATTAAACACAGTCAGCTCCAATTATCTAAAGTTCCGGGAACTCAGGGAACTGAAGGAACTTATCTTTCACCCCGAACATATGGCTGGCCAAGCGCGGCTGGCGCGCCCAATCGTTGGCGCAGCGCCGCGCGTGAACCGATCACCAGCACGAGGATCGTGAAGAGATAAGGTAGCATTTGCAACAAAAAACCGTAGTAAGGATTGTAAAAAAAAGGGTTCGGCAAGCCGAGCAAAATCTGCGGCCCTTGAATATCCAGGATCAGTCTCCGCAGCGCGCCAAACGCATACGCGCCGAAAGCCGCGCGCCACGGATCCCACTGCGCAAAGATCACCAGCCCGACGGCGATCCAGCCCTGCCCGGAAGTCGTCAACTCGCTGAACCAGCCCGGCGAAATAGCGAGGCTGATCGTCCCGCCCGCCAACCCGGCCAACATCCCGCCGACGAACACATACAGGTAACGCAAGCGATACACGCTGATCCCCATCGCGTCCGCAGCGGCGGGATTCTCGCCGACCGCGCGCAAGTGCAAGCCGGGCCGCGTGTGATGGATGTAAAACCACGCCGTGGGCACAAGCAGGTAGCCCAAATACGTCATCACACTTTGTTGGGTAAACAGAATCGGGCCGAGGATCGGGATCGCAGACAAAAGCGGAACGGTGTAAACCGGCAGGAGCGTGATCGTCCCGGCTTTGCTCAGTCCCTCACCCAACACCAGACTCAGGCCGGTCCCCAAGAACGTGAGCGCCAGCCCGCTCACCACTTGATCCGCTTGAAAGTGGATAGAGACAACGCCATGCAAAAGCGCGAGCAATCCGGCGACGATCATCCCCGCCAGCAGCCCCAACCACGGATTGCCTAGGGAGACGGCCACGCTAAACGCGCTCATCGCGCCGATCAGCATCATCCCCTCAACGCCGAGGTTTAGCACGCCCGCGCGCTCGGCAAAAATCTCGCCGAGGGTCGCAAAGAGCAGCACAGTTCCGGTGGCAACGCCGGCTTGGAGGATGGTGATTGGGTTCACTTAGGCTTTTTTAATCACGAATGCCACGAATTGCGAAAACCGCACGAATGACACGAATGTTTCTTTAATGGGACGCAGATTTTCGCAGATCAACGCAGATAAATCCATTTAAAAAATCTGCGTGTATCTGCGCCGAAGGTCTGCGTCCTAATCTTTCTCCGCCCGAACAATTCGGATACGGTAACGCAACAGCACTTCGCTCGCGATCAGCGTAAACAAGATAATACCCTGGATCAGGCGCGGGACGCCCGCCGGTTGAATCTCACGTCCGGCGAGGATGAGGCCGCCGAAGAGGATGGAAACCGGAATCACGACGAGCGGATTCAGTTTCGCCAGCCAGGCGACGATGATCCCGGTAAACCCGTACCCCGGCGAGATCGCCGCTTGCAGCCGATGCACGACACCGGCGATTTCCGACATCCCGCCCAAACCCGCCAGCGCGCCGGAGAGCATCATCACCAGCACCGTGTTCCGCGTGAGATTGACCCCGGCGTACTCGGCGGCGCGCGGGTTATCGCCGATCAAGCGAATCTCATAACCCCAGCGACTGCGATACAGGATGTACCAGATGATGCTCGCCGCGACGAGCGCAAACGCCAGACCGAGATGCGTGGTCAGACCACGAAAGAGCGGAACGCTTTGGCCGTAATCGGTCAGGCGCGGCAGCCAGGCGTTTTTATCGAAGGTGCGGCTCATTTGAAAGCCGCCCTCGCTCCACACGCCGAAGATGAAATAGTTGACGAGCGCGATAGCGATGTAGTTCATCATCAGCGTCGTGATGATTTCGTTGACTTTGAGTTTGGCTTTGAGAAATCCCGGAATGAAACCCCACGCCGCGCCGCCGGCCATCCCGGCCAGCAGCATCGCCGTGAGCATCACGACTCTTGGCGCGTCCGCCGGAACGATTCCGGATAACACAACCGCGCTCGCGCCAAGCGCGCCCATATAGAACTGCCCCTCCGCGCCGATGTTCCACAACTTTGTCCGAAACGCGACCGAACACGCCAGCCCAGTCAGGATCAGCGGCGTCGCTTTGACGAGCGTATCCGAGAACACGCCCCAATCTCCGAACGCAGCTTTGGCAATGTGAACATACGCCCGCACCGGATCGCCGCCGACGAGCATGAGCACGACCGCGCCAATCAACAGTGCAACAACAACCGCGCCGAGCGAGACAGCCAGCCCCAGCCAGCGCGGAGATGGTTCGAGCCGAGGCTCGACGCGGAGGGTGAAGGGGAGGCAGAGGCGACGGGGAGGAGCGGATGCGGTAGTCATTTGAATCTCTTAGCCACCCACGCCCGCGCGTAAACGCGCGGGCTGAAATAACAAAGGCCGCTTTAGCGGCCTGACCTGGGCCATTCCAGCCCGCTTCCAGCGGGCTTCGTCATCTTAGCCCGACGTTTCAACGTCGGGCGTTTCCTTGACCGGGGGAGATGACCAGCCGAAAGCCGATTCCGTTGCCAAAGTTGCCTGAAAAGACATTACCGCGGCAAGCGCAACGCGCGTTGCTACGATCATTGTAAAAAGAACCTCCACGAAAGACCCGCGCATCGTTGCCGGCATCTATCGTCTCGCGACCATCAGGCTTATAGGGATACTTCGCTGCTTTAGATTGACACCACTCCCAGAGATTGCCAATCATCTCTTCCACGCTATACGGGCTAATACCCGCCGGGAAACAACCCACGGCGCTCGTTGTTTCAATAGCAGCTTCGTAGGTATTGGCCCGATTCTGTTCCCATTCACCTTCCCAAGTATATTGGCGAATGGGATTGGCATTCGGCTTCAACTCAATCTGCGAAGCGAGCGCTCCGAATCCCTGCGCGGGCGAAACGATCTGATTCATCGCCGGAACTTGCAAGCTGCCGCGCGCCGCTTTCTCCCACTGAGCCTCGGTCGGCAGACGCACCTCCCAGCCGGCAGGCAAACGGCTGCGCCAGCGGTCAGTGAGCCAACGGGCGAAAGCCAATGCTTCATACCAGGTGACGCCGAGGACCGGATGGTTGGGCAGGTTGAAGGGTTCGCCGAAGTCAAATGGCCGATCTCGTCCTTCGTTTGCCCATTTCAGGTGTATGCGGCCATCACGCCAGACTTCCGCTCGTTTGGCTTCCAGCCAATAGCGCGCTTCTTTGTAACCGCCCGCTTCAACAAACTCGGCGAACTGCGCCTGGGTGACAGAATACCGCGCGATGAAGTAATCGGGAAGGGTCACTTGCCGGCGAGGAGACTCAGAAATGATTTCCCCAACGTCTTTGATCTCTTCTTGGTTGCTTCCCATCCAAAACGGCCCGGCGGGGACAAAGCAGAACGGCATGGCCTCGACCGTCATCACTTCGGGGCGTGGGTCGCCCAGCCGGGCCAGCGCGCGACCAGCTTCGGCGCGCTCGGGCGGGGTGAGGGTACTCGAAAGCAAAGTGACGAGTTGCCCTCGCAGCCGACCCAGATAGACCGGGCCGCCAACTGGCGCTTCATCGCGTTCCACACTCTCGCGGCCAATCAACGCGGCCATTTGCCCAGCCCAGAGCGCGGCACGCTGATTCTGCTCCGGCATCAGATCATTCGCCAGCAAATTATAGGCAAGGTGGAGAAGCTGCCGTTCGCCGTTGCGGGTGTTGTAGAGCAATTCTTCCGCGCCGAGGCTCGCGGCTAAGTTCCAGGTATCGCCTTCGGCCGCGCGGGCATAAAAAGCGCGCACGCGGTCGGCGTCGCTACCGGTGAGCAGGTAACACCCGGCCAAATATTCCTGGAAGGTGCGGTGTGGGAAGGTGTATTCCGCCGGGCGGCCCGGCTCACCGCCGCGCCCGAGGAGCAGACCCGCGCGCTGATCCACATAATCCAGGAATTGCAGCGCGATGTTCGCGTCGCCCAAACAATCTTGGCCTTCGAGAATCTCGCGGGCGAGCGGGCGCGGCAAGTCGGCCTCTTTCCTTTTGTCCTGCCCTTTGAGGCTGTGCGCGGCATAGGCCAGCCGCTCGATCACCGCGCGCAGTTTGCGTTCGTCTTTCAGGAACGCGTCCAGTTTTTCAACCGCCACCTTTTCTTTGTGCCAGCGCGAGAGCAGGATGTCCACCGCACGGCTATAGAGGCGCACGCGCTCTTTGGGCAACGTCACGTCCGTGGTATGAATGACGGCCATCGTGGTCAACAGCATCGGGTTCTGGGACAGTTCACGCAGGTCATCGCCCAGCGCGACGCGAGCCAGATCGTCGGCCTTGTTCTTGGCGAGGCCCACATCCACTGCGCCGAGTTGCTCGTCATACCAGGCATGGGCAAAATTCGTAATCTGTTCCTGGTTGAAGGGCGCGAGGGTGAACGATTCAAAATCAGGCAGGATGGCTTCGCCGCTATACGAGCGAACACGGCAGGTGACGATGAACTGTTGGATGGCATAACGCGCGGCGACGGCGGCGACCGCCCGCCGCACGAGGCCGCGCTGCTCAGGCGGTACCTCATCTAAGCCGTCGAGCACCAGCAGGCAGCGACCCGAGTTCAGCGCCTCGACGAGTGCGCTCTCAAATTCTTTGGCCTCCAGCCCGGCCAGGTCGGCCACCGCTTGATCACGCACAGCTTCGGCGAGGGCCGCTTCATGTTTTTCGCCGGGGAGTTTATCGAAGTCAATGGCCGCGAGTCGAGGCGCGAGGTCGCGCAGGACGATGAGGATGGGCAAGAGTTCGCCGGGCAGGCCGGGCGGTGGGTGGCCTTCACACAAAAGACTGATGACCATGCGCACGAACGTGCTCTTTCCCGCGCCAGGGTCGCCCAGATAAACCAGGCGTGATGCGAGGCGCAACGTGTCCAACGCCGGAAGCGGGGTCCTCCCTGAAGATTTGCGTCCCTTCAGTTCAAATATATGTTCACCCATTTCGCCTAATATTCGACCATCAATTTCGCCTCGCGCCTCCCTGGTTTGAGTCCAAATGGTGAGGTCGCCGTTCTGCAACTTCTCTAGTGATTCTTTTGTCAATCGTACAGTTGTATTCAGGTCAATATAAACTTGATCAAGTGTAATGGGGCGTTCTGAGTCAACGCGGCCACCGAGAGCGGGCAGCGGCAGCGCGTGGCAACGCTTGAGCAAGCGCGCCAAGTAATTCTTCCGTAAGTCGCCCAGGTTCGGGCTACCGCCGCTCTGCAGGATTAACTGCTGAATGATGATTTGGCTCACATTCCCGCCTGCGGCAATGCCGCCCGCCCCAACGCTTAAGGTGTTGAACACCTGCCGGGTAATTTCGCGCGGCGCTAGATCGAGTTGGCGTTCTTTGAGCGCAGCTTGGGTCTCACGCCGCGCGCGCAGTTCATGGAAACGTTCGAGTACCGGTCCCCATTCCGAGTCCTCCAGCAGAGCATTGTCGAGCGCATCAAAGAATCGGCGGAGGGGCCGCGCCCATTCGGGATATTTTTCGATCCATTCCGTTGCGGCCGCCTGCACGTCAAAGCCGGTCACCGGATCTAGCAGGCCGTTGATGATGGCTTCCTGAAACGGGCGATGATTGAGCAAGGCTTGAACAGCTTCGTCAGGAAGCGCGCGCTTGGCTTTGGCAAAGGCCACATCAAAGGCGGCTTGCCGTTTGCGCTCATTGCTTTTAGCTAAACGCGCTTTGAGATCGCGCAGTTCGTCGCCAAAGCCCACTTCGGCCAAGAGGCCAATCGCGGTTTCAAGCGTGGCGGTGAGGAGGGTTTCGAGAAGCATGGTAGGTGTCCCCAATGATTAATTTGTTTTTCGGGTCAGGTGTCAGCGGATACGCATCGGATCATCGGATGCCGCACACCGAATCCGATGATCCGGTGCATATCCGCTGGCGCAATATCAAAATCATTTTCTCTATTTCCAGAGCCGGGTTCACCCGGCGCAGCTTCGTAGCGCGGCGATTGATCGCCGCGCGGTGGTTGGTCAATTGGCAGCGGGTTTTGTAGCCGCTTCGCGTGTAGCGGATAGAACAGCATCCGTTACATCTGTTACCCATCCGTTGCCAACCGCTTGCTAAATTTCAAAATACGTTCAATCTCCCGGAAGCCGACGGATTGATACAGGAAGTCCTGAAGCTCCAGCTTCACATTATCGCTTGAATGGCCCGTGACCAAAAGCGCCCCTTCCATTCCGCGCGCCTTCAAGCGGCGAAAGCCTTCCAATAACAATGCGGTAGCCAAGCCTCGCCGGCGAAACGCAGGCAGAACACCTACCGGCTCGAAGACCGCCTCCCGGTAGACCTCGTCCATCCAACACATACATTCAGCGACCCAAGTGCCATCGGGTGCAACAACCACGAGATCAAGCTGCGGATCGTAACCCGGCATCCGCATACTCCGCCGTTGCTTTTCCTCAACGAGGCTGTAGGGAACATTCACACTTTCAAACTCAAAGGCCTCATAGTGAAGCTTGGCGCGTTGAGCTACCTGTCCTTCATTTTGCACGCTCTGAATAACGAACCCTTCCAACAACTTTGGCTCAGGGATCGGCAGATTCAAATCCCGGCTGTAACGGATGTAGACCCTTCCTCCTTGCCCATAACCGTTTTCCTTGAGCCAAGCGATTCTTTGAGCATCCCCATCAAAAACCTCTTCCGAGATGTGAGGCAGCGGTTTGCCCTCCGCTTGATCATCGAGTATCGCTCGGCGTTCCATCGCCCACTTGCAGAACTCAGGTTCAAGCTCAGAACGATGAGCTAAAGGATGCAGGAGATACCCAATTGGCAATCTATCCGCGAGGCCAATCGCGATAACTTTGCCTTGGTCATCCTGCCAAAAGCGCCAATTGTTTTCGTCGTCGAGCGGCGCATCCCGAAACCACCACTGAATATCGCCCACATGGGGATAATGCCGCCGGGGATCAGCCGCGCGGCAATCCCGGACAAAATCCATGACTCGCAGGATAAGTTCACCGCCGGTATGTTCGGGTAGAGAGGCCATATAAATCCATCGCTATCAATCCAAATTCCGAATCTTTGGATGCAGCAGCCCTAACGCAATCAACACTGTATGCAATGCGCCGCCGAGGATAAAGACCAGCGAAGGTCCAACCGCCGCTGTCGCCCAGCCACCAAAGGCGTAGCCCACCGGCTCAAGTATCGAGGAGCCAAGATAATCTACACTCGTCACCCGGCCCAGCAACTGCCGGGGCACAAGTTCTTGCAGCGTATTGACCCACACTAACCCCAGAATTGTATTACACGCACCAATCACAAAAGAAGCGATGAGGATACCCGGAATGGTAATCGGCAAGCCTATGGCCATGACTAAGACGCCAATAAGCATCCACGAGCCGTAAAGGGTGAGGCCCCGCCGACGAAGCTTTGAGAAGTGCCCCAATCCAATCGCGGCCAGAACGGACCCCAAAGACGAAATAGAGTAGAACAATCCCAAGACACTTACATCGGCGTGCCAGCGATCTTTGATTAGAAATGGCAGCGCCACGGCCATCGGGCCGGCGTAGGCGATGCCGGAGAGGCCGGCCACGGCGATGGTCACCCACAGCCAGGGCGAGGCCATGACGGCTTGCAGACCTTCCCGCAGATCGCCTAAGACGCTCTTTGCTGCTTCACCTTGCGGAGCACTCGCGGATTTCAAGAGTGGCAGCAGACAAATAACCGAGATGAAGAAGGACAGGCCGTCCAAGGCAAACGCCAATGGCGTTCCACCCCAGAACACCACCGCGGCCCCCAGCGCCGGGCCGCCGATGCCGCTCAACTGTTGGCCGAGTTGAGTGAGCGAGTTCGCGCTCGGCAAATCGTCGGCGGGAGTGACCTCCGGCACAACGGCCCGCAAAGCCGGCCGAAAAAACGCGCTAATAAATCCGAGGAGTAGGCTGAACGCGTAAACATGCCAAATTTCCAGCGCGTCGGTAAACGCCAGGAGCGCAGCGAGGCTGATGATCAAGCCGCGCGCGAGATCTGAAATCAGCAGCAGCCACAAGCGAGGCACTCGGTCGCCGATGACGCCGCCGACCAGCGAAAAGACCAACATGGGGACAGTCGTCAGAACAAAAACGGTTCCCATCGCGACCGCGGAACCTGTCTTTTCCAGCACCCACCACGCCAGCGCCACCTGAAATATTTGGTTGCCTAAGACTGAAATGGTTTGCCCACCCCACAACAACGCGAACGCCGGATGGCGTAGCGACCTCAATAAAGCCAAAGGGGTAAAGGAGTCGCTCAACTACTTCTTTCCGCCCATCATCAACTCAGGAATCACTCCCACGCAAAAGAGACTCTAGCACAACAACTCTGGATTCCCGCCTTCGCGGGAACGACTCTCTGCATTGATTTGTCTTTCGTCTTTCGTCCTTCGTCTTTCGTCTTTCGTCTTTCGTCCGTCTTCCGTCATCCGTCTTCCGTCCTCTTCCCCCCCGTCATCATCAATCCAACCTCCTCCGCATTCCCCTCCGTCACCTCGCCGACGATCTCGCCTTCGTACATCACCACCACGCGGTCGCTCAAAGCTAAAACTTCCTCTAACTCCTCCGACGACAGCAAAATCGCCGCGCCGGCTTCGCGCTGCGCCAAGAGCAGGCGCTGCACGTTTTCGATGGCACCCACGTCCAGGCCGCGCGTGGGCTGCATGGCGATCAACAATTGCGGCTTGGCCGAAAGTTCCCGCGCGAGGATGACGCGCTGCAAGTTGCCGCCGGAGAGCATCCGCGCGGGCTGCTCGACCGTCGGCGCGCGGATGGCGTACTCTTCTTTCAATTCTTCGGCCTGCTCCCGCGCCGCGTTGCTATCCAAAGACAGGCCGCGCGCAATCGGCGCCCGCCGGTAACTCTTCATGATCACGTTATCGGTGATGCTCAAGTTGGGCGCGGAACCAACGCCCGCCCGGTCTTCGGGGATGTGCGCGACGCCCTGGCCGCTTCGCGTCACCAAGCGCGAGAGCGCCGGTTGGTTCGTAACTTCTTGATCGTTGACGATCACCCGTCCGGCGGTGCAGTGGCGCAGACCGGTGATGACCTGGGCCAACTCAGTCTGACCATTCCCGGCGACGCCCGCGACGCCGACGATCTCACCCGCGCGCACTTTTAGCGAAACATTCCGCAGCGCGGGGCGGCCTTTATCGTTGTTCGCGCAGACACCGTTCAATTCCAAGACCACCTCGCCCGGCGGCTGCGGTTTTTTATCCAATCGGAAAAGCACTTCGCGGCCCACCATCAGCCGCGCCAGTTCTTCGCGCGTGGTTTCTTTGGCGGCGAGGCCCGCCGCCGTCACCTTCCCTTTCCGCAGCACCGTCACGCGGTCGGCGATCTTCAGCACTTCGTTTAATTTATGACTGATAAAGACGATGGATTTCCCCTCGCTCACCATCGCGCGCAGAGTCTTGAACAGTTCTTCGATTTCTTGCGGGGCGAGGACAGCCGTCGGCTCGTCCATGATGAGCACCTCGACGCCGCGATAAAGCATCTTGAGGATTTCGACGCGCTGCTGCTCCCCGACCGAGAGCTGCCAGACCTTGGCTTGGGGCGTGATCCGTAACCCGAAGCGTTGCCCCAACTCGGACATTTTCCGGTCGTAGAGCGCTAGCCGCATGAGAAAGCGCGGCTCGTCTAAGCCAAGCAAAATATTTTCGGTGACCGTTTGTGAGGGGATCAAGCTGAAATGTTGATGGATCATCCCCAAGCCACGCGCAATCGCATCGCGCGGGGACCGGAAGTTTACCGGCTGGCCGTGGACGAGGATCGTCCCGGCGTCCGGTTTATACAGACCGGCCAGCAGGCTCATCAACGTGCTCTTGCCCGCGCCGTTCTCGCCGAGCAGCGCGTGAATCTCGCCCGCGCGCAGTTCAAAATCTACCTGGTCATTCGCCAACACGCCGGGGAAGCGTTTGACAATGCCGTGCATCTCAACAGCCATTGGTTGATCCATCGCTTTTTATCACGAATGACACGAATGGGCCGAATAACGCGAATAATTCTTAAAATTAAGAAACATTCGTGTTATTCGCAAAATTCGTGCCATTCGTGATTAACTACCTCTGCAAAGAGTCAACCTATTGGCTAACCGTCGGCAGTTCGGCGTTCACGCCCTCGGCCCACCAGTACATGCAGGTCTTGCAGGGTGAACCAAGTTGCTTGAAGCCATCCAGGTCAATCTGCTCAAGCGAAACGCCGTCCGCTAAGACGACGTTGCCTTTGTTGTCCTTGATCGGCCCCTTGAAGACATCGAAGCGTGTAAACTCACCGGCCAGCATCTTCGCCAGGGTATCCTTGACCATCTGCAAATCTTCTGCCGGCAGTTCCGCGACGCCGGAGGTCGGCGTTTGACCTTCCATGAAACCGTACAAACCCAACGCACCGGAGTCGGCGTCGAAGTATTCCCAGCCCGGCTTATACGTTCCGGCCTGCACGTCCGTCGCAATCTTCGCGTAGACCGGCCCCCAATTCCAGTACGGCGTAGTCAGGCAGCGCTCCACTTTGCACGAGCCGTTCCAGTCATAGGTGATGCCCCACTTGCCTTTTTCCTGCGCCACATCCGCGACGGCCGGCGTATCCGCGCCGGTCAACACCACCTGCGCGCCCGCATCAAACAGCGAGGCCGCGCCGTCTTTTTCCAGCGTCGGGTCGTGCCAGGTGTTAATCCAGCGCACGTCGAGCGTGCATTCAGGGCAGGTCTTGCGCATTCCCAACGCGAAGGCGTTGCCCAGCCGCAGTTCCTCCGGGATGGGGAACGTCGCCATGTAACCCAATTTGGGATTGCCGTCTTTCTTGGCACGCGACCCGGCCAACATCCCGGCCAGGTACTTCATGTCTTCCATCGCCCCAAACAAATTGCCAAAATTCTTTTCGTTCGACTTGAATCCGCTGATGTGGACGAACATACTGTCCGGGAATTCGCCCGCGACCGTCTCCATCGGATCCATGTAACCAAACGAGGTGCCGAAGATCAAGTTGAAACCTTTGCGCGCCAGGCTGCGGAAGACCTGCTCCGAGTCCGCGCCCTCCGGCACGAGTTCGACGTAAGCGGTGTGGACATTGGCGACATTCTTCTCCAGGTACTGCAAGCCCTCGTAGTGCGCCTGGCTCCAGCCGCCGTCGTCGTGCGGGCCGATAAGGACCATCGCCACGTTGAACTTGCCCGTTTCGACATCCGGGATTTGGAACGTCGTTCCTTCCGAGGTCGGCGCGGCGGTCGGATTGGCGCCAGGCGTTGACGTCGCGCCACCGCAGGCCGTGAGCAGCAAGGCAAACACGGTGAATAAACTTGCAAAGCCCCATGATTTCTTTATTAACATCTCAAGCTCCTCCTTGTGAATGATGAACTGGTATTGAATACTAAGACCTACCACTTAGCCGATAGACCTCACCTCCTTTGACCTCACCCCCTCCCCAAAAGGATGAAGGATGAATTATGAAGGATGAAAGCTTCGTGTGAATTCGTTCTTCATCCTTCATCCTTCCGCCTTCATCCTTAGTTCATGTCCCTGTATACGGCTCCACTTTAATCTTCCCGCTTTCGACGTCACTTTGAATCTCTCTAAACTTCGTCAGCACGTCCGCCGGAACCAGCGCGCCCTCCAGCGGCGCTAAACTGATCCCGCCGGATTTGTAATCCAATTCTTGCACGCCGGGCTGGAGCGTGCCGGACTGCAACTCCTGCATCAGGGTGAAAACGACGTAGTGCATGTTCTTCGTGCGGCTGGTGACGACGACCTCCGGCGCAATCCAGCGTTGATCCGAGCCGGTGGTGATGATCAGTTTCTTTTGCGTCTGAGCGGCGGTGATCGCGCCCAAAGCCGACTTGCCCGCGGCGGCGTAAACCAATTCCGCGCCCTGCGTATACATCTGCTCGGTCAGCGACTGCCCGACCTCCGGTTTGGAGAAACCGCTGAAGTCATCTTTGCCGCCGATGTACTCAGACAGAATCTCGGCTTGCGGATTTACATACTGGACGCCCTGCTTCCAGCCAAATTCAATCCGGCGGATGACCGTCACGTCCGCGCCGCCTAAAAAGCCGACCTTCCCGCTCTGGCTCAATAGCGCGGACAATGCGCCAGCCATAAAGTCGCCCT